>Ga0081455_10003942_pt1 | contig 16861 bp, 16 predicted proteins | sample TabmetS3T2R1_FD_70207 | JGI IMG/M metagenome (GOLD analysis project Ga0081455, IMG submission 70207) | Tabebuia heterophylla rhizosphere microbial communities from the University of Puerto Rico - S3T2R1 | ecosystem: Host-associated > Plants > Roots > Rhizosphere ...
CGTCACCTACGACGAACTAAGGGGCCCGGACCTCGACGCCGAATGCTGGAGTCCCGCGCGCCTGCCGCGCCCGACAGGCGGGGAGCACGTGCCGCTGGATCCGAATGCGGAGCTGGCCGTCGGCGGGGGCGAAGTGCGAGGGACGATCCCCCGCTTCTCGCTGTGGCACGACTCGTTCCACCCCGCCGACAGTGCCAAGTACCTCATCTTCTCGACGCGGCAATTTGAGCTGCCGTCGGATCGCGCTGCGACATTCGCCGCCGACCTCGCGGTCAAGAACATCGCCGGACAACCGGAGGACTACCGGCGCGGCATGGCGGCCTTCCATGTCTTTGACTTCGAGGTGAGCAAGCGCGTTTTCGCCGTCTGCGGCACCTCCACCAGAGTGCTTGCGCTGCACGAGCAGCTGGGCTTTGGCGGAGCCGGTGAGCCGTTCTATCACGTAGTCGAGTCGCCGTACGAGGATTTCGACGACGACTTCACCAGGCTTCGCGTGTGTGAGATAACGCTCAACCGAAGCAAATCAACTGCAGTTTGGGACGTCGACGGCCGCACGATTTATAAGGCCCACGGCACCTTCATCCCCGAACGCGTTGGCATCGGGTTCGGGATCTGGACGATGCTGCCGATCCGGAACGGTCGCAGTCGTTCACTCAGCGGCCAGGGCATAGACGCGCTGTGGCGCCGGTTCCGGGTATGCGGTGTTGACGCGTGAACCGCCATAGTGGCCGGATCTCCACCAATCCGTGGATGAAGTTCTTACGCCGGGCCGCCTCGAAATGTGCAGGTATGCCCTGCGAATCTTGAGGAATGGGCGAGCTCGTACGACTCGGCACTCGTTGCCATTTACGCGACTCCCTTCCAACCGCCTAGAGGCTTCAAGATCTGTCGATCAATCAACACCTCCTGCGGCGCTGACCTTGATTCGGCATCCGCGGACTGTGCGTGGGCGGCAACGGTTGACAGCGCGCTGCAGCAGCAGCCTTAAAAGATCAAGTTTTCAGCCCACCGAGTGGAACTCCAGGGTCGAAGGTCCTCTCATCATCGGACGGTGACACCGCAGCGGGCTCGGCTCGGCGTCAGCGAGCCGTAGCCTGAGCACATGGCGAGGCTCCAGTCGAAGCGATTCGACGAGCCCGACGAGCTCGTCACGCTTCCTTTCGTGACCGTGCAGGTGGTGCTTCTCGGCGAGGCGCACGTCGCCCGCCTCGTCCACCAACCAGGGTGGAGCTGGGCCGAGCACGTGAAACCGGTGGCCGGAACGCCCAGCTGTCAGCACCATCACCAGGGCGTCGTCATCGAAGGCGAAGTAGAGATCGAAACTGACACCGGCGCACGCAGGATTCTTCACGCCGGGGAGGCGTTCGAGGTCCCGCCTGGACACAACGCGCGGGTGATCGGCGACAAACCTTTTGTGACGATCGAGTTCGCCGGCGTGCACGGCTGGGCCAAGCCGGCCGAGGCGGGCGAGCGCTTCGTTACGACCTTGCTCGTCACCGACATCGTCGACTCCACGGGAGTGGCTGTTCGGCTCGGAGACGCGGCCTGGAAAGAGTTGCTCGCCAGACACAACGAAGGGGTGCGGATCCAGCTGGACAGGTTTCGCGGCGTGGAGGTCCACACGACGGGCGACGGCTTCCTTGCCTTCTTCGACGGCGCGGCACGAGCCGTCCGGTGTGCGGAAGCCATCTGCGATAGCGCGCAGCGGGATGGTCTCCAGATCCGCGCAGGCGTCCATTCGGGCGAAGTCGAGCGCGACGCCGGAAATCTCCGCGGCGTCGCAGTACACGCCGTGACTCGTATCGCAGCATTGGCCAACCCCGGTGAAGTACTCGTTTCAGCGCCGACGGCGAGTTTGCTCGAAGGCGCCAGCCTCCGGCTCGAAGACGCTGGCGAGCACGAGCTCAAGGGGCTGACCGGCGCCCGCCGCATCTACCGGCTGCGCACGACCGAGTAGCGAGTCCGCGCTCGGCAGTGGCCTCGGATAGTAGCGACGGCGGGGGCTGCCCTGCACCGCATCCGTTTGCGCAGCAGCCGGTTTGTGGCTAGATGATGTGGACTTCGCGGAGCGCTTCAGCATCTCCGAACCGATCTGCTCTGAAAGGGTGCGGGTCCATGAACGACTCGCGTTCCAGGAACAAGTCCGTGACCAGCTCGCCTACGGCGGGAGCCTGCAGAAAACCGTGCCCAGAGAAGCCCGTTGCGTAGAAGAAGTTCCTGGGTGTCGGAGTTCTGCCGATCAAGGCATTGTGATCGGGAGTGTTCTCGTAGAGACCGGCCCACCCCCCCTTCAGCTTCACGCCCACGAGGGACGGGGCGACGACGGCCGCGGCTTTGTCGAAGGCCGGCAACCACTCGAATGAGAACTCCCGCTCAAAGCCAGGACGCTGATCGGGATCGGAAATCCCCAGCAACAGACCGTCTCCGGCATTGTGGAAGTACAACGTGCTGCCCAGATCGAGGGTGAACGGCACCGTGGGCATGGGCTGCATCAGCGCTGCGGTAAAGCCAATCTGTCTGCGGACTGGAACCACCGGCAACAGAACCCCTGCCATTTCACCGACGCGCTGCGACCAGGCGCCAGCAGCACAGATCACGGTGTCGGTCTGCACCAGACCATGGGTCGTGCGGACCGCGGTCACCTTGTCGTCCATCGTGTCGATCGCAGTGGCTTCTGTCTCTTCGCTGATGACAACGCCCAGACTGCGTGCCGCGTCGGCATAGCCGCGGACGACCTGGCCCGGGCGGGCGTAGCCATCACGCGGCGAGAACGAGGCGCCGAGGAGAACCGATGGGTCGATGAACGGATTGAGTTGAGCGACTCGCGCCGAACTCACCATCTGCGACGAGCCGCCGAGACGGTTCTGCAGTTCCGTTGACGATGCCACGGCAGCGAGCTCGTTCTCGGTCCGGCAAAGGAAAAGGTATCCGACCTGGCGAAGGCCGATATCGACCCCGAACTCGGCTCCGAATCGCTCGTACGCTTCGAGGCTGCGTTGCGCCAACACGATGTTGCCTGGATCCGAGAACGTTGCCCTCACACCACCAAGCGGCTTGGCCGAGGATCCAGATCCCAGCAGGTTCCGTTCAATGACCACGGTGCTTCCAACCCCGGCTCGCGCCAGGTGCCACGCCGTGCTGACACCCATGACGCCGCCACCGATGATCGTTACCGAGGCGTACGAAGGCAGGGGCTCAGGTCGTCCGGATGGTTCCACCGCGTTGCTTCCGCGAGGTCAATCCTGGTGAGTTGTACCACCACCGACCCACCGGCTCAGGCTCCGGATTCAGCTTCTGGCGGACCGGCAAGCCGGTCTGCGGCAATCATCATGTGGTCACGTAGGACTTTGACCGCTTGGTCGGCGTCGCCCGCATCGACGGCGTCCACGATCGTGGCATGGTGACCGCCCGACATGATGTTGGAGTGCTGGTCGTCGCCATCGCTGAAGATCGTGATACGTACCCGGCCCTCGAGGTTGCGCCACGCGTCGACCAGCACCGAATTCTCAGACAACTGGCAAAGCAACAGATGGAAGCCAAGGTCCGCGTCGATGTGGGCGCTGAAGTCGTGGTTCGGGTCGTCTAGTTCGGACAGCGCGTCGCGCAGCCTCGCCACCGCGGCATCCCGTCTCGGTGACGCGATGAGCAGCGTGACCGCAAGTCCTTCCAGCGCTCCACGCACCTGAAAGAGTTCGCGGATCTCGTCGCGGGACAGGTTGTGCACGCGCAGCATGCCGCGCGCTCCAGCGGTGACCAGCCCTTCCTGTTGCAGGTGTCGGAGCGCCTCGCGGACAGTACCGCGACTCACTCCCAGCCGCCCAGCCAGTTCCTCCTCACCAAGGTGATCCCCTGGACGGTACTCGCCCGACGTGATCGCAGTACGAAGTGCCTCCAGCGCCCGCTCGCGCAAGGTGCTGCGGTCCAAGCTGGCCAGCGGCTGTGCTGCCATGTCACTCCCCTTTTCCCGATTTTGTTGCGACCTTACCTCAAACTTCAGGCGACAGCCAACAGCTAACTGCCGAGTGTTGACAATTGACCAATGACCCACTTAAGCTTACCGACAGATGACTGTTAACAGTTGACGACCGGTAGTTGACGGAGACTTCTCTTGACGAATTCAGTGAGCTGGACCGGGCCGACGCTAGATAATGCCAGGTCTGTGGCGCGAGCTAATTGGCAGGAGGCCGTGCCGACTCATGGACAAGGCAGGCCGCTGGCACCAAACGGAAATTGTGGCGGACAGTTGCCAGCCGAGGTCATCGCCCACCTCGTCATTGCGTTATCGAGATATCGGCGCCAGCTCCGCGCTGAAGGTGGACGAGTACTGCCCCAGATCGAGGAGCTCATAACCTTCCTGGCCGATCGAGCCAAGGCACGTCACGACGTTCTCATGCTCGACCCCTGGCGCGAAGGATCGGATCCTTCGGCACCACCCAGACGATTACTCATAACCAAAAGTGACGCAGCGGAGCAACTCGGTGTTTCCCTGCGTACGATCGAGCGGCTGATCTCCAGCGGTCGGTTGCCACTAGTTCATGTGGAGGGTGCGGCCCGCGTCCGTGTCACAGACCTGGAGGCGTATGTGGAGGGTCTTGAGGCCGACGGCGTCGGCCAAACCCATCACCCAAGGCGTCAATGGATGTGCGAGCCGCCGTTGACGTCGTAGGTGACGCCGGTGATGTAGCTCGACTCCTCGCGGCAGAGGAAAGTGATGAGGTCGGCGACGTCGTTGACATTGCCGTTGCGGCCGACCGGAATCTGGGCGACGAGCTGGGCTTTACGCTCACCTTCAAGCGCCCCGCCGGTGATGTCGGTCCCGATCAAGCCGGGTGCGACGGAGTTGACCGTCACACCGTTCGGCCCCAGCTCTCGGGCCAGCGCGCGGGCGAACCCAAGCTGCCCAGCCTTGGCCGCCGAATACGCCACGCCACCGAATACTCCGCCCCCTCGCTCGGCTGAGACTGAGGAGAGAAAGACGATGCGGCCGAAACGGCGCACCGCCATCCCCGGCGCGACCCGGCGCGTGATGTTGTAGGAGCCGCGGACATTCACGGCGAAGATCCGGTCCCACTCCTCGTCTGTCACGTCAAGGAACCGGGTTGGGGACGTGATACCGGCGTTGTTGACCAATGCCCCGACTGGAGGCAACGATCCGTCTAGGGCGGCTAGCGCTGCCTCCACCGATCCCTCGTCGGTGACGTCGCAGCCGATGCCTGCCGTCTGCACTTGGCGCTGCTCGGCGACCTCGTCGGCAGCCTCCTTCGCGCTGGGCTCGTCAAGGTCGAGGATGGCAACGTTCCAGCCGGCCACGGCCAGGGCATGCGCGGTCGCGCGTCCAATGCCGCGCTTCGAGCCGGCTCCGGTAATGATGGCGGTCTTGTCAGACACGGGCATGGCTTCCTCCAAGGGTCTGGTCAACGCTGTAGTAGGGAGGTGATGTAGCGGCCGGCACGGCCCGCTTCGGTGGGACGGTCGGCGTCTTCTATGTCGTGGGTTTCCAGCTCCAGGCTGTAGTGGCCCTGGTATCCGCTCGACCTGAGCGCGTCGATGGCAGCCGGGAAGTTCACGTTGCCGCGTCCAATGCTCAGGTTGATGTCGCCGAGGACGGCATCACGTAGATGTACATGACCGATTCGGCCGTCAAAGCGGCGGACCGCATCGACCTCGTCGTCACCACTTGCCACGACGTGACTGAAGTCCAGTACGGCGCCGACCGGCTCATCCCCAAGTGCCTCGTACAGCATTTCTGAGCGCTCGATAGTGGCGCACAACCGCCGCGAGTGTGGCGCCTCCACGAGCAGATGCACCCCCGAGGCGTTGAGATACTCGGCTGCCGCGCTGAGAGTACGCGCCACAGTGGCGATGTCGTTGGACAACTCGGTGAGCGGCTCGATGCCCTGCCGACCGCAGGGCAGCATGATCGTGGATGTACCGACGGCCTGGGCCAGGTCAACGAGCGTCCGCAGCCGGCGCTGCATCTCGGCGGCGTCGAGTTCAGGATCGTCCATGTCGGCGATGTCGGCATTGATCAGCCGGACCGCTACACCGCTGTCGCGGATTTGCTCGGCAAGCTCCTCGACGCGGTCCGCGGGCAGCGGGATCGGGACGTGGTCGCAGACTCCGGGTAGGGAGCCGAGGTCGGTCTCGCCGAAGCCCTGCGCCTTGATCTCCGCCAATGCCCCTGCCAGCGGCCAACGTCGAAACGAGATGGTCGAGCAGCCGAGTCGGGAGTCGATGGAGGTTCCCGATGGTTCTGCCAGAGCTTCAGTGCTCATAGCGGCTTCTCACGCAGTTGGCGGTTCATCGTCGGCCGGCCACGGGCCGTGGCCGTGGGCGGTAGCGGCCAATTCGGTCTTCACTCGCGCGGCGACCTCGTCGGTAGACAGCCCGTAGCGGTCGTGCAGCGTGGGCAGCGCGCCGGCGGCGAGGAACTCATCGGGCAGGGCGATGGGCGCGATGCGCCGGCCCTTTCCAGCAAAGGCCAGCGTGCCGGCCACAGATTCGGCGAGTCCGCCAACGACGGTGTGGTTTTCCAGAGTGACAACCAGCCGGTCGGTATCGGCGGCCTGCAGGATGGCCTGGGTGTCGAGAGGCTTGATGGTGGGGACGTGTAACACCGCCACGTCGACGTGGTCGGCCTGGAGGCGCTCGGCGGCGGCCAGCGCCCGCATCGTCATCAACCCCGTGGAGATCAGCACCACGTCCCGGCCGGTGCGGAGCTCGGCTGCCTTGCCCAGTTCGAAGCGATAGTCATACTCGTCGAGCACAGTGGGTACCTTGCCGCGCAGCAGCCGCATGTAGGTGGGTCCGGGATGCGCGGCGAGCGCTGGCACGGCCTGTTCGATGTCAACCGAATCACATGGATCCACAATGGTCAGGTTCGGCATGCCACGCAGGATCGCCAAGTCCTCGGTGGCCTGGTGGCTGGGGCCGTATCCGGTGGTCAGCCCAGGCAGCCCGCCGACGACATTGACGTTGAGCGCCGGCTCGGCGATGTCGAGGCACAGGAAGTCGTACGCACGCCGGGTGGCGAACACCGCGTAGGTGGATGCGAACGGCACCAGGCCCACTTCTGCCATGCCGGCGGCGGCACCGAGTAACGCCTGCTCGGCCATGCCCATCTGGAAGAACCGATTGGGGTGCGCGTCACGGAAGATGTGCATGTCGGTGTACTTGGCCAGGTCAGCGGAGAGCCCGACGATCTCGGGGCGTTCGTCGGCCAGCCGCGCAAGGGCGTGACCGAACGGGGCACTGGTGGTTTTCTGACCTGGGTCGGCAAATGAAGCGATCATCGCCGACGTGGTGAGCCTGGGGCTGGTCTGTGTGGTATTCATCCGCGGAAGCCTTCCTCGAGCTGGTCGCGGGCGATCTGCCATTCCTCGGCATCTACCCGCATGAAGTGCGCCTTCTCCCGGGTTTCCAGCAGGGGAACGCCACGTCCGATGCGGGTGTCGCAGATCAGCACCGATGGCGAGCCGGGATGGTCCGCAATATCCTCGAATGCCGCCACGAGTGCCTCGATGTCGTTGCCATCAACGCGTACGGCGTACCAGCCGAAGGCCTTCCACTTGTCGGTAATGGGTTCGGTTCGCAGCACGTCTATCGTCGGGCCGTCGGCCTGCAATGCGTTGACGTCGACGATCGCGGTCACGTTGTCCAGGCCGTGATGGGAACAGGCCAGGGCGGCCTCCCACGTGGAGCCTTCATCCAGCTCGCCGTCGGAAAGCAGGTTGTACACCCGGGCGTCGTTGCCCTGGTAACGCAAGCCCAGTGCCATTCCGGCGGCAACGGTGAGCCCATGACCGAGGGAACCTCCGGAGATCTCCATCCCGGGTGTGTAGGACGCCATCCCCGACATAGGTAGCCGGCTGCCATCCGAGCCGTACGTCTGCAACTCGGCGACCGAGATGATCCCCGCCTCGGCCAGCGCGGCGTACAGCGCGATGGCGTAATGCCCGATCGACAGCAGGAGCCGGTCCCGCCCTTCCCAGTGCGGGTCTTCGGGGCGGTACCGCAGCTGGTCCATGTACACCACAGCGAGGACGTCGGCGACTCCCAGTGCTTGACCGATGTAGCCCTGACCCTGTACCTCGCCCATGTCCAGGGCATTGCGCCGGATCCGGTATGCCGAATGCCGTAGCGCGGCCAGGCGGTCGGTTTGCTGAGCGGTGGTGGATGTCATCCCATTGCCTTTCTCATTTGGGCCTTCCTAGGAAGTCAGGTCGGCCCGGTGTGCCCAGGAGGCATGCTCGGGGACGACCTCACGGCCCTCGGCGCGCTCACGCTCAACCTCGCGTTCCAGTTGCGCCACTTCGGCGCGCTTGTCAGGTCCCCAGGTGTCCTGGGTTACCAAGGCCGCGATCAGGCCCAACAGCCCATAGAAGCTGAACAGCAGGGCGGGGGCGATCCACCCGAAACGGCCGTATAGGGCGGTGGCCAGCAGCGGCGTGAAGCCCGAGACGACCGCAGAGAACTGGTATGACAGCGATGCGCCGCTGGTCCGGGTCTTGGCGTCGAACAGCTCGGAGAACCAGGCGCCCTGCACACCGGCGAGTGAGTTTTGGCAGACGGCGTAGCTGACGATGAAGGCCAAGACGATGAGAACAGCCGTGCGTGTGTTCACTGTGAGGAACAGCGGAATGCCCCAGGCCACCATGACTGCGCATCCGAACAGGTAAACCGCACGCCGGCCGACCCGGTCGGTCAGCGCACCCCAGCCAACGGTGGCGAAGATTCCCAGAGCGGCCGCGATGAGGAGTGCGGTGAGGGTCACCGGCCTGCCGGCGATCTTGTTGAGGCTGATGTACGACAGCATGAAAGTGACTGCCACCGCGTAGCCGGCGGTCTCGGCGATGCGCAGGCAGAATGCGCGCAGCAGGTTCTGCCAGTCATCGCGCAGCACCTCCACCAGCGGGTTCTTGGAGACTTGGCCTTCCTCCTTGAGCTCCTCGAACTCCGGCGACTCATCGATCTTGAGCCGGATCAGGATGCCGACGACAATCAGCACCGCGCTGAGCAAGAACGGTACCCGCCACGCCCATGATCCCCCCAGCGGGACGCTGGCCAAGAAGGCGAGGTTTGCCAGCAGCAACCCGACCGGGAAACCCGCCTGCGTGATGCCGGTGTACAAGCCGCGTTTCCGCCACGGAGCATGCTCGAAGACCATCAGGATCGCGCCGCCCCACTCCGCGCCGAACGCCAGGCCCTGCACCACCCGCACTGTCAGCAACAGGATCGGCGCCCACACGCCAACCGCCTCGTAAGTGGGCAGCACTCCGATCAGCACCGTGGCGACGCCCATCAGCAACAGCGAGCCGACCAGCACAGGCTTGCGACCGATCTTGTCGCCGAGGTAGCCGCCCACAACCCCTCCCAGCGGCCGGACCGCAAACCCGATACCCAGCGTCGCGAACGCCAGCAGCGTCCCAGACAAGGGGTCGGACTCCGGGAAAAACACGGTGCCGAAGTACAGCGCCGCGGCCGTACCGAAGCCGATGAAGTCGTAGGTCTCGATCACCGCCCCGACTGAGCAGCCGATCGCTACCCGCTTCTTCTCCGGCGTGCCCTCGATGGGATGCCAGTGCGCAACCTCTTGCAGATGTGGATCACTCATGTCGATCTCCTCAGGGATGGGCTGCCGGCGAGTCATACCCAACGCTGCGGGCCGCACGCGCTGTCATGTGTCCTCGTCGGATATCTGGGCGGTTCTAGGGTCGGCATCCAGACCTTGCACATAAGCCCCAAGATCGGCCACACGCACGCGGGCAGCGCCCTCCACATGCACCAGCGGCAGCCGGCCCGCGGAGATCAGGCGCTCGATCGTGCGCACCGAGACACCGAGCTGCTCGGCAGCTTCGCTCTTGGTGATCAGCAGTCGCCCAGACACAATCGCAGGATCGAATGCGGTCCGTCAGGAGGTCAACGAGTGGCACATCCTGGCGTTTCCTGACACAAGGTGCGCATCAGGAGAGGAAATAAGGCCTCCGCCGCTACTCCCGAGGGCCCGCGAGCGCAGGTCCGGGCGAGACCCACGTCAGCGCGTCGCGCAAGCGATCGCGCCAGTTTTCCCACGTGTGGCCGTCCCGAGCCTCGACGTAACGTACGTCCATTCCCGCGTCCTCGAAGATTGGCACGATGGATCGGTTCGGGATGATCAGCGGCTCGTAGAGTCCGCAGCTGACGAAGAGCCGGTCGGCCACCCGACGTGGCCGTTCTCGGTAGCGGTTGACGAATTTCACCACCGGGTCGAAGACCCGGCCACCGCCATGATCGGTTCCTGCGTCGGCAGAAACGAACGAGCCAGACATCAGCACCAAAGATCCGTACCTGCGTGGCGATCGGTACGCCGCCGACAGTGCCGCGACGGCTCCAAAGCTGGCTCCCAGCAGCCTGCGGCCGGACCGGTTGCGGACGAGTGGAAACTCAGCTTCCAGCTGCGGCGACAGCTCGTGGCTGAGGAAGCGTGCGTGCTCTGCAGAATTGGCGTATTCGATGAGCCGATCCTCGGGATGCAAGAGCGCCACGATCGTCTCGGCGATTTCACGTCGGTGGATGAGGTTGTCGAGTACCACTTTCGCCGCGGCGTACTGCAGGAACTCCCCACCGTCATGCACCACCAGCAACGGGTACGACTTGGTGCTACGGAACCCAGCCGGCAGGTACAGGGTCACCGGACAGTCGCGCTCCATTGCCCGGCTGTACAGGACGATGTCGGCAAGCTCGCCCGGCGCCGCGTTGGCATCCGGAAAGGTCCACTCGGGCGTGATGTAGCCGTCTGAGAAGCAGACCGACATCGCGCCGAACGGGCTGTGAGAGTGCTTGGGGTTGAGGGGGTCGTTGAAACGCTCGACCTGGTCGGCGTGTCGTACCTCGAGCCCATAGTTGACGCGGGAGCCTCCGGGCACCTTGAGCACGATGTACCACAAGGTGCTCCCGAGTATCCGCCGCATCGGCAGTCGACTCGGCAAGCCCAGAATCCGTTGCGCGAGATGCACCTCATCGGCCTCGCCTCGAAAGAGAAAGGTGCAGTGGCGGCCTTCCACGATGGGGACCTCATGAGTCGCCAGAAATCGATCTACCGCCGCCTCATCGATCGGATCCTGCTGTTGAAGCTGGTTGATGGCGAGGCGGGACGTGCCGCTTCCGGCTGACCAAGATCGGCTACGCGGAGGGGCGCTGCTCACTGGGCGTAAACGTGTACGGTGCGGCCCACATCGTCGAGGAGCCCGCGTAACACGTCGTAGTCGGGATGGCGCATGCGTACGTAGGCGTTCGCCATGTAACCAGCTGCGACGGGCTGGGTCGGCGTACCCGGCGGAGGCAGATGCGCGTCGATCACCCATTCACCCGACCTCGCCTGGACGTCCTCAACCCCGGAATAGCCGCTGATCTGACCGTCGTGGTCAGGCCGCAGCGCCACTATGCCGGCAGCATGGCTTCGGGACGGACGGGCAGCGATGTGATCGTGCACGATGGCGTTGGCCCACTCGCGGTAGAGGTCCAAATCGTTGCCAACCGAATACAGGTCCCAGGCGCCGACGCCGGGCGGCCGGCAGCCGATCTCGGAAAACCGCAGGCCCTTGGGGCCGAAGAACCATTCCATGTGGGTCGCGCTCGTCCCGATCCCCAGGGCGTGGTTGACACGAGCGCCCAGCTCACGAAGCTCCCCGTAGTCCGACACCGAGTCGACACGATTGGTGGTGATGAATTGTGGGGAAATCCATCGAGCGCGCATTGCTTCGAGCACGTTCGGGTAATAGTGCGAGACGAAGTCGAGGGCAACGTTCCCGTTGACGCATACCGTGTCGTAGAAGCCCTCGTGACCCTCAACGAACTCCTCAGCCGCGATCGATTCGACCCCTTGGCCGCCAAACATGCCGAGCGCGGCATCGAGTTCGGCCTTGTTGTCCACGCGGGTCGTGTCGAGGGCACCAGCCCCGGTTCGCGGCTTGAGGATCAGCGGAAATCCCACGGCGTTGGCGAACTCGTACACCTCGTCGGCGCTGTGTGCAGCCCGGGAGGCGGCCGTCGGTACGCCGGCCGCACGTAACGCCTCCTTCATCGACGGCTTGTCCCGGCACAACCATGCCGTACGCACCGACGTGCCGGGGATCGTGCAGTTCTCGCGCACCTGGGCGGCAGCCATGGTGTGCGCCTCGATCGTCGCCTCGAGCCGATCGACCCAAAGCTTGTCCTGGATCCACCTCACGGTGTCGGTCATGACACCCACATCGACGACTGAGGGCACGTGGTGGTAGTGCGCCATCCAACTCTTGAGCTGGTCATCGAGCGAATCGGTAGGGGACTCACCAATTCCGATCACGGTTGCGCCGACCTCGGCAAGACCGCGCACAAAGTTGCGCTGGGTCGACGGAAAGAAGGGCTCGACGAATACGACGTTCACGGCGGCATGTTACCCGCCCAGCGCTCGGATACTCCCAAGATCGACTGCAGGCGCAAGCCAAGGCGCGCTGGGCTCCTCGAGGCGCATGCAGGTTGTGCGCACCCTTCGACAGACTCGGCGTAGGTCGATGCGCTGTGGAATGTCGCCACTAGTAGCGTCCCCCTATGGTCGTCGCTGCGTTTGTTGCACCTTTCCTGCTCCCGGCAACGGCGCGGTTCGTCACCACGGCGGCCGGGCTGCCGAACGTCAGCCTTGGAGTCATTACCACAGAGCCGGTGGACCGGCTCTCCCCGGAACTGAAGCAGCACCTCGACGGGCATTGGCGAGTCGATGACGCGCTCGACCCCCAGCAACTGGTCGACGCCGTACGTGGCCTGAGCCGGCAGGTGGGTCCCGTGGAACGACTGGTCGGCGCTCTCGAGCAGCTGCAGGTACCTATGGCGTACGCCCGGGAAGTGCTCGGCCTCGACGGCATGAATGTGGAGACCGCGCTCAACGTACGTGACAAGTCCCGCATGAAGTCGGTGCTCCGGGCCGCCGGAGTGCCGTGTGCCCGCCACCAACTGGTCACCGACCCTGACGAAGCTCTGGCGTTCGCCGAAGCCGTCGGGTACCCGCTGGTAGCCAAGCCGCCGGCAGGTGCGGGAGCCCAGGCCACGTACCGGCTCGATGATTTGCCTGCGCTGCGCGGCTGGCTCGAGGCGATTCCTCCAGGGGCCGAAGCTCCAGGACTGCTCGAGGAGTTCCTCGTGGGGGACGAGCACAGCTTTGACAGCGTGACGATCGGTAATGAAACCGTCTTCTCATCGATCTCCGATTACTCACCCACGCCGCTCGAGGTGCTGCGCCAGCCATGGATCCAGTGGACCGTGGTGTTGCCTCGAGAGCAGGACGATCCGCGCTACGCCGGCATCTGGGATGTGGGACCCGCGGCGTTGCGGGCCCTCGGCGTACGTGACGCTGTGACACACATGGAGTGGTTTCACCGGCCCGATGGTTCAACAGCTGTGTCGGAGGTGGCGGCGCGACCGCCAGGCGCCCAGATCTCCTCGATGCTGGGGTACGTGCACGACGTGGACTTCTATCGGGTCTGGGCTGAATTGGTCATCCTCGGCACGTTCGATCCGCCTGAGCGTCGGTACGCAGCAGGCACGGCGTATCTGCGGGGACAGGGCCGTGGCCGGGTTCGCGCAGTGCACGGTGTCGACGAGTTGCAGCGCGAGCTGGGCGATCTTGTTGTCGAGGCCCGGCTTCCCGACGTGGGCCAGCCGGCTTCCTCGAGCTATGAGGGTGAGGGGTACGTCATCGTTCGGCATCCTGACACCGACGTGGTCCGGGACGCCCTGCACCGCATCATCAGCCGGATTCGGATCGAGCTCGTGGAGGTGCAATGAACGTCGTGATGATCTCACCCGGCTATCCGGCCGAGATGGCCTACTTCACCCGGGCATTGGCGGCGATCGGGGCCACGGTCATCGGCCTCGGTGACCAGCCGCCATCCGCTCTGCCGGAGCTGGCGCGAAGTGCCCTCGCACACTACGAGCAGGTGACTCTCACCGATGAAGTCGCTGTGTTGGCCGCGCTTCACGGCCTGGCCCAGCACGCCTCGATCGACCAGGTCGAGTGCTTGTGGGAGCCGTACATGATCCTCGCCGCGCGGATCCGTGAATCCTTTGGGCTGCCGGGCATGACGGTCGAGCAGACTGTGCCGTTCCGGGACAAGGAGCTCATGAAGCAGAAGATCGACGCGGCCGGCATCCGTACGCCATGGCATGCCAGTGCGTCAACAGTGGCCGGAGTGTGGGAAGCCGCGGAGCGGGTGGGCTACCCGCTCATCGTCAAGCCGATCGCCGGAGCTGGCTCGGCCGACACCTACCGGGTGGATTCCGCGGAGGAGCTCACAGACGTGCTGCCGTTGCTGAGGCACGTCCCCGAGGTCAGCGTCGAGGAGTTCATCGACGCTGAGGAGTTCACCTACGACACCGTGTGCGCGGGTGGCTCGATCTTGCTCGAGAACATCATGTGGTACCGGCCTCGCCCGCTGCAGATGAAGATGCACGAGTGGATCAGCCCGGTGTCGATTGTGTTGCGCGACCTCAGCGTGCCGCACCTGCAGGGCGGTCGTCAGATGGGTGGCGAAGTGTTGCCTGCCCTCGGCTTTCGTACCGGCTTCACCCACATGGAGTGGTATCGCAAGGCCGATGGTGAGGCGGTGTTTGGCGAGATCGGAGCGCGGCCGCCGGGCGCCCGCGTGGTCGATCTGATGAACTACTCAACCGATGGTGACGTGTACGTCGCGTGGGCGGAAGCTGTCGTGCACGGAGGCTTGTCACAGCCGCTGGAGCGCAAGTTCAACGCCGGTTGTGTCTTCAAGCGCGCCAAGGGCGTAGGACGAATCACTCACATAGAGGGCCTCGAGAGGCTACTGGCCGACTACGGCGAGCACGTGGTGCTGGTGGACCTCCTCCCGATCGGCGCGCCGCGCCGCGACTGGCGGGCCACCCTGATCAGCGACGGGCTGATCGTCGTGCGGCATCCCGAGCTGCAAGCGGTGATCGAGATGACCGAGCGTTTCGCCTCTGAGATGCACCTGTATGCCGAATAACTGGAACGCGCAGGTCTCTGCAGGCTTGGTGGACGGATTGTGCCGCAACTAAGCGGCACAATCCGTCCAGCTCATTTGGTTGATGTCTACAGCGACCTCGTTATTGCTCCTCAACATCCACAGATTCCCAACGGGCCGAACGGTCCGGAGGCTAGCTGAGCACACTCACGACGTGCAGCCACGGCATGAGGTTTCCGACCGCCTGCTCCAGCTTGCAGCGATGCAGGCTCATGTGGTGACACGGGATCAGGCTTTGGGCCACGGTCTCAGCCGTCACAGCATCAGCCGTCTTCTGGAATCCGGAGCGTGGCGCAGGCTCGCGCGAGGGCTATTCTTGACGGTTCCACTGGAGCCGTCCTGGGACTCCCTCGCTTGGGCCGGCGTCCTGCTCGGCGGTCAATTTGCCCGGCTCGGTCCGGAGTCGTCCGGCTTCTTGCATGAATTGCTTCCAGAGGCGCCGGACCAGCTCGACGTATTGATTCCTCGGAAACGGCGCATCGAGATTGACGGCCCGTGGCAGTTCATTCGTGAGACGCCAGGATTACGCCCAGCGCGGTCGGTGCAGGATCCTCCGCGACTCACCGTCGAGGCAACCGTGCTCGACCTGGCTAATGTGCGGACTGCCGGCGAGGTCGTCGGGCTGATCACAACTGCGCTACAGCGACGATTGACGACCGTCAGAAAGCTTCGTCGAGAGGTCGACGGACGGGCGCGGCATCGGCATCGCGCGTTGATAGGTGATTTGCTCTTCGACGTTGGCGCTGGAGCCGAATCGCCCATCGAGCTGAGGTATCTGCGTGACCTCGAGCGTCCGCACGGGTTGCCGAGGGGTACTCGACAGCAGTCGAGGTCGGGCCTGCCCTACCTGACCGATGTCGACTATCGCGAGTACAGAGTGATCGTCGAGCTCGACGGTCGAATCGGTCATGACGGTATTGGTCGGTTCCGCGACATGGATCGCGACAATCGTCACGCACTAGTAGACGCAGTCACCCTTCGATACGGGTCATACGACCTCACTGCACGGCCCTGTGGCGCCGCCTATCAGGTCTACCGGGTACTGGCCGCTCGCGGATACCTGGAAGCGTTCGTCCATTGCCGACGCTGTAGCGCTGTCCCCGAGTGCGACCTCCTGCTTGCCTAACCCGCGAAGTTTCCACAAGTGGGCGGGTTATGCCGCGACTTAGCGGCACAACCCGCCCAACTGCGAATGGTTCAGCAGAATCGCGGCAGGTGATGGGCGAACTGTCGCCGCCACCACGGCCAGTCGTGGGCTACGTCGTGGCCCCAGAGATCCACCTCATGCGGGATGCCCTTCTCCGCAAGCAGCCCGCCGAGGGCTTTGGTGCTCTCCAGGGCGCCGGTGGTGTCCTCCCACATTCCCTGCCCGCACACCAGGAGTAAGAACACGTGCGACCGCAGCCAATCCAGGTGATCGCCGTGCAGGTTGGCCACGTACTGGGTTGGGGTGTTGAAGTAGAGCGTCTCACCGCGCTCCCCCCAGCCATACAAGGAGCTCGGGTCGTAGTTCCCCGACATGCAGAGCGCCTGGGGGAACAGATCGGCACGTTTGAGTGCGAAGTTCGCGGCATGGTAGGCACCCATGCTGGTGCCGGTGGTCAGGATGTCGGCTGGTCCTCCACAGTCGTCGAATATCCACGGCACGACCTGATCGACGATCCATGACTCGTACGCGCCGTGGCGCTGAGCGCGTTCCTCCAGCGGTATGTGCCTGTCAGACCACGATTCGGAGTCGTAGCTCTCCACGCAGTACAGCTTCACCCGGCCGCCGTTGACGAGATCCGCCACGGTGTCGACCATGTGCCACGACTCGAAGTCCTCAGCTCGACCCA
>Ga0081455_10003943_pt1 | contig 16856 bp, 12 predicted proteins | sample TabmetS3T2R1_FD_70207 | JGI IMG/M metagenome (GOLD analysis project Ga0081455, IMG submission 70207) | Tabebuia heterophylla rhizosphere microbial communities from the University of Puerto Rico - S3T2R1 | ecosystem: Host-associated > Plants > Roots > Rhizosphere ...
AGCGCATCTGCATCGCACGCGCCCTGGCGCTCGGGCCGAGCCTGATCGTGTGCGACGAGCCGGTCTCGGCGCTGGACGTCTCGATCCAGGCGCAGGTGATCAATTTGCTGATCGACCTGCAGCGCAAGAACGATTTTTCGTATTTGTTCATCGCCCACGACCTCGCCGTCGTCGCCCATATCAGCCACCGCGTCGCCGTGATGTATCTGGGACGCATCGTCGAGATCGCCGACAAGACCGAGCTGTTCGCCAACCCGCGCCATCCCTACACACAGGCGCTGCTGGCCTCCGTCCCGGTCGCCGATCCCAAGGCCAAGAAGCTGGCGCCGATGATCGACGGTGACGTCCCCAGCCCGATCAACCCACCCTCCGGCTGCGCCTTCCACACCCGCTGCCGCTACGCGATGGACCGCTGCAAGGTGGAGCGACCGGCCTTGGTGGAAGCCGGCGGAGGACATCAGGTGGCGTGCTGGCTGAATGACGGGACGGGGCGCACGGAGTAGGTTCCGTAGGGTGGGCAAAGCGCAGCGTGCCCACCACTTCATGCATAGCAAGAATGGTGGGCACGTCGCTACGCTCCTTTGCCCACCCTACGCAGTTAGGCCGCCGCGATCTCCACGACGATCCTGCCCGTCGTAACCTGCTCACCCTCGGCGACATCGATCGCCGACACTGTGCCCGCGACACCCGCCGTGTGCACATGCTCCATCTTCATCGCTTCCAGCGTCATCACCGGCTGACCGGCGGCAACCTGATCGCCCGGCTGGACCAGCACCGCGACCACGCGGCCGTTCATCGCCGCGCGCACCTTGCCGTCGCCGGCCGAGGCAGTCGACACCGGTGCCGCGAGGGTAAAGTCCCGAACCGCAATCGTGAGGCCGCGATGCAGAACGTGGAGCCGGTCGCCATCGCGCAGGAACTTAGCGGATTCCATCACGCCGTCGGTGCGGAAACGGATCGCATCTGAGCCAAATTCGTCGATCTCGAAACGATGTTCGAAGCCGTCCAGGCTGGCGACGTAGCCGCCATCGCGCTCGCGCACGATGTCAACCTCGACCACACCACGACCGGGATCGATCCGCATCGTCAGCGGAAACGTCGCCGCCAGCGACCGTCCGGTTCGCCAGCGCGGCGCATGCGGATTGGTGACATACAGCAACAGCGCTGCCAGCGCGGCCTCCGCCTTGTCATTCGCGCGCGGCGCCAGCAACTCTTCACGATGATTGCCAATGAAGGCCGTGGTCGCCTCGCCCTTCGCGAAGGCGGGATGGCGGAGGCAGGAAACCAAGAATCCCTGATTGGTGGTGACGCCGAACGCTGCAGTCTGCTCCAGGGCGCAGATCAACCGGCCCCGCGCCTCGTTGCGGTCGCCGCCGTGGCTGATGATCTTGGCGATCATCGAATCGTAGAACGGCGGAATCTCCGAGCCCGACTGCAGCGCGTGCTCGGCACGAATGCTATCCGGCATCTGCCATAGCGCCATGGTGCCGGACTGTGGCATGAAGTCATGGCCCGCATCTTCGGAACACAGCCGCACTTCGATGGCATGGCCGGAGAATTTCACATTCTCCTGCCTGAGCCCGAGCGGTTCGCCCGCGGCGATGCGCAACTGTAGTTCGACCAGATCGAGGCCGGTGATCGCCTCGGTGACGGGATGCTCGACCTGCAGCCGCGTGTTCATTTCCATGAAATAGAACTCGCCGGATGGATCGAGCAAAAATTCCAGCGTGCCCGCACCCTCGTAGCCGATCGACTTGACGGCCGCGACGGCGACCGCACCCATCCGTGCCCGCAACTCCGGCGTGACCTTCGGCGACGGCGCTTCCTCGATAACTTTCTGATGCCGGCGCTGTACCGAGCAGTCGCGCTCGCCGAGATGGATGGCATTGCCGTAACGGTCGCCGAACACCTGAATCTCGATGTGGCGGGGATCGACGATGGCGCGCTCCAGAATCACCATCGGATCGCCGAACGCGCCTTGCGCCTCCGACCTTGCGCTGCGCAGCGCATCCGGAAATGCCGCGGCATCCTCAACCAGCCGCATGCCGCGCCCGCCACCACCGGCGACCGCCTTGATCATCACGGGGAAGCCGATCTTTTTGGCCTCCGCCAGCATCACGGCGTCGCCCTGGTCCGCGCCCTGATAGCCGGGCACGACAGGCACGCCCGCCTCCCGCATGATGTCCTTGGCGCCGGCCTTGTTGCCCATCGCCCGGATCGCTTCCGGCGATGGCCCGATGAAGACCAGCCCGGCATCGCGACACGCCTGCGCAAAATCCTCGTTCTCGGCGAGGAAGCCGTAGCCCGGATGCACCGCGGTCGCACCGCTGGCCTTGGCGGCGGCGATGATCGCATCGATCCGCAAGTAAGATTGCGCCGGCAGCGCCTCGCCGATCCGCACCGCGGAATCGGCCTCGCGCACATGCAGCGCGTCGCGGTCGGCATCGGAATAGACGGCGACCACGCCATAGCCGAGCCGGCGCGCGGTGCGCATGATCCGCAGCGCGATCTCGCCGCGATTGGCGACGAGCACTTTAAAGAACGGCGTCCGCTTCATTGGCATCCCGCTCATGGCCGCGCGACCGAGAATTGCATGCGCTGGGGCGTGCGGGCCTCGGCCTCGCGGCAGATCGCCAGCACCTCGGCAAGCACGCTGCGGGTATCGCGGGGATCGATGACGCCGTCGTCGAGCACGCGCGCGCTGGTCGAGAACACGTCCATCTGGCCATCGAACACGCCAGTGATCTGCGCCTTCATCGCGTCCAGCTTTTCCTTCTCGATCGGCTTGCCGCGCCGTGCGGCTGCGGCCTCGGTGACGATCGCCATGGTCTCGGCCGCCTGCTCGCCGCCCATCACGGCGGTCTTGGCGTTGGGCCAGGAGAAGCAGAAGCGCGGATGAAAGCCGCGCCCGCACATGCCGTAATTCCCGGCGCCGAACGAAGCCCCGCAATAGAGCGTGATCTGCGGCACGGTCGCCGACGTCACCGCCTGGATCATCTTGGAGCCGTGCTTGATCATGCCGGCCTCTTCGTAGGCCTTGCCGACCATATAGCCGGTGGTGTTGTTCATGTAGAGGATCGGCGTGCGCGACTGGCAGCAGGCCTGGATGAAATGCGTCGCCTTGTTGGCGCCGGGCACGTCGAGCGGACCGTTATTGGTGATGATGCCGATCGCCTGTCCCTCGATCCGGGCGTGGCCGCACACGGTGGCAGGACCGTAGTTCGCGCCGAACTCGGTGAAATCCGAATCGTCGACGAAGCGCGCGATGGCCTGGCGCATGTCGACCGGACGCTTGTGGTCCATCGGCATGATGCCAAGCAGTTCCTCCGCATCGTAGCGTGGCGGCTTGAAGGAAGCTTCCGCGGGCTTCGCCCGGTCCCACTCCAGATTGGCCATGATGTCGCGCGCGATGCGCAGCGCATCGCGATCGTCCTCGGCCAAGTAATCACCGAGACCCGAGATGGAGGTGTGCATCTCGGCGCCACCGAGCTCTTCCTCCGTCGCGATCTCGCCGGTCGCCGCCTTCAACAGCGGCGGGCCGGCGAGGAAAGCACGGGTGCGGCCGCGGACCATCACGATGTAGTCGGATAATCCGGTTTGATAGGCGCCGCCCGCGGTCGACGATCCATGCGTCACAGTGACGACGGGCAGGCCGGCCGCCGACAGCCGCGCCAGGTTGCGAAAGATGTTGCCGCCGCGGATAAAGTCTTCGACGCGGTAGCGCAGCAAATTGGCGCCGGCGCTTTCGACTAGTTGCACGTAGGGCAGCTTGTTCTCCAGCGCCAGTTCCTGCACCCGCAGCGTCTTGTCGAGGCCGTAGGGCTGCAGCGCGCCGGCGTCGATGCCGGAATCATTGGCGCTGACCATGCAGCGGATACCAGAGACGAAACCGATGCCCGCGACCACGCCGCCACCCGGCACGCTCTTCTCCGCATCCGGCACATCGAACATGTAGCCGGCGAGCGTCGACAGTTCGATGAAGGGCGAGCCGGGATCGAGCACCAGCGCCACGCGCTCGCGCGGCAGCAATTGCCCGCGCTTGTGGAAACGATCCCTGGCCGCGGCCGATGCGGCGCGCGTACGGTTCTCCAGTGAGCGCATGCGTGTGATCAGCGCCAGCATGCCGTCGCGGTTGGCCTTGAAGGCGGCGCTGGCGGGGGCGATGGTGGATTCGATTGTTGCCATGAACTAACTCACTCAGTCATTCCGGGGCACGCGAAGCGTGAACCCGGAATCTCGAGATTCCGGGTCTGGTCCTCCGGCCCATCCCGGAATGACGACTTCAATGCCTCGTCCCGAAAATCGCCCGCGCCTCCGCGGGGCTCGCGATCTCGCGGCCGGCGCGCCGGGCGCAGGCGGCGATGGCTTCGACGAGTTGCCCGTTCGAGGTCACCTTGGTGCCGTCGGCGAGATAAAAAGTATCTTCCAGCCCGGTGCGCAGGTGCCCGCCGAGATCGGCGCAGCGCTGGTGCAGCGGCCAGATTTCGGCGCGGCCGATCGCGGTGACCTGCCAATGGGCTTCCGGCAATTTCAGCTTCAGCAAGATCGGCAGCAAATCCGGATCGGCCGGCATGCCCGAGGCAACACCCATCACGAAATTATATTCGAGCGGGCCGGAATACATCCCGGTCTGCCGGTACATGCCGACGCAGCGGACGATGCCGACGTCGAAACATTCGAACTCCGGAATCGTGCCGGCCTCCTTCATGACGTCAAGATAGTCCTGCACCTTCTCGACCGCGTTATCGAACATCATCGGCGGCCAGGCCCAGGTATTGTCGGCCTTCACCTTCAGATAATTCAGCGAGCCGGCATTGCAGGCCGCGATCTCGGGCCTGGTCTCGCGCACGCAATCGAGCGCGCCCTGATATTTCGGGCCCGAGGTGCCCGTGGTGTGATTGATGATGACGCCCGGACAGGCCTCACGAATGGCCTGCTGGATTTCCTTGCTGACGCCGACGTCCCAGGACGGCAGGTGCCCCTTGTTCGGCTCCTGCTGGCGCAGGTGAACATGCATGATGCTGGCGCCGGCGTCGAAGGCCGCCTTGGCCTCGCGCGCCATCTGTTCCGGCGTAACCGGCACGTTATGCTGCTTCGGATCGGTCAGCACGCCGTTCAGCGCGCAGGTAATGACGGCCTTGTCGCCCATGGATCAGCCTTCGAATGCAAGACGGGATCGCGAAAAATCCTGCGCGATCATGCGTGCCGCATCAGCCGGCTTCTTGCGTCCACCCGCTACCCGGCGCTCGCATGGCGGTGGCTATAGATCGCCAGATCGCGCGAGCCGGAAAAGATCGCGCGCGGCTTCAGGCCGTAGAAGCGGCGGATCGAATGGCTGAAATGCGTGGAGTCGGGATAGCCGATGTCCTGCGCCAGATGCGCAAGGTTGATGTCCTGGTTGGCGAAGTGCAGCAGGTGCCGCGCCCGTTTCCAGGCGCGGAACGAGCGGAAGGAGATGCCGGTCTCTTCCTTGAACAGATGCAGGAATCGCGACGGCGATAATCCCGCTTCTGCAGCGCAGCTTGCGGCCGTCACCGGCTCGCCGGAGAATTTTCCGATTTGCTGAATCGCCCGCGTCACGCGCGGATCGAGATCGCGCTGCGGCAGGGCCTCGCCGAGGCAGAGGGAATCAAATTCCGCGCTGGAAAAATCATTGCCGGTGTGATGCTCGCGCAGTTCATGATAGGCAGCGCGAATGCGGCTGGCGAAAATTGTGCCTTCGGGCCCCGCGAGACGTTGCACCAGCTCTTCAAGCGCACCGGGACGAACGCTCTCCGGTTCGATCACGACGCTGAGCACCGAGCGATGATCGCTGGCGATGGTGTGCCTGATGTTCGGCAACAACGCGACCATCTCGCCATGGCTTTCCTGACCGTCTTCGGTGGTGAGCCAGAGGCTTCCCTCGATCGCGACATAGATGTTGAACCCGCCCGAGCAGCGTTGCCGGGGCCGACCGAGCAGGCCGGCGTAGAACACGCGCTCCGGGGTGATCAGCATCAGATGGCCGGATTTGTGGCCGGGATCGTCCATGGCTCGTCCTCCTCGCGCGGCTCTTTGGCCGCTGCGATGGGGTCAACCATAGCGGAAAATTGGTCCCTGTCACGACGACAAAGCCGTCATTCCGGGGCGCGAAGCGAACCCGGAATCTCGAGATTCCGGGTCTGGTCCTGACGGACCATCCCGGAATGACGGGCTTTATTCAAATCACGCGCGTATTCGCGGCGCGACGTTTTGCTCGACGCCCGCCTTGCGTTCGGCCGCAACCGCGCGCTGGTAGCCCTCGCGTTCCTGCAACCGGGCCCAATACGCCGCGACATTGGGCCCAAAATCCTTGGCGAGCCCGATATTACCGGCGAGCCGCAGCGCATAGCCGTTGACGATATCGGCGGCGGTGAAACGACCGGCGCACAGATTTTCACCATTGGCGGTCGCTGCCTCGACGGCGCGCAGCCGGCCGAGGAACCATTTGGCGTAGTCGCCGGCCACTTGCGGGTTCCGCCGTTCTTCCGGCTCGAGCTGGCTGTATCTCAGCACCAGCGTTTGCGGAAAGGTCAGCGTGGCGTCGCTGAAATACATCCAGTTCAGGAAGGCGCCGTAGGCCGGATCATCCATCCCCACCACCAGCGGCGTCGGGCCGTATTTGGTGCCGAGGTAATAACAGATGCCTGATGACTCCGTCATCCTGGTCTCGCCGTCGATCATGAACGGAATGGTGCCGAGCGGATTGATGGCGAGATATTCCTTGGCCAGCACCCGCGGCGGGAACGGCAGCATCTTCAGCTCGTATGGCAGCCCCATCTCTTCCAGCATCCAGAGCGGACGGAACGAGCGTGCGCCGTCGCAGTGATAGAGCGTGATCATCAGGCGTTCCCTTTTGTTACTCTGGCCCGTTCTTATTGGTTTTTCGGCAGGGTGCCCATCATCTTGCATAGCACCGTCAACATCACCTCGTCGGCGCCGCCGCCGATCGAGGTCAAACGGCTGTCGCGATAGGCGCGACTGACCGGCGTCTCGTTCATGAAACCCATGCCGCCCCAGAACTGCAGGCAGGCGTCGGTGAGTTCGCGGCCCAGCCGACCGGCCTTCAGTTTCGCCATGGTCGCGAGCCGCGTCACGTCCTCGCCCGCGATCAGCGCCTCGGCGGCGCGATAGACCAGCGCGCGCAACAGCTCGACCTCGGTCTGCATCTCCGCGAGCTTGAAATGAACCGTCTGGTTATCGAGGATCGATTTTCCGAACGCCTTTCGGTTGCGGGTGTATTCGATGGTCTCTGTTATGATGAATTCATGCGCCTTGAGGCAGGCCGCCGCGCCCCACAGCCGCTCCTCCTGGAACTGCACCATCTGGTAGGTAAAGCCCTTGCCCTCCTCGCCGATCCGGTTGCGCTTGGGCACGCGGACATTGTCGAAAAAGATCTGCGCAGTGTCGGAGGAGCGCATGCCCATCTTGTCCAGCTTGCGCGCGACCTGCACGCCTTTGCTCTTCATCGGCACGCAGATCAGCGACTTGTTGCGATGGACCTGGTCGTCAGAGGTATTGGCGAGCAGGCAGATCCAGTCGGCCTGCACGCCGTTGGTGATCCACATCTTGCCGCCATTGATGACGTAATCGTCGCCATCGGAACGCGCCTGCGTCTTGATCGAGGCGACATCAGATCCCGCGCCCGGCTCGGAGACGCCGACGCAGGCGACCGCATCGCCCGCGACCGCCGGCGCCAGGAACTCGCGGCGCACTTCATCCGAACCAAATCGCGCCAGCGCTGGAGTCGCCATATCGGTCTGCACCCCGATCGCCATCGGCACACCGCCGCATTTGATCGCCCCGAGTTCCTCGGCCATCATCAAGGCATAGGAATAGTCGAGGCCCTGGCCGCCGAATTCGACCGGCTTGTTGAGGCCGAGAAAGCCGAGATCGCCGAGCTTCTTGAACAGCTCATGCGCCGGGAAGATGTCGTTCTTCTCCCATTCGTCGACGAAGGGATTGATCTCGGCGGCGATGAACTTTTGCAGGATGCGGCGAGGTTCGTCGTGGTCGGTGGTGAAGAGCATTGTGTTTCCCTGTCGTTCCGGGGCGGCGCGACGCGCCGAACCCGGAACCTCGATGTTGTCATCTCCAGATTCCGGGTTCGCGTCTTGGACGCGCCCCGGAATGACGGCGCGTCACAGCCCCATCTGCCTCGAGGCGAGATCCTTCATGATCTCCTCGGTCCCGCCGCCGATGGCGTTGACCTTGACCTCGCGGTAGATGCGCTCGACCTTGACGCCGCGCATGAAGCCGGCACCGCCGAAAATCTGCACCGCTTCGGAGGCGCAGAACGCCATCGTCTGCGTGGCCTGGTTCTTCATCATGCAGATTTCGGCGACCGGACTTTCGCCCTGCCCGAGCCGCCACGCCAGCATTTCCAGCATCGCCTGCGAGGCCGCGACCTTCTGCGCCATGTCGACCAGCTTGTGACGGATCACCTGGTGCTGCGCGATCGGCTTACCGAACGTCTTGCGCTCCTTGGCATAGGCAATCGCCTCCTCGACGCAGACACGGGCATAGGCCGTGCAGCTCGCCGCCATGCCCATGCGCTCGCTGTTGAAATTGCGCATGATGATCTTGAAGCCCTGGCCCTCCTCGCCGATCAGGTTTTCGGCCGGCACGCGGCATTCGTCGAAATGCAGCGTCGCCGTGTCCGACGCCCACCAGCCCATCTTTTTCAGCTTGGTGCGCGACAGGCCCGGCGTATCGCCCTCGATCAGCAGCAGGCTGACGCCGCCCGGCCCCTCGCCGCCGGTACGTACCGCAACGGTCAGATAATCGGCCCGCATGCCTGACGTGATGAACGTCTTCTCGCCGCTGACGACATAATGGTCGCCGTCGCGCCGCGCCTTGGTGCGGAGGTTGGCGACGTCGGAACCGCCGCTCGGCTCGGTAATAGCAAGCGCCGAGATCTTCTCGCCCGCCAGTACCTGCGGCAGCACGCGCGCCCTGACCTCCGGCCGCGCGGCGCGTGCGATCGGCGGCGAGCCGATGGTGTGGCTCATCAGGCTGGAGCTGACCCCGCCGGCGCCGGCGCGCGCCAGCTCCTGCGACGCCACGATCTTCATGAACTGGTCGGCAGGCACACCGCCAAATTCCTCGGGAAAGCCGAGCCCCAGCAGCCCGATCTCGGACGCCTTGCGATAAAGCTCGCGCGGAAACTCGCCGGCCTCGTCCCATTCATGGGCATAGGGCTCGATCTCGCGCGACACGAAGCGCCGCATCACGTCCCGGAATGCTTCATGCTCCGCGGTGTAGAACGGGCTTTGCACCTTGGTGCGCTCCAGCATGGCTTTCCTCCGCGAGAGAGACTGATGATGCCCCGACTGGCTGCGCCCAGCTTGCGTTGAGCGGCTGGCATTGCGCAGCCGCCGTCTCCTGATCGCAGGTCGGGTCCAGCAACTGAACACAAGACCTTTTGCGCAAGCATGCCCTAGCCTTGGTACAAAGCCAACAACAGGCCATCGACGATTGGCCGGGGAGAATGGAGCATGATCCGATTGCGCAATGCTGCCCCTGCGTTCTTCCTGACAGCACTGCTGTCGCTTGCCACGGCGGCGACGGTCTCCGCCCAGCAACCCGGCATATCGGATACCGAGATCAAGTTCGGCAATATCATGCCGTATAGCGGCCCGGCATCGGCGCTCAGCGTCACCGGCAAGGCGTTTGCAGCCTATTTCGACCTGATCAACGAGAAAGGCGGCGTCAACGGCCGCAAGCTCAACATGATCTCGCTCGACGACGGCTTCTCGCCGCCGAAGACGGTGGAGGCAACGCGCCGGCTGGTCGAGAATGACGGCGTCGCCTTCATGTTCGGCACCATGGGCACCGCGCCGAGTTCGGCGACCGCCAAATATCTCAACGGCGCCAAGGTGCCGCATCTGTTCCTGATCAGCTCGGCTTCGAAATGGAACGACCCGGTTAACCAGCCCTGGCTGATGGCGCTGCCCTGGGCGCCGAATTATGTCGAGGAAGCCGGCATCGAAGTGCGGTTCGCCCGCGCGAAAAACCCCAATGCGCGCTTTGCGATCCTTTATCAGAACGACGACGCCGGAAAGGATTATCTGCGCGGCGTCAGGCAGGCGCTCGGCGCGGACGCCGACAAGGCGATCGCCATGGCTGCGAGTTTCGAGGTCGCCGACCCCACGGTGGATTCGCAGATTCTCACGCTGGCCAACACCAAGGCCGACGTCTTCCTGATCTACAGCGTGACGCCGCGTGCCTGCGCCCAGGCGATCCGAAAGGCTTACGAGACCGGCTGGCGACCGATGCGCTTCATCTCCTCGGGCTGCGCCAACAAGGAGACGGTGATGGTGCCGGCGGGGCTTGAAGCGGCAACCGGCATCATGTCGGTCGGAGCGCTAAAACCCTACTCGGCAGATACCACCGACCCCGATCTGGTCGCCTACCGGGAATTCATGAAGGCACGGCTGCCCAACATCGATCCTGCCAATCTCGCGGCGGGATATGGTTACATGGTGGCACAGGCGCTGGTCGTCGTGCTGACGCAGTGCAAGAACGACCTTAGCCGCGAGAACATCATGGCGCAGGCGGCGAACCTCAAGGGCGTAGCGCTGCCGATGCTGATGCCGGGCGTCAAGCTCAACACTTCGTCGACTGACTATCGCCCGATCAAGGACGGCTATATGGTCGAGTTTCGCGACAACCAGTTCAACGTGATCAGCGAATTGCTGCGCGGATCCTGACCGCCGACGCGACAAAACCAACAATGAACCCGACGCGGCCGGGACGCCCGGCCCGGTGATCGGATGGTTTTCGGGAGGAAGCATGCCCTCGGTACGCTATTACGACTGGATCGCCCATTTCGGCCGCCGCACGCCGGACAAGATCGCTGCCGTCGATCTCGCAAGTAACCGCCGGCTTTCCTATGCCCAGTTCGACGCGCGGATTTCGCGGCTTGCTACACATTTGCGCGACGCTCTCGGCGTCAAGCGCGGCGACCGCGTTGCGGTGCTGGCGCTCAATACCACCGATACGCTGGAGGTGCAGTTCGCCTGCGGCCGCCTCGGCGCGGTGTTCCTGCCCTTGAACACGCGCCTCACGGTGCCCGAACTACAGTTCATCGTCGGCGATTCCTCGCCGAAGGTTATGATCCACGACGCCGATCTGGCCGAAATCGCGCTGACCGTCGCCAAGCTCTGCAATGTTTCGTCCGCGCTGCTGCTCGGCCCCGGCGGCAGCTATGAAGCGGCGATTGCGGCATCAAAGCCGCTCGACCGCTTCGAGGCTGTCACGCATGACGACATCTCGACCATCATGTACACGTCGGGCACCACGGGCCTGCCCAAGGGCGCGATCATCACCCATGGGATGACGTTCTGGAACTGCGTCAATCTCGGTGGCCCCGCCTACGTCTCGCCGTCGACGGTACTGCTCACCGTGCTGCCGCTGTTTCATACCGGCGGACTCAATTGCTATACCAATCCCGTGCTGCATGCCGGCGGCACCGTGCTGATCATGCGCGCGTTCGATCCCGGTGTGGCGCTGCAACTGATCAGCGATCCCGCCTGCGGCATTACCCAATTCTTCGGGGTGCCGTCGATCTACCAGTTCATGGCCCAGCATCCTTCGTTCGCGACGTCCGATTTCAGTCGCCTTGTGATCGGCGGCGTCGGTGGTGCGCCGATGCCGGTGCCGCTCCTGAAGGTGTGGGAAGAGCGCGGCGTCGCTCTCCAGCAAGGTTACGGAATGACCGAGACGTCGCCGGCCGTGCTGGCGCTCGACCGCGAGGACGCCGCGCGCAAGGCCGGCTCATCCGGCAAGCCGGTGCTGCATACGGAAGTGCGGATCGTCCGTCCCGACGGAACGGACGCCGATGTCGGCGAACTCGGCGAACTCTGGGTCAGGGGACCGAATGTTACGCCCGGCTACTGGAACCGGCCGGACGCCAACCAGTCATCCTTCACCGACGGCTGGCTGCACACCGGCGACGCCACCCGCGTCGACGAAGAAGGCTTCTACTACATCGTCGACCGCTGGAAGGACATGTACATTTCCGGCGGCGAGAACGTCTATCCGGCCGAGGTCGAGAGCGTGCTGCATCAGCTCCCCGCGATTGCCGAGGCTGCCATCATCGGCGTGCCCAACGAGCAGTGGGGCGAGGTCGGCATGGCGATCGTAGCGATCAAGCCGGGCCATACGCTGACGCCAGCCGAAATTCACGCGCACTGCGCGGCCAATCTGGCGCGGTTCAAATGTCCCAGGCTGATCGAATTCGTCGATGCGCTGCCGCGCAATGCCACGGGCAAGATTCACAAGCCGACGCTGCGGCAGAAATTCAACGCGCCGAAGGCGACCGACAAGCTGGCGTCGTAACGCCTTGTCATGCCCCGCGAAGGCGGGGCATCCAGTAAACACTGACAGCTGTGATTGAACCGCGAAGCCGCGGCGTACTGGATCGTCCGCTTTCGCGGACGATGACGATGGAGGGATTGGACAGAACTACCCCGGCAAAAATAGCGCGAACGGCTCATCCGTCGTTCGCCGCAAGTGCTGGCGGTACAGCGCATGGTTCGGATCGTCAGGCGAGATCCTGCCGAAGGTCGGGTTGGCGACCATCTTGATCGGCAGATAGGCGATAGGGGCTGCGATCGGCGTCAACAGCGAGCCGCGGCCTGCCAGCAGCGTGGTGATGATCCCGTACATCTCGCCCGAAATCGCCAACCGCGCCACGGTGATCAGGCGATGTTGGCCGTGCCGGTTGGTGACGAGATAGATGTGACCGGACTGGTTCGGCACTGCCACTTCGCCGAACTGGGTAAAGGCTGCGTCCTGCCGCTCGCTCTCGTGAAACACCAGCGACGACGCCGCAGCATCCCAGGTGATCTCGGTGCGGTAGGCGAAGATTGCGTCCTTGTCGCCGAACGACGGCCGCACCGTGACATAGGTTCCTTCGATCCACGCCACCGCGCGGCGCGAATAGGCGCCGAGGCTATCGGGCGCAACCTCGCCGTTGACAACAGCGACAGGCGCCGGGGCATCCGGCGTCTTGCGCAGGGAAACGCCGAGCGCCTGTTCGAGGCGGACAGTGGTGGCCAGCGTGAACGGACGGCGGCCGCCCAGCACCTTTTCCAGCGTCGAAAGGCTGAGCTTTGCCAGTTCGGCCAGAGACTGCCGGGAAATGCGCCGACGGGCGAGCTCTTCGCGAATGGTGTCGGCAATCTGCCGGCTCTGCTCGGCGGAAAGCTGCTTGTCCGGCGTCGGCATCGTCATCCCTGCTTCAACTCCCGCCATTGTACCAGACGCACAATCCATCACAAACCCGTACAAAACCGCCCGGGCCGTGGCGGCGCGCGGTGGCCAGCGACGGAACAAGGCCGATCATTCCGCTCGCGCCAAATCGCCGAATTCCACACCCTCTCGTTACGGCGAAATCGCCGTTCGGGAGTTAAGCGACATGACTACATGCGACGAAATTGAGGCCGACAAACGCAGCGAACAGCCCAGCCTGATCAGGATGGTGCTGTTCTTTGTGATGGAGGGCGTTGCCGTAATCCTGGTCGGGTTTGCGGCATTATTTTTGAGCTTTGAGCCGGTCTGGTCGGCGGAGCGCCTGCAGTCGGCGTTCCTCAAGCCCGGTGATGCCCGCGCCGGCTCGCTGCTGCTCAAGATCGACGAGGGCTATGCCGATGCTTCGCGCCTCGGCGTCGATGTCGATCTCACCGTATCCGGTCCCACCGTTCGCGCCCGCGTCACGCAGATCTTCCGCAACCCTTCGAAGGACTGGGTCGAGGCGATCTATGTCTACCCGCTGCCGGCAGGCGGCGCGGTCGATTCGCTGAAGATGGTGATCGGCGACCGCGTCGTGGTCGGCGACATCAAGGAGCGGCAGCAGGCAAAAGCCATCTACGAACAGGCGAAGCAGAGCGGGCACAAGGCGGCGCTGACCGAACAGGAGCGGCCGAATGTCTTCACGAACTCCGTCGCCAATATCGGCCCCGGCGAAACCGTGCTGGTGCAGATTGAGTACCAAGAGCCGGTGCAGCAATCCGGCGACGAATTCTCGCTGCGGGTGCCGATGGTGGTCGCCCCGCGCTACAATCCCGCGCCGGTCGTGCAGAGCGTCGATTTCAAGCCTGATGGCGGCGGCTGGGGTTCGGCCAAATCCGATCCCGTGCCGGATCGCGACCGCATCTCGCCCGAAGTGCTCGATCCCGCCACCAACGCGCCGGTTAATCCGACCCGCATCACCGTGCGGCTGCAGGCCGGCTTCCCGCTCGGCGAGGTCAAGAGCCATCATCATGCGGTCAAGACCGAAAAGCCTGACGCCAGCACAAGCATCATCCGCCTTGCCGAAGGCCCGGTGCCGGCGGATCGCGATTTCGAACTGACCTGGAAGCCGGCGGCCGAGAAGGCGCCGTCGGTCGGACTGTTCCGCGAGCATGTCGGCGACAGCGATTACCTGCTCGCCTTCGTCACGCCGCCTTCCGTCGAGCAGGCGCAGCAGAAGCCAATGCCGCGCGAAGTCATCTTCGTGATCGACAATTCCGGCTCGATGGGCGGCGTCTCGATCATCCAGGCCAAGGCGAGCCTCACTTACGCGCTCGGCCGTCTGCAGCCCAACGATCGTTTCAACGTGATCCGCTTCGATCACACCATGGATGTGCTATTCCCGTCAGCGGTGCCGGCGGACAAGGAGCATCTCGGCCAGGCCACTTCCTTCGTCGGCGCGTTGCAGGCCAATGGCGGCACGGAAATGGTGCCGGCGATGCGCGCGGCGTTGTCCGACAACAGTGGCGATGCCGGTTACGTCCGCCAGGTCGTATTCCTCACCGACGGCGCCATCGGCAACGAGCAGCAATTGTTCGAAACCATCAGCGCGCTACGCGGCCGCTCCCGTGTGTTCATGGTCGGCATCGGCTCGGCGCCGAACACCTATCTGATGACGCGCGCCGCCGAACTCGGCCGCGGTACCTTCACCCATATCGGCGCGGTCGAACAGGTCGAGGAGCGCATGCGCAGCCTGTTCGCCAAGCTGGAGAATCCCGCGGTGACCAATCTGACCGCAAAATTCTCCGATGCCACGGCCGACATCACGCCGGTTGCGATCCCCGACGTCTACCGCGACGAGCCGCTGGTGCTGGCCGCAAAACTCGACAAGCTCGCGGGCTCGGTCGAGATCAAGGGCCGTATCGGCGATCGCCCCTGGGTCGTCACCCTGCCGCTGGCGAATGCGGCCGAAGGTAAGGGGCTGTCAAAACTCTGGGCGCGCCGCAAGATCGCGGATGCCGAAGTGGCCCGCACCACACGGCAGGCGAGCGCGGAAGATGCCGACAAGGCCATCCTCGCGCTGGCGCTCGAGCATCAGCTCGTCACGCGGCTGACCAGCCTGGTCGCCGTCGACAAGACGCCGAGCCGTCCGCAAGGCGAGCCGCTGAAGGTTTCGGAACTGCCGATCAACCTGCCCGCAGGCTGGGATTTTGAGAAGGTGTTCGGCGAGCGTCCGCGCATTCCCGCAACGCCTGTGGAACGGCGCGCCGATACGGAGGAGGCGAGGGTTCAGGTCGCGGCGCTGAAGCGGGTGCAGCCTGTCGTCACCCAGGCGCCCAACACGGTGACGCTGCCGAAGACAGCGACTAACGCAGAGTTGAAGATGATTGCAGGTGTGATCCTGCTCACTTTCAGCCTGATCCTGTTGGTGTTCACTCGACGTCAGTTCAATCGACGTCAGATGTTGCTGCGTTGACGTCGACTGAAAGGAGGAGACCTCCCCGACCTCCTCCTTACAGAGCGCGCGCGGCTTCCACCCGTCCCCAAGGCCGCGCGCGCCGCTTTTTCTTCTCCCACCGACGTCATTGCGAGGAGCGAAGCGACGAAGCAATCCATCTCTCCGCATATGCGGCACAATGGATTGCTTCGCTTCGCTCGCAATGACGGAGATGTCCCAATGCTCCGCCTCGTCCTTTCTCTCCTCCTCGCCGTCATCGGCCTCAGCCTGTTCGGCCAGGGCGCCTACATCCACGCCAAGGCGCTGCTCGCGCAGGTGCTGCTGGAGCGCGCCTTTGAGCAAACCATCACGACCGGGCGCGAGACCAAGCCGTGGTCGTGGGCCGACACATGGCCGGTCGCGCGCATCGAGGTGAAGCGGCTCGGCGCGCACGCCATCGTGCTCGCCGGCAGCAGCGGCCAGGCACTCGCCTTCGGCCCGGGCCATGTCGAGCGAACGCCCGATGCCGGCGAACGGGGCGTTGCCGTCTACTCGGCACACCGCGATACGCATTTCGCTTTCCTGAAGAACGTCGTCATCGGCGACGAAATCGAGGTGACGCGACGCGACGGCAAGCACTTGCGTTACCGGGTGGACGGCACCTCGGTCGTTCGCTTCGATGCTTCCGGCATTGATCCGCTTGCGGATGGCTATCGGCTTGTGCTGTCGACCTGCTGGCCCTTCGATGCGCTGACGTCAGGACCGGATCGCTATCTCGTGCACGCAAGCATGATTAGGGCGAGCTCAAACTGAATTCTCCGCCAGCCGGGAAATCGTGCAGGGCGCGAATGGCGCTCATCGCGCAACGCGTGTTGCCACCCTCGCCAAGTCTCAATAAAAAGGGCGCAACCAAAGAAAGAGACGACGAGACGACCGTTCTTGATCGCCAAGTCTCGATCGAAGCAACAGAATTAGGGATATTCATGGACGCTCAGGCCAGCACCGCATCGCATCAAGCCGAAAAATGGTCGCCCTCGTCTGACGCCAGCGAAATCGTCAAGAACATCCATGCGATGCTGCACCCGCGCAATATCGTGCTGGTCGGTGCGACCGACAAGCCCGGCAACTATGCCGAGCGCATCTGGAACAATCTGATCAAGTACAA
>Ga0081455_10003944_pt1 | contig 16856 bp, 15 predicted proteins | sample TabmetS3T2R1_FD_70207 | JGI IMG/M metagenome (GOLD analysis project Ga0081455, IMG submission 70207) | Tabebuia heterophylla rhizosphere microbial communities from the University of Puerto Rico - S3T2R1 | ecosystem: Host-associated > Plants > Roots > Rhizosphere ...
TAACACAAGTGAAACGGAGCATGGACTGGAAGAAGCCGTTGGGATTGAACACCGACCACATGATCCAAGACATTTTTTGAGAATCCAATCATTGTATTTTTTGGCGTTAAGTCTTGTCAGCGTGCTACTCTGCGGTCTGGTCTGGCCAGCGGCGGCCGTCATCATAGCACTGGACGTCGGGCATTCCCTGGCGCATCCGGGCGCCACGAGCGCGCGCGGCGTACCGGAATTTACTTTCAACCAGGCCCTGGCCCTGGTCGTGCGCCACAGGCTGGAACAGCAGGGCCTGCAGGTGCGCGTGATCGGTGCCGAGGGTGATATGACCGATTTGCGTACGCGCACACGTGCTGCGGCCGGAGCCGATTTTTTCTTGTCTCTGCATCACGACTCCGTGCAACCCCACTATCTGGAAGCGTGGACGCCCGAGGGTCTGCCGCAGCGTTTCAGTGATCGCTTCTCGGGCTTTTCGCTCTTTGTGTCGCGCGCCAACCCCGCGCTGTCCACCAGCCTCGCTTGTGCCTCACAGCTCGGGGCGGCCTTGCGGCACGCTGGCTTTACTCCCACTACCCACCATGCCGAGCCTATCCCTGGCGAGAATCGTCCGTTTGCCGACCGCATCAACGGCGTGTATTATTTCGACCATCTAGTAGTGCTCAAAACCGCAACGCAGCCAGCTCTGCTGCTGGAGGCTGGCATCATTGTCAATCGTACCGATGAGTTAATCCTGCAGCAACCAGCCGTACGCGAAACAATTGCCATGGCTATCGCCGCAGGGCTAGATACGTGCCTGCGGGCCCAGCCTGCCCCCGCCTTTCCCACAGGAGAAGCGCCATGAACAAAGGTTTCCTGACTCTCGTCGTCATGTTGTGGGCTACGACCACCTGGGCGGATTGCAACAAAACCACGTCAGATTATGACGTGGTCTATTGCGGTGCCAAGCTCTATCTCCAGGCCGACAAAGAGCTCAACGACAACTACCAAAAACTGGTGAGCAAGCTAAACATAGATGGCAAAAAGCTCTTAAAGACAGGGCAACTTGCCTGGATCGAGACCCGCAATCAGCAGTGCACGGAGAGGCGAGGGAATAGCATTCTCGTCAATCTGGACTGTGCGACCCAGACCACGGTCGAACGCACCCAATTCCTCACGGATCGTCACCGGGAATGCGTCAGTACGGGGTGCATGAATAGCAAACTGCGCTAGGACTGCGTCACGCTGCAGATCATTCCATGGCCCCTAAAACCCGCTACAATGCCCCGTCTCACTATGTCGGAGAGGGGGCAATGTCATGGTTTCACTCCTTTTTTACTCCCAACTCGCTCTATTGGCCCTCGTGTGGCTCTTCGTCATGCTGCCTGTTTCCGAGTCTCGCCAAGGGGCTCCGATACCACCGACAGCGACGCCTCCACCTAGGGCGGGTAGAACAGCATCGCCATGGCGCGGTACAGGTCGAGGGCGGTCGCCAGAGCGGCGCGGGCCCGGTCTACTCGTCCCGTCTGGCCGTATAGGGCACCGAGACCGTGGTAGAAGTGAAGAGCATTTCCAGTTGCTTCTCTCAACGCCGAAAGACCGGCAGATCAGCATACCCCAGCAGGCGCACCAGCCCCAGGCTCAGGTCAGGGATGTAGGTAATTAGCGCAAGCGCCACGAGTAAAATCACCAAAAAAGGCAAAGAGGCACGGAATAGCTGCGTGATGGGGCGCTGGAAGCGCAGGCTGCCGAGAAACAGGTTGAGGCCGAGAGGGGGATGAGAGTAGCCAATCTCCAGGTTGGTGAGAAAGATAATGCCCAGATGCAGCGGATGCACACCAAACTGGGCGGCGATGGGGGTAATCAGCGGTACCACCACGACAATCGCAGAAAAGATGTCCATCAGGCTACCTACAATGAGCAGGAAGAGGTTCAGCGCCAGTAAAAACATCGCGCGGCTGGTGATGTGCTGCTGCATGGCAGCCAGGATATGCATCGGGACCTGTGCGTCAATCAAGTAGCTCGTGAACCCCAGGGCTGTGCCCAGGAGAATCAAAATAGCCCCAACAAGGACCATGCTCTCCGTCATCAAGCGCGGCACATCGCGCCACAGATGCAAGTCGCGGTAGATGCCCACGGTGACCACGAGGCTATAGGTTGCCGTGACCACAGCGGCTTCGTTGATGGTTACCAGGCCACCGTAAATGCCCACTAACACCAGTATGGGAAGTGCCAGCTCCCACTTGGCTGCCCACAGGGCCTCCCACACCTCGCTCCAGGTGCTGCGTTGGCGTGGGACGCGATGGCGGTACGCCTGGTACACGCTATACAGTGCCAGCAGGACCAGCAGCACGAGGCCGGGAACAACACCGGCCAGGAAGAGCAGGTCGACCGGCGTGCGAGCCACCAGACCGTACAGAATGATCGGCAAACTCGGGGGAAACAGCAGCCCCAGGCTGCCACATGTCGTGAGCAATCCCAGGCTAAACAGCTCGGGATAACGCTCCTTCAGCAGCACAGGCAGGAGAAAACCTCCGAGAGCGACGATGGTCACGCCCGAGGCACCTGTAAAGGCAGTGAAAAAGGCGCAGGCGCAGAGCGCCATCAGCGCCAGACCACCGGGGAGCCATCCGATCAGAGCCTGCATGCAGCGTACCAGACGCTGCGGCGCCTGGCTGGCAGCCAGAACATATCCCGCAAAGGTAAACAGCGGAATGGGCAAGAGTGTGGGTGCACTGGCGAGACGATAGAGCTCGATCATGATAGCCGAGGTGTCAATGCCAGCAGCCCTGAACAAGAACCAGGCGAGGGCGCCGAACACCGCAAACAATGGTGTTCCCAAGATCGCCAGGAGCACCAGCAACAGACCCAGGAGGATCATACCCCGGACTCTGGCTGGACTAATCGGGCCAGTGTCTCCGCCAGACGCAAGGCAAAACGTAGTGTGATCGACCCAAACCCCAGCGGTATGATGCTCTGTGCCAGCCAGGCGGGAATCCCAAAGGTCAACATGGTGCCAGCCGTGTACTCCGAACGCACCAACCCCCAGGCAGCCTGGACGAGGAGCATACACAGCACGAGCGCTACGGTGTTGACCAGCAACCCGAGCCAGAGCTGCCAGCGCGTTGGCAGGAAGTGGCTCAGAACGTCGATACTGAGGTGACGATGCTCGCGCGTGGCCAGTGAGGCCCCGAGGAAGCCGAGCCACAGGACGAGATGCTGCAGCAGCTCGTCAGCCCAGAAGAGGCCACTCGCCAGTACATTACGCTCGATGACCTGCAGCAAGCCAAGCCCCAACAAGGCGGTCAAGAGGAGCACCACCAACGCCCGTTCGAGGCTCGCGAGCCAGTGGTCGAGCCAGTGCAGTAACCCCATGATTAACCCTCAGTCCTTCGGCTGCTTCTGACGATAGGCGTCCCGCAGCGCCAGCACCCGATCGAGCAACTCCTGGGGATAGAGTTTGCCTACCAGTTCCTGCCGGACCTGCTCGCTAACCTGCTGCAGGCGGGTGACTTCTTCCTCAGCCACCGGGATAGTCTCAATGCCGGCGGTGGTTTGCAGCAGCGTCAGCGCCTTCGTTTCATATTGCCGCATATTCGTAACCGCTTTGGCATTGTACTTGTGCACAGCCTCGCGCACCAGGGTTTGTTGGTCGGCGGAGAGCTGCTGCCACAGGGTATCCGAGAGCACCAGGGCACCCATGACATTCGTGATGGCGAGCGAGGTACGATATTTGACTTTAGTGAACCACTGCAGGGCCAGGACCGTCAGGGGCGTGCCATAACAGGCGTCAATGAGTCCCGATTGCAACGACGGCAAGACATTGGGGAGGGACAGCGGCACCGGGACAACACCATAAGCTTTGAAGATGGCTTGCGGCAGAGGGTCCCCCTGCCAGGTCCAGATTTTGGAGCGGGTCATGTCCGCTTTGGTGCGAATGGGATCTTTTGAGAAGACGTAGACAGAGCCGGCGTCGTTCAGTGCCAGGAGCACAAAGTTCTTCTGGGTAAAGGCTGCGGCAAAATGCTCGAAGAGCGCTGTGGCAACGTGATCTGCCTCCTGGCCATCGCGAAACAGCATGGGCAGTTCCAGGACGCGAATCTCAGGGAGCATCTCACCCAGACCAAAGCCGCTGAATGCACCGCCGTGCAGTTGATTGATGCGGATCTTACGGATAACGTCGCGCTCATCGCCAGCCACACCGCCAGCGTAGAAACGGAAGGCGACCTGACCACCGCTCTTCTCCTGGACTTCCCGATTCATCTCCTCCATGATGTTCATCCAGGGGGTACCTTCGGGGGCCAGGGTGGCAAATTTAATAACTACAGGCTCAGCCAGGCCAGGGCGTGGCTGAAGGAATACACTACCCAGCAGCACGAGTAGCGTCCAGCATGTCCACGTTCCACAACTCACGGGACCTCCAGTCTTTAGATAAAAAGTTCATCAATGCGTCGCAGCAGGAGGACGGCACGGCGCCTGGCAACGGCATTGAGCAACGCCTGTTCCGGGAACAGTGTCTCAGGAGCCTCAAGGATGTACTGTAAGCGCTCGGTAAAGAGCGCGCGGTCTTGTACTTGCACGGCATAGTACTGGGCTTCCAGCAGTGGCACAAGTAACAAGCGCCCCTGGCTCAGGGCGTACGCCCGCATGAAATGATACTGCGCCTGAGCAGGATCGCCACCCAGGGCGGTAGCAAAGCTGGCATAGTGCACCGCCTGTAGGAGATGGGGGAGCCCATAAAAATAGCCCTCGTCGAGCTCCAGGAGACGCGTCAACATGGCTTGCAACAGGGGTAGCGCTGTGACCGTTTCTAAGGCCGTACGTTCCAGGTTGAGGAAACCGCCCCAACAAAAACTCGTCCACGACAGCGCCGGGACGGCATCACGGTCTAGGCGGCGCAGATGCATAGTCAACGTCTCTAGTGGGAGTGCGGTGGCCTGGAGGAGGGGCGGATGATACTGGCTGAGGAGTCGCAAACCATACTGCAAGCCACGTTGATACAGGCGCTGAGCGCGCTGTGTCTGGAGGCGTACTTGCTCTGGATCACGACCTCGCGCCGCCTCAATCCGTCCTTCAACGAAGGCGTATGTATAGCCGGCCAGGCCCTGGACGACCTGGAGTAACAGGCGTGTATCGTCAGGGGCCGTTTCCAGGAGCGCCTCAGTAAGTTTCACACTGGCCGCGAAAGCCGGTTCAGCGAGTTCTAAATCCGGCTCCCGTAGGTACGCTGGCACGCCGGTCTCGGCCACATAGCCCATGACATGTACTGCTGGCCGCTGGCCCAGGGCGCCACACCCCTGACAGATCAGGAGACATAGACAGCCGCATAGCGCCACGTACTCGAAGCGAGAGAGCGCAAGGAAACAGGAGCGTAGGTGCATGGTGTCCCGCTAGATGACCGCCTGTTCGAGCGGTTTGAGATCAATCTGTGCCGGCACGAAGGGTGCGGCCATGTAGGCGTGAGCGCGTGCTTCTGCCTGCTCATCTCCCTGCACCCCCTGATACCACGCCTGCGCTGCCTGACGTTCCCCCTGCAGGTCATGCACGTTGCCCAGGCGTAGCTCCACCCAGGCACGCAGCGCCGGGCTGAGTTCCTGCATCTGTAGCGCCCTGAGGAGCACTGCAGCGGCCTGCGGCTGCCGTTGAAAGACATAGGTCTCAGCCAGGCGATAGTGAAGTAACGGGAGCCATTCCGGAGGAGCGTATGGCTTGCCCTGTGCGATATCGGCAATGAGCTTCTGGCTGGCCTGGCGGGCGCGCTCCCACAGCCCCAGCTGGGCACAGACCAGGGCCAGCCGATAGCGGTAGTCACTGTTGTGCGGATAGCGCTGCACCAGGTTCGCGAGGAGGACGTACGCCTTGTCGTATTGCTCTTCGCCTGGGAGTACGTAAATTTTCGCCAGCAGAGAGCCAGCTTCCGGGACAGACAAGCGTCCTGCCGTACGCGCCTGCTCCAGGGCCTGCAACCCTTTGTCGCGGTCCCCAGCGATGCCGATCAGTTGCTGTACAATGCTCCGCCAGACACCAGGGACACGAGAGAGGATATACTGGTAGGTGCCCAAACCAGCATAGGCATCGTACCAGTCGGGGGCACGCGCTACACACTGTTGCAAATATGTGCTCCCCTGCTTGGCTGCCAGAAGCGCTCTGATGTACTGTTGTTCCACAAAATGCATGCGCGCCTGCATGCCATAGACTGCTCCAAGATAAAAGGCGGCCTCGGCAGCTTGCGCATCCGGGAGGCGCTGGGCCATGTCACGGGCACGCTGCGTAGACTCCTGAAATTGTGTGAGCAACATGGCCCTCTGGTGCGGATCATACGTGATTAAACGCCACTGCCAGTAGGTAGCGGCCCGATAAAAATAGCCTGCCGGATGCGCCGGTGCGAGGTCAATGAGACGCTGAGCAGCGCGCAACGCCTCATCGAACTCCATGTTGTAAATCAGGTTAAGGGTGTGCTGCGCTGGCTCCAGTATAGCCGTATGCGTCACCACCCCGCTTTGTGGTATGAGGCCGAACAGGACAGTAAGCAGGAGCGGGAGCATATACCCACTCCTCTCTTACGCCGTCTGGCGGTTATAGTCATCCATCACGACCAGGGTATTGTAAATCATGTGGTTCAAAGGTGTTGGTACCCCTAAGCGTTGCCCATGACGTACTACGGCGCCGTTAATGGCATCGACTTCAATACGCCGCTGGCGTTGAAAATCCACTGCCATGGAAGACTCTCCCAGATCACCGGCAGTGTCCAGGTAGTGCATCGTGTGCTCCACGATCTCGGGTGCCACATCGGCCGCAGCCTGAGCCACGGCGGCGGTTTCCTGCATGACAGCGCGAAAGAGCCCGCGCGTAGGTGCATGTGCCAGGAGTTGCGTTGGGGTCAGACGCGTCAATGCTGAGAGACCACTAAAGGGCGCAATAAACACAAGCTTTTCCCACAAACTGCGTTGGATATCGGGTGACACTCGCGTTGGTATACCAGCCGTTGTGCACAGGGTCTGGACACAGTCTACTTGCTCCTGTTGCTGCCCGGTCAGACTGCCAAACTCGATGAGACGGTCTGTGGTAGGTTGCTCAATCACCCCAGGGGCCACCAGCGTGGAGCCAACGCGAGTGACGCCCGCCAGGACAGTGCCGCGTCCAAACGTCGTTTGCAGCTCTGCTGCCATGTCCACGCCATTTTGGAGCGTCAAGACAATCGTCTGCGCGTCGATCACGGGCTGGAGGAGTGCTGCTGCTGCCGCCGCATCATACGTTTTCACACAAAAGAGCACAAAGCCAGCCGGAGGGAGTGCGCGAGGGTCTGCACACGCATGGATCGGCACGGTAAAATCGCCATTGACACTGCGCACGGTCAGGCCACGTTCCTGCAACGCTTGCAGGTGGGCGCCGCGGGCCACGAACGTGACATCCGCACCGCTCTGGGCCAGGAGCCCACCAAAATAGCCTCCCAGGCCACCGCTTCCCATCACGACAATACGCATAGGCTATGCTCCTCTCTGGTGTTGCATCAGTCTAGCGCGTAGCACTGGCATGTCAAGCGATTCAACCACTGGATCAAGGACTCTCATACCATGCTGGCTTTGGCAAATTGCCAGTATTCTGGTATATACACACCGTAGAGTGTGCTGCGCCGCCTTGGCATCACACCGTTACCCGGTGGCGGGCAGCTGATGCAGCAGGTCTGCAGAGGAGATGCGCGTGACAAAGCGTGAGCAGGAGATCATTGCCGCGGCAGCAAAAGTGTTTAAGGAAAAGGGCTATCATGCCGCCACAACGCGCGACATTGCCGCGGAAGTGGGCATCCAGCAAGCCACCCTCTACTATTACATCTCCTCCAAGGAAGAACTGCTCTATCTGGTCGTACGTGAGCCTATTGTGCGCCTCTATGACCAGGTCGAGGAGATTGTCAAGGCCAACCTGCCGAGTCGCACGAAGATCGAAGGGGCCATCCACGCCCACCTCGCGGCGTTTGATGAGAGTTATCCGCATATGTTCGTCTACGTACAGGAGTTGCCCAATCTCATCCACACCCTGCAGGACAAGATTCGCGAATCACCCAGCCACTACCAGCACTTGTGGGAGGAAATTCTCCAGCAAGGCATTGCCGCCGGAGAGTTACGTGCTGATCTTGATGTGCCAGCGACAGTCTTCATGATTATGGGAATGTGTAACTGGCTGCATCGTTGGTACCGGAAAGGCGGACGCCTGGATACGGCGACGCTGGCGCGACAGTATGCCAGGGCTGCGCTCGATGGCATTACGGCGCGCCGGTAGTGTTATCCAAGGAAGGCTGTGCTCACGATCCTGTTGCCGGCGCATCGGCATGGGCTGCCCCTAGCACCTCCCCGGGAGGGGAGCAGCACCACTCCGCTCGATCGCATCAATACCACGAGGCGGCAACGCCTCTGTCGCCTCGTCCGTGCCCCCTTGGCCTTGTCCACAAAGTTGGCGCATGGACACTACCGTTCTCCGTACTTCTCGCTTTCCTTTGCCAGCTATATGCGCTATAAGAGGTTCAAAAGGCGCTACCATCCCTGGACCGTCCCCTGCAAGCCTCATGGAGAGGTGAAGGGTCAGCAATGACGTTTGAGGAGCTCCTCGACCAGGCGATTGCCATGCTCCAGCGCCGCGGGCGGGTGACGTATCAGACCCTCCGACTCCAGTTCCAGTTGGACGAGGAACACCTGGAGGCCCTCAAGGAGGCCATCCTCTTCGCGTACCCGCAGGTGGTGGATGCGGCAGGCCGTGGCCTAGTCTGGAGTGGTGAAGCTGGTACTACCCCGCCACCAACACCGGCATCCCCTCAGTCCGAGGAGCCACCTGTGACGCTGACTCCCGGCGTTGGCGCGACGGCCGTCTCACCACCCGAACCGCCACCCCCTGACGCCGAACGTCGCCAGCTCACCGTGCTGTTTTGTGACTTGGTGGACTCGACGGTGCTGGCCAGCCAGCTCGACCCGGAAGAGCTGCGCGAGGTGGTGCGGGCCTATCAAGAGACCTGCGCCAGGGTGGTCGCCCGCTTTGAAGGCCATATCGCGCAGTATCTGGGTGATGGCCTGCTGGTTTACTTCGGCTATCCCCTGGCGCACGAAGATGACGCGCAGCGGGCGGTGCGAACCGGGCTGGGCATTGTCGAGGCCCTGGGGCCGCTCAATACCCGCCTGGCGCAGGAAGGGCTGCGCCCTGCGCCGACACAGTCGCGCCAGCGGGGGGTGCACCTGGCGGTGCGCCTGGGGTGCCATACCGGACTGGTAGTGGTGGGCGAGGTGGGCGGAGGCACCCGGCAGGAACTGTTGGCGCTGGGTGAGACCCCCAACCTCGCTGCCCGCCTGCAAGGGATTGCGGCCCCTAATACCCTGGTGGCCAGTGCCGCGACCTTGCAGCTCCTCGGTGGCTTCTTCACCTATCAGTCGTTAGGCACATCGCTGCTGAAAGGCTTGCCTCAGCCCATCGAGGTCTATCAGGTGCTGCATGAGAGTATGGCCCGCAGTCGCCTGGAAGCGGCCGGGAGTACCGGCCTGACCCCATTGGTAGGCCGAGAGCAGGAGGTAGCGCTGCTGCGCGAGCGTTGGGCGCAGGTCAAGGAGGGCCTGGGGCAGGTGGTGTTGCTCAGCGGTGAAGCCGGCATCGGCAAATCGCGTCTCGTGCAGGTACTGAAGGAACAGGTAGCTGCTGAGCCGCAGGCGTGGCTGACGCCGTGCCAGTGTTCGCCCTATCATCAAAACACCGCCTTGTATCCGCTGATCGATCTGTTCGAGCGCGTGACCCTGCACTTCGAGCGAGAGGAGGCCCCACTGCAGAAGCTCCGTAAACTGGAGGGGTTTTTGGTGCAGTATGGTCTGCCACTGGCGGAAACCGTGCCCCTCTTTACCGCACTTCTATCCCTCCCGCTGCCCGCCGACTATGCGCCCCTGCACATGGCGCCCGAGCAGCAGAAGCAGCGGACCCTACACGCGTTGCTCACGATTCTGCTGCGTATCGCCGCCCAGCAGCCCGTGTTCTTTGTCATGGAAGATCTACACTGGGTGGATCCGACCACGCTGGAGTTTCTCAGCCTTCTAATTGATCAAGGCCCCACCGCCCGCATCCTGGCGCTGTTGACTTTTCGTCCCGACTTTAGCCCACCTTGGCTAGGGCGCTCGCACCTTTCGCAGGTGACGCTGCCGCGCTTGCTACGGCGCCAGGCCGCCGAGATGGCTGGCCAGGTGGCACACAGCAAGACGCTTCCGGCGGAGGTCGTGGAGCAGGTGGTGGCCAGGACCGATGGGGTACCGTTGTTTGTCGAGGAGTTGACCAAGATGGTGCTGGAATCCGGGCTGCTCCAGGAGCGCGAGGGGCGCTATGAGCTGACCAGGCCCCTACCCCCGCTGGCGATCCCCGCCACGCTTCACGACTCCCTGATGGCGCGCCTGGATCGCCTGGCTACGGTGAAGGCCCTGGCACAACTCGGGGCGACGCTGGGGCGGGAGTTTTCCTATCCCCTGCTGCAGGCGGTCTCGCCGTGGGATGAGGAGACCTTGGGGCGTGGGCTGCACCAGTTGGTAGAGGCGGAGTTTCTATATCAGCAGGGTTTGCCGCCGGAGGCGACCTACCATTTTAAACACGCCCTGATCCAGGAAGCAGCCTATCAGTCCTTACTGCGGAGTACCCGCCAGCAGTACCATCAGCGCATTGCCCAGGTGTTGGAAGTGCGCTTTCCCGAGAGCAGCGCGACGCAGCCCGCGCTGCTAGCCCATCACTATACCGAGGCTGGACTCGTAGAGCGGGCCATTGACTACTGGCAGCGGGCGGGCGAACAGGCCAGTGAACACTCGGCTAATCTGGAAGCCATCAGCCACTTCACTACCGGGATCGAGTTGCTCACCACGCTGCCAGAGACGCCTGAGCATACCCGGCAAGCCTTGAGCCTGCACATCGCCCTCGGCTCTGCCCTGCAGATGGCGAAAGGGTTCGCAGTACCCGCAGTGGAGCGCACCTACGCCCGGGCACGTGAGCTGTGTCAGCAGGTAGGTGAGACGCCAGAACTCGCCCCTGTCCTATTTGGTCTTTGGCAGTTTTATTGTGTACGACCACAGTTACACATGGCGCGAGAGATCGGGGAAATACTGTTGCGCCTGGCGCAACAGGCTCACGACCCTGCGCTCGCGGTCATCGCCCACAATGCTCTCGGGTGGACGTGGTTCCTCCTTGGCGCGCTGCCTGCTGCCCACCGGCACCATGAGGAAGGCATCGCACGTTACACGCCAGACCAGCGCCATGCTCCAGTATTTCGCATGGGCTACGATCCGGGGGTTAACTGCCGAGCCGGAGCCGCTGTGACCCTGTGGTTCCTGGGATACTCGGCGCAAGCCTTGGCACGCGTCCACGATGCCCTGACATTGGCACACGAGCTGTCGCATCCCTATAGTCTGGCGTTGGCGTGGTGGTGGGCAGCCGTCGTCTCTCAGGGGCGCCGGGACGTACCGGCCGTGTACGAGCAGGCAGAGGCTACCATCACGCTCGCGACCGAGCAGGGATTTCTACTCTTGACGGCCACTGGAACGATCTTACGTGGATGGGCGCTGGTCATGCAGGGCCAGGGCGAGGAGGGGGTGACACAGATCCGCCAGGGGGGCGCCGCCTTGCGGGCAACTGGGGGAGCAGGGTTCTTCGTCCCATATTTCTGCATCTTGCTGGCGGAAATCTCTGACCACCTGGGCCTCACGGAGGACGGCCTCCAGGCACTGGCTGAGGCCCACACCCTGGTGGAGCAACATAAGGAACGCGAGTGGGAAGCAGAAGTCTATCGCCTCCGGGGCGTCTTGCTCCTGCGGCATACAAAGACGCCACAGGCGGAGGCGGAAGCCTGGTTGCAGCGGGCTCTGGACGTAGCCCGTCGCCAGGAGGCGAAATCCCTGGAGCTGCGGGCCGCCATGAGCCTGGGCCGGCTGTGGCAGCAGCAGGGCAAGCGACAGGAGGCGCATAACCTGTTGGCACCGATCTACCACTGGTTTACCGAGGGGTTTGACACGGCGGACCTGCGAGACGCCAGGGCGCTGCTGGCAGAGTTGTCACGCTAGGTTAATACTACGGGTGGCTAGGCGTCGGGCCAGAAGTCGGCATCCAGCACTTGCTCTGGCGTCCACGGGCAAGCCTGGGGAAAGAGCGCCAGGGGCAGGCCAGTCTCCCTGGCAGCCTGGCGGCGGGCACGAGGATAGGCACGGGCGTAGGCGGTTTCCTGCCTGGTATGCAGATGCGGATAGCGAGCGAACAGCGCCTGCGCGTCGGTGCGGGCAGCCCGGATGCTGTCCACCCACGAGTGGCCCCAGGCTTGGCCCTGGGGTTGGTAGCGCCATTTCAGGAGGTGCAGCAGCAGCGTCTGCAGATGTGAGATGAGGGCGTGTTCACGGCGGCGGCTCATGTCGATATAGATGTGGTCAAGCCACGCCTCGTCAGTCAGCGTCCAGGGGGGAGACGATGGCATCTTGTTGCTCCTTCCGTTTGGGGCGAAACGTGTCCTCGGCTGGCCAGAACTCTTCATCCAGGATCTGCTCGAGTGTCCAAGGACAGGCTGCAGGGAATGCGGCGTTGTACCACTGGTCAGCACTGCGTTGGCGGACACTCTCCCAGGCTTCGGCGAGTTCCTCCAGCGCCAGGGGAGCAAGACTGGGGGAATCGGTGAGAATATCCTGGATCTGCTGGCGTTGCCCGGTGATGACGCCTTCCCACCGGATGCAGCGTTCAGGGATCTCTCCCCACCAGGCGACGAGATGCATCAAGAGCGTGCGGAAGCGGTGCCAGAGGAGATGCCGCTCCTGGCGGGCGATGCTTTCCACTTCTTCAATTAAGTTGTCAAGGTCAAGGGCCTCAAATTGCCGGGCTTTGAGCAACGCGGCTTGCTCCTGTATCCAGGCATAGAAATCCTGGTTGTAGAGATCCGTCTTCGGGGACATGCTGGGCTCCTCTACGCTGCGGGGTCCCTGGGATCTGGCGTGTCTGAGGATAGCTTGGAGACAGGGGACGTGCAAGAGGGAGGGGGTGAGGGAAGGGTGAGATGGGGGGAATAAGTGACTTGGCGTGTCAGGTTGCGACTCCGCTTCACCCCCACCCTCGCCCTCCCCCATCGAGGGGGAGGGTAAAAAAACTTCTGTCCAGGTACTTAAATGGTGCGCGCCGCCGGTTGGTAGTTCTTGAGCTTATTGTAGATCTGGAGCCGGTTGCGCTGGGTGTCAGCCACAATCAGCCGACCGTAGTGCGTATCGAAGACCACGGCCGTCGGGAAAGCGAACCGCCATTCCTGCTCGAAGTTACGCACTTGTCGACGCCGTTGCACCGCACCGGGGTTGGTCTCCAAAGTCATCCTGGCCCATTTGGAGAGTTCCTGGGCGTCGCCCACAAGACTTGTGATAATTTTGCCATCGGGGTCGAAGACTTGCACGCGGTGATTGGCCCAGTCGCATACATACACATCGCCATCGGGGTCGACGGCCACGCCGGAGGGACGGTTCAATTGGCGCTTGCCTGTCCCGTAGCTGCCGAACTGGCTGATGAACTCACCATCAGGGGTGAACTTCTGGATGCGGTGGTTCTTATGATCGGCGACGTATACCTGGCCCTGCTGGTCTAAGGTAATGCCCCATGGGGCATTGAACTGCCCCGCGGCGCTGCCGAGGCTGCCCCACTGCATCAGGAACGTGCCGTCCTTGGTGAACTTCTGCACCCGATGGTTGCGGCCGTCGACGATATACAGGACATCCTGCGGGTCGATGGCGATCCCCGAGGGGGCATTGAACTCACCGTCACCGCTTCCGGCGGTGCCCCAATCGCCCAGGAAGTTGCCGTCCTTATCGAAGATAGAGACGCGGTTAAGCCACTCGTCGGTGACGTACACGTTTTCCTGGCTATCCAGCGCCAGACCAGCCGGCCAGATGAATTGCCCCGGGCCATCGCCGGGGCGGCCGATATCGGCGACAAACTCTTCATCGCCCGGCACCGGTCCGATGCTGAACTTCCCCACACGGGCCCCCACATAACTCTGGTTCCAGGGCACTTCTTTGATCTGCTCCGCACCGCGGTTTAAGACATACACGGTATCGCCTGCACCTAAGGCTAAGGAGACAGCTCTATTAAACCCCATCCCTGAGCCCCCTCCTCGGCCCACCACATGGCTAAAGTCAAAGACGCGGCCGGCGGCAATTGTCGTAAGCATGGTGCACCTCCTCAGCTCATCGTCTAGCATTAACAATATTGAAATTCTCGCACCGAGGCGATCACTTGCAGCATCTCCCCAACCCGCGCCCTCGAAGTGCTGGCATCCTGCTCTGTCCCCCAGCGCAGGGGGCCACCTTCGCTGGCGTGCGCGACCAAGTTCTGGCGTACCTCTGGCTCCACTTCCAGGGGACCAATGAGGTCCAGACAGCAGTCCACAAATCCCTCCGGTGCCAGGTCGCCTTGCGACTGCATCCGGTTCAGGAGCGCGCGCATACCCGGGCGGCTGAAATCTCCCAAGACACCGGCGGCGAAGTTGATCCGCTTCATCAAGGTGCCGCTGTTGATCCACTCAGCACCCGTGTGCCACCCTTCCACGCTCGGAGGATTCAGGAGCTCCTGCCCCATGTAGGTCGGTTGCTTGGCGAGCTGGCCAATCCCTGGTGCAGGGAACTCGAACCCTCCCGCCAGCCTCAGGAGACCGACGACCACCTCAGCGGGGCTTTTTATTTTGGCAAAGCGGGCGTTCTTAAAGAAGTCGGAGTTGAACAGCACCCGCAGGGTCGAGCGCATATCGCACTGCGATTCCTGGAAGGCAGTGGCGATGGTCTCGACGGCCTTAAGATCTCGCGGCGGCGTGGTCATCCACGCCGGCACCTGCGGCTCATCGGCGACGAAGAAGTTGTAGAGATGACGGGCGATAAAACGGTGACAGGCAGGCTGCTGCACGATGATGTCGATGATGTCCTCCCCATTAAAATTGCCCGTATGACCCAGGAACGTCTTTTCGCCATCATCATGATCGTCCTCGAGGTACTCGAATGACCAATCCCACCGGTTGTAGTAGCCGCGCGGAGGTGTATAAGCCATGGTCCAGCCGGTGAAGGCTCTGGAGGCCTCCCGCACGTCCGTCTCCGTGTAGTTGGGGTGCCCGTCCATACCCACGCCCATACTGAACAGCTCGAGCAGCTCCCGCCCCCAGTTTTCGTTGACCGCATGCGCGTGGTTGTCGCAGTTGTCCAGCCAGTAGATCATGGCCGGGTTCTTGGCCACGGCGACCAGCAGGTCGCGGTAGTTGCCCAGGGCGTGCTCGCGGAACATGTCGACTTGGGTGATGAGCTCATGCCAGTGGTCGACCTTCGACTGACCTGTAGCGAATATGTGGTGCCAGAAAAGCACCATCTTCTCCTCCAGCGGCCGTTGGGTGTTCAGCATGGTATGGAACCACGCGGCCATCCCCATGCCAGGGGAGGTGACGGGTTTCCAGAACGCGGGGAGGTAGCGGAGGAACTCGTACCGGTCGACGGGTTCGGCTGTCGGCTGCAACAGCTCTTCGACCGTCGCTTCGTAGCCTCTCGCCGCTCGTGCCTCTAACTCTTCGCGGCTGGCACCGAAGCCAGCGCGACGCATCAGGTGAGCCATCAATGCAATATCCTCACTCGCCATGATAGCACCTCCTATCATACAATGTTTGATGCGACGCAAATCGCCCTATCTGCCTTCTCAAACAGCCGGCCACGGTTGATACGCATGGCCAAACTATCAGCCCCTATTGTGGGCGCTGTCCATGATCGTGTCAATACCCGGCAGCACGTCCTCCGTACTTCCCGCTTTCCTTTGCCAGCCATGTACGATATAAGAGGTTCAAAAGGCTTTGCCGTCTCTGGACTGTCCACTACAAGCCTCATGGAGAGGTGGAGGGTCAGCAATGACGTTTGAGGAGATCCTCGACCAGGCGATTGCCATGCTCCAGCGCCGTGGGCGTGTGACGTATCAGACCCTCAGACTCCAGTTCCAGTTGGACGAGGAGCACCTTGAAGCCCTCAAGGAGGCGATCCTCTTCACGTACCCTCAGGTCGTTGATGCGGCAGGCCGCGGCATAGTCTGGAGTGGTGACGCGGGTGCCATCTCACCACCAACGTCTGGATGCCCTCAGTCCGTGGAGCCACTTGTCACGCTGGCTCCCCGCCTGGGCACGACGGCCGTCTCACCGCCCGAACCACAGCCCCCTGAGGCAGAACGCCGCCAACTCACTGTGCTGTTTTGTGACCTGGTGGATTCGACCGTACTCGCCAGCCAGCTCGACCCGGAAGAGTGGCGCGAGGTGGTGCGGGCCTATCAAGAGGCCTGTGCCGAGGTGATTGCCCGTTTTGAGGGGCATATCGCGCAGTATCTGGGTGACGGCCTGCTGGTCTACTTCGGCTACCCTCTGGCACACGAGGATGACGCGCAGCGGGCGGTGCGGGGCGGGCTGGGCATCGTCGAGGCTGTGGGGCAGCTCACTACCCGCCTGACGCGAGAGCGCGGGGTGTCCCTGGCCGTGCGCCTTGGGATTCATAGCGGATTGGTGGTGGTGGGTCAGGTGGGCAGAGGGACCCTGCAGGAACAGTTGGCGCTGGGCGAGACCCCCAACCTGGCGGCCCGCCTGCAAGGGTTGGCGGCACCCAATACCCTGGTGGTCAGTGCTGCGACCGTGCAGCTGCTCGGCGGTTTCTTTACCTACCAGTCGTTAGGCGCGTCTGTGCTGAAAGGCCTGGCGCAGCCCGTAGAGATCTATCAGGTGTTGCATGAGAGTATGGCACGCAGTCGCCTGGAAGCGGCCGGGGGTACCGGCCTGACCCGACTGGTAGGCCGAGAGCAGGAAGTAGCGCTGCTGCGCGAACGTTGGGCGCAGGTCAAGGAGGGCCTGGGGCAGG
>Ga0081455_10003945_pt1 | contig 16855 bp, 13 predicted proteins | sample TabmetS3T2R1_FD_70207 | JGI IMG/M metagenome (GOLD analysis project Ga0081455, IMG submission 70207) | Tabebuia heterophylla rhizosphere microbial communities from the University of Puerto Rico - S3T2R1 | ecosystem: Host-associated > Plants > Roots > Rhizosphere ...
GAACCAGCCACGTCCGCTTTGAATCAAAAGAAGACATGTGCGTCGCAAAACGTCATGCCCGCTTTACCCCGAAAGGTGCGTTGCAACAGCGCCCATGTCTGCTATGGGGCAATAGCGGACATCAGGGGACTCGCGTATTCATCATTTCCCATTGCCGCTTTCGACATCGGACATACGGAATGAAAACAATTCCTGTCCTTCGTCATCATGCACATGCATTGACCAACATGACCACGCTTCGTCTAAAAACGTGTCGGCCTTGAACTTAAGCTCGCGAGCGACGACGTCGGCATGCGCACGCGCTGCGTCTGTATCGGGAAGTTCCGTGCCGTCCACGTCTTGGATCGTGTCTTGGTTGCGCAGATGAAAATAGTACATCGGCATCAAAATCGCACTCCGATTTTGAGCGGAAGTTTCTCCTGTTGCATGATCGCGTAACATTCGCACGCACAGCGCTCCAGTTGTTCTCGGTCAAGAATGTTGATGTGCCCGCGCGCGTATTTGATGAGACCTTTGTGCTGCAACGATTGCGCCTCAAGGGTCACGGTCGTGCGTCGAACTCCCAACATTTGTGCAATCAGATCCTGCGTCAATGGCAGATTAGTGCTGCCGATGCGGTCGGCGCACTGCAACAGCCAGCGGCATAGACGCGCTGGTGTGTCATGAACGGCGTTGCAAGCGGCGATCTGCTGGGCTTCAGCCCAAAGCACCTCGGTATAGCGCGCTATCAAATCGCGCACTGGTGTGTAGTCGTCCGCGAACTGGGCAAATGCAGCCGAGCGAATGACAGAAAATTTGCCGCCAATTTGCGTCGTCGCGCGAGTGAACGAGAAGCGCTTGCCCCAAACGCTGTGGAGGCCAACAGCGCCTTCTCGGCCAATAGTCGCAGTCTCAACCGCTCCGCCGTCCTTCGCCACAACCAGCAACGAGATCATTCCCGACTGCGGGAAATAAATTTCATCGATTGGTTCACCGGGCTCATAAATGCCCCGCCCTTGCACAAACGAAATTTCCTTCAGATCCCGGCCCATCACTTCAAGCATTTGACGCGGGAGAGCCGCGAGCAGCCGATTGTCTTGGTGGCTCGACATCGATGCGTTGGCCAAAGCAACTCCTGACCTGCCTTGCAAAAGGCAATAAACGGCGCGCCGCGCGGATCGGCCCGCCATCGCTTCCCGTTTTTCCGTGTCCAAAGGAGCCCGGTAGGCGTCAGACATCGTTCAGTCTTGGCAATAAGCGTCGCTAAAAACTTAGGTGAGCGGATAAAGAGCCGGGCATCGAACAGGCACTGTCTTGCCTCAACCAATGCGTAGTGCACCCTAAAGGTCCACCCGAACATCTGAGCAGGCTGCGAAAGCTGCTCTAAAAGCGGGCTAACCAGCCGTTCGCACTGAGAAATATTTATTCGCTCGCTAAGTCGTGCAGCGAACACAGCGTCCAGTGTTGGCGCATCGGAATGTCCGTCGCGCCGGAACTAATACCTTCCACCCGGGCTTGGGTGTTAGGAGCAGATATTTGATCCTTATTGTCGAAGATGAACTCTGGCTCAGCCTAGACATCAGCGAAGCGCTGGAAGGCGAGGGATACGACGTTATCACTGTCGCAAACGCCGACGATGCGATCAAAGTCCTCGAATCTCGCAACGACATTCACACGATCTTCACGGACATAAATCTGCCGGGTTCTATAGACGGACTGAAACTGGCCGCCGCCGTAAGAGATCGCTGGCCGCCCGTGAACATCATCGTCACGACCGGCATGAGGGCGCCTCGCCGCGATGAATTGCCCCCGAGAAGCTTGTTTGTCGCCAAGCCGTATCGCAGCTCGCAAGTGTTAAAGGCTGTGCGTTCGTTCGAGTGAACCTGCGTTGGATTAGAGCGGTATGTCTGCTTTGGGTAGAAAGCCGTAATCGCAGTTTTGAAAAGGTTCCGCTATTAAATAGTTTTAATCGACGCAGGTATGACACGTGTCGTTTCGTTAAATGCGTCGAGGGCTGAGAGACAGTTGCGCTTTCGCCTAACCTTTGGAGGCGAAAGATGGCATTCGTCAGCAGTGGTCACTCATCGTTAGAGATGACTTGCGGCCGCCCGCTGTGTCCCCGATGCAGAGTGCCGATGTGGACCGTTCGCGTCGAACCTGAAAAGACTGCCGAAGATAACCGTATGTTCCAATGTCCGCGTTGCGAACATTCGCAAAATGTCGCCTTCCCCCAAAAACAAAAATTGGTGCAGCGCCGCTAAGATGTCCGCTTTGGGTCAAAAGCAGACATTCGCGCCGCAAAAGTCATGTCCGCTTTACCCCTGAAAGCGGACATGTGCGGTGCAACTGGCGATGTCTGCTATGGGCCAAAAGCGGACATGGTTCAACAACTGCTCATTCGATCACCCTCTCGGCGCGCAGTAGGATCGATGCCGGGATCTCGATCTTCAGGGCGTTAGCTGTTTTGCGATTGACTACCAGCTCAAATTTTGTCGGCTGCTCAACGGGAAGGTTGGCTGGATCTTCTCCGCGCAAGATTCGGTCCGCGTAGGTCGCAAGCCGGAAATAGGTCGCACGCTGGTTCGCACCGAAGCTCAAGAGTCCGCCGGCTTCACAGTATTCGCTCCATCCGAACATCGAGGGCAGTCGCTGCGCGACCGCGAATTGGGCAATTCTGGCCCTGTGCACCATCGTAACACCCTCCGGGAACACGAGCATCGCATCGGCGCGCGTGGTTCCGACAGTAACGAGGGCATTATCTAATTCACGTGCGCCGACGAAAGGCACATAGAGCGTCTCGATGCCGAGCGCTTTTGACGCATCATGGGTGGCTTGCCACTCCGACGGTTCTCCCGGGTGATCTGTGTTCGACACCACCGCGAGCCGGCGCATCTGCGGAAATATATCCTTCATCAACTCAACTCTCTTTCCAGCCAATTCCAGCGAAAGAAACGTGCTGCCCGTGAAGTTGCCACCCGGCCGGGCCAAGCTCTTTACAAGACCAAGTTCGACTGGATCGCCGCTGATCGCAAAGAGGACGGGGATGTCCGTGGCCGCCTTCATCGCGCGAATTGCAGGACCGCTTGACACCGCGAGGTCCACCTTGTCGCGCGTCAGTTCAGACAGCGCGCTACGCAGCGCATCTGGATTGCCAGGCGCGTAGCGAAGTTGCAAGGCAAGATTGTTCCCCTCGACGTACCCGAGCTCGCGTAGTCCTTCGCGAAACCCCTCCACGAACGGGTCAGGTTGCGCTTCGGTAGATGCCCAGAAGATGCGATGGATTTTTGCCGCCCGCTGTTGCGCAAGCGCGGAAATCGGCCATGCCGCCACTCCGCCAACCAGCGTGATGAACTCGCGTCGCTTCATTGCCGCCCCGAGGATTAGGACAACCATCGTATCGGCTGAAGTCTTCCTCTAGAAGGTCAATGTCCGCTTTGGGTCAAAGTGGGTATATGCAGTGCAAAAGGGCATGTCCGCTTTGCCCCCCAAAAGCGGAAACGTGCGGTGCAACTAGGGATGTCCGCTATGGGCCAAAAGCGGACATGGCGTCAGCCGTAGTGGCAGAACGGCCCACCTCTCAGTAGCAGCGCCATGCAGCACACTGCCGAGATGTGCCAAAAGGGACAATCACTCGCTTGTCACGCGACCGCCGGGCTGACCGTGCTTAGCGAGCGACTTTCAGGAGCTGAGGCAAAGAGAACACGAAGTCATCGATAACTTTGGGCTTGTGACACTCGAAGCATGCGCATGTCCGCTAAGGGCCAATAGCGACATTCCGTCATTCACTCGATCACCTCGTCAGCGGTGGCGAGCAGCGTCGGCGGCATTGTGATTCCGAGCGCCTTGGCGGTCTTTAGGTTGATCACCAGCTTGTACTTGGTCGGCGCCTGCACCGGCAGGTCTGCCGGCTTTTCACCCTTGAGGATGCGATCGACGTAGCCGGCGGCGCGCCGGTACTGATCAAGGTAGTCAGGCCCGTAGGAGATCAGGCCGCCGTCGGCGACGAAGTTCCGTTCGTAATAAACCGCGGGTAGCTTATGCCGGGCCGCAAGCGTGATGATCAAATCGCGATGGACTACCGCCAACGCGCTCACCGTCACGATCAGGCCGCCATTCGAGGAGCGCGCGAAGGCCGCGACGGCGCGCTCGATCTCACCGGCGTCGCGCACATTGACTGGGCTCACCTCCACCCCGAGCGGCGGTGCCGCGGACTGGATCGCACCGAACTGCCCGGTCCCGGCGGTAATGACTGGATCCCGAAGGACCGCCGCTCGCGTTACGCCCGGTGCGATCTGCTTGAGCAGTTCCAGCCATTTCGCGCTGACGCTGTATTCGAAATTGATAAATCCAGTGGCATTGCCGCCGGGCCGCGCCAGACTATCGACGAAGCCGGCGCCGACTGGATCGGGGACATGCACGAATACAATCGGCACCGTCCGGGTCGCCTGCAACAATGGCCCTGTGATCGCACCGCCAGCGGCAAGGATGACATCCGGTGCGAGCGCGGCCAATTCCGCCGCGTGTTTGCGAATATTGTCGGCATCGCCCCCGCCCCAGCGATAGTCGATCCGAATGTTGCGGCCGTCGGTCCAGCCCAACTGCTGCAACCCCTGTCGGAATGCCGCGAAGCGTGCCTGTCCTTCCGCATCGTTCGCGATGCCCGCGAGTGCGCCGATGTGGCGCATGCGATCAGGCTGCTGCGCATGCGCCGCCAGCGGCCACGTAGCCGCCGTGCCGCCGAGAAGCGTGATGAACTCGCGCCGTCGCATGCGCTCCCCTCAGAATTCACGCCTTGTGCGAGGTCTAAAGCCTAGCACTTTGCGACGCGGCGGCGAGCGGGAAATGTTCAGGCCAGATGTCCGCTTTGGGTCAAAGTGGACATATGCAGTGCAAAAGGGCATGTCCGCTTTGCCCCCAATAGCGACCGCAAAAGCGGATTCCCGCAAACGGTCATGTCCGCTTTACCCCGAAAGCGGACGTGTTGAATGTCCAGAACGAAGAAATCAACGGCTGGGTTGCAGACCTGCATCCTTGCACGGCAATTCCACCTCGGCGTTCAGCACTGGACAGGTGAGCGAGGCAGCGTCGTCAACGAACCATCGTTGTCGACCTAGAGGAGCGGTGGCAGGTCCAGCAGGTGAGATGCATGCGGCAGCTTATTTGAAGGTGTCACTCTGTCCGGAAACCGTGCGAGGAAGACCTTATTCATTCCGCCGTCCAGTTCGCTGTAGATTGGGGCGGCTGAGACGTTGTCTTCAAGCAATTGCGCGTATTCGAGCTCGTCGCCGCGTTGTTTCTCTAGCGCCCGCCGCGCGATTTTCGGATTCACGACAAAGGCGGGGCATTTATCGGTGGGATTGAACTCAAGAGGTTTCCGCGAATTCGGGGGAGACTGCGCATCGAATACATAGAGGCGATCGCACACATTCACCTTGGGTTCGAGATGTGTCGTCTCAAAGTGATCGTTGCCGATCTTGAGCATCTTCCAGAAGGCCAAGTTCGGATTATTTCGATGCCGCGCCAGATTCGCCGGCGTCAAGCGGAACGGATAGACCTGGACCTGGAATGATGGCCGGCCGCCGAGGAATGAGTCGCGCGCCAGCGAATAGATCTCGCTTATCTGTTCGTCGGTCATGGCGTAGCAACCGATCGACCAGCAGTCGCCGTGGATCATGATCAAGCTGCCGTCGCGGTTGTTCGCTTTGTCGAAGCTGTTGGGGTAGCCGATGTTGATCGCAAGATAGAAGTTGGAGTTGGGATGCATCAACTTGGGCGTAACTGTATAGAACCCCTCTGGAGCCTGACGGTCGCCCTCCTGCAACTTCGGCCCAAGATCGCCCGACCACCGACAGATCGGATAGGTCTTGAGGACCTGGAAACGGCCGGTGGTGTCCTGTTTCCAGACTTCGAGCTCCGCCTCTTCCTTGAAAATGCGCACAAGGATCGGTGAATGTTTCGGCATCTTCTTTTGTCGGAGCAGCGAGAGCAGCTCGGGCGGTAGCTTCTTTGTTGCCTCGGCCGACAACCGATTGCTGTTTGCGCCGAGGCACGTGACCGGCGTCAACGCCGCGGCAAAGGCCACCGTCAGCACAAGCGCACGGAGTACCGTGGTGCGGATCATTGCTGTACCCCGGACGTGGAGCCCTTACTATCTGAATGCCTGTACTCGGTGGCTTTCGTAGTGCATACCGCCGCGCTACCGAGAAGTGTGATGAATTCGCGCCGTCTCATTAGACCTCCAAGCTTGGACATCACATCGTATCAACTTTTACACGTACTCCGGAAGGGTCGATGTCCGCGCGCCGCTAGCGGCAACAGCGATGCCGAGCCAGCTGCGGCTCTGATGAAATCTCGTCTGCGCACAGAATCCTCCAGCCAAGCCGACGGTCTTTTTTCCAAATATTATCAGATGGGCAATCAGCGGGAAATGCGGTTGGTCTGCTTTGGGTCGCGAACCCGTTAGGCGTCAGAGTCTGGTTCTCCCAATTAAGAAGCTTGGGCGTGATTGCAATTTGATTCCAGTTTCCTACAAATCCATAGGAAGTATGGTTGCCGATGCGCGCTGTCGCTTGCTTATTCGCTGTTCTTTTCCTCGCCGCCGCGGGTTCTGCCGTCGCGCAGGAAAAACACGAAGCAGACATCGCCGGCTTTATTTTGCACTCTCGACAATGCTCTCCGCGCTGCGGACTAAATCGACCCCAATTTCACCCGCCCACTTATCGTAGACAGGACGGGTCTTGTCGCGGAACGCCTTCACTTCCGCGGGCGAGAGGTTGGCCACTTCCATTTGATACATCTGCTCAAGGATATGGATGGCAACCATAATTTCACCCGCCCACTTATCGTAGACAGGACGGGTCTTGTCGCGGAACGCCTTCACTTCCGCGGGCGAGAGGTTGGCCACTTCCATTTGATACATCTGCTCAAGGATATGGATGGCAACCATTTCATCTTGCAGTCCTTCCCGCGCTTCCTTCTTCTGCTCAGCCATGATTCCGGCTCCGACCTCTTGTAGGATTTGTCTATCCGCGGGACTGAGGCTCGTCCAAGTCTTGGCGCTGACCGCGAGGATCGTCGGATCGATGGCGTAATGCCAGACGGTGACGTACTTGTGCACCGACCAGAGTTTGTAAGGAATGATGAGGGCGATTGGATTCTCCTGCCCGTCCACTTTCCCCAGCCGGAAGGCCTCCAGGGCTTCGTTGAAGTTCATGCCGACTGGGTTCGCGCCGAGCGTCCGGAAGATCTCAAAAAAAATTGGTATCCCGACCACGCGGATATTCAGGCCATGGAAATCCTCTGGTCGGCGTATTGGGCGCGTCGAATTGGTCAGCTCCCTGTAGCCGTTCTCTCCCCAAGCGATGGGGATGACCCCTTTCTGCTCGATCAGCTTGAAGAGGCGCTTGCCAGGATCGCCGGCCTCTACAGCGTCGAGAGCGGAGTAGCTCGGAAACAGGAACGGCAGGGCGAACAGGTTCAGCTCCTTCACTTGGGGAGACCAGTTGATTGTCGATCCGATCGCGAAGTCGACAACACCCTCTTGCAGGAGTTGGAATTCGGTTGTTTGCGCGCCTGCGAAGGCCCGGCCCCCGAAGTAGTTCGTGATCTGAATGCGTCCTTGCGTCCGATACTTGATCGCCGCGGCAAATCTATTAGCCGCGCGGCCCCAAGAGGTGTCCTCGCTCGCGACGATGGACATCTTGAACTCGGGCTTGAATTGCGCGGCGAGCGGACCAGCAGGCAAAAGGCCAGCGGTTACGATGAGGAGGAAGGCTGTGTATTTCATGGCCACATCCTCATGCAGCATGAGGCTACACATTAACACGCTGGCACCCCTGACGTGCAGCGACGATTCGCCACTACCAGCAGGCGTTGCCCACGCTTGGATAGCGAAGCGCGTCGTTTACTTTGGGGGTAAAACCGACATGGCGTTGGGGCAGCGCCGCTGATGTCTGCTTTGGGCTATTAGCGGCCATCGCCTTAGCACCCCGCTTCATCGAGCACTTTCCAAACTGGCCTTCGCTTTGACGAGATCCGAAGTGTCATAGCCCTCGGTAAAAGATCCGTAGGTCTCGCCGAGTTGTGAGCGATACGTATTTGAGTTTTGTCGCAGATCGTACAAGTCACACATGCTCAGGCAAATCCGAAGTTCAAAGCATTTAGCGTTTTGCTCACGTGCGAGCCTAAGGCCTTCTGAAAAATATTGCTCCGCCTGATCCAGATTTTGGTTCGATCGAAGATATGTTTCGCCGAGCAACCGATATATTTCGGCTGCGTAAAAGCGTTCGGTGTTTTCTTTATCGAGCCTTACGTGGCGCAAAAATTCGAGCGCTTGCCCGTAACGCTTGTTCTTTATGCACGCATCAGCCAGTAATCCCAGCGAGTACGACTCAAACAACAAGGCCCCGGTTGCCCGTTCCTTTTCCAAACCTTCCTGGATCTCGGCGATACCTTTCTCAAACTCGCCTTGCTGGGCCCTCGCCCATCCGCGCAGAATCCGAGCCATGGCTAGATAGTGCACAAACTCATGCTCTTCGCAGAGTGCGATTGCCGCGTTGGCCTGGTTTGCAACGACCGCGGTCTCGCCGCGGAGCTGGTGTATCCGGAGGCTTATCGTTTGTGCCATTGCCTCGCTGAACGGATGTCGAGATGCATCTGCATAACGGCGGGCGTCTGTGCAAAGCCGCAACGCCTGATCCGGGAAGCCGAGGAACCAAAGTGCCAAGGCGTCGTATAGCCTTACATGAACTCGCGGGTCTTGCGCGGACAGATCAAGATATGCCGCGGCTTTGCTATCGTCACACAGGCTGGTGCTACGTTCGAGCTCTGTATGGGCCGCGGCAAATTTCCCTTGTGCAAATAAGGTGAATCCCAAAGCTTCGTGGGCAAGGACCTTATAAACAGAGTCGCCGACATTCTCGGCTGTATTCAACAAATGCTCGGCAAGGGTTTGAGCTTCACGAAGCGCTGCGCGCAGGAAATTCCAGGTCCACAAACCAAACACAGCGGGAAAGGTATGTTCATCAAGCCCACTTTCTCGGCACAGCTGAAGTGCACGCGTATATGCATTCTTCACGCTGTCAGAGCTCCAGCCTTTGATGGCTCGGAGGGAATTGCCGAGCGAGGTTTGAAGCAGCAACTCAAATTTGTTGCGGAGCATCGGGTCGTCGATACGGGGGGTCAGTTTCAACCCCTGTTCCAGATGAGCGACAGCAGCGTTCGCTGATCGGCTGAGTGCCAGATTGCCGGCCTTAAGCCAGTAAGCGACCGCGGGTTGAATGAGATTCGCTTCAGCGAAGTGGTGCGCCACGATTTCAGGTTGGCTTACTACAAGATCGGGGAACTTTTCCTCCAGTTTGCGCGCAATTTGCCCGTGCAATTGCTGGCGGCGGCTCTTGAGTAAGCTCTCATATGCTGCATCCCGCACTAGTGCATGCTTGAAGCTATAGATGGCTTCCGGTGGCTCGCCACGTCGGAAGATGAGTTCAGCCTGTTCGAGTTTGACGAGGGCATCCTTTAGCGACGGTTCGTCGCGTCCCACGACCTCGCGCATCAAGGAATAGGAGAATTCACGTCCGATGACTGCTCCTATTTGGCCGATCTCCTTCACCGGTGCGAGCCGATCAAGTCGCGCCATCAAGGAGTCTTGAAGGGTCGTAGGGATGGCGAGCGGAGGCAGAGGCCCGTCAAGCCGATAGCCGTCCGCGTCTTTCACCAGGATGTCTCCTTCGAGCACCGTCTTTGTGAGTTCTTCGACAAACAACGGATTGCCGTCGGTTTTGGCGACAATCTGGTTCATCACTTCGGTTGGCAGGGTATGACCGCCGGTCACCTGGGTGACTATGCTTTCAACGGTGCTGCGATCGAGGCGGCTAAGCGCCAAGGTACCGACATGGGGGAGGCCACTCCAGGGCGGCTCGAATTCCGGTCGCAAGGTGAACAGGGCAAGGACCGGTAATTGACGTATCCGCTCGACCGTCAAATCGATTAGCTCCAGGGACGTGGCATCGGCCCATTGCGCGTCCTCGAACAAGAGAAGGATGGGTTTCTGACGCGCGAGGCTTTCGAATTGATCGAGCAATGCAGCGAACGTGCGGCGGCGTTGCTGTGCAGGGTTGGGCGTCAGTTTCGGATATCGGTCGCCAAACGGAATAGACAGCAACGCAGCAAAAAGCGGCGCCATGTCCTGAACGCGCGGCGGCGTTATGCCGAGAAACGCCTCCAGTTTGTCAAGGCGTTTCTCCGACGAATCGTCTGGCCTGAAACCTACTGCTCGCTCCAGTTGGGCGATGAACGGATAGAGTGCGCTGTTGGTGTGGTACGGCGAACATTGGTAATGCAAGAGCGTGTGCGGCTCGTCGGCGATGCGCATTTCGAGAGCCGTGACAAGACGGGACTTGCCAATCCCCGGCTCGCCTGAGATCAGCACAGTCTGGCCGTCACCTTTCCAGGCGAGCCGTTGACGTTCCAAAAGGAAATTGAGTTCGTCTTCGCGGCCGATGAGATCAGTTAAGCTTGCCGTATGGATTGCCTGAAAGCGGCTCCGGGACGAGGATACGCCGTCCACCGTCCAAGCCGCGATCGGCTCGGCAACGCCCTTTACTTTATGGAGACCAAGCTCGCGCAGGCGGAAAAGATCGCCGAGCAGTCGCCGTGTGGAGGACGCGACGAGGACGGTCCCGGGCTCGGCCAAGGCCTGAAGGCGCGCCGCAAGACTCGGCGTGTCACCAATCACAGCATGCTCTCGCAACGCACCCTCACCGAGGCCGCCGACGACCACCAAACCGGTGGCTATGCCAATGCGGACCGACAGCGGCTCTTCCGCAGGCGTCTTCAGCCGTGCAACCGCGGCAGCGATATCGAGCGCCGCGCGCACGGTTCGCTCGGCATCGTCCTCGTGCGCACGGGGATAACCGAAATAAGCCAATACTCCGTCGCCTCGGAAATCAGCGAGGAACCCGTCAAAAGCCAGCGTGATGCGGGCGCAGGCGGCCTGAAATGCATCAATCACGAGGCCCATATCCTCTGGATCGAGTCGCGCCGACAGGGCAGTCGAACCCACCAGATCGCAGACCATCACAGTCAAGTGACGGCGCTCGCCAGCAGCTATGGAGGAGAGCTCGCCCGGTTGCCCGACTTGGCTGGTGATAGCTGCACCGGGAAAGCCCCCAGCCATGGCCTTAACCGCCCTGATGAAGCGCTTCCTGTCACCCAGGGGCATCCCGAGCTTTTCAAGATCGTCTTCGCTCAGCTCAGGCAGCACATCAAAGTCGATAGCGTTCTCGATGAACGCTGGCTCGTACTTTTCGAGTCCATGGTTTCGCAGCCAGGTACCTACGTCCATGGTAGCGGCCTAAACTCCGTTCTGACCCACGAGCGGACGTACCAATGAACGGAAATCCGCAGCGCGGCCGTATCAATTTAAGCCTAGCACACCGAAAAGGCCCGCAGCGTCGCAGTGTCCGCTTTGGGCCAAAACGGAAGTAAAAACTTTTACGTCGATTACCCCCGAAAGCGGACGTGTGCGGTGCAACTAGGGATGTCCGCTTTGGGTCGAAGAAGACATTTGCCCTGCAATAGGCCATGTCCGCTTTACCCCCGAAAGCGGACACACCCAATCATATTGGACCATAGGAACGAATTTATCGAGAAGTCCGTCCAATGCTCACCGCGGCACTTAGGGAAAAATGACGATCAGATTATAAAGGGTTTCGCCACCGCTGCCGTGAACTGAATGCGGCCTGATCCTGAGATGATGCTCGTGTGCGATTGCCAAGGCTCTCTTGGCATAGGGCTGGAAGTTGAGCAAGGAACGTTCGCTGTTGTAGGGAGCCGACAAAAGGCGCTGGCCGCTCGGTGTCGTTTCGAACTTATAGTGCGGCGACAGGCGCTTGAATTCCTCAAATGGATCTTCCGCGGCCATTGCAATTTCCCGCGCGCCTGCCCATCCAGCACCCGCGTTAGAGAGCCTAACGCCGCTTGACGTAAACCGAAAGCGTACCAACTTCCGCAATCGCGGTTTAATGTCTGCTTGGGGTCGAACGGAGCTGCTGTCAGCGAATATCTAAGGTGCTAGGCACGCTAGACCTGGCAAGGCGCGTAGCAATAATTGAAGAGCCGAAACTGGGAATCCGTGTGCGAGAACAGGAATTTTTAGTCCGATTAGTGCGATACACTCAGGCGTAGCCTCGAAAGCTTCAAATGAAAGTCGAGATGGGAATCGAGCTCTGGCGCACCAAGTATCACACCATCAACGGCTTTAGGCAGTTCTACCGCGACTGGCAACCGCGCGATGAAACCTACCTTCCGGTGCTGGCACTGCATGGCTCACTTACACAGAGCGGTATGTGGATCGCCCTCGCTGAGGCGGCAAACTCCATCCGCATGTTGTGCCCGGACCAACGCGGGTTTGGTCTAAGCGAGGATCCGGGCAATGACTCGTGTGCTGAGTTCGCTTTGGACGCACTCGCACTCGGTCGGAAACTTCTGCCTGAGCGCTACGCGGTCATGGGCCATTCGTTTGCGTGTTCAATCGCACTTGAGGTCGCACACATGGCCGCCGGACAGGTCGCCGCGGTCGTGCTGATAGACCCGGTGGTGCATACCGGGGCGCCGACCGCCGCTCCGACCGCGACTTCCACCCCACTCTTGAAAGCCTTCGCTACGCTCGAAGAAGCCGAGCACCACTTCCGGGAAACAGAGGAAGGTGAATGGGCTGGCGACATGCTACGGCGCTTCGTCCAAGACATCATGATGCACGATAGTGAAAGCGGAACTTGGCGCTTTCCTTACACACCCGCCAGGCTACATCGCCTACGGGCTTTTACCTCATCTCCAGAGAACGATTACAACCTGTTCAAGAAGGCTGAGGCCGTGCGCTGTCCGGTGCTCGCGGTTCGCGGCGGTATGAGCAAGCGCTTTCCGCGGACGACCGAGCAACCTTTCCTGCAGGCATTTACATCAGAGCCCAAGTTAGTGGTGTGCCCTAGAAGCGGACATTTCCCCACTGCAACCGAATCCGAGATTGTTATCGAGGCGTTGAAACAATTCCTCGGCGGTGTCCGCTAAAGCGATTGGCTTTTGCCGATTATAACGAGTTGAGAGCCACATCCATGGATTTCGGGTACTCACGTTCGACACTTTTGAACGCAGATGACACGGCAAATCCGTCTGCGTTACTCTATTGATATGTACTCGTAGCGAGGAAAATCAAATGACACCGCGTGATCCAGCCGAAGCAATGGTGGTCGAACGAGACGTTCCCATCACGATGGACGACGGACTTGTAATTCGCGCAGATGTCTACCGACCAAAGACTCAAGAACCAGTCCCTGTAATCATGACATCTGGCCCGTACGGCAAGGGGGTTAGATACCAAGAGCATTACAAGCTGATGTGGGACTGGCTGGCCGAACAGCATCCTGACCTTCTTCCCGGCTCGACACGAAGTTTCCTGACATGGGAAACCGTCGATCCAGAGATCTGGGTGCCGTGGGGTTATGCCGTCATCCGCGTAGACTCGCGCGGAGCCGGTCGGTCACCCGGTTATCTTGATATCTTCTCCCCGCGCGAAACGCGCGACTATTTCCATGCGATCGAATGGGCCGGTACTCGTCCTTGGTCAAATGGCAAGGTCGGTTTAAACGGCATTTCCTATTACGCAATCAACCAGTGGCACGTAGCGGCAATGCAACCGCCGCATCTAACCGCCATGGTTCCATGGGAGGGTGCTGCGGATATGTACCGCGACTGGTACCGACACGGCGGCATTCTCTCGAACAAGTTCATGGAAACTTGGTATCCCCGGCAGGTGAAAACGCTGCAACACGGCAATCCTGATGCTCCCAAAGACCATTGGATGAACGAGGCTTCGACAGGTCCTGAAAAATTATCGATGGAGGAACTCGCGGCCACCCGCGCCGACAATTTGGTAAATGCGCGCGCCCGCGAGATGGACGACGATTGGTATCGTAATCAGTCGCCCGATTGGTCAAAGGTTATCGTGCCATTCGTGAGCCCAGCCAATTGGGCGGGTTTCGGGCTACACCCCCGCGGAAATTTTGAGGCCTTTGTTCAGGCGGCCTCCAAACAAAAGTGGTTGGAAGGGCATCCTGGCCGCCATGAAGAGTGGTTCTACCTGCCCTTTGGCATGGCATTGCAGAAGCGCTTTTTCGATCACTACCTCAAGGGTGAGCAGAATGGTTGGGACAAGGAGCCACGCGTTTGGATCAACCTGCGCCGGCCATTCAGCAAAGAATTTCAGTTGCGCAAAGAGAACGAATGGCCGCTTGCGGGAACGCAGTGGACGAAGTTGTACCTCGATGCCAAGACCGGTGCGCTGGACTGGCAACCGTCCGCCGCCGATGGCGCCGCCTCATTCGCTGCACTAGGCGACGGTGTGAAATGGATGTCTCCGCCACTTGCAAACGAGATTGAAATAACCGGTCCGATGGCGCTGAAACTCTATATCTCCTCGTCAACCGGCGACGCCGATTTTTTCGTGACGGTACAGGCATTCTCACCTGACGGACGTGAGGTAGACTTCCAAGGAACAATCGATCCACACACGCCGTTAGCGCAGGGATGGCTTCGTGCCTCGCACCGTAAGCTTGATTCCGAAAAGTCCGTTCCCTACAGGCCTTATCACACGCACGACGACAAGCAGCCACTAGTTCCGAGTCAGGTTTACGAACTTGACATTGAAATCTGGCCAATGTGCATCGTATTGCCGGCCGGTTTTCGGATCGCAGTGAACATTACAGGCAAGGACTTCGAACGGCCGGGCGGAGATAGCAACCCCGCATTTCGCTCGCGTGGCTCCGGACCATGGTTGCACGATGATCGATATGATCGGCCGCCAGAGATTTTTGGAGGCCAAACGACCCTGCATACCGGCCCGAAACGTGTATCTTTTCTGTTATTGCCAATCGTGCCTGCCGATCGCTCTGGCGTGCAGGTCGTCGCTTCGCATAACGGCAAAAACTGGGACGTCGCACGGTGAGATCACTACCTCCTTAAGTCGCTTCCGCCTTGACGTACGAGAAAATCACCGGCGTCATCGCCCAAGATTTGCATACAGTGCGTGCACACGCTAACTTCACGGAATGAGCGTGAAACGATCGTCAATAGCGATAGCGCTCTTCGGCGGTATTTGGCTTGCATCTACCTGCTAGGGCCTTTGACGTTTGGCGGCGTGAATTAGTGTGAAAAAGCAGAACGTGCCAGCAAGCAGCGACGCCGACAGGAAGAGCAAAACGGCATCGATTGCGTTCCACCCGACCTTTTGTGCGCCGGCCGCGATCACGCCCGAAAGCGACTGAGCCACTGCGGCTCCGAGAAAAATGCTCATATTGAGTGCCGTCATTCCGCGACCTATTAGCTCGGGAGGATAGGAACTCCGCGCCTCTGCATACGTGAGAATAAAAAACCCGGAGACCAGGCCCAGGAAAACGCAGAGGGCCACATCGAGCCACAACGAATAGCCGTCTGACATGGCCAAGCCGCCGATTGTGGCTGCCATCAAAACCGCCATCACAGTTATGGCGGTGGGACGCGTTTTGTCTCCCGGATCGAAATGGCCTACAACCGCAGGCCCAAGAATTATCGCCACTGAAACGAGCAGCGCGACATTGCCTGCCGCGACCAGAGTCAATGCATATCGCTCAACAAACATCGGCACGATCCACAGACCTCTGATCGTGATCAAGGCGCCGTACATGACGAACCCGAGCGCGAGAAGCGCGATCGGACGGCGCCCGAATAAGACCAATCGGAGATCGTAAAAAGCCGACAGGATCCCTTTTGCGAGACTTCGGGAACGGTTGACGACGGTTTTTTCTAGGACCATCGCAGAAGCGAGCAGAGTGACTAGCGACATTGCCGTCAAAACGACGAAGCCGCTCCGCCAAGACCAGCGATCGATAAACCAAGCCAGCGGTGTGGCCGACAAAAGCATGCCGCCGCTGCTGAGGGCCAAAACAAGCCCGGAGATGCCGGCGAAACGCGCAGCAGGCCAATGCTTGGATGTAAACACGATTGCGGCCATGAATGCCGGAGCACAGCCTATCCCGATCAGGGTCTGTCCCAGAAAAAGCCAGTTGATGTTGGGAGCCAAGGCACAGATTGCTCCCCCCAAAATTGCGAATCCCGAAATGGCAACCATCGTGTGTCGGACGCCGAATATGTCGAGTGCCAACCCCACCGGAATTTGCATCAACGCGAAGCTCCAATGAAAGATGCCGCTAAACAGAGCCAATGCGGCGGGGCCGGCATTCATTTCTTCAGCGATGCCGTTGACGGTAATGGCGGGAACGGTCCGAAATGCCTGACTGATTGCAACCGCAAAGGTCAGCACCGATAGCTGCACGATTTTGGTTGGATTCGTCATTGTAAAGCAGTCGAACTCTCTTTAGCTTCTCAGAAAGTCAATATACCGCGCCATTTGGCGAATTGAATGCGACCGCAACAAGCCCCGATTGTTCGTAGTTTGGTTGGACTGGCGTCAGAAAAGATAGCCAACGATTAGTGATAGGCTTGGCCCCCAAAGGATAAGCGGAAACTACAAGCACGGCGGAAACCGCCCTTTGATCAAAGCTACGATGCGGATCTTTGCTCGCTATATGACTGTGTCGTATGATAACGAAAACAAAATGGAGCTTAGTCTCAGAGAGACCCAGTGATGAGCGTGTCGGAGTGGACGCGCCGTGAAGCGCGGGACGCAGGAGATGGCGACGCATCGTCGGCTTATGCTGACGATAAGACAAAATCCAAGAAACAGCTCTTGCAGGAGCTCGTCGACCTCCGGCAACGGGTTCGCGCCCTTGAGGTAGCCGACAAACGGCATGCAGCAGTCGAAATCGAGCTGCCAGGTACTGGC
>Ga0081455_10003946_pt1 | contig 16854 bp, 13 predicted proteins | sample TabmetS3T2R1_FD_70207 | JGI IMG/M metagenome (GOLD analysis project Ga0081455, IMG submission 70207) | Tabebuia heterophylla rhizosphere microbial communities from the University of Puerto Rico - S3T2R1 | ecosystem: Host-associated > Plants > Roots > Rhizosphere ...
ATCTTCGGCTTCACCAAATAGATCGAACCGGTTCGACTGTTGCGCTTGGCATTCGCGCCCGCGACATCGCGCAGCGCAATGAGTGCGGTCACCGCTGCATCGAGTATGCCCTCCGGTACCTCGTTGTCGAAGGCGTCGAGGACTGCGTCCGTGTACATGTGATGACCAACATTGCGCACCAGCATGAGACTACGCCCTGGTAGCCGCAGCTCGCCGCCTCCGGGAGCGGTATAGACCCGATCCGGATTGAGTTGCCGGTGCACGGTTCTTCCGCCCTTCTGGAATGTTGCCGTGAGCGTGCCTTCGATTAGACCCAGCCAATTGCGATAGACCGCGACCTTGTCTTCGGCATCGACCGCGGCGACGCTGTCTTCGAGATCCATGATGGTGGTGACCGCCGATTCCAGCACAATGTCGGCAATCCCCGCCGGATCATCGCGTCCGACCAGTCCGCCGCGATCGATCTTGATCTCCAAGTGAAGACCGTGGTTGCGCAGCAGCACCGCCGATGGCGCGCCTGCCTCACCCAGGTAACCAGCGAATTGGGAAGACCGCGCAAGGCCGGTAGTCGTGCCATCGCGCAGTCGCACCAGCAAATTGGCGCCTTCTACTGAGCAAGAGACCACGTCACGGTAGCTGCCGCGGGCGAGTGGCACGCTCTCGTCAAGGATGGCGCGGCCGTGCGCCACGACTCTCTCACCGCGTATCTTGTTGTACGTAGCGGTGCGGGTGGCGCCGCCGTCGTCCGGGATGGCATCCGTGCCATAGAGTGCATCGTAGAGGCTGCCCCAACGGGCGTTTGCGGCATTCAGCGCATATCGCGCGTTGGAGAGCGGCACGACGAGTTGGGGCCCGGCAACTACCGCGATCTCGTCATCGACATTAGTGGTGCGGATAGCAAAATCATTGCCTTCTGGCAAAAGATAGCCGATGTCACGCAGAAACCGCTCGTAGTCGCTCAGATCAAGCGGCTCGCCGGAGCGCTCACGATGATATTGATCGATGCGGGACTGGAGCTCGTCGCGAACCTGAAGCAGCTGGCGATTGCGCGGGCCGCAGTCGCGCAGCAATTCGGCAAAGCCGCTCCAGAACGCTTCAGCAGAGATGCTCGTTCTCGGCACTGCCTCCTCTTCGATGAACTCCTGCAAGGCCTTGGCAACACTCAAGCTGCCGATCCGGACGTAATTCATATGTAGGTCGCGTGCCATTTAGCGCGCTCATGCAAAGGGGGCGAGTCGACTGGACAGCCAACCCCAAACGCGGGGCCAGGGGCATGCGCATCAATGTTAGCATGTCAGTAAGAGGAACTCGTATCGCGAAGAACCAGTCCGCCAGACCGATGCGGGCAACCGTGCGCCTGGCTGCGGGACTTTGGTCGGGAGGGAGGCGGGATGAAGCCTGCGGGCAAAACACGCAGCGGACGCCTCGCCAGTACAAGCGCAGTGCTTACCCCTAGCCCTTCGAGTTCTGCTCAAATGAGCGGTTTGCCGAATGCCGGACGCGGTGTTACGGACCCCTGACCCAGCAAAACGGAGAAATGTTATGGCAAAGACGCCTGCGCAGAGTGCGCGAGCCATTCTCCACATTATTGTTTCCGGTGGAACAAAGGCGGACGAGATCATTATATATGGCGAAGTTGAAAGAGCTTTTCTGGAGACTGACTCCACCTCAACGCCCCAAGAGTTCGTCGAAGGACTGAACTATGCGAAAGACCAGGGATGGCTTACGTCTCACGACACACGAATGAAATTAACGCACCCTGGATATCAGGCGGCAAAATAGCCACAAGCTGGCTTTATCCTCGGCAACACAGAAATTCCCGACGACTTGTAAGGAGCACGAGCCGCAGCGCGTCGCTCTTTAAGTCCACCGCCTCCCGGTCCATGCCTTGCCCAACATAACTGGCCACGAAGGCTGAGAACCGCACTCCACGCAAGCTGCAACGGCCGCCGATCGCGGATAGCGAGCGGTCTGCTGCATCAGGAAGCTTGGCAGCGATCCATACACGAACCATCGGACCACCGCGCTGGGACGACACGGAACACCGGCTGGTTTCGTCCGTTGACATCTTAACGCCGCAATCCCGCATGGGGCGCGGCTTTCCAAATCTCAGCCGGGAGAAAGTGCCATGAAAACAAGCGCATTAATGTTCGGAACCTGTATTCTAGTCACCTTGCCCATGGCAACAGCGGAGGCGGGACAGTGTACGGCAGAAATAGAAAACGTGACGAAGCTGCTCGCCTCACGGGACGCCGGTTCCGGTCCAACCGCGGGAGGTGCGTCCTCAACCACCGTTGGCCAGCACCCTCCCAGCGCAGCCATGGGCGCGGCGGACCCAAGCACGGCAGCGTCATCTGCCGCGGTTGAGTCGGGTCGGCCGCAGCATCCGCCCACTGCGACAATGAACGAGGCTACCCGAGGCGGAGGCCCATCCTCACCAGCAGACACGCGCCCCCGTGAGCAACATCCTCCAACCGCTGCCATGGGCCAGGCGACGCAAGGAGGCGCCGCTTCGCCCCAGGACGTGCAGAGCCAGATCCGCGGCGGGCCCACGGCGGCTCAGCAAGCGGAAGGTGCCCGTCGACCCGCCTCCGAGAATATGGCTGGGGCCCAGGCTGCTCTTAACGAGGCGCGCGGCTTCGACCAGAGCGGCAAAGAATCCGAGTGCATGGATGCCATTCAGCGGGCCAAACGGCTCGGAGGCTAAGCCTGAGCGGCAAACGGCTAAGGTCAGCCACGAAACACGGGACTCTTCTGCGAGAGCACGCGACAGCTCTGCAACGTGGAAATAAGGCAGTGACCCGCGCTGACCCCAGTCGTGCATGGCGATAAACATTCCTGCTGCACAGAGGATACCGGAAACGAGGATGACTTCTTCCGCATGAAAGCCGCACCGGTACAAGCTCTGTCGTCCGACGAGATCGGAATTAGATAAGTGCAGAAAAATGATGAGAGCATTCGGCCCACCACTCAACAGCATCGACGGCCGCAAGAGCGGCCCCCTCGATGGGTTCAACTACTCTCCAGCCAATAAATCTTCCGGCATCACCTGGAGCGAGGAGATCTTCCCCAACCGGAGCCGCTCGGCGTGGCAACTTCAGCGGCTCGTCTATGGCCTGCTCAAACCCTTCTCGATCAGGCACAAAATTATTTCAGCCGTACTTTATTGGATTGGTCCGGAATGGTGCACAAGCCGCTCGGCCTTCTTGCCGAACTGACCGATCACTGTCCGCTCGGCTGCCCCTATTGCTCGAGCCCGCTTGCGCTCGATTCGAGGGAAGACGAACTCGAGACCACGACCTGGCCGCGCGTGTTCCGCGAAGCGACTCAGCTCGGCGTCCTGCAGGTGCATTCGCCGGGCGGCGAGCCCGGCGAGCGGTGCGAGCGACGATGTGTCGAAACCGATCACGGGAATGACGACTGGATCTTGCTTTGGCGTACTTAAGGCACAGTGAGAGCGGTTCGCGAGGAACCGAGCATTATTGTTGGTACGGGCTCCGCGATCGACTCCGCCCTTACTTTCTGAGCCGCCATGGGCGAAGAATTGGCAAGCAAATGCAAACTGGAAAATGGCCGAAAATTCCGGCCTGCCGTCGCCAGATAATCGCGAGCCCTGTCGCCGATCTGACAGACGATGAACTGGCACGCTGGGTTTATTCAGAAACGACTCTGAGCCTTGCCTCATTGCGAGATCGAGAGAATTACCGCCACCGGCTGCCTGGCCCGCAACTTGAGCGCATTCCTTTCCCTGGCCACAAGTTCGTTGACCTGGATTACCGCTGCGGCGAATGCGGAGCAGAGGCCTCCTGCGAGCTGTGCCCCCGGGCGCTAGATTCGATGTTTACCCTTCGCATTGGATGGTGATCTGCTGGGCTCCTGGGGCTTGGATATTTGCGCGCATTACGCGGCGGCGTGCGTGTGGCCTAGGGGCCACATTGCCAAACGTTCCAATCGAATTGCCAAAACATCCTGGGACGCCGGCTAGAGGATATTCGATGCTTGGTTGGGGATATTCGTGGGGGCGAGTCCGTGCGCGGCGGGCGTGATCGGAGTAAGTCGCGGCTTTATGCCGGACGTCGCAGGCTGTTACGGGCTGTCGCCATCAGCGCGTTGATCTTGCCGGAAGCGACCTGGGGGCAAGTGACCGAGACCTTGCCCGAAGTAACAGTTACAGCTCCGCGCCCGGCGCCGGTTCGGCGAACAACTCCAGCAGCTGCACCCGCTCGCTCGGCCCCCTCCCGGCGTGTGTCAGCGCCCGCTCCTTCTCCTCCTTCCGCGCCGGCACCCGCACCTCAAATTCCCGCGTTTCAGGCTGTCGCCACCACGCCGGTGACCGGCCTGGGCATCGACCGCGACAAAGTGCCGGCCATGGTGCAGTCGCTCCCCGCCGCGGACTTTTCGCGTGACTATTCGCCTAACGTGGTCGAGACGTTCACGCAGCGCATTCCCGGCGTGACCACCAACAATGTCCAGGGGAACGAGTTCGCCACGGACCTACGCTACCGCGGCTTCGCGGCATCGCCGCTGCAGGGCACGCCGCAAGGGCTTGCCGTCTACATGCAAGGTATCCGCATGAATGAGGCCTTCGGCGACACCGTGAACTGGGACCTGATTCCGAAGGTCGCGATCGGCCGCTCCGATGTCTGGACCAACAATCCGGCCTTCGGCCTCAACGCCCTTGGTGGCGCGATCAGCTTCCAGATGAAGGACGGCTTCAATTACAACGGCACCGAATTCGATACCTCCGGCGGCTCCTACGGCCGCGTCGGCGGCTCCCTGCAATACGGGGTTCGTAACGGGGAATGGGGGCTCTATCTGGCAGCGGAAGGCCTTAAGGACGACGGGTGGCGCTACCAGTCGCCATCGCGCCTGGCGCGTTTCTACGGCGATCTCGGCTGGAAGGGCACTGATGCAGAAATTCATCTGGTCACGTCCGCAGCTGACAATTTCTTCGGCGTGATTGGACCGACGCCAATCGAACTGCTCGCCAACGACTATCGCGCCATTTACACGTGGCCTCAGACCACCAAGAATCAAGCGGCGCTGGTCGCGCTCAACGGCCGCTACTCCGTGACCGACCACTGGACTGTCCAAAGCAATCTCTATTATCGCCGGTTTAACCAGGAGCATATCGACGGTAACGCCGCCGAGATCGAGCGTTGCAGCGGGGCCACCAACAATCCGCTGTTCAACACGCTGTGCCTAGAAAACGACGCCTTCCCGCAGCCCCGTCCGCCGCTGGCCGGCTTCCAGATTCTGAATCAGAATAATCAGCCGATTCCGTGTCCTCCGGGGAGCGGAAATACCTGCGCGACCACGCCTTGGGGCACCGTCGACCGCACCTTCACCAAAGGGCTGACGACAGGCGCCTCGTTGCAGGCCCTCAACGACGACAAGGTGCTCGGTCACGACAACTACTTCGTTATCGGCGCCAGCGTCGACCGCAGCAAGATCGGATTCCGGGGCAACAGCGAGCTCGGTTTCATCTACCCTGATCTATTCGTCGGTCCCAACGCTGCGGTGCCGGGTACCGGACAGATCATCCACACCGCCGCCAATATCGGCTTCAGTCCCGTCAGCTTGGCTGCATGGCAAACCTATTATGGTGCGTATTTCAACGAAACGTTCGATTTGACCAACCGGCTGTCGCTGACTGCGGGCGGACGTTACAACCTCGCCGCCATCGACATGGCCGATTTGTTAGGCACTAGCCCCGATCTCAGCGCCAGTTACACGTACGCCCGCTTCAATCCAGTGACGGGCTTGACCTACAAAATTCTCCCGGAGCTGATGACGTTCTATGCCGGGTATTCGGAAGCGAACCGCATCCCCACGCCGCTTGAGCTCGGCTGCTCGAACCCCCAAAAGCCCTGTCTATTGGAGGGCTTCCTTGTGTCCGATCCCCCCCTACAACAGGTGGTTGCGAAAACCTTTGAGGCCGGGTTCCGTGGAAACATCAATGCCGGCAGCGGTCGCGGCGACTGGAAGCTCGGGCTGTTCCATACCGACAGCCAAAACGATATCATTCAAGTCGCGAGCATCATCCAGGGCCGGGGCGTATTCCAGAACGTTCCACTTACACGCCGCCAAGGGTTAGAGGCCGGCGCGCAGTACCAGACCGGCCAATATCTCGTGTATGCCAATTACGCTTTCATCGATGCGACCTATCAGTTCAGCGGAAAGGTGGCATCGCCGAACAATCCATTCGCAGACGAAAATGGAGACATCTTTGTCACGCCAGGCAAGCAGATTCCCGGCATACCGCGGCACACGGTCAAAGCTGGCGTGGACTATTGGATTACGCCGGAGTTGAAACTCGGCACCGACGTCATCTGGGTCAGCAGTCAATGGTTTGTTGGCGACAACGCCAACCAGAACCCCAAGCTCGCCGACTACTGGGTCGCGAACCTGCACGGCTCGTACCAGTTGACCAAAGAGTGGCAGATCTACGGGGTCATAAACAACCTGTTCAATCGCAAATTTGCGACCGTCGGCACTTTCTTCGATCCACAGTCGACGGTCGCGAACGCGATACCGAACGTGCTGTTCGACCACCGCATGGTCACGCCGGCGCAGCCGCTCGCGGTATATGTCGGCCTGCGGGCCAAGTTGTGATGAACTTCAGGACAGAGATCATGAAGCCGATGTTCGCCGCAGCCAACCCTGAGAGTCGGTTGCGGCGCACTCTTGAAGAGCGGCCAGTCAGAAGATTGTCAGAGTGATTAATGATGCGCGATTTACGCGTTGTTCGGGATTTATCGCGCGGGCTGGAAAAGCAAGAGAGCCACTGGACGTGTAGCGCCAGCGGCTCGTCTTACCTGATGCGGGGTTGACTGGCCTGCTCAACCCTACCTCAATCTGGCACGAGACTATTTCAATCGTATTTCACAAAGTGCTTCATCGTCCTTCGTCTAGGACCGGTTGATGCATGAAATGCCCTGCCTCCGGCCAGCTGCCGTAAATGGTAGAAGCGGCCCTTCGGCAGATCACCTCACCTTCTAACCATCGTCGCAGGAGCCGATGGACCGAATGGCGCGCCAGCGACGTTAAGTGGAAGGATGATACGCGCCCACCCGCGAACATCGCGCCCGCCATAATTTTTCTCGTATACGTCGCTCGTGATATAGCCTTGCAGGACCACCGGGCCGAAATCGTAGCCGAGGAGGCCGCCCATCGCGAACTGGCTTTGCTTCTGATAGCCCAGAACTGGCTCATTCAGATCCCAGGAACCGAAACCGACCCACGCCACCTGCCACTTGCCGAAGCTACGGCCCGCCGTCAGATCAAGGTTGATGAAGTTTGGATTACATCCAAGGCCGGTGGGGAATGTCACTGAAACCGGAATCGGACACGGCGACAATTGCGGCCTGTCCGTGACGGAGTCGAGGTGGATGCCCCAGATGACGTTCGCGGTCAAAGCCCAGTCGTTGGCGGTATAGCTCAGCGCAAACCGCTGATTGAGCGAGGTGTCGCTCCACGCAACCGGGCTATGGTAGTCGAAATAAGCTCCAAGCAGGTAGCTAAAGCCCCATCCATAGCCGAGGTCCCAGGCCAGTTGGCCGAACACCGCCGGGTTGTACATACCGACAAAGTAGGTGCCTGGCAAACCGAGGCCTGGGTCGCGTATCACGCCGGCTTCCACCGCGGGCCACGCCGCCAGCAACTGGAATCTCGCGCCCCAAAACGTCCACGGCGTTGACCAAGCGACGACCGGAATGGTGAGACCCGTACATGTGTGCTGCGGGTTGGTGTTGCGGCAACCCCAATCGACGGTGTTGATGGCGTACCAGCCCGGAGGAAGCGGTGCGCCAGCGTTTAGCCCCACCGTTTCACCTGGCTGCGTCACAGAGCCGGCCAGAGCCGGGGCAGCTGTACAGAGCGACAGGACACCGGCTGCCGCCAACTTCGTCAACTTGCTGTTCATTTGTAACCCTCCCCTCGCATGAGCCCCTGCAGGCGAAGTTCCGCTGTCAGAGCCACAGCCAACGCAATACTCGATGGTGACGCAGTTAAGGCAGTTGTCGTGCACCAATGGATTTTCTGGATCTGTTGCCGAAATGCTGTCAGACCCACGCGCCTCACCTATGACACTGGTCCATCATGCAAATTGTCGAACATTCCCCGCCGGCATCTCACGATGGTTTTGCCAATTCTCATTGGAAAGATCTGGCAATGTGGCTGCCGGGACACACCCCTTAAGCCACAGACGAAATGTTTTCGTTTCCGCCCATCACCAGGCCATCACCGGCGCGCACTCAAGATTGAAAGAGTTCTTCAAGCATTGCGACCGGAACCGACCGCCCCACATTTGCGAAGCGTATCACGTGATCAATCAGAGGACCCGAAAATGAGCATCCGAGAAAAAAGTATATTAACGATTCTCGCCATCATGCTAATCGGCACCGCGCCAGCATGGCCGCAGAGCCTGCTAAAAACACTCGATCCGGATAATGACGGTACGGTCGATCTCGCCGAAGCGAAGAGTGCAGCTTCGAAGCTGTTCGACAAGCTCGATCGCGATCATGACGGCACCCTCGACAAACGCGAATTACGCGGCCGGGTCAGCGCCAAGGATTTTGCCGCGGCTGACCCCGACAAAGATGGAACTCTGGACAAAAATGAATTTCTCGCGCTCGTTGAGAAACGCTTTAAGGCTGCTGATCCCGACAATGACGGCACGATCGACGCCAAGGAGCTCAAGAGTGCCGCAGGGCGTGCCCTCGTGCTACTCTTGAAATAATTTTCTCGTTGTTAGCGTCTTCGTTGGCGTCTTCGCAGTCCATATGGGCGGGAATTGTCCGGGCTCGAGAGCCGCCTCCAAGGATTCGCGCGGGTCATCCAGGACCTTCCAGATACTTATCATTTGACGCACGTCGAGGGTCTTCGTATTCGGCAATGCCTACAATGGCGTTCTTGCCCGCGAACCCAGGCACCCTTCGACATCAGTTGCTGATGAGCCTTCGCCGCCGATCGCTGTTCGGTCGAAATGAAGGTCGGGTAGCCGCTTATGACCTATTTTGCGATCGACTCCTCCGTGATGGCGCGATCGCTGTCATCGAGAAGCGGCACGCCGAAGCCCAGCAGCAGCTTGTTAATGGCTGGCTGGTTCTCCTGAATGATGCGATTGAGCTGGCGCTTCCACTCTTGATCGGTGTAACGCACGCCCATGGCGATGCGATAGGCCATGCGAGGACCGGTTGTCTCCTTGACCAGCGGCACAACAGTCACGGCCGGATTCGTCCGCCGGGCGTAATAGCCGGCCATTGGACCCCAGAGGATTCCCGCATCGATTTCACCGGTCGCGAGATCATGCATCATCGCGGCGGCCGAGGAATCGATACGGGTATCGATGACGAGGGGGTAAGGCTTCGCGTTGGCCATGAGACCATTAGCGGCCATGTTGTTCCCAGGAGGCGTCCCAGCCACGATGCCGATGCGCTTACCCTTGAGGCGTGGATCGCCCAGCGTCTCCACGCCGTCCAGACCATGCCCTTGTTTGAGCACGAGGGCGTAAGCCGTGCGGTAATACGGGTTGGTGACCTGCACCAGATCATCGCCCTGCGGGACGCCCATGATGACGTCGCATTTGTGCGCCGCGAGCGTATTGCGCACGAAGCCTGTTGCCTGCGGATACCAGCTATACGAAAGCCCCTTGCCGAGCTTATCGGCCAACAACTCGGCGAGCCGGTTCTCAAAGCCCTCACCCCTCTCGGTCGAGAACGGCATGTTGTTCGGATCGGCGCAGACCCGGAGCATCCTGGGATCAACGAGCTCGAGCGACAAATCCGGGCGGTCCACAGCTTGCGCGAGCAATTTTCCGGCGACAAACGTGGCCGCGACGGCCGTGCATGAAACGCACAAGCTCAGCCGTAGCCGCTCTCCGTTGGCAAAATTCATCATCGATTTCTTCTCGTCGAACCTTTGAGCGTCGGGACGCGCGAGTTCCACGCGCTGCCCGGCAGCGCTCAATTCTTATGTCCGAGGCAACTGTTTTCCGCTTGCGTAACCGCCTCGGGCTTGTCTTCGCGCTTTTGCGGCCTTCCGCGTGGAACGGCGTCATTGGCGCGCGCGCGCAAGTAGACGAATATCTCCTCCATGTAACACATGACGTTCGGATTGGTGCCGAACGATGGCATGACGCTCTCTTGCGCCGTGTTGACGTTCTTGCGCCCGTTCACCACGACGTTGGCGAAGTCGGAATAATTCTTCGTCTGCAAGTAACTGCTGAGCGCCGGGGCGTAACTCGATCCTTCGCCGTCGGGGCCGTGACAGACATGGCAATCCGAGTGATAGCGGCGAAACCCGGAATAGGTGGCCCAATCCACCGTTCCGTCGCTCTGCACCTTGAAAGTCGGATTGCCCTCCTTGTCGTAATACTTTCCGCCCTCGTTCTTGACCGCCGCCGGATCGCCAGCGCCATCGGCGACTGCAAAACTTGCGCCGCCCATGAACGGGCCTGCGGCCAGCATGATAGCCACAACAGCGTGTCTCACGAGCGTATCCTCATGCGCTGGCGAATTGCGTGTCCAAGTCGAAACTCTCGAGACCGGACACAGCCGTCGGCCTTCGTCGACTAGCACGCACATAGTTCCCGATCGCGGGCTAGACCCGCGATCGGGAACAGAACGCGCTGAGCGATCGCTCGGTTTCAGGGCAGTGCAAACACCGTGAGCTGGCCGCCGAGCGATGTGTAGTTCTTCAAGGCCGCATAGCCGCCAACGGCGCCCAGGCCCTCGGTGGGTCCCGTCAGGCCGGCGGCAAGACCGATACCTGCCCAGCCGCCGACGCCGGAGAGGATCGCAATGTACTGCTTGCCACCATGCTCATAGGTCGTCACGTTTCCGATGATGCCGGACGGCGTCTTGAACTTGTAGAGTTCCTTGCCCGTCTTGGCGTCAACGGCCTTGAGATAACCTTCGAGCGTTCCGTAGAACACCACGCCGCCGGCGGTCGCCAAGGCGCCCGACCAGACCGAGAACCGTTCCGGCAACGACCAGACGATCTTGCCGGTCTTAGCGTCCCAGGCGATGAAATTGCCCATGATGTCTTTTCCGGGAGGCGGATACATGGACAGCGTCGCTCCGACGTAGGGCTGACCTGCGGTGTAGCTCACCCGGAACGGTTCATAGTCCATGCAGACGTGGTTGGTCGGGACGTAGAACAACCCGGTGTCCGGCGAATAGGCCGCCGGCTGCTCGTCTTTCGTGCCGAGCGCCGCCGGGCAAATGCCCTTGGTGTTGACATCCTGGCCTTGGTGCTCGGTTGAATACTGGGGCACGACCTGTGGGCGGCCATAGGTCCTGGAATTCTTATCCATGTCGATCTTGGTGGCCCAGTTGACGGTGGGGTCGTACTTTTCGGCCACCAGCAACTCTCCATTAGTGCGGTCAAGCGTGTAGCCAAAGCCGTTGCGATCGAAGTGAACGAGAATCCTGCGGTTGGTGCCGCCGATGTTCTGGTCGGCGAGGATCATCTCGTTGACACCATCGTAATCCCACTCGTCATGGGGCGTCATTTGATAAACCCACCGAGCCATGCCGGTGTCGGGATCACGCGCAAAGATGGTCATCGACCACTTGTTGTCGCCCGGGCGCTGCTTCGGATTCCAGGTCGAGGGGTTGCCCGAGCCGTAGTAAAGGAGGTTCAGTTGGGGATCGTAGGAAATCCAACCCCAGGTGCAGCCACCTCCAGTCTTCCACTGATCGCCTTGCCACGTCTTAAGGCTCGAATCTTTGCCGATCGGCTTGCCGAGTTCGGTAGTCTTCTCGGGATCAACGAGAAGCTGGTCGTCCGGTCCCTGCGAGTATCCCCGCCACACCCGCCGGCCGGTCTTGAGATCGTAGGCGCTCATATGGCAGTGCACCCCGAACTCGCCGCCCGAGATGCCGATCAGGACTTTGTCCTTGATCACCATGGGGGCCGACGTGCCGGTCTCACCTTTCGCAGGGTCGCCGTTCTTCGCCTGCCAGACCACCTTCCCATCCTTGGCATCGAGCGCCACCAGCGTCGTGTCGGCTTGATGCAGGAAGATCTTGCCGTCGGCATATGCGAGGCCGCGATTGACCGTGTCGCAGCACATCACGGGAATGACGTTGGGATCCTGCTTGGGTTCGTATTTCCAGAGGATCTTCGCCTCGTTCTTCAGGTCGAGCGCGTAAACCGGATTCGGGAACGGCCCATGCACGTACATGACATCGCCGATCACGAGCGGACCGCCTTCATGGCCGCGTAGAACACCAGTCGAAAACGTCCATGCCACCTGCAGCTTGCCGACATTGTCGGCCGTGATCTGGTTGAGCTTAGAGTAGCGTTGGTTGGCATAATCTCCTGTCGGCATCACCCAATCTTTTGGGTTCTGCGACATTCTGATCAGCTCATCGTTGGCATGAGCAGCGCCCGTAACGAAGACCGCTACGGCGCCCATGCAAGTGCTGAGCAGGAAATTGCGCATCGGTATCCTCCCTGCGACATTGCCGCGGGTAACCGACGCGAAGCACACGCTGTGCCGCGAGTCGGCACCCGTTCGATGGGAAGAGCTTCCGGCAGCGTGTCACAGCGCAACGAGGCGCAAGGTCACATCACTTTGGTACTTGCGCCCCGCCTAGCTTACGAGGATACGTCAGGATTCCCGTTGTACTGACGTCGTTGAAGCCGGAAGCTACAAGAAAAATCTATTCCCGGCCCTGACTGATCGCAACCAAAAACGTTCAGGCGATCATTTCCCTTGCGCCGCCTACAGTGCGATGAAATAATTTTTGCAAGTTGAAGCGTCGCGAAGCGATCGGCGCTGACGTCGACCGTCGCGTCGAGGCTAAGGGCTGTTGCCCACTCGCAAACCGCTCGGCGTTGCCCACCTCAGTGATGGTTTGGGCTGCCCACTTTCACAACGCCCGCAAGTCCTCGCTTTTTCGAAGTGGGGGGCAAGGTTCGAATGATGCAGCGGCGCCCACGCCATTAGCGACGAAACGCCACACCTACCGCCGGTCCCGGCCGGCAGGCGACCGCATGTTGCAGGCAGCGGTCATGCCCCTGACGCAAATCCGACAGTCAAAAACAGCGTACCTCGCCTTCGGCCTGTGCGCGTCTGAGCTCGTTGATTGCCGCTCTTGCCTGTTCGGGCGATTGGAACATGGTACCGAACCGACCCTGCACCTGTGAAAGGCTCAAGAATGTTTCGGCTGCGACATAGCGATCGTAAGGAAGGATCGACGCGATGACGTCGATGGAGCAGGAACACTTCTCCAACGCCGGCCGCGTGTCCCCGTTCGTCTTCATGCAAGCGAACACATAGTCGACGCGCGCTGCAGTCGGGTAATCGTTAAGCTCGGCAGCGCCGACCGGCAGTTCCGCCGCCGCAGCCGCCACAAGCATCAAGCCCAACCGCCGCGCGCTTCGCAGAAACGTCATCGTCCCTTTCCTTTGATGCGTATCCAAGCATGCACCCTGCGAGAAACAATGTCATGCGCTCAATCGAACGCCTCGAGCGTTGAGCTCTCGTTCCGGCGAGGGCGATGAAATCGTAATCGTAGAGGTGGCCGCTGCTATCGCCTTGGGGGATAATGAGTTCGGCCATTTGCCATCGGCGCACAAGCCGCTCGGGGACGGCAGACAACCGAGATGGGGCGAGACGATGATGCGCGCGTGGATCTGGATCGGTGCAATAGGAGTATTCGCGCTCTTGTCCGCCGTTCCTTCATCTGGCCAAAGCATGATGCAGCACGTCGATCTGGCATCCCCGGAGATGGCATCGGCGGAAATGACGCGCGCGGACGTCGAGGCTGCCATCGCCTCTGCAACGTCCCTTCAGCCGGCCGATCTCGCGGGCAAGAAGCTATCGGGACTAGACCTCTCCGGCCTCGATTTCTCCGGTGCCATCTTGCGGGGTGCAAGGCTCAACAAGACCAAACTTCGCGATGCAAAGTTCGATCGAGCGATTCTCGATCAAGCGTGGCTCGTGGAAGCCGATCTCAGCCGAGCGAGCCTCACGAGCGCGAGCATCTTTGCGGCGCAAATGCAACGTGCGACGCTCGATGGAGCCAATCTCTCAAGCGCCCGCATCACCGCCGATCTGACCGGGGCAAGGTTGGTCGGCGCCCTGCTCACTGGCGCCAACCTCAGCGCAGATATGAAGAATCAGTCCATGGGGCTCATGCGTGCAGTGCTAAAATCCAGCAATCTCGAGCGGGCAGTCCTGCGCGACGCGGATCTGTCGCGTGTGGACCTTGAGTTCGCATCTCTCAAGAATACGGATCTGACCGACGCCTCGCTGCGAGGCGCTGCCTTGGGCGGCGCGACACTCGCCGGCGTCACGGTTCATGGCACCGATTTCGACGGCGCCGACCTCACCTCGACGCGGCTGATTGACCCAATCGGGCTCGATGCCGCCAAGAATTTCGACAAGGCGCAGAACACCGATCGGCTCCTGCGCGAGTGAAGCGCTCCCTCGTTCGCGCCATGATCAATGCATCGACCTGCAGAGGCAAGAAATGATCCGCGGTGGTGCGTTGCTTGCTTCGATCGCGTTCGGACTCGTGGGCTCTTTCGTGGCGGCTCAGGACCGCAAGGGCATTCGATTCTGGAATCTCACCTTGTATACGATCACGACTTTCCAGATGTCGCCGGCGGGAAAAGACAACTGGGGCCCCGACCAATGCAAGAATGATCGGGATGGAACCGTTGACCACGACGAGCGCTTGCGGATCACGGGCATCGAACCTGGGCGCTACGATGTAAAGCTCGCCGACAGGATCGGCCGCGTTTGCATCGTCAGGGACGTCGAGGTCAAGGAGGGTGCGGTCTTCTCAATTGAGGAAAAACAACTGACAGACTGCCGCAGGTGAATGTCCCTCCTTGCCGAAAACCGCTCACCTTGCGGCCGGGCAAAGGGACCCGGCCGGCCCATATTCACGCTGCGGATCAGCCGTCGAGGCCGGTCGCTTCCACTGCAACTGGGTCAGGCTGCGAGCTTTCCCGACGCCTTGGCAACATGGGTGGCGATCGCATCCATCAAGGCTGGCGACAGGCAGTCGTAGGGTTCGAGATGCAGCTCCTTCAATCGAGACCGGACCGCGCCCATCTGATCGGGCGGAGCGCCGGACTCGATGATTGAGGAGACAAATGCTGCGAACTCGGGAGCCGCCCACCCCTGGTCCTTTGAAAGTTCGGTGTGAATAAAATCGAACCCGTAGAACGGATGCTTCGTGTTCTCGATGCGGCCGTACATGTGCACGCCGCAGTCGCTGCAGGCGTACCGCTGGATGGCCGCGTTGGCGTCCGCAATCTTGAGCTTTTCGGCATTCTTGGAAACACGCAGCTTGTCGCGCGGCACAACGGCGACTTGCGAGAACAGCGCGCCTGCGGGCTTCCAGCATTTGGTGCATCCGCATACGTGATTATAGGCGCACTGCGAAGTGACGCTCACCTCGACGGGATTGCTCCCGCATTTGCACACAAGCGTTCCTCCCGCGAAGTTCGGCGAGCCGGGCCTGACGCCGTTGTCCACTGCTGGATGAATTGAGATCGTCGCCATAGCATGTCCTCCCAACTTGGTTTGGTAACGGCGCAATTTTCGCGCCGCAGGACGGGCCACCTTCTCGTGAGGCGGTTTACTCTGAAGACTTCAAATGCTGCCTTCCGAGCGACCGCGCTCTTGCGAGAAGGCTGAATTTCAGTCAGGTTTCTTTGTGTAATGCTTTTCGATCGATACTTGAAGTTTTTTCTCGCGAGGAGCCGCATGATCCGGGGGACGGAACCCATATGAGGGCCGCACCGCTATCGTTGGGACGGGTCAGTGGGACTGCTTATGAGGCTATCAGCTTCGCCGCCATGGCAACATTTACGGGACCTCGCTCCCGGCGGTGATCCTTGCCCCTGCGTCCTCAGTTCAACTCGTGCCGACCGAGATGCCGAGGAGGAAAACCACCATGAAAACGCGTGCCGCCGTCGCATTGGAAAAGGGCAAGCCGCTCAACATAACGGAGGTCGAGCTCGACGGGCCGAAAGCCGGCGAAGTGCTGGTCGAGGTGAAAGCCACCGGCATCTGCCACACCGACGAGTTCACGCTGTCCGGCGCCGATCCGGAAGGATTGTTCCCGGTGATCTTCGGGCATGAAGGCGCCGGTGTGGTGGTGGATGTCGGCCGCGGCGTCTCGGGGCTCCAGGCCGGTGACCATGTCGTGTTCGTATTCTCACCGAGCTGCGGCACCTGCCGCAACTGCGCGCGCGGCAAGTCCAACGTGTGCCTGCGCTGGCCGGAGATGCGCAACCGCGGTGCGCTGCTGACCGGCGGACAGCGCATCAGCCGCAACGGCAAGCCGATCGCGCACTACTCAGGCATCTCGTGTTTTGCCGAATATGCCGTGGTCGCCCGCTCCTCGCTGGTGAAGATCGACCCCAAGGTGCCGCTGGTCGACGCCGCGATGTTCGGCTGTGCCGTACAGACCGGCGTCGGCGCTGCCGTCAATACCGCCCAAGTGCGGCCGGGCGATGTGGTTGCTGTCATCGGACTCGGCGGCGTCGGGCTCTCGTGCATGCTGGGCGCGCGCGTAGCTGGCGCCCAGCGCATGCCGGGTGGCGATGATCCCGTACTCCTTCTGCACGGCGCCGAGCCGCTCGGCGCTGCCCGTGCCGCCGATGAACGTCGGGTCGAAGGCAGCGAGATACGCCCGCATGCGCGCGGCATCGTCGCGCTCGGGATCGACCGTGACGTAAACGACCTGCACGTCCTCGGCTTCGGCGCCCAGCTTCCTGCGCGCCTGCGCCAGGGTCGCCAGCGTGATCGGACAGACGTCGGGGCAGGAGGTGAAGCCGAACGCGAGCACCACCACTTTTCCGCGGTAGCTGCGCAGCTTCAGT
>Ga0081455_10003947_pt1 | contig 16852 bp, 14 predicted proteins | sample TabmetS3T2R1_FD_70207 | JGI IMG/M metagenome (GOLD analysis project Ga0081455, IMG submission 70207) | Tabebuia heterophylla rhizosphere microbial communities from the University of Puerto Rico - S3T2R1 | ecosystem: Host-associated > Plants > Roots > Rhizosphere ...
AGCCGTGGATGCGCAGGGCAGCGATATCTGACACGGCCACTTGGGAGCGTAGCTCAAGGGCCAGGCCAATCGGACCCTGTGTATGAATCTGCGAGGGGAAAAATTTAAACGTGGTGGCAGTAATACGAAATGACTCACCATTCCCACCACATTTCTCCAGGGTCACAGGCTTGCCCACAGCCCGCTCCCAGAGCCCTCGGCGTCCTTCAAACGGCTCTGCTGGGCCGGTCATGCCCTGCTGAGCCAATTGCGCGGCGAAGATCGCAGCGCGTGTGGCACTAGCGGTGGCGCAGCCTTTCCACATCGATAATTCACCTACGCGCGTGACTCCCAGCGGTAGGTTGGGCACCACGGCCAACGCAATGGCGTGACGCATCTGTTCCTGGCTTAAGCCCAGGAGCTTGCCGGCTGCACAGGCTGCGCCTATGACGCTAAAAATCCCCTGGTCCCAGCCCAATTCTCCCACCACGACCTGGTCAGAGAGACGACTAAAAACCTCGTATGCTAGGACAGTAGCCGTGATGACCGCACGTCCGTCACATCCGAGCGGGTCTGCAAAGGCCAGGGCTGCGGGAATCATGTCGCTCGGATGCCCACCGCCTGGGGAGAAATAGGAGTCGTTACAATCGAGATAGCGTACCATCACCCCATTGGCAAAGCCTGCCATATCGGGCGAGCTAGTGTGACGCGTCCCCAGCACACGTGCCGGCATGCGACTGGTGACGCTCTCCGCCAGATGCCGAGCGATGCGGGACGGCTCAGCATGAAATGCCCCCATGGCACAGCCCAACGTATCAATCAGGGTGCGCTTGACCTGATGCACCACCTCAGCTGGTAAAGCCTCGTAGGTGAGTTCACAGGCATACGTGCTCAACAATTCCAGAGTGCGATCCATGCTATGCTCTCCTTGCCCTTGTACTTTTTGAGGTACAACGGTTACGTATGTGGTCCCGATCATAGGAGAGATGCGTCCCTGACGCAAGCGCAGCCAGTATGCTTTGCAGGAGCCGGGCAGCTTTTTCATGCTTTGGATAGACTTGCTGCATGCACGTGCTGTGGGAATGCAGGACGCGAGGAGAGCTGGAGTTCTAAAAATGTCTATGCCCTGGAGGCTATTACTATGATGCGGCTTCTCTTACAATGGGTGCTGTCCGCGCTGTCCTTGATGATGGTTGCGAAACTCCTCCCTGGGTTTCACATCAAGGATTTTGGTGGTGCGTTGGGAGTCGCGGCGGTCTACGGTATCTTGCACGTTGTGCTCTACCCCGTGCTGTTGTTCGTGGCCTTTATTCCTGTGTTGCTGAGCTTTGGGCTGTTCATCTTTGTGATTAATGCCTTCCTGTTGTTCTTGACGAGTGCGCTACTCGACAATTTTCAGATTGACAATATCCCCACAGCCCTGGTCGGCGCAGTGTCGCTGACGATTCTGAACGGTATCTGGCGCTGGCTTTTGTTCTGAGACCACCCAAGGAATAGCATGGCGTTAGCAGTGCCCAGAACCTTGACGCTTTCAGGGGTGCATGCTAGATTTCCTTGATATTCTCGGCAATTATGCCATGTAGGGCAGGGAGTGGGGCATATGCGTAGGGCTGCAGCAATATGGTGGGCCGTTCTGGTAGTGCTCGTGCTAGGGGCAGGGCAATCTCTAGACCTCGCTGCTGCTGCTACGCCTATGTGCGCTCCGACGCGTCCTGATAGCCTTGGGCCCTTCTACGAGCCCAATGCTCCAGAACGGGACAGTACTGGACAGGGGTTGAGCATCTCGGGTATCGTGCGTTCGGCGAGAGATTGTCATGCTCTTGGGGGAGCTAGGATTGAGTGGTGGTCTGCAAACGCTCACGGCGACTATGATGCCACACACCGTGCCACCCAGCAAACCAGCTCCGATGGTCACTATCACTACACCACGGACTTCCCAGGACGCTATCCCGGTCGGCCACCGCACCTCCATGTACGCGTCACCGCCCCGGGACACCGTACGCTGGTCACTCAGGTCTATCCTCAGCAAGCACAGACAGCTCTCGATGTGGATCTCGTCCTTGTCCCTGAATAACCTGCCTAGTCTTTGCGCTTATACCCAAAGCACCAGCGATTGGTCGTAGCACCAATGTTGCGAACCGTGTGACGCGCCTCAGCGGGAATAAACACTTCTTCGCCAATGCGAGGACGGAGCGTTTGTCCCTGGAAGGACAGCTCAATCTCCCCTTCGATGAGTGTGACCAGTTCATCCACCTCATGGACAAAATTCGCCCAGACCTGCCCGGGCGGATCCGTCCACATCGTGCAACTAAATCCCCGCTCGGCCCACGCTTGCTGTATCTGTGACGGCTCCATGATTTTCTCCTCTCAGGAGCATAGATACACCTCGTACACGTTCTCTTTGAGTCCAACCCTTTGGGGCTCTTGCTTGATACAGCGTACCAGATACTACGAGGATGTTGCACCCCGTCTAGCCAACTCAGGGCGCTCATCTCTCTTGACATACGGAACGCCTAACGGCAGGATTGGCCCATCTCTCATCTCTCTTTTCAGATATCATAATGTTCCCTCGTCAGCTGCTTCGGCAGTCTTAGCACAACTGGAGGAGAGCTATGAAGCGTAGCACAGAACGGATCCTCACGACGCACGCCGGGAGGTTGCCGAATCCCGACAATATCGCTGCGATCCAGCAAGCCCGCGCTGACGGCGATCAAGCCACCTTCGACCGGCTTGTCAAGGCTGGCGTCACTGACAGCGTGCGTAAGCAGATGGAACTCTGCAACGACATCCACAGCGACGGTGAGTTTTGGAAAGCGCGCGACGAGCAGTACTACAAGAGTCGTGTCACCAGTGTGGACATGCAACCCCTCCAACCCGGCGAGTGGCCGTCCATCCTGGGGCACCAGCAAGAACGGCATATGCCGGAGTTCAGAGAGTTTTATACAATCTACGACCAGCTTGGTAACATCCCACGGCCAGGCGTCGTCAACCCACAGCCGACACACAAGGCGGCGATCACCGGTCCGATGACGTACAAAGGTCAAGACGCCATCAAGCATGAGCTCGAGGTAGTCAAAGCGGCCATCGCAGAGGCCGGGGCGCAGGTCGAAGATTTCTTCTTTCCAGTCCTGGGACCAGGCTGGCTCGGCCACTTCCTTTTCAACGCGTATTACCCGACAGACGAGGAATACGTCTATGCCATGGCGGCGATGTTCAAGGGTGAGTATGAAGCCGTGGTGGACGCGGGCTTTATTTTGCAGATTGATGACCCGGGCCTGGCCGACAAATTTGGTATGTTCTACCCCCCCATTACGATAGAGGAGTTCCGCAAGCACGCCGATTTACGTATTGAAGCTACCAATTGGGCCCTCAGCAACATTCCTGAAGAGCGGGTCCGCTACCACACGTGCTGGGGTAGCTGGCATACGCCCCATACCACCGACATCCCCTTTAAGCATATCGTGGACCTCCTGCTTAAAGTCAAAGCGCAGGCCTATTCGGTTGAGGCGGCGGATGTGCGGCACGAGCTCGACTACCAAGTCTGGCAGGACGTTAAGTTCCCCGATGGCAAGATCTACATCCCCGGCGTCATCGCACACAAGACCACCACCATAGAGCCCCCGGAACTCGTGGCCCACCGGATCGTGCGCTACGCTAACATCATGGGACGTGAAAACGTCATCGCGGGCACGGACTGTGGGTATGGGAACCGCGTATACCCGGACATCGCGTGGGCCAAGATGAAAGCCATGGCGGACGGTGCAGCACTGGCCACCCGGCAACTCTGGTCCCGCTCAAGCTCATGAGGATTGTTGGATGCGCCATCAGGTCACCACCAGCTCCGGCTGCGCGGCATACATCTGCTCCATCTCCCGGCGTACGCGCACGGCGCTGTTGGCCTCTTCCACCACCACATCGGCCCAGCGCACCAGTTCGCCCGCGGCGACCGGCCGGGTGACCTTCCAGCCGTGCGCCAGACCGAGTGGAAGGGCGCCGGTCTTCAACGAGTCTGCGGCCGGCAGCAGCCGACCAACGACCGTGTAGCCGCCCTCCCCATCCAGGATCTCGCCAGGCTTGAGGTCACGCTTGGCAGTAGCGACCGCGTCAGCCCGGAAGCCTGTCGGGCAGCCCGTTGGCTCGTGACGCACCCCGACAGAGGCCACGGAAATGCCCACCTCCAGGCCGATCAGGTGCCAGCGCTTGTACAGACACGCATACCGCCCGGAGGGGTCGGTACGGACGCCATACTCGGTGAAGCAACGGCGGATGTACTCCGTGTCGCCCTCGAACACCACCCACACGCCAAACCGGATATCATAGGGCAGCGGCTGCCCGTCGCGCTCCAGCGAGGACACTACTTCGACCTGACCCTTGTGGTGGAGTTGCCCACCTTCCTCGCGGGGCCGCATGATAGACGGCAGGTCATCGATGCTCGCGGGCGGGTACGCCAGCCCATCGGGCGCCGGGGTCAACCCAGTAGCGTTGCACACCGCCGTACTTTCGATGGCCGGCTTCGAGCCATCCAGGAAGGAGTTAAACATCTTGGGGTTGAGGCCGCCGACCTGCGCCTGCTCAAGAGTCAAACCGTAGTAACCCCATACCGTCTCAGGGGTGGACTGGGCGTAATGCGGCAGCCACTTGTGCCCACGCCCGGCGGCGACGACGGGGAAGCCGGCGGCGCGGGCCCAGTCCACGAGATCACAGATCAAGGCCGGCTGGTCACCGTAGGCGAGACTGTAGACCACACCTGCCTCCTGGCTCCGGCGCGCCAGCAGCGGACCGCAGTAGGCATCGGCCTCGACCGTCACCATCACGACGTGCTTGCCGTGCTGGAACGCGGCGAGCGCGTGCTCGACCGCCGCCATAGGGTTGCCAGTGGCCTCAACAATGATGTCGATCTGCGGATGCGAGACCAAGGCCTGCCAGTCGTCATTGACGTGAGTCGCGCCCGACGTGAGTGCTGCCTCGAGCGACGTAGCCGCAGAGCGCTCGGCCAGCCAGCCGACGCGTTGCAGGTTGGTACGCGCGTTGGCGGGCGCGAGGTCGGCAATGCCAACGAGATGGACGCCAGGTGTCTTTGGCACCTGCGCCAGATACATCGAGCCGAACTTGCCGGCGCCGATCAGGCCTATGCGGAGTGGCCGGCCCTGCGCCGCACGCTCACAGAGCTTCGCATAAAGATTCATGGATATCTCCGGCCTAGCTGGCAAGCGCAGGTTGCAATGCCGCCTCGGGTGTACCGTCCTGCCAGGGCAGCGGCACGTCGTAGTCCCGCAGCAGGCAGTCGTCGGGCAGGCACGCGATCGGCGTGAAGTCCCGGTGCGCGATGTACGCCGGTCGCTTGAAACGGCGGATGTGGTTCGATACCGCGCACAGACTGTTGAACTCGTTGACCTCGTCGAGGAAGATCGCCACGTTCATGGCGCGTGCCTCAGGCATGAGGCCGTCGTTCTTCCAGGTTCCATAGTCCTGGTGCCACTGCCAGAGGTCGCCCTCGAAGGCCATTTTACCGTTGATCTTGAACTGGTGCATGTACACGGGTTCACCGAAGATCTGCATGACCGGTGTGACCATGCGTGGATGACGGGCGAGCTTGGCGAATGGCTTACTGTACATGTGCGCGGCGAAGTTGGTACGCACCGCGTCACTGCCCTTCTCGCGCACGTTCTCGGGCCGATGTTGCGTATAGAGATAGGGCACCTCGTCGATCAGGACACGGATTTCCTCCGGGGTAAACAGGCTGGGAAAGAAGAGATAGCCGTCACAGTCGAAGTGCTCGATCTGTGTCTGGGTAAGTTGCATGGAGTCTCCTCGTGCGCTGCTGGGCGCTTAGGCGTGGCTGAGGGATGCCACGGTGTAGGCCTCTAGTACGGGTTAATGTGGAATTCATGTCGGAATTCTGTATGCTGTATACAGCATGCTGTAATGCGCCGTCAACAGCGGAAGGATGTATCACGAAGGAGATGTGCTATGCCAGCGCGCACAGGACAGGATTACCTCAAGGGCTTACAGGAACAAGAGCGTGAGATCTGGCTCGGTGGAGAACGCATCAAGGACGTAACCACCCACGCGGGATTGCGTCATGGCGCACGGGCCATCGCCTCCTTGTACGACATGCAGGTTGACCCGCAACTCCGCAACGAGATGACCTACGTCTCGCCCACCACTGGTGACCGTGTCGGCTTGTCCTTTATCATCCCGCGTACCATGGACGAACTGGAGCGACGGCGCACCATGATGCTGCACTGGGCTCGGACCACGTGCGGCATGATGGGGCGATCGCCAGACTTTATGAACGTCTCCTATGCTGCCTGGGCTGCCGCGGCGGATTTCTTTGCCCAAAACCGTCCCGAGTTCGGGGACAATGTACGGCGGTACTATGAATATATCCGCGAAAACGACCTCACGCTGACCCACTCGCTGATCAATCTGCAACGCAGCCGGAACATCGCCGGCACCTTTAACCTTTCCGACGATACCGCGTTGCACGTGGTGCGGGAGACCGACGCTGGCATCGTTGTGCGCGGCGCACGTATCCTGGCGACCCTCGGCCCGTTGGCAGACGAGATTGGGGTCTATTCGCCACGCATGGGTCGTATGACCGAGGGGCACAGCCCCTACGCCCTCAGTTTCGCCATCCCCTGTGGCACGCCAGGCCTCAAATTCCTGTGTCGCGAGAGTTTTGATGTCGGGAAGTCGCACTTCGAGCATCCCCTCGGATCGCGCTTCGAGGAGATGGACGCCGTCGTCTTCTTCGATGACGTGCTGGTCCCGTGGGAACGCGTATTTCTGCTCGGTGATGTCGGCATGGTCAATGCCACTGCCTCGACCACGCACTCCTCCAACCATACGGCACATCAGGGCGCGGCCAAAAATGTGGCGAAGTGCGAGCTGGTCCTGGGGACTGCCCTGCTCATGACGCATGCGCTCGGGAACGGCCATCTCCCCCATACTCAGGAGCGTTTGGGGAAACTCATGATGTACACGGAGCTCATGAAGGCTTGCCTACGCGCGGCTGAAGCCGATGCCAAGAGCGATGAATGGGGCGTCATGTGTCCAGCGCAACTGCCGATAGAAATCACCCGGAATTTGTTTGTGACGGCCTATCCTGAGATGGTGGAAATCCTGCAACTCCTTGGTTCCAGTAGCTTCATGATTCGCCCGAGTGAGGCAGACTTTCATACCCCCCTGGCCCCGGAGATCGAACAGTACCTCGCCACCGACACGGCCACAGCACGCGAGCGTGTCAAACTCTTTCATCTTGCCTGGGATATTGCTTGTAGCTCCTTTGGTGGCAGACAGGTGCTCTATGAACGCTTTTTTGCGAGCGATCCACTGACGCGGGCCCAGTTCCTCCACACCATCTATCCCAAAGAGGAGCTGATAGAGCGTATACGCAGCTTTTTGGGGCGTGATGATGACGTAGAACTAGGGAGAGAATAGATAGCGAGAGTAATACGCCTTTCCCCCTAGGGGAGAAAGCGTAAAAGGTACTGCATCTCAGTCAGTTAATGGGACACCAGCCCTGGTGTGGGCACTCTCTCCGCTCTCCGGTGCGAGTGTCGTGAGCATCAGGACGGTGCGCCCAAATTGTATTTTGGTCCCAGGAGCAAGACGTATAGCGCGCTGGCCTCGAATATTGCTATTACCCAGTACGGTCCCGTTAGCACTGCGGAGATCCTCGATACACCACCCCTCGCCATCGAACCAGATCATGGCATGTCGCCTGGAAACGCTCATATCTGGCCACAGATCGACATCTAGAGACGAGGTCTTTTTCCCGGAGCGTCCGACTAAGCCCGCGCGGTCAGGTGGTAATAACCATGTCTCACGTTGCTGCTCTCCCTGGAGTTTGACAAGCTGGGCCGCATGGGCGACCGTGGTAGACGGCGTTGCGTGCGTCTCGTTATCTGCGGGCGTGGTGTAGGCACGTTGTGCATCGTCCTGGCGCTCCTGCCGTCGTTGCACAGCCTCCAGGACGGCCTCGTCGGCGTGCGGATTGCGTGGACGCAACAACCAGTCCTCCGCACAGCCTCTGTAAAGGCCTGGTTCCCATCTGTGGTATTTTGTTGAGCTTGAAGCAGCCGCATACTGCACCAAGTCCTGTGGGAACCCAGAGGTACCGCCATGGGAAGCCGGCTATAATGACGCGTATCATACCAGCAGCGCATGGTGCACAACTGCGACGCTCCCGTGAGAGGACAGCGACTATGGAATATCGTCAGTTAGGCCGCGCCGGTGTGCGTGTGTCGGTGATTGGCCTGGGTACAAACCGTTTCGGCACAGCACAACTACCTCAGGCAGAGGTCAACAACATTCTCGACGCGGCTCTGGATATGGGGATCAACTTCATTGACGCGTCAGACACCTATGTACGAGGCAGCTGTGAAGAAGCGCTGGGACATGCCTTGAAGGGTCGTTGGGACCGTTTTGTAGTGGCGACGAAAAGTGGGCTCCCCATGGGCGAGGGCCCCAACGACCGTGGCGCCTCACGCTACCATATCGTACAGGCCCTTGAGGCGAGCCTGCGTCGTCTCCAGAGCGATCATGTCGACGTGTATTACATGCATCGCTGGGATCCCACAACGCCGCTCGAGGAGACACTCCGCGCTCTGGATGACTTGATACGTCTGGGCAAAATCTTGTATATCGGCGCCTCAGCCTATGCGGCGTGGCAGTTGGCGCAGGCCAACCTGCTCGCTGAGCTGCGTGGCTGGACACCATTTGTGGTGCTGCAATCCGAGTATAATATGTTCCTACGGCAGGTGGAGCATGAGGTACTACCGTATTGCCGGGCCGAGGATGTAGGCTTTGTGCCCTACGCGCCTCTGGCTGGTGGCTTCTTGACCGGCAAATACCGGCGCAATGAACCGCCGCCGGCTGGGTCGCGTGGGGAAAGCAGTCCGAACGTGCAGCGCTACATGGCTGCAAACTATTACGATGCGATAGAAGCCTTAACGGCTTGGGCCACGGCACATGGTAGGGGTATGAACGAACTGGCGCAGGCCTGGCTGATGGCACAACCCCAGGTCTGTTCGGTGATTACTGGTGCTACACGCCTGGAGCATGTCCTACACAATGTCAAAGCAGCCTCCTGGGCACTGACGCCAACAGAAGTGGACGAGGTCAATGCGATGCTGCCCCAGAGTAGCGCGCACGCTTAGGGACAACAGCGAGAAGGAAGGGCCATTATGGTATCAAATACTGACCTCTGTTTGTTGAACGTTGCTGAACTCGCACCACTCATACAGGCGCGCAAGATCTCACCCGTGGATCTCGTGCAGGCCCTGCTGTCCCGTATCGATACGTTGAACGATACTCTCCTGGCCTATCTCCACGTCAGCGCGGCACAGGCCATGGCCGCAGCGCAGGCTGCTGAGATCGAGATTGGCAGCGGGGGCTACCGTGGCCCCTTGCACGGTATCCCCGTAGCGTACAAGGATATCTATGACGTACAGGGCTTACCAACCACGGCAGGCTCGAAGATCATGGCTGGCTACATAGCACCCGAGGACTGCACCGTTGCCACTCGCCTGCGGCACGCTGGGGCCCTCTGCCTCGGCAAACTCAATACCATTGAATTCGCCTCCGGGAGCATGGAAGTATTTGGCATAGCACGTAACCCATGGAATACAGCCATGTTTCCAGGTGGTTCCAGCTCTGGATCGGGCACAGCCCTAGCAGCGCACATGGTACCACTTGCTACCGGCAGCGATACTGGTGGTTCCATACGTAATCCCGCCTCGTTCTGCGGCATTGTCGGACTCAAGCCAACCTATGGCCGCATTAGCCGGGCTGGTATCATCCCGCTCAGTTGGAGCCTCGACCATGCCGGACCTATGGCGCGTACTGTGGCTGACACGGCTTTGATGCTCCAGGCCATGGCTGGCCCTGACCACCGTGATGCCAGCGCCGCGTTGCAACCGGTGCCAGACTATCACGCCGCCCTCAAGGATGACTTACGCGGGATCCGTCTCGGGGTCCCCAGCACCTTTTACTTTGAGCACGCCGACCCTGACGTTGTGGCAGCAGTGCGTACGGCAATTGCGGCCATGCAGCAGCTCGGTGCGACAGTGCGTGAGGTGGACCTGCCCCATTCCTGCTATGGCTCCTCGGCATCATGGAGCATTGCCTACACCGAGTCGTTTGCCTTTCACCGGGCTAATTTTTTCGCCAGATCACGCGACTACACGCACGCTTTTCTTCACAAGATTACGGGTGCGGCCTGTCTCACTGCGGAGGAGCGTGTCACCGCCCAGCGTCTACGGCAGGTGATCACAGCGGAGTTCCTGGAGGCACTGGCCGAGGTGGATGTCATTGTCACGCCTACCACCTCCTATGCTGCCTACCCTATTGGCGGCAGCTCTCCACAGGCTGACATGCGCAGCCTGACACGCCCGGTGAGCCTCACTGGCCTCCCGGCCCTTGCCGTGCCCTGCGGTTTCACAAGCTCACAGCTTCCTGTGAGTCTGCAACTCGTTGGGCGGGCCTGGGAGGAAAGCCTCCTTCTGCGTATCGGGCATGCGTATGAACAGGCTGCTGGCTGGTATACCCGACGCCCACCGCTAGAGGCCAGGACCGTATCGCAGCCACCCGCGCCTCCAGCACCTCCGGCTGGTGCTGTAGACGCACAGTGGGTGCTCGATTTCGCTCGCCTCACTGGGCTGAGCTTCGTGACAGAGGCTGATGCCGAACCGATTGCGGCATCTCTGAGCCCGGTAAAAACCCAGCTCGCCGAGGCGCGCCAGCGGCTCGCAGCGCACTGCGAGCCACCAGTGCGGCCGGCGCCAGGCTAGTAGGGAGAGGATAAGGAGAGAAAGGAAGCGGTCCTTCAAAACGCCCCGCCGCCCAGGGCCGGGAGGAAGTGGATCTCACTGTCCTCCCGCACATGCTCCAGCAGCCCGAGTTGAGAGGTCTCGCCATCCACCACAACGGCGATACCGGGCATGACGAGGTCCTCTTCTTCATCGTAGAGTTCCAGCTTCAGGCCCGGGAACACCTGATCCAGATTGTCAATCACCTGGCGGATCGTCTGACCCGCCACGTGCACCTGCTTTTGCCCCCCCGTCAGGCGCTGCATCAGGGGAGGAATCCATACTTCTGGCATGATACCCTACCTACCATTCGTACCGTTGGTCCCGTTCTTCTGCCACAGGGCCTCCAGGATGCGACCTGGTGACAGCGGGAGTCGGTTCATACGCACACCGATAGCACGAGAAACGGCGTTCGTCACTGCGGCCAGTGGCGGAATGACGGACGTTTCACCCACGCCTCGCACCCCAAAGGGATGATTCGGATTCGCCACTTCCACGATCACGGTATCGATCATCGGCAAATCTAAACACGTGGGCATGCGATAATCCAGGAAGCTCGAATTGACCATGTGGCCCTTCTCATTGAAGAAATACTCTTCATTGAGCGCCCAGCCAATACCTTGCGCCGCCCCACCCTGGATCTGGCCCTCGACATAGCTCGGGTGGATGGCCTTGCCAGCGTCCTGTACGGCAGTGTATCGCAAGATTGTGACCTTGCCCGTCTCGGGATCCACTTCGACATCGACAATATGGGTCCCCATAGACGCACCGGCGCCGGACGGGTTCACCCCAGAGCGGCCCACAATGGGACCGCCTGTGGCCACCTGGCGAGCCGCGATTTGCTTGAAGGTCAGGCGCCGTTCAGGATTGGTGCCATCCAGCAGCACACCGTCCTCATACGTCACCTTCTCCACCGGCACATCCCAAGTTTTCGCGGCCCGCTCACACATCTGGCGCTTAATGTCCTGCGCCGCATGGTACGCTGCCCAGCCGGTCTTGAAGGTCACACCGCTGCCGCCGGTGACCGAAGTAAAGCCCACCGCATCAGTGTGACCAACCTCTGGATGCACATCCTCGAACGGGATCCCCAGGGTCTCGGCAAACTGCTGGGAAATTGACGCCCGCGTGCCGCCGATATCCGGTGAGCCCTCGGTCAAATGCACCGTGCCATCGTTGTGCACCACTGCCACGGCACTCGATGGTCCGGTGTTGTTGCGCCATAGCCCGCTGGCGACCCCACGCCCGCGGTACGGGCCTGTGAGAGGGGTAGCGTAGTGGGGGTGATCCTTCGCCGCCTGCAGCACCTCGACAAAGCCGATGCGCGGCCAGACCGGGCCTGTCGGCCCCCGTGTGCCTTCTTTGGCACTGTTCCGCAGGCGAAATTCCAGGGGGTCCATGCCGAGCTTTTCGCACAGGATATCGATGGCCGTTTCCATGGCAAAGGCCCCGGCGGGGACGCCAGGAGCGCGGTAGGCTGCCGACTTCGGCTTATTCACGACCACATCAAAACCTTCGATCCAGGCGTTAGGGACCTCATAGGGCCCCATGATCCCATGACAGGCGGGAGCCACCGGGGAGCCCGGAAATGCTCCGGCTTCGTAGATCAAGTGCGCTTCCCCGGCCACCAGGCGTCCGTCTTTCGTCGCCCCCAGCTTGACGCGAACGTGCGTGCCAGAGGTCGGCCCCGAGGCTTCAAACACCTCGGTGCGGGTCATGGTCACCTTCACCGGGTGCCCGGCCTTGCGCGCCAGTGTGGCGGCTATCGGTTCGACGTAGACCAGTGTCTTGCCGCCAAATCCTCCGCCGATCTCCATAGGAATTGCCCTGACCTTGGACACAGGCATATTGATCAGGCGCGCCGTCTGATCCCGCACATTGAAGTGCCCCTGACTGCTCGACCAGATGGTCAGGGTGCCATCATTGTGCCACATGGCCGTAGCTGTATGCGGCTCGATATAGCCCTGGTGGATTGGGGACGTAAAGGTCTCGTGCTCTACGATGATGTCGGCTTCCTGGAAGCCCTTGTCGAGATCGCCGAGACGAAACTCAAAACGGTTCGCCAGGTTCGATCCCGGTGTGGGGTCATCATCGCTCAGGGTGCCACCGGGGCGCATGTTGACATTCGACAGACTGGCGAGCCGCTCGTGCAGCAAGGGAGCGCCCGGTTTCATGGCCTCTTCAGCGCTGAGCACCGGAGGCAACTCTTCATACTCAACCTGGATAAGCGCCAGGGCTTCCTCCGCAATATGCGGACTGGTGGCAGCCACCGCCGCGATAGCGTGACCTTTGTAGAGCACCTTATCGGCCGCCATAATGTTGTTGCTCAGGAAACGCATATTGTGCATGACACCTTCGGCGAGATCCACGATCCTCCCAGAGGGCTGCGCCAGATCCTCGGAGGTCATCACCGCATGCACGCCTGGCAGTTCCATGGCATGGCGCGTGTCGATGGACTTGATGCGTGCATGCGCGTACGGACTACGCAGAATTTTGCCGTACAGCATCCCCGGCAACCGGATGTCCGCTCCATAGGTCGCATAGCCCGTAACTTTCTCTGCCCCGTCAGGGCGGATCGGGCGCTTGCCAACAATGTTGTATTCTTTCTCGGAGAGGACAATGTTGGGCTTATACTCGAGCATTCCTAACCTCCATGCACTTGATGATAATGAGAGTTACGCTACTTCAAATAGACCGGCAGCGCCCATGCCGCCACCGATACACATGGTAACCACCACGTACTTCACACCGCGACGCTTGCCCTCAATCAGCGCGTGGCCGACCAGACGAGCACCCGTCATGCCATAGGGGTGGCCAATGGAAATAGAGCCGCCGTTAACATTGAGCCGCTCCATCGGGAGTCCCAGCTTATCACGACAGTAGACCGTCTGCACCGCAAAAGCCTCGTTGAGTTCCCACAGGCCGATGTCGTCGATCTTTAAACCTTTCCGCTCCAGGAGCCGTGGCACCGCGTAGATCGGTCCAATGCCCATCTCATCGGGTTCGCAACCAGCCACGGCCAGACCACGGTAGAAGCCCAGCGGCTGGAGTCCCCGCTTCTCGGCCAGCTTGGCTTCCATCACCAGCACTGCCGCGGCACCGTCGGAAAGCTGACTGGCGTTGCCGGCCGTAATCACACCACCGTCCCGCACGGGTTTAAGAGCCGCCAGACCCTCCAGGGTGGTATCGGGTCGGTTGCATTCGTCCTTGGTTGCAGTGACTTCTCTATAGGTGACCTCGTTGGTATCCCGATTCAGCACAGCCATTTTGGCCGTCACCGGGATGATCTCGTCATCTAACTTGCCGGCCGCCTGGGCTGCTGCCGTGCGCTTCTGGCTCTCCAGAGCGTATTCGTCCTGTACCTCACGACTTATGTTATAGCGCTTGGCCACCACCTCAGCCGTGTCGATCATGGGCATATACGTTTCTGGTTTAATCTCCATAATCCAGGGGTCACGATTGTGGAAGCGATTGGCATGCTCGTTCTGCACCAGACTGATGGACTCGACCCCGCCAGCCACCACAATAGGAACATCGTCCACCATGACGCTTTTGGCCGCCGTGGCGATCGCCATCATGCCTGAGGAACACTGGCGGTCCAGACTCATCCCGGCGGTGGTGACGGGCAATCCTGCCGCAATGGCGCATTGGCGCGCAATATTGGACCCCTGCGTGCCCTGCTGGAGGGCTGCCCCCATGATGACGTCCTCAACTTCACCAGGTTCGACGCCAGCGCGCTCCAGGATCGCCCGAATGACCGGCGCGACCATGCTCGGGGCTTCGAGATTATTGAACGAGCCACGATACGACTTTGTTAACGCAGTCCGGGCAGTTGATACGATTACGGCTTCTTTCATCGTCGTTCTCCTGCGATGCTATGGTCAGGGCACACCCTGCTCCAACGTATTACGTAGGATAACGAGAGGCCGTGTGCGAGTCAACCCACCGTGCCCAAAAACTGTTGGCCACCCTGACGCGAGATTGTAGACTTAGTCGCATCCGGCGGACGCTAGGGTCCGTAGGGGTCACAAGCGGGCGGCACGCCCGCCTCAGGGGAGAGACGCAGATGGGCGAAGCATGGATCATTGACGCGGTGCGCACACCGCGTGGTAAGGGCAGGAAGGACGTTGGGGCGCTCGTGCAGACGCATCCCCAGGAACTCATGGCGACGACGCTGCGCGCGCTGGCTGCACGCAACGCGCTCGACCCGCACGACGTGGACGACGTGGTAGTAGGCTGCGTCTCCCAGGCCGGCGATCAGGGTGCCTGCATCGCCCGCAACGCCGTGCTGCTGGCGCAGTGGCCGCAAGAGGTGACCGGCGTATCGCTGAACCGCTTCTGTGGCTCTGGGCTGCAGGGCGTGAATTTCGCGCTGATGGGCGTGATGAGTGGGCAACAACAGCTCGTAGTGGGAGGCGGTGTGGAATCCATGTCGCGCCAACCCATCGGCTCAGACGGTGCTGGGCTGGACGGCAACAATCCTGACCTGCGTGAGCTGCATCCGATCGTGCCGCAAGGCATCTCGGCGGATTTGATCGCCACGCTGGAGGGTTTTAGGCGCGAGCAGCTCGACGCCTTTGCCGCCGCGAGCCAGGCTAAAGCAGCGGCAGCGCTCCAGCATGGCTGGTTCGCCAAGAGTGTCGTCCCCGTGAAAGATAAGGAGGGGCAGATTGTCCTGGATCACGACGAGCACCCGCGCCCCGGCACCACGGTGGAGACCCTGGCCACGTTAAAACCTTCCTTCGAGGTAATGGGCGCCTCTCGTCCCTACAACGGGGAAAGCTTCGACGAAATGGCACTGCGCGTGTATCCCCAGGCCGGGACGATTCAGCACGTGCACCATGCCGGCAACTCCAGCGGCATTGTCGACGGTGCCGGGGCGGTCCTGATCGCCTCGCCCGAGTATGCGCGTGCCCATGGGCTGCAACCGCGCGCACGTGTGCGCAGCCTGGCCACCGCGGGAGCAGAGCCTGTCATCATGCTTACCGCCCCTACACCAGCCAGCCGCAAGGCGCTGCACAAGGCCGGGATGGGCGTGCAGGATATTGATCTGTGGGAGATCAATGAGGCCTTCGCCGTGGTGCCGCTCAAGACCATGCGCGACCTGGAGATTGACCCGGAGAAGGTCAACGTCAACGGTGGGGCCATCGCCCTCGGCCATCCGATCGGCGCCACCGGCGCCATGCTGCTCGGCACTGTGCTGGACGAGTTGGAGCGGCGCGACCTGACCACGGGCTTGGTCACGCTCTGCATCGGCGGCGGCATGGGCATCGCTACGATCATCGAGCGAGTGTAGTGTATCCCCGTCCTGGTTTAGGATTATGGGTGCGATACCTCCACTGCAGGGGAAGCTTGTCGCTGGCGATGCTGGACGATTCTCCGAGCTTGACGCCAGAGCCGTCACTGGTGATCAACTTACTCCGCACCATATGCCTCAGGCAGCAGCGAAATTCACCTCTAGAGAGGAGGATGGGGCGCTGGCGTTGCCTCATGAAGAGCATGTCCTAACGCGCACGTATGGCGTGCGTGGTCGTGCCATTGTGCGCATCGAGGCTGGCTTACCTTTTCGACAGGTGTTAGCTCGAGATATCCGGGATGTGCGCTACATCGCAGGAGCGAAGTATAATAAAGGACTCCGTGAGCTGATTGCATATTACAGAACACACTTTCCTGAGCTCATGCAGAAGCCACTGAGTCCAAGGAGTCAGTGATGCGTAAAGAGGTACAAGAGCTCATCAATATGGGACCTCTTCCAGACTGTGATACAGTGGCAGAAGAGCAACTCAAGATGTACGAGAGCCTTCTCAGCAGGATTACTCCACCCGTCAGCAATGATGAGGCGAGGGGCCTGGTGCGTCTCTTCGGTCCAGACGATTGCTATGGCCTGGCTTGGACCTTACTACATCTGATTGAGAGTGCCCCGGGATGGCCGCTGCACGAGTGCCTTAAAGACATCCATAACGAATGGACTGAGCGCCTGCGTCTACGGGCTGAACGTAGCAGCCACGTCTGAGCTATGGCATCGTTTCCATGTACAAGACAGCAGGGGCGGCGTTCGTTAT
>Ga0081455_10003948_pt1 | contig 16849 bp, 14 predicted proteins | sample TabmetS3T2R1_FD_70207 | JGI IMG/M metagenome (GOLD analysis project Ga0081455, IMG submission 70207) | Tabebuia heterophylla rhizosphere microbial communities from the University of Puerto Rico - S3T2R1 | ecosystem: Host-associated > Plants > Roots > Rhizosphere ...
GGCGTCCGAGTTCATGACCAAGCCGATCGACCGCGCGCGGCTGCTTGCGCTGGTGCGCCGTTTCGCCGGCCACGAGCCGCAGGCCCGCGTGCTCATCGTCGACGACGATCCCGAGGTCCGTGACATCGTGTGCACGACGCTGGAAAGCTCGGGATTGAAGACGTTCCAGGCCGCCAACGGTCGGGCCGCGATCGAGTGGCTCGAGCGCAATCCGCCGCCGTCCCTCATCCTTCTGGATTTGCTCATGCCGGAGATGGACGGCCTCGAATTCCTCAATCGCATTCAGGACCAGGGCAAGCTCGTCGACGTGCCCATCGTCGTTCTGACGGCGAAGGAGTTGAGCGCGCAGGAGCGGGCGTTCCTGGCCGAACGCACGCTGCTCATCCTGAGCAAGGGCGCGCAGCCGATCGGCAGCCTGGGCTCGACGCTGTCGGCGATCGCGAAGCAGCACGTCATGCATACACCGGCGGGCAAAGAGCGCACGGCCGCCGCGGAGTGAGGATCGATGCCGAAAATTCTGTTGGTCGAAGACAACGAGATGAATCGGGACATGCTGTCGCGGCGGCTTGCGCGCAACGGTTTCGAGGTGGTCGTGGCCGTCGACGGCGAGCAGGCCGTGACCATGGCCACCGCCGAGAAGCCCGATCTCATCTTGATGGACATGAGCTTGCCTGTCATGGACGGCTTGGAGGCGACGCGCCACGTCAAGGCCGCGGCGTCGACGCGTTCGATCCCGGTCATCGCCCTGACCGCCAATGCACTGGTCGAGGATCGCGAACGGGCGCTGGCGGCGGGCTGCGACGACTTCGACACCAAGCCGGTGGAACTGCCGCGGCTCCTGGAGAAGATCAAGACTCAACTGCAGGGTGCCGCGAGCGAGCCGCCACGCGGTTAGAAGAGTCGAATTTGAAATTGCGCTCGCAGCGCGCCGCCGTGGGAATTCAATCCGCAATCAGTTGCGGATTGGAACCTGCCATTGTGGCGCGACGCTTGCGCGCACACGGGCCGGAGGGTATCCGAACCTCGCGGTGACACAGCTCTCGCGTCGATTCGCCGCGCTGAGCGGCGCCTTTGCGGTTCCGTCGTCATGGGCATATTCTCGGCGCCTCATTGCAAACCATTGACCACGAGAACAACAATGCTGCAGCTGAAGAATCTGAGCCGTGCCGTCGTGGCCGCCGCGGCGATGTTGACGCCGATGTCGCAGGCGTCCGCGGAGGATGCGCTGAAAGTCGCCGTCGCCCACCGTGGGTCTTGGGAGACCGCGGCGCCGCACCTGGGTCAGCAGGCCGGCATCTTCAAGAAGCACGGCATCGCGCTCGATTTGACCTACGCCGATGACGATCCCGAGGTGCCGGTGACGTCCGGCAATGCCGACGCGGCAGTGGGTGTCGGCGTCATGGACGTGTTGCGTGCTTACACCGGGAAAGATCCCGCGCTCCGGATCATCGGGGCGAACATGACGGGCTCTGCCAACTACTGGTACGTGGCGGCGGACTCGCCGATCAAGAAGGTCAAGGACATCAGCGGCAGGACCATCGCCTATTCGAAGGCCGACCAATACGACGCGTTCGATTTCATGGACCGCTTTGGCCTCAAGGCGAGGCCGGTGATGATATCGGGCGAGACCGCGGCATTCGATCAGGTGATGGCGGGCAAGATCGATGTCGGTTGGGCGACGCCCCCGCACGGCGTCGACGCGCTCGAGCAGGACCAAATTCGCATCATCGCGAAAGCGATCGAGGTCCCGAAGATCCGGGACAAGACCGTCAGCGTGATGATCGCGAACGCCGACACGTTGCAGCAGCGCGGCGACGTTCTGGCGCGCTTCGTGCAGGCCTATCGCGAGACCGTCGATTGGATGTATTCGGACCCCGCCGCTCCCAAAGCCTACGCCGAGTTCGCCGACATGGAGGAAGGGCGCGCGCGGCGGCTGCGTGACGAGTTCTTCCCCAAGGCCATGCTCTCGCCCGAGAAGGTCGTGGGCTTGAGCGCGGTCGCCAAGGATGCCGCGAAGCTGAAATACATTCGGGCGTCGATGTCGACGAAGCAGCTCGCCGAGCTGGTTCAAATCCCGTCCGCCGACCGCGCCAAGGCGCCGACAAAAGGATGGCTTCGGGTTCTCTCTCCCCGATCGCCGTGATCATCGGCGTTGATCTGGCGAGGGCCTGCGCGGATCAGAACGGCTTGAACATCGCGTTGATGTAGGCGTAGTCCTTGCCGCCGGTCGGCGTGGTGCGGCCGACGAAATCGAACACCCTGCCGTCCTTCAGCCGATAATCGGCAAGACGCTCGACCCGGCGGCCCTTGTCGAAATAGACGGCGATGACCCGCTGGTCGACGATGTGCTGCGGCATGAAGGCGATCGGCCGCTCGGAGCGCTGGGAAATGTAATAGAACGCCTCGCCGCTCAGCGTAGCGACCGTCGAGGGCGTGCCGAGCACGATCAGGACCTGCTCCTGGGTCGAGCCGATCGGGATCTGCTCGAGCGCGCCATCGGGGAGAAGGTAGCCACGCTGGTAGGTCTCGGAAAAACAGCCCCCGAGCAGCACGCCGAGCGCGACCATCACGGCGATCCTGGCGGCCGCCATCGGCGTTGGGCGAGTCGGTCCGTTCATCCTGCGCGTGATCCCCATATCACGGTTGCTTTCGCCGGCGCCTTGACGTACCCGGCACTCCGCGCCAGCCGCTGCTTCTCCTTCGCGGCAAATCCGCCACTCGAGGCCGCGGGACTAACTCGATGATATTGCGCCTGTTTCGCCGCACCCCGCGGGGCGATACCATCGCTGCTCTCTATGGCACGATCGTGGCACAGGCGCGCGCGCCCGCCTTTTACCAAGTCTATGCCGTGCCGGATACAGTCAATGGTCGGTTGGAGATGGTCATGCTGCACGCGGTGCTGGTGCTGCTGCGCCTGGAGGGCGAGGCGGCGCCCCTGCGCGACCTCGGTCAGGAGCTTTTCGACCGTTTCTGCCGCGATATGGACGACAGCATGCGGGAGATGGGCGTGGGCGACCTCGCGGTGCCGCGAAAAATGCGCCGGATCGGAACCGCCTTCTACGGGCGGTTGGCGGCCTACCGCGCGGCGCTGGCGGCCCCCGGCGACAGGCCGCTTGCTGTCGCCCTGGAACGCAATGTATTTGGCGGCGCGGCGGCCGACGAAGGGGCGCTCCGGCTTGCCGCCTATACGCGCGAGGCCGCCCGCCGGCTGGCCGCACAGGACGGTTTCGCGCGCAACGAGCTCGCCTTTCCCGAACCCGATCAGGTGATGCTGCGGGCGTGAGCGACGAGGATGGCGTCATGACACCGGCCCGGGCCGAACGTCCCTGGAGCGTGCCGCTGGCGGTGAGCGAGGTGCCCGAGACCGGTCGCCACATCGATCTCGTCGCCGACGAAGGCACGCGCGCGGCGCTCGCCAAGCTCGCCGGCCTCGCGGACCTGCCGCGCCTCGCCGCGAGCTTCGACGTCGCCCCCCATGGGCGCGCGGGCTTGCATGTCGTCGGCCGGGTCTCGGCTAGCGTCGGACAGACCTGCGTGGTGACGCTCGAGCCGATCGAGAACGAGATCGACGAAGCGATCGACCTCGTTTTCGCCCCGGCGAGCGCATTGCCGCCGGCGCTCGCGGGCGGCGAGGTCGAGGTGCCGGTCGAGGATGCGCCCGAGCCGCTCGTCGGCGGCCAGATCGACCTCGGCGCCATCGCCACCGAATTCCTGATCCTCGCCATCGATCCCTATCCGCGCAAGCCGGACGCCGTGTTCCAGCCGCTGCCCGCCGGCGACGACTCGGCGCATCCGTTCGCCGCGCTCGCTGCGCTGAAGCGAGAGCGCGGCGGCAAGCGCAGATGATCCCCCCTGTTGTGTTCGCCGCCGACACGGTATTCTCGCGCCATGCCCCACAAAGTCCGCATTGCGCTCGACGCCATGGGGGGTGACCATGGGGCAGCGGTGGTCGTTCCCGGCGCGCAACTGTCGCTCAGCCGCCATCCCGACATCGAGTTTCTGCTGTTCGGCGACCGCGCCGCCATCCAGCCGCTGCTCGATGCCCGCCCCGAGCTCAAGGCCGCCTCGCGGCTCGTGCATACCGACGTGATGGTGCAGATGCACGACAAGCCGAGCCAGGCGCTGCGCAAGGGGCGCCGCAAGTCCTCGATGTGGATGACCGTCGATGCGGTCAAGCGCGGCGAGGCCGACGTCGCCGTCTCCGCCGGCAATACCGGCGCGCTGATGGCCACCGCCAAGATCGACCTGCGGACCATGGCCGGGATCGAGCGTCCCGCGATCGCCGCGATCTGGCCGACGCTGCGAGGCCGCTCCATCGTGCTCGATCTCGGCGCCTCGATCGGTGCCGACGCCGGTCACCTCGTCGACCTCGCCGGCATGGGCAGCGCCATGGCGGGAGTGGTATTCGGGCTCGATCGGCCGACCGTCGGGCTGCTCAATATCGGGGTCGAGGAGGTCAAGGGGCTTGAGGAGGTGCGCGAGGCCGGGCAGATGCTGCGCGCGGGACAGTTCCCGCAATTCGAATATCTCGGCTTCGTCGAGGGCGACGACATCGGCAAGGGAACCGTGGATGTGGTGGTGACCGAAGGCTTTTCCGGCAATATCGCGCTCAAGGCCGCCGAGGGCACCGCGCGCCAGCTCGGCCACCATCTCAAGCGGGAGTTGAGCCGCAATCCGGTGAGGAGGCTCGGCTATCTTCTGGCACGCGGCGCGTTTCGCGCGCTCAGCGACAAGATGGACCCGCGCAAGTTCAACGGTGGCGTTTTCCTCGGCCTCAACGGCATCGTCATCAAGAGCCACGGCGGCACCGATGCCGTGGGCTTCGCCTACGCGGTCGATCTCGGCTACGAGATGGTGCGGCACGAATTGCTGGCGAAGATCGGGCAGAGCCTCACGCGCCACCAGAGCGCCGCAGCCGCGCCCCGCGCGGTCGGGGGGGCCGCCTCGTGACCATGCTGCGGTCCGTGGTGCTCGGCTGCGGGAGCTATCTGCCCAGCCGGGTCCTCGCCAATGCCGAGCTGTCGCGGATGGTGGACACCACCGACGAATGGATCACGCAGCGCACGGGCATTCGCGAGCGGCGCATTGCGGCGGAGGGGGAAACCACCTCCGACATGGCGCTCGCCGCCGCGCGCGCGGCGCTCGCCTCCGCCGGCGTGCCGGCGCAGTCGATCGACCTGATCGTGCTCGCGACCTCCACCCCCGACAATACCTTCCCGGCCAGCGCGGTTTCGGTGCAGGCCGGGCTGGGCATCACCCAGGGCGCCGCGTTCGACGTGCAGGCGGTATGCTCGGGCTTCGTGTTCGGCTTGGCGACCATCGACGGCCTGCTCAGGACCGGCGCGTTCAAGCGCGCGCTGGTGATCGGGTCAGAGACCTTCTCGCGTATCCTCGATTGGAACGACCGCACCACCTGCGTGCTGTTCGGAGACGGCGCGGGCGCCGTGGTGCTGGAGGCGCAGAACGGGACCGGCACGCGCGCCGACCGCGGCATCCTCACCACGCACCTGCGCTCGGACGGGCGGCACAAGGCCAAGCTCTATGTCGACGGCGGCCCATCCTCGACCCAGACCGTGGGCCACCTGCGCATGGAGGGGCGCGCGGTGTTCAAGCACGCGGTCGCGATGATCACCGACGTGATCGAGGATGCCTTCAAGGCGACCGGCTATACCGCCGACGAGGTCGACTGGTTCGTGCCGCACCAGGCCAACAAGCGCATCATCGACGACACCGCCAAGAAGCTCGGCATCGCCCCGGAGAAGGTCGTCACGACAGTGGACAGGCACGGCAACACATCGGCGGCCTCGATCCCGCTCGCGCTCACGGTGGCGGTCGCCGACGGCCGCATCAAACGCGGCGATCTCGTCATGCTGGAAGCCATGGGCGGGGGCTTCACCTGGGGGTCGGCGCTCGTGCGGTGGTGACCGGGGGTTCTGCAAATCTTTCCCTTGCGGCCCGGTTGACCGTTTCGGCCCAAGTGAATATCGTCTGATAATTCAGAGAGATATCTTGATCGCCGAAGGCGGGGCTGGCGACGATGGCGGGAAAAACGGTCACACGCGCGGACTTGTGTGAGGCGGTCTACCAAAAGGTAGGGTTGTCACGCACCGAATCGGCGACACTGGTTGAGCTGGTCTTGAAGGAAATCACCGACTGCCTCGAACGGGGCGAGACGGTGAAGCTTTCGTCCTTCGGCTCATTCGTGGTGCGCAAGAAGGGCCAGAGAATCGGGCGCAATCCCAAGACCGGCAAGGAAGTGCCGATTTCGCCGCGCCGGGTCATGGTGTTCAAGCCGTCCGCGATTCTCAAGCAGCGCATCAACACCGACCCCGGCGCGAAGAAGTAAACGGAACCAAGTAAACTGATCATCGGCTGAGCGGAGCAGGGCGGCGGTGGATAAAGCGCCGGACGCATTCCGGACCATCAGCGAAGTCGCGCAGGAGCTCGACGTGCCGCAGCACGTGCTGCGGTTCTGGGAGAGCCGCTTCCGCGAGATCAAACCGATGAAGCGCGGCGGCGGCCGCCGCTACTATCGCCCGAACGACCTCGATCTCCTGCGCGGCATCCGCCATCTCCTCTACAGCGAGGGCTACACCATCCGCGGCGTGCAGCGCCTGTTGCGCGAGCAGGGCCTGCGCTTCGTGCAGAGCGTCTGGCAGGAGGGCGCGCCGCAGCCGGTCCACCAGCCCGGGGACGTGGAGGAGGACGAGGCCGCGATCGAGCAGGCCGTGGAGGACGCCGGCGAGCCGCGCCTCCCGCTTGCGGGCGCCGACGAGGGCGAACGATCGGAGCAACGCTTCGCACCCCCCGCGCCGCGCGCGGCCGCACCGCCGCCCGCCGGCCTTGCGCGCGAGGACGTGCAGAAGCTGCAGGCGGCGCTGCGCGAGCTGACCGAGTGCCGCCGCCTGCTCGACGCCGCGCTGACGGAAAGAACGTGATTGCGCTGACCCCAGCCCTCGGTGGCGCGGCAGGCTGAGGCGGTCAGTACTTCTTGATCTCTTCGATGCGCTGGCGCGTGAGCGAGAACAGACACGCGGAGGTCAATCCCTCCCGTGTTCGAGCGCTGATCATGTTCGCCGCGGCCTTCGCTCTGCATTCGGCATCACGGAAACGGACCCATTCGCGTTGCGCTTCCAGTAGGTAGGACTTCGCCTGCTCGTTTCTGTCCGGCCGCGTCGACCGCCTCTCGAGCTCTGTTTGCTTGATTTCAATGGCGTGCATGAGCGCCTTGTCCGCCTGTTCGAACTGCCATTGTCCGCATGCATCGTTGCTGCCGATCCCTGGGGGACAAGGCAAATCCTGCGCTCGCGCATTAGAAACCGCCGCTCCCAGAACGAGCGCAAGCATCCCCGCAACAACCCCTGTTTTGCGCATGGGCTTTCCGATCGAGTGAGCCTGGTCAGGTCTCGACGTCCTCGAACGAATTCGACGATTGCAAAGGACGGGGGATCGCGCAACAGCGCGATTGCAGTCTGTGCAGTGCAACCTTCGGCAAAACGGCGGCGTCCCGCCGGCGCCGATCACTGGCGCCGATCACTGGCGGCGAGCGCGTCCATGGACTAGGATTCGATACGGACGGACGCATCCGAAAGCACTCCTCGAACATGAGTCTGTGAGAGACGTGCGATGACCATTCGGCGAACTGTCGGCGCGCTGCTCGCCTGCGCGCCACTCGTGTTGGCCACGCCCGCCGCCGCGCAGGACGGCGCGCAGCCGCCTGCCGCGCAGCACCCCGGGCGCAACGTGGTAATGAGCAAGTGCTTCCAGTGCCACACCGACGCGATGTTCCGCGACTGGCGGCAGGATCGCCGCGGCTGGGAGGCCGCGATCTATCGCATGGTCGGCCGTGGCGGGCTGTGGACGGTGGAAGAGATCAATCTGATGGCCGACTACCTCGGCACCGATTTCGGGCTGGGCGCCAAGCCCGCCCCGGCGAGATAACGGCTGCCACGCACTGCGTGGCGCCAAGTGTGGGGTTCAGAAGTCCGCATCATTCTTGCGGCAAGTCTGAAATGCGGACTTCTGAACCAAAGCCACACGAGACGATAGGTTTTTAGGGAGCGAACGATGCGAGAGCTGGTGGCGCAATATCTGTCGCATTCCATTTCGCGGCGCGGATTCGTCGGCGGCCTGACCAAGGCCGGGCTGACGGCCGGCGCTGCCCAGTCGGTGCTGACCGCCGTCGCTTCGGTGAGCTACGCGCAGGGCGCGGGCCCGCAGCCGAATCCGGCACCGGCGGCACCTGCCGCGGCCGCCACACCGGCGGCGCCGGCGGCGGCCACTGTCGCCGGCGTGAAGCCGTTCCAGGGCACCGGCGGCGCCGCCTTCGCCGAGCAGCTCATCGCCTCCGGTGTGAAATACGTGTTCGGCAATTCCGCCAGCGAGGACGCGCAGTTCTACGAGGCGCTGGTCGACCGGCCGCAGCTCAAATACATCCTCACGCCGCACGAGGGGCCGGGCGCCGCCATGGCGGCGGGCTACATCAAGGCGTCGGGCGAGCCCGCCATCGTCATGCAGGCGGCGGTCGTCGGCATGGCCAACGCCATCGGGCAGATGTTCAACGCCTTCAAGGAGCAGACGCCGCTCGTGGTCTACTCCTACCGCACCGACCAGACGCGTCGCGCCGGGCGCGACGGCTTCGAGGAGGTCGCCAACCAGGAGCAGATCGTCCAGCCGATCACCAAGTACAGCTGGCTCGCGCGGCGGCCGGACATGATCCCGGAGACCATCCGCCGCGGCTTCAAGGCGGCGTGGACGCCGCCCTACGGCCCGGCCTACATCTCCTGGCATTCCGATTACAACGACGAGCGCGTGCGCACCGAGATCATCGCGCAGGAGCTTGTCGACCCGCGCATGCGGGTGCGCCCCAACCCCGACGAGGTCGCGCGCGCGGCCAAGCTCCTGGTCGAAGCGCGCATGCCGCTGATGGTCGTCGGCGACGAGATCTACAAGGCCAAGGCGCTGCCGAAAGCGGTGCGGCTTGCCGAGCTCCTCGGCATGCCGGTGACGCAGGTGCGCCAGCTCTACGCCAATTTCCCCGAGACCCATCCACTTTGGGTCGGAAATCTCGCAGGCAGCACGCTCAACTCGCTCAACTACCCCAAGAGCGCCGACGTCATCATCAATGTCGGCAACAAGTTCCAGCACAACGGCGCGGCGCCGATCGTCCCGCGCGGGCCGAAATTCATCGACATGCGCATCGATTACGGCAGCATGGGCAACGTGATGCTCACCGAGGTGCCGCTCGTGTGTGACGTCGGCTACGGGCTCGACGATCTCATCGCCGCGGTCGACCAGCTCATGACGCCGGCGCTGCAGCAGAAGGCGGCCGAGCGTGCGCTCGACGTGCGCAAGTTCAGCGAATGGGCGAGGGGGGCGCGCGCGCAGCTCGCCAACAATCCCGACTGGGACCAGGCGCCGATCATCGCCGACCGCCTCACCTGGGAGGTGGCGAAATTCGCCGATCCCGACGCCATCATCGTGCACGAGGCGGGCTCGGTGGCGCTGCACTCCTTCGACTTCAATCCGATCGGCGGGCGCGAGCTGTTCTTCTATTATGGCGCGCATCTCGGCTCGGGTGTCGGCACGGCGGCGGGCGTGAAGCTCGCGCGCCCGAACCAGCAGGTGATCTGTCTGGTCGGCGACGGCTCCTTCATCTTCGGGCCGACCGCGCTGTGGAACATGGCGCGGCTCGAGCTTCCCGTGATCACCGTCGTCTATAACAACCACGCCTATGGCGGGCCGCACTCGCGCGTGATCAACAATGTGCCGGGCGGGCGCATGGTGCAGACCGGCCAGTTCGTGCACGACTATCTCGGCAGCCCCGACATGAACATGGCGGCGATCGCCAAGGGCTTCGGCGTCGACGGCGAGGTGGCGGAGAATCCCCTGCAGTTGCGCGAGGCGCTCGCGCGCGCGCGCAAGGCGACGGTCGACGGCAAGCCCTATCTCATCGACGCGCAGGTCGCGCGCAAGGGCGTGGCCTGGGCCGACAAGCCGTGGATCCCGCCGATTCAGGTCGCGGCGCTGCGGCAGAAGAAGGTCTGAGCGCTCTTGCCGCGGCATCATTCATGCACCGTCATCCTGAGGCGCCCGCGTCTTCGCGGGCCTCGAAGGATGAACGGCCCCGCTGTTGTCGGCTGTTAAGGGTGCGGCGACATCCAGGCCGTCGCCCACCGATCTCCGGTTTACCCGAGATCGGATTTTTGGTGCGCAAGTCGGCTGTAATCGACTTGCGGTGGCTCGCCCAAGTGGGCTCGCACCTCAGGGTGACGGTGCACCTTCTTGTGGCGCTCGGCTTTTTGGCCGCCCTCTGCACCGGTGCGCAAGCGGATGACGCCGACCTCGGACGCGAGGTCTACGACGACTTCTGCGCCACCTGCCACGGCCGCGACATGGTCAATCCCGGCGGCGTCACCTTCGACCTGCGCAAGTTTCCAAAGGATGATTTCGAGCGCTTCCGCAACGCCGTCATCAACGGCAAGCCGCCCGCCATGCCGCCCTGGCGCGACAAGGTGAGCGACGACGACGTGAAGCTGCTGTGGGCTTACGTCCGAAGCGGTGGTTAGCGCGCGGCTCAGTCGCGCGCAATGAATCGATCATCTCCCCGTCGGGTGCCCGGCTCCTGTTGGCGAGTACTGCCATCGCGCGTCGTGTCGTAGCCGCGCCCTCGCATTTCCCTGCGACGAGTTGGTGATCGTCATCACATCGTACTGGTGCCGGAGTGGGTAATAACCCGCCGCTATGAAGCAATGCTCATCGCGATGCTTGATTCGCGTGAAACCGCTCATGCTTTCGAAATTTCGCCAGCGGGTCAATGCGCTCGCGCATGTCGCGCTTGCACTCGATGACGTTCAAGAGGCGCGCGGCAATCGTCGATTTTGTGATCGCCATCACATCGGGCGGTGCGGGAGTGGGTAATAACCCGCCGCTATGAGGCAATCCGCGTCGAAATAATGAACGCGAGCCGGGGAGGGAAGCCCATGGCCATCAATTTCAATGCACTGCTCGTCGGCGGCGCAACCGGTTGGCATACCGGGAACCGCGCCGTCACCTATTCCTTCATCAGCCGAGTGCCGAACTATTACCCGACCGTCGACACCGACGGCAATGGCAGCAGCGACAGTCGCGGCATCCTCATGGTCGGCCCAGGCAACCCGGATGAGGTTGTCGATCCCGCCGCCGATGTGACGCTGGACGCAGCCCACCAGGCGCTCGCCATCCGCGTGGTCCAGGCATTCAACGAAGTCGCCCGCACGAACGTGGTGCCACAGGGCGCTGGCGGGGGCGGGGGCGTCGACAGGCCGGTGACTGGAAACGGCATGCTGGTCGGAGGCCTCGGCGGCGCAACCGGCTATGGCGAGAATCTCGTCGCCCGCGGCGACGACAATTCTACGCCGGCGGTCGGCATCGATACGGTGTTCGCGAACGGACTCAACTTCTTCGGACACACCTATCACTCGCTCTTCGTCAACAACAACGGCAGCGTGTCGTTTGGCAACGCGGTCGGGGCGTACACGCCGACGACCATCACCGGCGGCGGGACTCCATTGATCGCGCCTTTCTGGGCCGACGTGGACACGAGCCTCGACACGAGCAACCCGATCGCGCCTCCCGGACCACAAGTCGTCTACGATCTCGACACGGTCAATCGTATTTTCACGGCGACGTGGCCGGGCGTCGATTATTTCAATGTCAGCAAGGACGGCCACGCTCCGAAGGCCGATCTCTTTCAGCTGCAGCTCTACGACCGCGGCGGCGGCGGCGCCGGCACGGGCAACGATTTCGACATCGTGTTCCGCTACCAGTCGCTGCAGTGGACAACGGGCGACGCAAGCGGCGGATCGAACGGCCTGGGCGGTACGCCGGCGCATGCAGGCTGGACCGCCGGCAATGGCACCAATTTCGAGGAAGTGCCGGGCTCCGGCAATCAGAATGCGATGCTCGCGCTGCCGGGCATGAATGGCAATACCGGCGTCAAGGGCATGTGGGTCTACCAGGTGCGCAATGGGCAGGTGGCGGCCGGCGACATCACCTTCGCCGGCTACAATGCCTTTTCTGCCAACGTCAACTCGGATGGCAGCGGGATCGCCGGCCGGCCTCCCGGCGTCAACGGCGCGCCGGTGCTTGCGAGCTATCCGACCGCCGTCGCCGACACCCAGCTCCTGGCCTTCGGGCATATGCCCGATCACGCCGTCATTGGTACGCCGAGCGAACACGGCGACATGTGGTTCAACATGAACAACCCCGAGGTCGCCAACGCCCAACTGGGCAGCCACGGCTTTCGCAATATTCTGCATGAATTCGGCCACGCCATGGGTCTTCACCACCCGAATGAAGATCCCAACAACGCGGCCAACGATCCCCACAACAACAACCAGTACACGATCATGTCCTACGTGCCGCATCCCTATGGCGGCCAGGCGGATTGGGACATCACTCCGATGGTGCTGGACATCCAGGCCCTGCAACAGCTTTACGGCGCGAACACCACGACCCGCAGCGGCAACACCACCTATTTCGGTACGGCGGTCGCTGGCTCGACCCAGGCCTATGCCATGCTGAACGGCGGGCTGATCGCGGAGAGCCCCGGTCATCACATGATCATGACCATCTGGGACGGCGGCGGCATCGACACGATCAGCGCCGCCAACCAGACCGGCAGTGTCACCATCGACCTCGAGCCGGGCGCGTTCTCCACCATCGGCGCCGTCACCGACAACATCTGCAACGCCGAGCTGTGGACCGATCCCGCCACCGGCATCCAGTACGGCTGGATCGAGAACGCCGTGGGCGGACCCGTCGCCGACCTGATCTTCGGCAACGACATCGCCAACGACATCGATGGCGGCGGCGGACCCGACTCGATGGTCGGCCGCGGCGGCAACGACACTTACCACGTCAATGATGCCTCCGACTCCATTGTCGAAAACATCGGCGATGGTACCGACCAGGTCTTCTCCTCGGTTTCCCATGCCTTGAACTCGAACGTCGAAATCCTGACCTTGATCGGGGGCAATCCGATCAACGGCACCGGCAACATTCTCAACAACACCATCGTCGGAAACGCCGCGGCCAACGTCATCGACGGCAGGACGGGCGCCGACGGCATGATTGGCGGAGCCGGAGACGACTCGTACTTCGTCGACGATGCGGGGGACGCCGTCGTGGAGTCGGCCAACGAAGGCAGCGACACGGTGTATTCCACCATCAACTATCGGCTGCCGGGGAACCTGGACAACCTCGTCCTGCAAGGCGTCGCCGGGCTTCAGGGATACGGCAACAACTTGGGGAATTCGATCTTCGGCAATCCCGGAAACAACCTGCTCGACGGCGACATCGGCGCCGACGCGATGTTTGGCGGGCTCGGCGACGACAGCTATTTTGTTGACAATGGCGGCGACGCCGCGGTCGAGAACGCCAACGAGGGCACCGACACGGTGTACTCGTTGATCAATTATCGGCTGACCCCGAACTTCGAAAACCTGATCCTGCTGGGCGCTGCCGATGTGCAGGGCTACGGCAATACCGTCGCGAACACCATTGTCGGCAATCCCGGCAGCAATCTTTTGGACGGCGGTGCTGGCGTCGACACCATGTATGGCGGGGCCGGGAATGATACCTATTTCGTCGATCAGACCTTCGACCGGTGTGTCGAGAATCCCGCTTCCGGCGTTGACAGCGTCTTCACAGGCGTCAACTACACGCTCGGGGCGAACGTCGAGAACCTGTTCCTCGGAGGTAACGCCATTGTCGGCACGGGCAATGGCAGCGCGAATTACATCGCGGGCAACGCCTTCAACAATGTGATCGACGGCAGTCTTGGACCGGACACCATGGGGGGCGGCGGGGGCGATGACGCCTATATGGTCGACGACGCCGGCGACCAGGTCGTCGAGGCCGTGAACGAGGGCAACAGCGATACGGTCTACGCGTCGATTCACTACCGATTGCCGGCCAATGTGGAGCTGCTCGTGCTGCAGGGCGGCGCCAATCTGCAGGGCTACGGCAATACGCTCGCCAATGTGATCTACGGCAACACCGGCAACAACATCGTCGACGGCGGCGCCGGGGCCGACGCCATGCTGGGCGGGCTCGGCGACGACCTCTATTTCGTCGACAACGCCGGCGACGGGGTGGTGGAAAACGCCAACGAGGGCAACGACACGGTGTTTTCGACGATGCATTTCCGCCTTGGCGCCAACATCGAAAATCTGGTCCTGCAGGGCACCGCCGATCTACAGGGCTACGGCAACACGCTCGCCAACGTGATCAACGGCAACAGTGGCAACAACGTCATCGACGGCGGTCCTGGCGCCGACGTCATGGCGGGCGGTGCCGGCAACGATGCCTATTTTGTCGACAATGCGGGCGACCAGGTAGTGGAGAACGCCAACCAAGGCAACGACACGGTCTATTCGACCGCCCATTTCCGCCTGGGCGCCAATGTCGAGAACCTGATCCTGCAAGGCAGCGCCGACCTGCAGGGCTACGGCAATACGCTGGCGAATTCGATCTACGGCAACAGCGGTAACAACGTTATCGACGGCGGGGCCGGCGGCGATGCGATGCTGGGAAGTGCGGGCAACGACGCGTATTTTGTCGACAACATCGCCGACGCGGTGGTGGAAAATGCCAATGAAGGCAACGACACGGTCTATTCGACCGCCCATTTCCGCCTGGGCGCCAATGTCGAGAACCTGATCCTGCAAGGCAGCGCCGATCTGCAGGGCTACGGCAATACGCTGGCGAATTCGATCTACGGCAACAGCGGCAACAACGTCATCGACGGCGGCGTCGGTGCCGATGCGATGCTGGGCGGCGCGGGCAACGACGCCTATTTCGTCGACAATGCCGGCGATGCGGTGGTGGAGAACGCCAACGACGGGAGCGACACGGTCTATTCCACCGCGCATTTCCGCCTCGGCGCCAACCTCGAGAACCTCGTGCTGCAGGGCAGCGCCGACCTGCAAGGCTACGGCAATACGCTGGCGAATTCGATCTACGGCAATCCCGGCAACAACATCATCGATGGCGGTGCCGGGGCCGACACGATGGCCGGAAACGGTGGCAACGACACGTTCCTGTTCCATGCCGGCGAGGCGAATGGCGACTTCCTCACCGACTTCGCCGGCAACGGCGCGGCGGCGGGAGATTCGCTGCTGTTCGCCGGCTACGGCGCCGGCGCAACTTTTACCAACGTGGACGCCACTCACTGGCAGCTCAACTACAACGGCGGCCTTTCCCACGACATCCTCGTCTTCGCCGGCGCCACCTCCATCCACGCGAGCGACTTCGCATTCATTTAGTGGAACAAAAATTCAACAATTGTGCCGCCAGCATCACTCCGAACGTGACGAGGCGCGCCGGTCCGGCAGGGCGTGCCTCCCTCGAGCCTCCTCTGCGTCTAGGTCCCAGCCAGCCGACGGATTGCGGCGGTTGGTCGGCGGCAATGGGCCACGCCGATGAGCGCGCCGGCAGCGTTGAGATTACGCGAGCGCCCGGCAATTTGCCGTGCTACGGTCGCGCGGCCACAGGCTATGCCCGTGCGCGACCAGAATCGGCTCCAGGATCAGCGTATCGTCACGATGGCGCCTTCGACCCTCAGCTCCTCGGCCCGCGCCGCGGCGAACATCAGCGACGCGTCCGTAAAATCGGGGGCCGGGCCTGCCCCGGGAGCGTCGCCGTCGCTGTTCCACTTCGTGATGATCAAGCCCACGCATTACGACGAGGACGGCTATCCGATCCAGTGGTTCCGCTCGGCCATTCCCTCCAACACGCTGGCCTGCCTGAACGCGCTTGCGGAGGATGCCTGCCGCCGCGATGTGCTCGGGCCAGATGTCCAGGTCCAACTGCACACCTATGACGAGACCAACCGGCGGGTGCGGCCGGACCGCATCATCCGGCTGATCCGCGAGAGCGGCGGCAAGGCGCTGATCGGTCTCGTCGGCGTGCAGTCCAACCAGTTCCCGCGCGCAGTCGATGTCGCGCGCCCGTTCCTGGCCGCCGGGCTGCCGGTCTGCATCGGCGGCTTCCACGTGTCCGGCTGCATCGCCATGCTGCCGGAAATGCCGCCGGACATCCGCGCGGCGCAGGAGCTCGGCATTTCGCTGTTCGCCGGCGAGGCGGAGGAGGGGCGCCTCGACGAGGTGCTGCGCGATGCCTGGAACGGGACGCTCGCGCCGCTCTACAACCACATGGACAAGCTCCCCAACCTGCAGGGGGAGCCTGCGCCGATCCTGCCGCGCCAGCACATCCGCCGCACCGCCGGATCGCTCTCGAGCATGGATCTCGGACGCGGCTGTCCGTACCAATGCTCGTTCTGCACCATCATCAACGTGCAGGGCCGCAAGAGCCGCTTCCGCTCGCCCGACGACGTCGAGAAGATCATCCGCGACAACTACGCCCAGGGCATCAGGCGATTCTTCATCACCGACGACAATTTCGCCCGCAACCGCGATTGGGAGCCGCTGTTCGACCGTCTGATCGCGCTGCGCGGCGGCGATTTCCCGAAGATCGGCTTCACCATCCAGGTCGACACGCTCTGCCACAAGATCCCGAATTTCATCGAGAAGGCGGCGCAGGCGGGCGTGCGCCGGGTGTTCATCGGGCTCGAGAACATCAACCCCGACAATCTCATCGCCGCCAAGAAACGGCAGAACAAGATCACCGACTACCGGCAGATGCTGCAGAAATGGCGCGAGCACGGCGCCATCACCTGCGCCGGCTACATCGTCGGCTTCCCGCACGACAGCAAGGCCTCGATCCTGCGCGACGTCGAGATCATCAAGCGTGAGCTGCCGCTCGACATCCTCGAATTGTTTTTTCTCACCCCGTTGCCCGGCTCGGA
>Ga0081455_10003950_pt1 | contig 16835 bp, 11 predicted proteins | sample TabmetS3T2R1_FD_70207 | JGI IMG/M metagenome (GOLD analysis project Ga0081455, IMG submission 70207) | Tabebuia heterophylla rhizosphere microbial communities from the University of Puerto Rico - S3T2R1 | ecosystem: Host-associated > Plants > Roots > Rhizosphere ...
CGCCTCCCACTCCTGCCGCCAATCGGCGCGCAAGCGGCGCGGCACGATCACGCCGATGACGCGGATCAACCAGAGCCAGAAGCGAAAAGTTCGTAGTCCCGCCTTTAGGCGGAATCTTGCCGAGCCGAAACGATCTTTTTTCATGGACGCCCTCGCCCCTTTGAAGTGGCGGAATCACGGGATTCAATGAAGAAGGTCTCGAGTGAATTCATAACGCGCATCCTCAATATGCAGCCGCCTAAAGGCGGGACTACGAACTTCATTCGTGCCTGAGCGCGGCCAGCGGATCAACCTTCGTCGCCCTTCGGGCCGGAATCCAACATGCCATCAGCGCCACTAGCGTAAGGAAGATGGAGACGCCACCGAATGCCAGCGGGTCGAGCGGACTCAAATCAACCAGCGCTGCCACGAGCAGTCGTGAGATGCCCACACTCCCGGCCAGGCCAACCGCGAGGCCGATTACAATCAGGCGCAGCCCTTCTTTCAAAAAGAGCCGCACGACATCGCCGTCTTGTGCGCCCAAGGCAAGGCGCACGCCGATCTCGCGCGTGCGTTGCGTCACAATAAACGACATCACGCCATACAACCCGATGGACGCTAGTAGCAACGCGAGCGCGCCCAACACGCCCGCCAGAAGCGCCATCGCGCGAAACGGCGTCATGTGTTCATCTATATGGTCGGACGTGCGCTGCACGACGGCGCTTAGACGTGGATCAATCGCTTCGGTTTCGCCGCGTACTGCGGCCATCATGCGCCGCACATCTCCTTCGGCGCGGACGAGCAGATAGTTACCGAGGCGATTATCAGGCCCCAACGGCACGTAGAGGTAAGTATCATCTTTTTCCCACCCCCATCCGCTGCGCGTGTCGCATGCAATGCCGATGACCTCATAGGAAGGGGAGACAGTCGCCTCCGGAGTCCCGCGCGCCGCATCGATGTCAGGGCTAAGAGCGGCGGCGGCAATGCCGAGGCGCTGGCCAATGGCATCTTGACCGGGCCAGAACTTTTGCGCAGTCGCTTCACTAATGACCACGACCGGCGCGTTAGCGTTCGCTTCCCATTCGGTAAAGCCACGCCCGCGGACAATCCGAATGCCCAGCGTCTCGAAATGTTCGGGAGAAACAAAGTTGTAATTCGCTCGTAAGGGACGGTCGTCAGGCGCCGCCCGTCCCGGGATTGTGATCGGTGTCGAAGAGAGTTGACCTGAGGACGGCTGGCGGAACGCCTGGCTGACCGACCTCACTCCCGGCGCCGCGCGTAGGCGCTCGGCGAGCAGGCGGCGCAGCTCTCTCCGCTGCTGTGTAGACTGCTCGCCCGCCGAATTCAGATTGATGGTTACTGAGAGAAGGTTCTGCGGCTCAAAACCGAAATCAATCGTTTGCGCCCTTAGCAGATTGCGAGCGAGTAAACCAGCGCTGATGAGCAGCGCGAGCGACATGGCGATCTGCGTCACAATCAGCCCGTTGCGCAGCCGCGATTGGCTCAAGTGTTGACCGAAGGTCGAGCCGGCGTCTTTCAAGGCGGAGGTTAGATCGGGCCGTGACGCCTGCAACGCTGGGGCGAGTCCAGCGACGCCCCCGGCGCCGAGCGCCGTGAGCAGTGTGAATCCGAAAATACGATAGTCGAGTTCAAGGTTGAGGAAGGGCGGAAAATCCGGCAGGCGCGCCAGCAAGACCAGGTAAAGTATACGTAGTATCCACGAGGCTGCCAGCATTCCGGCCAATCCGCCGATGGTCGCAATCAACAAGCTCTCGGTCAGCAACTGGCGGATCACTCTTAGGCGACTCGCGCCAAGCGCCAGCCGCACGCCGATTTCTTTCTGTCGCATGGCCGCGCGCGTCAGTAGCAAGTTCGCCACGTTCGCGCATGTGATGAGCAGCGTCAAGCCGAAGGCTATCAATACCGGTACGATCAGGGGCAATTGCTTAGCTTCAAGATTTATGAAGCTCGCGTTGCTCTTCGGCAAAACGCGGGTCTTGCGATTCTCGCCGGGATACTGCTGCGCCAGTTGCTGCGCAATCATGCCCATCTCCACCTGCGCCGCCTGTGGCGCTACGCCAGGCTTCAAACGTCCAAGCAACTCCAATGAATCGGCGTCGCGCTCGGTCAGCCAACGCCGGTGATTCTCCCCCAGGCCGATTGCCTGATCGCGCATCATCAGCGGCGTCCAGAACGCGGGTGTGTCGAGCGCTGTGCCGACGAATTCGCGCGCGGTCACGCCGACAACCGTGAACGACTGGCTTTGCAGTCTGATGATTTTCCCAACGATGTGCGGATCGCTATCGAATTGCCGCTGCCAGAATTGGTGACTTAGCACGATCACAGGGCTCGTCCCTGGCGTGCGATCTTCTTCCGGCAGAAAGCCGCGTCCCAGATTCATCTCCGCGCCCAGCGCAGCAAAGTAGTTGGCGGTAACGATCTGTCCGAAGACGTAATTCGCCCCCTCCACGGAAAGGTTGTCACGCCCAACTTGCGTCTCACCCAGCGCCACAGCCGCTTTGCTCCAGGCTACCAGTTCGGTGAGCGTCGTGTTCCGGTCACGGTAATCCAGATAGTCGAGGTACGAGAAAAGTTTGCGCCGCCCGCCGCTTCGATCTATGCCGCTAAAGCTAACCAGACTGTCGGGGTCTTTGAGTGGTAGCGGTTTGAGCATCAACGCGTCAAAGACGGTGAACAGCGCCGTATTCGCGCCAATGCCGAGCGCGAGCGTGAAGACAGCAATCAACGTGAAGCCTCTATGCTTCAGCAACATTCGCGCGCCGTAGCGCAGGTCTTGCAGCAGCGTCTCCATGAACCCTCCTCCTTTAATGTCGCGAGCCAGGTCCTTGATGCGCCCCACATTACCGAAGCGCCGGCGCGCCTCTCGCTCCGCTTCATCCGGCCTCATCCCGCGCTCTATGTTCTGCCGGGTCCGCATCAGCAGGTAAAAGCGCATCTCATCATCCATCTCCTGCTCGACCCGGTCCTTGCGCAACAATCCGTAGAGCCGCGTATAGATAAGTCTCAGCCAGAACATTCGTGACGCTCCCCTCAATTAGTTTGCATGACTTTAAAGACAGCGCCGGCGAGCCGCTCCCAATTCTCTTCCTCAATCTGTAGCTGTTTGCGGCCGGCGCGAGTCAGCTTGTAGAACTTGGCGCGGAGATTATTCTCCGACACTCCCCATTCGGCTGTGATCCAACCCTGCCGCTCGATCCGGTAGAGCGCGGGATAGAGCGAGCCCTCTTCCACACGCAGCACGTCCTCAGACATCTGCATAATTCGCTGGCCGATGCCGTAGCCGTGCAGCGGCCCGAGCGAGAGGGCCTTAAGAATGAGCATGTCTAGTGTGCCTTGCAGCAGTTTGGTGTCAGGTGTAGGCATCGCCGTTCTCCTCCATAGTTCCTAGATCGTCTAGGATGAAGATAAGGTGAACTCCCTAGATTGTCAAGGTACAAGCGAGTCGATCCGCTGAGAAAAAAGCGCGCCTGGCTGAAGAATCTTCCCAACCAATCGCAAGTGTGGTGATGGTTGGCCGAAGTATTTGTCATTCCAGGCGCGGATCAGTATCAGATTGATCAAGAGAATCGCACTATCACGGTCAGCGTAGCGCCGCGCGAGGCGCTGTTGGTCACGAGTATGTTTCACTACAAGTGATCTCTGGGCTCAGAATCCGTATTTAGCGCACAGCCTCCCGGCCCGGTGTAGCCGGCCTGGCATCGGAGTATCATCAACGAGACCGCACTCGCTCACAGCGTAATCGTCTCTCATCCACTTGTATCGCCCCTGTCGATATTCGTACCGGGAAAGAATGCCCTCGCAGGCGCTCATATGCGAGTATGTGACGAGCATCGGCCATGTCTCGCTATTCTTCGGGGTGAAGATAAACTGCCCTCCAAGCTCACCCAGGTACCTGTAGGTTATCGAGTCATAAAGTCGCCAGCCGCAGTTCCCGGTTGCTCCGCAGGTCGTCGGCACGAAGAGGACGGCAGCCTCCCTCGTCCTGAGCCGGATCGACATCGCCCGATCGCCCCAGGCCCCAGGCCTGTCCCTCTCATCGGCAGGAATCGCCCGCGCGACCATCGCTCGCAGTCGCTTATCTAACGCGCCTGCTCGCGCGCAGTTCCAGTCGAACGTGACAAACCGTTGGGTAAGATGCGTACGCCACCATGCCGTCCGACTCCCGGCGATGGATGGGAAACAAGCAAGAAGCAAGCATAGTAGTGATGCGATGATCAAACGGCAGGTCATTTTGCCCCCCAAAATAGAGAGACTGAACGGTTACGATCAGCGGGCGCTCCCTGCAATGTTAGTGAAAATCGGGACCTCCGTTGGGCGCGCCCCGCCGCATAGGGTGTCAGGCAGCTTTATCGAGTACCAAACTACTTCTTTTTCTTAAACTCGATTTCAGGATAACCAGAGCCGGAAATGTGATGCTGATAAGCTCCTTTCGGAGTATCTTTGGGTAAATTGCTTGGTAGAGGAAATGGGACGCGCTTCCCAAGTAGGAAGTTCTCAACCAGGAAGTTTAATATCGCCGCATCATAGTCTATATCTGTTTCCCGATATTGTTCGGGGTCACGGTTTACCAAAGCATTTGTCAAAATATATTTGTCCTCTTTTTGTTGTAGCTGAACTTTGTAAACGCACGTGCCCGTCCAACTCCGATGAAGATAGAGCCAGTCGTCCTCCAAGAAGATGAACCACTTGTCCTCCATTTGCCGAGGTATCAAGCCGAAGGATATCTGCTCGTATTCTTCGAGTGATAAAACGCGCGTGTAGGGCAATTGTGCCGTTTTGTCTGACATTGGTTGTGTTTTCCAAGAATTTCTTTGAGCTTTTTCTCCCATACAAGTTCTTCTTTCAATCGCTTCCTAAAATGAATTATTCGGATTTACTCTTCGCCAACGGAATCTTCTCCTGACGCGACGAGGCATGGTAGGCGAACGAAGCCATCAAGACCGCGGCCTGCCGCAGGTCGGCCTCGCGCACGCGTTCGTAGGTGTCCATATTGGTGTGATGCGTGCGGACGTCGTAGTTCGCGTATTCCTGAACAGGGTTGAAGCCGGGCATGCCGGCGCGGGTGAAACTCAAGTGATCGGTATTGCCGATGCCCTGGATGATGTTGCGCCGCGCGCCCAAATCGCGGAAGGGTTCCAGCCAGGCGTCGAAGATCGGCTTCACCGCCTCGTTGTTTTCCAGATAGAAGCCATAGATCGGCCCTGCGCCCGGGTCAATGTTGAAATAGACGGAAAATTTCTCGCGCGCGGCGCTGTTGGCGTCGCCCTTCAAATAACGCTCGACGTACTTTTGCGAGCCGAGCAATCCTTCCTCTTCGCCGCCCCAGAGCGCCATGCGGATTGTGCGCTTCGGACGCGCGCCGATGGCCTTCAAAATGCGCATCGCCTCCATCACGACCGCCGCGCCGTCGGCGTTGTCGGTCGCGCCGGTCGCGGAATGCCAGGAATCCAGATGTCCACCGATCATCACGACTTCATCGCGCAGCGCGGGATCAACGCCTGGCAATTCGGCGATCACGTTATAGCCGTTCTTGTCGTCCGTCAGGAAGCGGGTTTGAACATTCACGCGCAGCTTGACCGGCAGCCCGCGCTGAATCATGCGCGCGATCATGTTGTAGTGTTCCGCGCTCAGCACGACGCTCGGCGTGGCGCCCTCGCCGCCGTCTCTACCGAGCACGAAGAGCGTGCCGTGCTCGCCGCGGTTCGGCCTCAGCGCCACGCCCGCGCCCGCTTCGCGTATGATCCGCGCCACGTCTCGCGCATTGGAGGGCGGGGGAGTTCCGCCCGCAGGACGCGGCTGCCCGATGGCGACCGGCTTGTCAGAGAGCGTCGGCTGCGGGCGATCTTCGCGTTCGAAAACGGTTTGAATCGGTTGGCTCAGCACAATCGAGCCTTTGATCTTGCCGCGCAGTTGTTCTATCGCGTCCAGCGTCTTGTCCCCTAAAAAAACGGGCGCGGCGACCAGCTCTCCCGCCGTCGACGGCGACCAGGCTTCTGGATACCCGATCAAAGGCATGTAGCGCGGCTCGACCATCTCGACCGTGAATTTATCCAGCGCCCAGCCGCGTCCAAATTCCCAGGCTTCCAGCCGCGGGTTCTCTAGTCCCCACTCCTTCAACTTATCCCGCGCCCACTCGGCGGCGTTTTTGTAAGCGGGTGTGGCCGTCAAGCGGGGGCCGATCACTTCGGTGAAGTGGGTGAAGGTCTCCAGCGCCTGCGATCGATTCAGCCCCTCGTCCCGGATCTTGGCGATCACCCCGAGATCAACTGGTTGCTGAATGGGCGGCTCCTGAACGGGCGCGGTTCCGGCGTTGATGTATGAACTGGTCCATAAGACAATGACAGCCATGAGGTAGCGTTTCATAGTCATGATCCTCTTTAAAGGTTTTGCGACTGCTGCGGCCCTCTTCGTTCCGTAGGGACGGTCTCGGGTTTAAGCAGATCATTTATGCTTGTCGTTACCCAAAATTTTGCGTGTTCCGCACATCTATTCTTCGTCGCTACGCTACGAAGGAGCGCCTTCCTTGGGACGCAAAAGATTTGAGTAATGACAAACATTTATGACCTGCCTATATTCAAACGTCGCGATGCGGCTGAGCAGTTACAAACTTTTCCGCATTGGCCTTTCACTGGGCTTTTGGTAGTTGACTTGGACCGTATACTTGATATGGGGAAATGGATTTTATTCTAATCAAATAAAATTCTGAATTGAGTCAGGATTCGTTATGATTTTAGATAGCTTTCATCCGGCCGTTGCAAATTGGTTTATCAAGCAATTTGCACAGCCTACCGAGCCGCAGGCAAAGGCCTGGCCCACCATTAAGGATCGCAGGCACACGTTGATCGCCGCGCCGACCGGCTCTGGCAAGACGCTGTCGGCTTTTCTGGCGGCGATTGACGACCTTGTGCGTCAGGGGATCGATGGGAAACTTGAAGACGCCACTCAAGTGGTCTACGTATCGCCACTGAAAGCCTTAAGCAATGACATCCAGCGCAACCTGCAACAGCCATTGGCGGGGATACAGGAGGAACTTCGGGCGATGGGATTCCCGGAGTTTGAAATTCGAACCCTGGTGCGGACCGGCGACACCCCCGCGACAGAACGCGCAAAGATGACGCGACGGCCGCCTCACATAATTGTCACTACTCCTGAATCGCTCTATTTGTTGCTCACCAGTGACGGAGGCCGCGCGATGCTCCGCACGACCAGGACTCTGATCGTAGATGAAATCCATGCGCTCGTCCGAGACAAGCGGGGCTCGCATCTAGCTCTCTCGGTTGAAAGGCTGGAGCAGCTGGTCGATGGGCCGCTCGTTCGCATTGGGCTTTCGGCGACGCAACGGCCGATAGAACAGGTCGCCGACTTTTTGGTCGGCGAAGGCTCGAATCACACGGCTCACAAGACTGAATGCGCCATCATTGACACCGGCCACATCAGAAAGATCGATCTTGGCATTGAATTACCGAGATCGCCCCTGGAAGCGGTGATGTCGGGCGAGGTGTGGGGTGAAGTGTATGACCGACTCGCCGAGTTGATAAACGAGCACCGCACCACGCTCGTGTTCGTCAACACCCGGCGCATGGCCGAAAGAGTGGCTCGCCATCTGGCCGAGCGCATAGGCGAAAAGAACATCACGTCACATCACGGCAGCTTGTCGCGCGAGCGCCGCTTCGACGCCGAACAACGCTTAAAGGCCGGCGAATTGCGGGCCCTGGTGGCCACCGCCTCGCTGGAACTTGGGATCGACATCGGCGCCGTCGATCTCGTATGCCAGTTGGGTTCTACTCGATCAATAGCCACTTTGCTCCAACGCGTCGGCAGGTCGGGCCATTCAGTCGGCGGGTTTCCGAAGGGCAGATTGTTCCCGACGAGCCGGGACGAACTCGTCGAATGCGCCGCGTTGATTGACGCCGCCCGGCGCGGGGAACTGGACCATCTGGTTATTCCCGAGAAACCTCTCGATATTCTCGCCCAGCAAATTGTCGCTGCGGTCGCGTGTGAAGAATGGACCGAAGAGGGGCTGTTTGACCTAGTGCGGAAGGCTTACCCTTACCGCAACCTGTCCCGGGAAGAGTTCGATGACGCCATCCGCATGCTCGCCGAAGGGTATACCACCCGCCTCGGCCGCAGGAACGCTTACCTGCATCACGACGCCGTCAATCACAGGTTGCGAGCGCGCAAGGGGGCGCGTTTGACGGCGTTGACCAACGGTGGAGCGATTCCCGACACTGCTGACTTTGACGTGATCCTGGACCCTGAAGAGACCTTCATCGGAACCGTCAACGAGGATTTCGCCGTCGAGAGCCTGGCCGGCGACATCTTTCAACTCGGTAATACGTCGTGGAGAATCACGCGCGTGGAAAAAGGTCGCGTGCGCGTCGTAGACGCCGAAGGCCAGCCGCCGACCATTCCATTCTGGCTCGGCGAAGCTCCGGGCAGAACTGATGAGTTATCGGCGGCCGTTTCGCGACTTCGTACTGAAATAGCCGACAGGGTCGTAGGGGCAGACCAGCGTGTCTGCCCTGGCGATGCGCTGAGTTGGTTAGTAGACCAAGTAGGCATAGGGCGCCCCGCCGCCGAACAGTTAGTCGAGTACCTGACAACCGCGAGGCTGACGCTGGGAGTTATGCCGAGCCAGGAGACTCTGGTCCTCGAGCGCTTTTTTGATGAAAGCGGCGGAACGCAATTAGTCATACATTCGCCATTCGGGAGCAGGCTCAACCGCGCCTGGGGTCTGGCGCTGCGCAAGCGTTTTTGTAGAAAGTTCAATTTCGAGTTACAGGCGGCGGCCACGGAAGACGCGATAATTCTTTCGCTCAGTCTCTCGCACAGTTTCCCACTGGAAGACGTCTTTGGTTTTTTGAGGTCCTCGTCCGTGCGCGATCTTTTGATACAGGCCCTTTTGGACGCCCCGATGTTTACGGCGCGCTGGCGGTGGAACGCGAACAGGGGACTGGCCATAGTTCGCAGGCGGGGAGGCCGCAAGATCCCGCCGCAGTTGCAGAGGATGGAGTCGGAAGATTTGCTCGCCGCCGTGTTTCCCGATCAAGTCGCCTGCGGTGAAAACATAGTCGGCGACCGTGAAATCCCCGACCATCCGCTCGTCGCCCAAACCATCCGCGATTGCCTCGAAGAAGCGATGGACATCGACGGGCTCGAAGCCTTACTCGCATCCATAGAGCAGGGCGAGAAGGGCGGAAAGACTCTGGTCGCGCGCGACTTGAGAGAGCCTTCACCTTTGTCCATCGAGATTCTCAACGCGAGGCCGTACGCCTTCCTTGATGACGCGCCGCTCGAAGAACGCCGCACTCAGGCGGTGATGAGCCGCCGCTGGCTGGACCCTGAAACGGCCGCCGACCTCGGCACGCTCGATCAGGCGGCGATTGACCAGGTCAGGGAAGAGGCCTGGCCCCAGACCGAAAGCGCGGACGAACTACACGACATCCTATTGCAATTGGGTTTTATCACTTCGATTGAAGGACACACAGGACAACCGCGTCTGTTCGGACGCGAAACGCCCGACGCCGAGCGCGTAGAGAACGGCGACTCCGGATCGGGCTGGGAAGAATATTTTGCCGAACTCGTGAGCGAAAGAAGGGCCGCGAGGTTACACATTGGAGAGAAGGTGTTTTGGGTGGCGGCCGAACGCTTGCCACATCTTCTAGCGGTCTACCCGGACGCAAAACTGGAGCCTGAAATTAAAGCTCCGACAAGAGAGATTCCGACGGCGTCTCCGGACGAAGGATTGGTTGAAATACTGAGAGGCCGGCTCGAAGCGATTGGGCCAGTGACCGCTGAATCGCTTGCGGAACCAATGGCCTTGCCTATTTATGCGATTGAGAGCGCGTTGATGAGCCTTGAATCTGAAGGCTTCGTGATGCGTGGCCGTTTCACGCCGGGAGCGACATCCGGCGACCTCCGAGTCAGTACCGCTCGCGGTGCTGACTCGGGGCGAACGGAATGGTGCGTACGGCGGCTGCTGGCGAGAATTCACCGCTACACTCTGAACAGGCTGCGCAAAGAGATCGAACCGGTTTCGCCCGCCGACTTCATGCGCTTTCTATTGACGTGGCAGCGAGTGGCGCCCGGAGACCGGGGAGAAGGGCCGGAGAGCCTGTCCGCAATCGTTGACCAGTTGGAGGGCTTTGAGGCCGCAGCGGGAGCCTGGGAAGGAGAGATATTACCCGCCAGGCTGGCATCCTACGAACCGGAGTGGCTGGATTCGCTCTGCCTGTCGGGTCGAATCGTCTGGACAAGATTGAGTCCACAAAAAGGCGCAGCAAAAGGCGTGGGATCAGGTCCGGTTCGTTCCACTCCCATAGCATTGCTAAACAGGAAAAATTTTGCGGCATGGGATATGGCCTTCCCTCAGCCTAAGGCGCCCAAGGAGAATGACGATCTTGAATCGAGGCTGTCTTCCTCGGCGCAACTTGTATATGACCATCTGCTGAGCCACGGCGCATCCTTCTTCGCGGATTTTGTGGAAAACACAGGGCTGCTGAAAACTCAGGTTGAAGAAGCGCTGGCCGAGCTTGTCGCCGGCGGCCTGATTACAGCGGATAGTTTCACGGGACTGCGAGCCCTCTTAACGCCTTCGAACAAACGCCCGTCGAACCACAATGCGAAGCGCAAGGCCCCGGCGGCGCTATTCGGAATGGAGAACGCCGGGCGCTGGTCACGGCTGCAACGGAGAGGGCAAAATTTGGACAGCGCCGGTTTTCTCGCCTCGGGAAGGGCCGGCGCCGGGTCTCTTTCAATTACAAACGGCGCCGCGGCGCAAGCCGAGCTGGTAGAAAGAATAGCTCGAGTGCTGTTACGTCGTTACGGAGTCGTGTTTCGCAGACTGATGGATCGTGAGGGAATGACATTGCCCTGGCGTGAATTGCTAAGGGCGCTCAGAAGGTTGGAGGCCCGAGGCGAGATTCGCGGGGGGCGATTCGTCGCGGGCGTCTCGGGCGAGCAATTTGCCCTGACCGAAGCTGTCAGCGCCCTTCGTTCCATACGGCGGAAGGAACCTGACGGCGCGCTGATCTCGGTGAGCGCAGCCGACCCGCTGAACCTGATGGGGATTGTTTTACCCGGCGCCCGCGTTCCAGTGATTCCAACGAATCGCATCCTGTTCAGAGACGGAGTTCCAATCGCTGTTTTGGAGGCCGGCCAGGAACGCTATTTGGTTGATCTGGAAAAGGCGGCGGAGTGGCCGGCGAGGAAGGCATTGATTCATCGGCCGGTTCCCCCTCAGTTGAAGGCGTACCTCGGCAGTTCGGCTTAGAGCGGTTTGCGATTGCGTGTAAGGGAAGGCTCGCCAGATCAGTACCGCGAGCGGTAGCGAGCGCGACTCAAAGGTGTCCTTACGGTAATGCGGCATGGCACCTATGGGTTTCTCGCCTACGCCGCGGCGCCGCAAGAACACGTTCGCCGGATTCGGTGTGTTTCTCCAAGTCGCTCTCGACCTTATCCAGCCGCTTGCCATGCGTGCTTTTCAGCCGGGCCAAACCTGCGAGATTCCCGATGGCAAGCAGGAAGGCATAGATCACTTCAGCCACGTGCTCTGACAGCCAATTTTTCACCGATTTCTCCATAAATCGTGAGGCTTCGGTAAATCGATTTACCGAAGCCTCACCTTTCAGTAGCTGCTAAAGCCGGAGCGCGTCAGCAGGCGGCGCAACCACCGTAAAGACATTCCTGCCAACTCTGCCGCCTTTTCTCCGGACTTGTGCCGTGAACTAGTTCACAGCGCTCGTGTGAATTTGCTCGCTGCGGCCGCACGCCGACCGAGGTAAATTATCCGCGTCGATGGATAAGAACATATAGCGAAGACCATGAAAACAGTGACAATGAAAGGGGTAAAATAATGCGCATCAACTATAGGCGAGGCACGCGAATCAATCGGATGGCGACGATTGTGCTATTAACTGTCTTATCGTTTCAACTAACGGCTGGCTCTCAACCATTAGCGCAAGACAACACAACCACCAAGACCGGCGCGACAGCTTTGGTAGCGCTTGCGCCCGGAGACACGCTGCGCTTCACCGCGTTCAATCCGGCGCCTGCGGGCGAGGTCGGCGAACCGATCAGTATGCAGATGAGGCTCTACAACGAGCAGGGCAGAGTCATCGCCAATAGCGCCGAGGTGGCGATACCGCCGGGTGAATTTCGCACCATCTCCTTCAAGCGCGACGAACTGCCTCTTGCGGGAGAGCCCGGCACAGGAATCCTGCAAGTGCGCACGGCGCCACTCTGGCGCTTCACGTCAAGCATTCCGGTCAAGGTCACCACCTCATTAGAGGTTCTGCCCGCCCCGGGCGGCACGACGAGTGGCAGTTTCAAGTTCTTTTTAAATGTGGAAACGCTGCCCTGAAAAGATCCACCTTTAACCTGAGTGTGATCCTTCGGCAGAATGGCGTCGGCCCTAACAAACGCGTGTACCGATCAGTACACGCGTTTGATAACCGATCTAGTTTTGAGACAGTTGTTTAGCTGGACTTTATCCATTCCAGGTCTTTGAAAAAGTAACGGCAGGCCGCATAAGCTGCGAAAGATTTCTTCGCCAAAAGGAGTCTTTCGAATGCTTACATTGCCCGCCGAACTGTTGCCACTGATTGTAGAGTTCGCTCCCCTTTTCTCCAAATCGGTTTGGGAGCGCGCGAAAACCTTGCTGGTCGGGGCCATTCTGGCCGTCGGTAAAAGGACTATCACTGCCTGTCTTCTTATAACCGGCAACGGCCAGGACAAGCGCTTTCAAAATTACCACCGTGTGCTCAATCGCGCGCGCTGGTCGGCGCTGAGAGTCTCTCAAGTGTTGCTTCGAATGCTGGTCACGACTTTCGCACCCGGCGACGAGTTGATCATCGGGATCGACGACACGATCGAACGGCGGCGCGGCGCGAAGATCAAGGCCAAAGGCATCTACCGAGACCCGGTTCGCTCTTCCCATTCGCACTTCGTGAAGGCGAGCGGGCTCCGGTGGCTGTGCTCGATGCTCCTGATCGAGATCCCTTGGGCGGGCTGCGTCTGGGGCCTGCCGTTCCTTACGGTTTTGTGCCCGTCCGAGCGCTATTACCAGGGGAAGAAGCGCCGGCATCAGCGGCTGACCGATCGCGCCTGGCAAATCATCCAATTGATCGCTCGATGGGCGCCTGATCGGCATCTTGTCTTCGTCGGCGACAGCAGTTTCGCCGTTCTGGACCTGCTTTATCTTGTCAGCAGTACGCCAGGAGTCGATCTGATCACGCGGTTGCGACTCGATGCCCAACTTTACGACCCAGCCCCCAAACGAAAAGCCGGGCAAATGGGCCGCCCACGCGTGAAAGGCGCGCGCCGCCCTTCTCCACAACAGGCGCTCGATAATCCTAAAACGAAGTGGACGACGATCGAGGTTGATTATTGGTACGGTGGGCAAAAGCGAGAAGTTGAAGTCTACACCGAGACGGCGATCTGGTACTGCTGCCGGAATATGCCTGTCCCGATCCGTTGGGTGTTGATTCGCGATCCTTTGGGTGAGTTTGAGCCGCAGGCGTTGTTGTCGACCAACCTGGGACATACTCCGCTGCAGATTCTGAATCGGTTCATTCGTCGTTGGCGAATGGAAGTAACCTTTGAGGAAGCCCGGGCGCATCTGGGAATAGAAACGCAAAGACAGTGGAACGACATGGCAATTGCTCGAACGACGCCGGCGCTTTTCGGATTGTTCTCGATGGTCACGTTGATGGCTGACCGGCTGATCAAGGCCGAGGTCAAGCCTGTTCGCACAGCCGCCTGGTATGAAAAGCAGACGCCGACTTTCGCGGATGCGATAGCGCTCGTAAGGCGTTGTTTGTGGAGCAGTTGCCATTTTTCAACGTCGGGAAATAAAAGTGATGTTGTAAAAGTCCCGCGCTCGCTATTGGAGCGCTTAACTGATGCGGTCTGTTATGCCGCATAGATGGATAAAGTCGAGATAAGAATATAATCGTTTTCATATGTTTGTATTTGGTTTGGGTAAGAGACAATCCAATTCCGCTAAAACCATTTGATCTCAATCCTTGTATTCCCATGATGTTCTATCCTCCTTGGGCAAAAAGTCGCTGGACTTCCTGGTCAGAAATGGTTATGAGCTTGTCCCGGCCGGACTGGCCAGGGTCTTTTGTGGGAGACTTTATCGATCCTGTTTAACGGGTGGATTATCCTTCGCCGAACGGCTGAAAACAGGTATCGTTAGGTAATGTTACGGTAAACGCGTTGATTCTATAGATATTAACTCGACTTTGTCCATTCTGAGATCGGCGCATATAACTGTTAACCGAGTGGCGAACAGACTGTCTGCACAGGCGTCAATCTCTTAATTTCAGGTTAAGTGAACGGTTAACTATAGGTTATGCTGCGATGTCCGGCACCTGATATTTTTCAATGTCATTATCTCGTTATGACATCGAAAATGGCGTTGAAGTCGAGCTTAAGAGTGGTTGAATTATCTGGCGATGCTGAGCGGCGAAGAGTCGAGGTCCTTTTGAAATGCCGCCTGTGTCTCGGTCACAAGTCCATTGACAGTCTTCTCCCCGGCCATCAATTGTATCAGCCCCTCTTTCATGACGGCGCGCAACGCGGGACTGGCGTTGTCATAAAAGATGCCGAGGTCGCACTCCTTGAAAGCCGAGAGTTCTTCGAGCAGGTGAGGCGCTAGTGAGACGCCGCGCAGGTCATCCACACGCAGCGCCGGTAGATTCTGGTTTTCGATCAGGAACCGGCCGACTTCGTGACTCAGCATCCAGTCGGTCAGCTCAATGGCTGCGGCCTGATCATTGCCTTTGAAGACCTGCCAGACGCCCGTAGGCGCCCCGGAGGCGATGGCGCGTTTCCCAAGTTCGGACGGCGGGAATGGGAAAAAACCGATGACGAATTGCGGCGGATGGGCGCGCTCTCTCTCTTGCGCCCAGCTTCCTCCCAGACCGAGATACAACGGCGACCTGCCCTCAAGGAAGCGGTCATAAGCCTCGGGACCGGTGAGGCCTACGAAATCACGGTTGAAATAACCATGCCTCATCCACTCCTTCATCTTCTCAGCCCCTTGTCTGAAAGGCGCCGAGTCGAAGGCGACGGAATTTTTACCGGCGAAGAGATCGCCGAGGATATCGCGCGCAGGACGATCGATAAGGTCGATTCGGTTGTTGATCAGCGCGTACCAGTGAAAGAGCAGGTGATCGCCCGTCTTTCCACCGATCACCAGCGGCGTCTGACCTTTCCGCTTGAGCGACGCCAGCAGTGATTCAAATTCCGCCTCGGTTCTGGGAACCTGTAAACCGAGCCTTTCAAAGACCTGCCGATTGTAAAAAACGCCCGCGAAATGAATTCGCGAAGGAATCAGAAAAGTTCCGCCTGTGTAACGGCGGCCGAGGTATTCGAGCATTCCCGGTTGTAAACGATCCCTCCAACCGCGCCGGGCCGCTTCATCGCTCAGATCGACCAGACGGCCCTGACGAATGAGGGCGTCCACCGAATGCGATCCCTGATCGCCGCGCGCCAGATCGGGAAAGGCTGTCTCTCCATCCAGCGCGCTGTTGATAATTCGAATGTATTCATCGAGGCTGTTGTAATAAGTGACCAGGACCTTGACGCCCGGATGTTCCTGTTCATAACGGCGTACCATATCGTCGGTGAAACGTTTTTCGTGGTGGCTGCCTCCGCCCAGGTACCACATGGTCAAAGTGACAGTTGCGCCGGCGCCGGCGGGCTTGAAGCGCTGACGAAATTGGAGGCTGAGGGCCATTGCTATCCCGATAAGGACCACGAGCGTCAGCGCTTTCACGACAGGTCCGGATTTTAGTGTCAGCCTCAGGTTATCAACATTCATGTTTACACTTTTATAGCGAATCGGGTGTTCCCGGAAAGTAATAAGATGCGGTTATACGGTAACTCGATTGAGAACAAATGAGTTATCAGTATTCCAGGGCCAGCCGTGGTTCCTGTCCGGGAGCGCCGCCGCCGGAGATATCCGCCCATCCTTCCCCGGTGTTCTCGGCGTCTCTGGCGCGCAGGGTCATTTCGATATGGCGGCTGCGCCGCTCTACCGCCTGACGAACGACCGGCGTGACATCCCATTCGTACCACGTTGCCGGGGCGCTGATCAGAATGGCGGATTGGAACGACGATGGGCCTTGATCTTCCGGCGCGCCGAATTGGCTGCTTATCGCAAACTTGCCGTAGACCCTGACGACCTGTCCGCGGCCCGATGCTTTCAATCCTGCGCAGTACAAGCGCAATTTGGCGCTCAATACGCGCGCCGGCAGCGATGGGAGTTCGAATCTGATGATTGCTCCTGCTTCATTATTCGTCTGGCTGATGATTCGCAATACCGATCGATTGTCCTGGCCGGTTGTAGACTGCGACTCCGCCGACGGAAGGACGGTCGTCATTGCCGCGTTGACCAGGTCGGAAGCCAGAATCAGGGCGCCAAAGCCGGATGGATCGAACCAGTTGTCAGCCGTGCCATGCCACATCAGTAATGAGTCGTCTTTCTCCTTCCGGTTGACTCCGAGATCGAAGCCGAGTTTACGTCCGGCCTCGCCGGTGACGGCCAGGGTCGTCCAGGGAATCGCGGCTTCCATGCGGTACCCCCAGTTCTCCTGCACGGTCGCCATTTTCACCCCGGCAGTGCGCCTGTTCTGCTCTGTCGGGGCGCCGCCTTGAACCGGCAGGATGAATTGGAAATTGTGCGCCCGGTAGCTACGATGCCGCTGGGCGCCGGTGTCCAAATAAATCTCGACCTCGTCTCTTTTTCGCGCCGCCGAATCGCCCTGTTCGCCGTCTCGTACCTCTACCATCAATTAGAGATTCGCTACGTCCCAAAGCGCGCCAAA
>Ga0081455_10003951_pt1 | contig 16835 bp, 14 predicted proteins | sample TabmetS3T2R1_FD_70207 | JGI IMG/M metagenome (GOLD analysis project Ga0081455, IMG submission 70207) | Tabebuia heterophylla rhizosphere microbial communities from the University of Puerto Rico - S3T2R1 | ecosystem: Host-associated > Plants > Roots > Rhizosphere ...
ATCAATTTCGCCCGCGTCGGCGCGCAGAAGTTATGGGCGGGCACGGTGACGATCCGGCCCGACGCCAAGACCGGCGCGCATCATCACGGCCATCTCGAAAGCATCATCTATGTCGTGAAGGGCAAGGCGCGGATGCGCTGGGGCGAGCACCTGCAATTCACCGCGGAAGCCGGTCCCGGCGATTTCATCTTCGTGCCGCCTTACGTGCCGCATCAGGAAATCAATGCCAGCCGCGACGAGGTGCTGGAATGCGTGCTGGTGCGTAGTGACGGCGAGGCTGTCGCCATCAACCTCGACATCGAGCCGGTGGAAAAGCCGGAGACCGTGCTGTGGGTCGATCCGGTGCACCGCGATCCCGCCGAGAAGAAGTAAGAACAACAAAAGCCGCCGTCGTGCGGATGCCGCGGGGAAATCCCATGAAGCTTGTTCGCTACGAGAGCGCGGGCCACGTTGCCACCATCACCATGGATCGCGCCTCGGCGCACAACGCGCTCAATAATGCGTTGTGCGACGAGTTGCGCGAAGCCTGGTTCCGCTTTCACGAAAGCGACGACCGCGTCGCCGTGCTGGCGTCGTCCGAAGAGAAATATTTTTCGGTCGGCGCCGACGTCAGGGATCTCCCCGTCAACATGTGGCACGCCGTGCCCGGACTGGGCGTCGAGCTCGACAAGCCGGTCATTGCCGCGACATCCGGCTGGGTCGTGGGCGGCGCCTTCGTGCTGGTGCAGATGGCCGACATGTGCGTGGCGTCGGAGACGACGCGCTTCATCTACCCCGAGGGCAAGATCGGCACCACCGCCGGCGGCGTCTCCTCGGTGATGGCGCGCATGCCGCACAAGATCGCGATGGAGTTTCTGCTGGTCGGCGAGGAAATGTCGGCGGAGCGCGCCTACCAGATTGGCTTCGTCAACAAGGTTGCCCCGAAGGGGCAGCATGTCGCGCTCGCACAGGAGATGGCGGCCAAGATCGCGGCGAACGCGCCGCTGGTGATGCGGGCGCTGAAAAAGCTCGCCCGCGAGTCCATGCCGAAGGGGCCGCTGGAAACGGTCGCCGACGTGCGCCGGCTGCTCGATGTCGTGCGCGACAGCGATGATCTGAAAGAAGGCGTCAAGGCGTTCGCCGAGAAGCGCAAGCCCGACTTCAAGGGTAGCTAGGCAGGTTGCGGTAGACGTTGTGCACAACCCGCCTGCTCGCGCGATCGTGTTCATGCGACGCGGCGGGCACCGGCTTTCAGAACGGATATCCGCTGCTAAGCTTCGCCCAATAAAACTTCGCTCAAGAAGAATGTGGGGATGACGCGATGATGGGCTCCGAAAATCCGCTGGCGCGGCGCACGGTTCTCAAGGGCCTGGGCCTCGGCGTGGCAGCGACTGCCACGATGCCAGCGCAGGCTGCGATGGTGGCCCCGTCCGAGGGCGGCGAGATCTGGAGCAGCGAATACTGGACAAAAAAGGGCGACATTCCCTTGTGGATGTTCCGCAAGCGGATCGGCGCGCCCAAGCCCGGCGAACCGGCGCGGCCGGTCGTGTTCTTCGTCCATGGCTCGTCGGTGACGTCGCGGGTGTTCGATCTCAACGTGCCCGGCAAGGGCGAATATTCCGCGATGAACGAGTTCGCCCGCCACGGCTTCGACTGCTGGACCATGGATCACGAGAATTACGGCAAGTCCGGCCGTAGCTCGGGCAATTCCGACATCGCCAGCGGCGTCGAGGATCTGAAGGTCGCGGCCGATCTGATTGCCCGCGAGACCGGGCAACGGAAGCTGCATTTTGTCGGCGAGTCCTCAGGCGCCCTGCGCGCGGGCGCCTACGCCATGGTGGCGCCCGAGCGGGTCGATCGGCTGGTGTTCGCCGCCTTCACCTACAAGGGGGAGGGGTCGCCGACCCTGACCAAGCGGGCCGAGCAGCTCGACTATTTCCGCGCTCACAACATGCGCAAACGCGACCGCGAGATGATCCGGTCGATCGCGACCCGCGACAAGCCCGGCACTTCCGATCCGGCCGCGATCGAGGTGCTGGCGGATGCCGAGATGCAGTTCGGCGATCAGATCCCGACCGGCACCTATCTCGACATGACCGCCAATCTGCCGGTGGTGCATCCGGAGAAGGTGCTGGCGCCGGTGCTGCTGGTGCGCGGCGAATATGATGGCATCGCCACCGTCGCCGACCTCGAGGAATTCTATAACAAGCTGCCCAATGGTGACCGCCAGTTCGTCACGCTGCCCGGCACCGCCCATTCGGTGACGCTCGCGATCAACCGGCAGTTGTTCTGGCATGTGACGCGGGCATTTCTCACCATGCCGCCCCCGATCGCGACCTGACGCGCTCGATCCGCCGTCATTACGAGACGAAGCGAAGCAATCGAAGGACCCACCGAGATGGGATTGCTTCGTCGCGGTTGGCTCTTCGCTTGACGCCCGGTTGTGGTCGGTTCCCTCCAAAAAATAATTTCAAACTGGATGTCGGGTCCGGATCGGCCCGCTCGTCCTTGGCTCGAACCCCGTGAAAAGGAGCCCCTTATGGCCAAAATGATCTTCGTCAACCTGCCGGTCAGCGATCTCGCCCGTTCGACCGCCTTCTATTCTGCGATCGGCGGCGAAAAGAACCCGCAATTCTCCGACGATACGGGGTCCTGCATGGTTTTTTCAGAAGCCATCTACGTCATGCTGCTGACGCACGACAAATACCGGCAGTTCACCTCGAAGAAGATCGCCGACGCCAAGGCCACCAGCCAGGTTCTGATCTGCCTTTCCGCCGACGGCCGCGATGCTGTGGACGACATGGTCGCCAAGGCGCAAGGCGCGGGCGGCGGCGCCGATCCGGGCCCGAAGCAGGATTACGGCTTCATGTACGGCCGCAGCTTTGAGGATCCCGACGGTCACCACTGGGAAGTGATGTGGATGGATGTTGCGGCCGCCACCGCCGCACAGCCCGCCGCCTGACAGATCGAAGCATCGGCAACCGGAGTTTATCGATGTCCAAGATTTCCCCCTGCCTGTGGTTCAACGGCGAGGCCGAGGAGGCCGCGAATTTCTACGTCTCGCTGCTGCCGGATTCCCGGATCGAGAAGGTCCAGCGCAACAACACGGATAGCCCCGGCGGTAAGGCCGGCACCGTTTTGGTGGTGGATTTCACGCTGGCCGGCCAGCGCTTCATGGCGCTCAACGGCGGCATGAAGATGGAGTACACCCACGCGGTCTCCTTCAAGATCGATTGCGCCGACCAGGCGGAGGTCGATCGGCTCTGGGATGGCCTGTTGGCGAATGGTGGCCAGCCCAGCAGATGCGGCTGGCTGAAGGATCGGTTCGGCGTGTCGTGGCAGATCGTGCCAACCGCACTGCCCAAATATCTCGGCGGTGCTGACAAGGCCGGTGCGCAACGCGCCATGCAGGCGATGCTGGGTATGATCAAGCTCGACATCGACGGCCTGAAGCGCGCGTATGAGGGCAAGAGCGCGGCGTAGAATCGTAGGGTGGGTTAGCCGAAGGCGTAACCCACCGACACGCAAAGAAAGATGGTGGGTTACGCTGCACTAACCCACCCTACACATTTCTAATAACTGATCCGCAATCCGACGCCGCCGTGAAGCGTGTTGCCGATCGGCTGCGGGCCGGCGGTGCCGTTGAGGAAGAGGTCGGCGACCCAGCCCTTGGTGATGCGGAAGCCGAGCCGGCCGCCATATTCGAACCAGCCCTGGTTGCCGATCACAGGCACGATGGTGCCGTCGCCGGTCACGCTGGCGACGATGCCGGATCGCGTCCCGAAGGATTGCACCCATCCGCCGTTGATGTTGGCCTCGACGCTCGAGCCGAACAGGTGCGTCCATTGTCCGCCGATCTTGACGAGGCTGGTGCGGTCGGTCCCCGTGGCAATCGACGCGTCGAACGGATTGAACGAAGCCGCAGGGTCGGTATAGCCCTTCACCCGTTGCCACAACTGCCAGACCTCGACGTAGGCTGCGGCTTCATCACGCGGCGAAAACCGGCTCATCCAGCCGGCGCGGCCGTAGACGGCGTAGTTCTCGCTGGATGTCGAGCTTTCCAGCGATACTGCGCCGAGGCTGGTCGCGTAGCTGCGCGCGTAGCGCACCTTCTGGAACGGGGACAGGATGGTGCCGATGTCGAAGAACGGCCGCGACGATCCCCAGTCGACGAAATCGTAGCGCAGCGCGAACGCGCCGATCGGCGCGCTGGTGACGTGATAGCCGCCCTCATTGAATTGGGCGTAGGCGATACCGGCCAGCAGCGACAGATTGGGCGTCAGGTTCTTGCGGCCGTGAATGCCGGCCGAGAACGAGCCGGCTGAGCCGAACGCGCTGATGCAATCGTTGCAATTGACCTGCTCGTTGATCCCCAGCAGCACGTTGCCGAGCACGCGGTTGGTGATCATCTGGTTGAAGCGCTGCCCGGCGAGGTCGTTGATCGATCCCGCGCTCGAGCCGGGCGTGGCCAATGGCGGTGCGTTGGTGCCCGGCGTCGAGGACGGGCCCGGCGTTGGAGACGGGCTTGGCGTCGGTGTAGGCGAAGCCGAAGGGCTCGGCGTTGGAGACGGGCTCGGCGTTGGCGTTGGCGGGTAGCACTCGACACATTCCTCCACCGGAGTAGGCGAGGGCGACGGCGACTGTGCCCGCGCAGACGATGACGGCGCCGCGAGCAGCGACAGAAACAGCGCTGCGGCCAGCAGAAGGCTGCGGGAGAAATTTGCCATCGTCAGCGCCCGCACAGCATGCCGGTGGGATCGCTGCCGTCATCGACGATGACGGGAGCGGCATCTGCATATTGCGTGGTGTTACAAAGCCCTGCCGTCGCGCCGCAGGTCGCGGCAAACGTCCATGGCGGCGTGTTGGTCTTCTTGATTGTCGACCTGCCGCCGGCACCGCTGGAGGTGATGATGGCGGTGTCGCCGGGCCGGGTAAGCTGGATACATTCAAAGCTGACCGTGCAGACCGAAGCCGCGCCGTCTCGCAGGTTGACGATGGTCTGGCCGCGCTGCGAGAGAATATCGAGCGTGGTGCCGCGCACGCCGATGGTCGCCAGCGGCGTCGTGATCTTGTAGGCGGCCTTGTCCGAATGCCCGGTGACAAAGCGGAACGCGCCCGAGGTCATGCGTATTGCGACCTCGCGGTAGTGATGCTCATCGTCGAAAACGGTGCGGTCGAGCTTGAGCGTCGCGTTGGGGCCGAGCGAAAGGTTGGTGCTGTCGGCCATCACCAGCCGCGTGGCGCTGTCGATCCCGGTGCGTACCGTCTCGTCGCGCAGCACCCCATCACCAACCTTGATCTGCGTGGTCGAAGGGCCGGCCACGCGGAGCACTTCATTCTTGACGACGGCGGCCTCACCGACGCGTGTTTGCGCGCAGGCGGGCGCAACCATCAACGCAGTTATCAGGCCAATTGCAGATAGCGAACCAAAGCCGTTAGAAAAATTCATTTCAAAAAGACCGATCGATTTATTCCGATATCGTACCGGATCGCGCGCGCACGCGATGTGGCAGAATTATCACTCGGATGGCTAACTCGCCGGTCGATTAGTGATTGCGAAATCGAAATGCGTTCAATGCGATGGACATAAAAATCTGGAGCAACCACACTCAATTTTGCCGCAATCTCTTCTGACCCCTGATTCTCAACCAGATCGTCCGTGAAACCAGCAACGCAATCAGTTTCCATTCCGCCAGGTTCGATGATGCGCACGGGCATCGTCGCCGGCGTCATTTTTGTTCTCGCGCATTTCGCGATGCTGATCGGCGTCACCACGCCGGAAAAATTCTATTTCGACGAGGTGCATTACGTTCCGGCAGCGCGGCAGATGCTCGAGCCGGTCATGCCACAGCCGATGCTCAATCCGATGCATCCGCCGCTCGCCAAGCAGCTCATCGCGCTGTCGATCCATACGTTCGGCGACGGGCCGCTGGGCTGGCGCTATCCAGCCGTGCTGTTCGGATCGCTCGCCATCGTTGCGGTGTATCTATGCGGCCTGGCGCTGTTCGCGGCTCAAGGGCCGGCCATCGCAGCGAGCCTGCTCGCCTTCTTCAACCAGATGCTGTTCGTGCAATCGCGGATCGCGATGCTGGATATTTTCGCGCTCGCCTTCAGCCTGTTCGCGATCGCGGCGTTCATGCATGGCTTTCGGCAGCAGCGGCCGCATCTGTGGTTCGCGCTTGCCGGGGTCGGCTTTGGCCTCTCGGCCGGGTCGAAATGGAGCGGGCTGTTCGGGCTCGCGGTCTGCATCGCCATCGTTGCCGTGATCCGCCTGATGCAGAGCTGGCGCACCGAATTCGCCGATGCGCGGCCCGACGATTGGTATCGACCCGATCTGTGGCCCGATTTCAGGTGGTGGCATTTCGTCGCGTGCTTCGTATTGATTCCGGCGGCCGTCTATCTCGCGACTTTCATTCCGCTCTACGGATTATCGGTTACGAACATCCTGGAGGCGCAACGGCGGATCTTCAGCGACAACACCACGACCGCGATCGCGGGGCACACCTATATGAGTTCGTGGCCGTCCTGGCCGTTCCTGGTGCGCCCGGTCTGGTATCTCTTCGACAAGATCGGCGACGACCGGATCGCCGCCGTGGTCTTCCTCGGCAATCCGCTGATCCTGTGGCCGGCGCTGATCGCGCTTCTGATCTGTCTGCGCGACTGGATCGTGACGCGGCGGGTGGATGCGTTTCTGGTGCTGGCATTCTATTTCGGCCCGTATCTCGCATGGGCACTGCTGCCGCGAACGCTCGGCTTCATCTATTACTATCTTCCGGCGGCGACCACCGCGAGCCTTGCGCTGGTCTATGCCTTGAAACGCGGCAGCACGCCGGCATGGCTGCTATGGGCCTATGTCGGAATCGGTTTTGTTGGATTCGCCGCAATGTTGCCGATATCGGCCGCGTTCATAGGTACGTCGATGGCGACATTCAGTCGCCTGATGATCTTCCAGAACTGGATTTGAGACTGTCGTTCGGCGCCACGCTTAACGATTGGTTACCCGAGTAGTCCACTTGTACGGGTTATGGGCTCGCCGTAGATTCATCGCTGTATGAGTCGCTCGAATCCCCGTTTAAAGGAACGAACGGCATGTGGGCCTTCTTTGAACGTCTGCTCGATTCATCGATGTTTGCGCCGCATGGAATATGCCTGCTGTGGGAACCGCAGCTGATCTGGCTCCATGTTGCCTCTGACGTCATCATCGCCGCTGCGTATTTCTCGATTCCCGTGGCGCTTTCGATCTTCGTCTCGAAGCGCCGCGATGTCGACTTCGGCTGGGTGTTCTGGGCGTTCGCGCTCTTCATCATGGCTTGCGGCGTCGGCCATGTGATGTCGATCGTTACGCTCTGGTATCCGGTCTATGGCTTCGAAGGCATCGTCAAGGCGATGACCGCCGCGGCCTCGATCGTGACGGCGGCGATGCTGTGGCCGCTGTTGCCGAAGGTGCTCGCGTTGCCTTCGCCGTCGCAGTTGCGAGCGGCCGAAATCGCCCTGGCTCAGGAAGGGATGTACCGGCGCGAGGCCGAGGACATGCTTCGGCAGTCGCAGAAGATGGAAGCGATCGGACATCTGACCGGCGGCGTGGCGCACGATTTCAACAATCTGCTCACGATCATCAGCGGCAATCTCGAGATCGCCGATCGCTGCCTGCATTCGTGGAGCGATGCCACCCGCGAACGGCTGACGCGGGTGATCGCCAACGCCGCGAACGGTGCCCAGCGCGCGGCGATGTTGACGCAGCGGTTGCTCGCATTCGCGCGCCGGCAGCCGCTCGATCCGAAACGGACCAACGTCAATCAGCTGATCGCCGGCATGTCGGATTTCTTCAGGCGGACGTTAGGTGAGACGATCGACCTTGAAGTCGTCGGCGGTGCCGACCTCTGGCAGGTCGAGGTCGATCCCAGCCAGCTGGAAGCGGCGATTCTCAATCTTGTCGTGAATGCCAAGGACGCCATGAGCGCCAAGATCTCGGGCGCGATGGCGGGCAGCGGCAAGCTGACGATCGAGACCAGCAATGTCTCCGTCGACGAGGGCTATCCGCAACGGAACGCAGGCGTGCCGGCCGGGGAATACGTATTGATCGCAGTAAGCGATACCGGGTCGGGAATGCCGCGAGAAGTGCAGGAGAAGGCGTTCGATCCGTTCTTCACGACCAAGGAACCGGGGCATGGCACCGGTCTCGGATTGAGTCAGGTCTACGGCTTCGTCAAGCAGTCCGGCGGCGAGATCAAGATCTACAGCGAGGTCGGACATGGAACGGCTATCAGGATCTATCTGCCCCGTGCCGCTGCCGCACCCGAGATCGCCGGACAGGGCGAGGGCCCTCTTGTCGGAAGTTCGGGAAGCGAAACCGTCCTGGTGGTCGAGGACGAGTGCGATGTGAGATCGTATCTGGTCGAGACGCTGAAAGACCTGAACTACCGGGTTCGCGAGGCGGCGAACGGCTCGGCCGCGCTCGCCTTGTTCGATGCCAATCCGTTCCGGATCGATCTGTTGCTGACCGACATCGTGATGCCCGGCCTCAACGGCCGCGAACTGGCCGACCAACTGCATCATCGCCAGGCGGGCTTAAGGGTCTTGTTCATGACCGGCTATTCGCGGGATGCGATCGTGCATCAGGGGCGCCTGGACCCCGGCGTGTCGCTGCTGCAGAAGCCGGTCACCCAGGCCCTGCTGGCGGCAAGGATCAGGGAAATCCTCGACAAGTCGTAGATCGACGGGCTGGAGCGTCGTCCTCGGTGATTTCTATCCGCCAACAGAAAATCCGCCTGCCGCAGGCGGCAGGCGGATCGATCTTGCAAGACCTCACTTCGCGGCGGTCTTGGTGTCCATGTTGACGACCTGAACGCGGCGGTTGGTCGGGTCCATCGGCGCATTCGCATCCTTCGGCTTGGTCTTGCCGTAGCCGACGGTCACGAGATTGGAGCCGGCGATGCCGTACTGCTCGGTCAGGTACCGCTTGATCGTGTCGGCGCGGCGCTCGGAAAGATCCTGGTTATACGCCTCGCCGCCGATCGCGTCGGTATGACCGGCGACCACGAAAGTCGAACCCTTCAGGCTCGCATCGGAGAGCGCCTTGCCGAGTTCCTGCACGGCGGAAACCGAATTCTTGCTGATGTCGGCCGAGTTGTAGTCGAACTGGATTTCGAGATCGATCTTCGGCTTGCTCGCGGCGAGTTCCGCGATTTCCTGGCGCTCGCCGAGCGACAGCGACCGGGTCTTGCGGTTGCGGAGCGAGTCGACGAAGTTAGTTTCCTTGGCCTTTGCGGCGACGTCCACCGGCTGTTGCGGGCCGGTCGACAGGCCACGGGTCACGACCGGCTTCGGCTTCAGGGCGTCCAGGATTTTGTCGGCCGAGACGGTGTCGCCGGCGACAGCGACGCCAGCCGTCATCGACAGCGCGGCGCCGATAGTCATGATCGAAACAAAGCGGGTCATTGTCCTAATCCTCAGTTTGTTAACGCCTGCAAACTGGCGTGCATGACGTTTTGATGCTGCGACGATAGGACGGGTTCAATGCGGGCAATGTGACTCAGATCACATTGGTTGGGGCCGGCTTTCGGCAGGGAGCGGGCTTTTCAATAGGCGCTGCAAGGTGTTGGAGGCCGCGCAAGGTCGCCTTGCCCGCCGTCGAATGTTCCGCGCATCGATTCATCCGACCTTGCTTGCGTGATTTGAATCACGCGGTCGAGCGGACGGAATGGGTTCACTGACCTTCCCAAAGATTCAGCGCAACGTATCGATCTCGGCCGTCGCGCTGTTCCGGCGTCGAACACCCCAGTGCCGACTCAGGCATCAAAGCTTCCGGCGAGTCGACCGAGACCACGCGCAACCGCTATCCGAAACATGGCGATCCCGACGTGCTGCAGCACGTAGTTCTACGGTGCGTGGCGTGTCTTCCATTCGCGCTGACGAAAAGAAAAAAGGTGGACCGTCGCGTCAGCGCCGATCTGTGGACAACAAATCGGCCAGATGCACTTCTAGCAAAACGACTCACAAAAAATCCGAATACAAAATCGTTCGGCGCAACCAAACGGGCGGGGCGGGTGTTACAGTCAGTCAAGCGTCAGCGTGAGTATCTAGGTTATCGCACCGGCGCATCGGAGCCTGCCGGTTCCGGAAGTTCGATGCCAACACTGATCGGCGCGGCGATGATCGCCGCTGCAATTTTGCTGTCGACGCTGATCAACGCGCTCGGCAGCCGCTATGTCGGGTTCGAAAGCCCGACGGAGGAGAGCGCGTGGCTGGTCGATCGTCTCACCGGCCAGGTCTACAAATGCCATGCACCGCAGCCGGGCCGCGCCTCTTGCGAAGCCGAGATCGCAACCGGCAGCGTGGGAGAGCGGCCGAAGCGCGAAAGGTGAATTCGCGCCGCGAGGCGACGAAGGGGGAACCCGGGACTCCCAAGGCGCGCGAATCCCGATACATTGCCGCGCGATGCCCCGCGCGACTGAACCCCGTTCCCTGACCAAGCTTGAGGCCCGGCGAATCTGGCTGCAGGCCCAGCGGCTCGATACCAGCGAGCCGTTCGGCGCCGGACCGCCAGCCGTCGCGGCGGCGGTGGATCATTTGGGCTACGTGCAGATCGACACCATCCACGTCATCGAGCGCTGTCATCATCACATTCTCTATAGCCGGATCCCGGCTTACACCCGCGCCGACCTGCGCCAGGCGCAGAGCATCGACAAAAGCGTGTTCGAGTACTGGACACATGCGCTGTCCTATGTGCCGGCAAAGGATTTTCGGTTCTTTGTTCCGGCGATGCGAGAGCGCCGGCGCGAGGGTCACCGATGGGTTGCGTCGGTCAAGCCGGAGGACACCCGCAAGGTGATGCGGCTATTGCGGCGCGACGGTGCGCTCACCATCCGCGACATCGAGGACGACGTTCTGACCGAGAAGGAGCATCTGTGGCAGAGCCGCAAACCCTCGAAGCGCGCGCTGCAACTTGCCTTCTACTCCGGCGAGGTGACGATCTCCGAACGCACCGGCATGCTCAAGACCTATGAGCTGATGGCGCGGCATTTCGGCTGGGACAGGCCGCCGAAGCCGGCGAGGTCGGCGGAAATCACCGCCTATCTGCTCGACCGCGCGTTGCGCTCGCAGGGCGTCGTCAGCCTTGATTCCATCTGCCACCTCGACGCGCCGAGCAAGCCCGCGGTTCGGCGATTGGTCGAGGCGCGGGTGCGGCGCAAGGAATTGGTGCCGGTCGCGCTCGAAGGCGCCGGCAAGCAGGAACATTGGGCAAGGCCGGAAGTGCTGGAGGCGAATCCGTCCGTGGAGGCCGGCAATGGCCCGGTGCACATCCTCTCGCCGTTCGACCCCCTGATCATCCAGCGCAAGCGCACCGAATTGTTCTTCGACTACGGCCATCGCTTCGAGGCCTATGTGCCGAAAGAGAAACGCCTGTTCGGCTATTTCGCGCTTCCCGTGCTGGTCGGCGAAGACATCGTCGCCGCGATCGATATCAAGACCGACCGCCAGAACAAGAAGCTGCTGATGCAGAAGTGGAGCTGGGTCGGCAAGGGCGCGGCGAGGGCGGCGCGCAAGGACTACAAGCGCCGCATCGAGGAAGAGCTGCACCGTTTCCAGCGGTTTCAGCTGGCCGACTAGGGTTTCCGTTCAGGAACCCGCCGCCACGGGGGTTGTTAGTTCCATGTTGCACGACCGCCGGGAGGCGACATGGGCAAGGATAAATCGATCCTGGAAAAGTTCACGGACACGGTGAAGGAAATTGCCGGCACCGCGACCGAAGCCGCAAGCCAGGCGTTGAAGGCGGACGAGCCGGGCTTGAAGGCCGACGAACGCGCGGCAGTCTATGTGCCGCTCGCCGCCGATGGCCTTGTTTCCGATCCCCTGATGACGCCGCCGGCTGGAGCCGCACAGCCCCGTCGCAAACGCACGGCAATGGCGCGACGAACGGCACCCCCACGGAGGGCTGCGGAGGCGAGAGCCGCGAAGTCAAGGACCGCGAAGGCCACCGCCACGAGGACCAGGCGTTCAAAGAAGACGGCGAGCCGTTCCGCTGGCCGGAAATCGGCCGACCGGAAGTCGAGCAGCAGAAAGCCGGCCGGAGGGGCGGCAAGGAAGGCGCCGGCGAAGTCGGCCGCGAGCGTCAGGATGACCACCAAGAAAACCACCAGAAAAAAGGCGGCAAAGAAATTCCGCTCGAAGGCTCGGCACCCCTGACGCCGCCCTCGCGTCTGGCGGATTTGGCTCTCACAAGCTCCCCATCTAGGGAATGCCCGCGTTACGCCAGCGCGGGCATCTCGCGTTGCAAGCGGTGACCGCCCTCGCTAATCGTCGTCGGCAACAAAGAAACTGAGGGGAGAAACCCATGAGCCAGCCTGCCAAAAGCGACATCGAAACGTCCACCATCCGTGCCATCTCCTGGCGGCTGATTCCGTTTCTGGTGCTGGCCTATTTCTTTTCCTATCTCGACCGCGTCAATCTCGGCTTTGCCGCGCTGGAGATGAATGCGGATCTGAAATTCTCGCCACTGGTCTTTGCCTGGGGCGCCGGCATCTTCTTCATCGGCTATTTCATCTTCGAGGTGCCGAGCAACCTTGCACTGGAGAAATTCGGCGCCAGCCGCTGGATCGCCCGCATCATGGTGACCTGGGGCATTATCTCCGCCGCGATGGCGATGGTGAGCGGCGAATTGAGCTTCTACATTCTCCGCTTCCTGCTCGGCGTGGCGGAAGCCGGCTTCTTCCCCGGCATCATTCTCTATCTCACCTACTGGTACCCGGCCGAATATCGCGGGCGCTTCATCGCCGCCTTTGCCATCGCCGTTCCCGTCTCCACCGTGATCGGTGCGCCGATCTCGGGGCTGTTGCTCGGGCTCGACGGCGTGATGGGCCTGAGGGGATGGCAGTGGCTGTTCATCATCGAGGGCATTCCCTCGGTGCTGCTCGGCATCGTCACCTGGTTCTATCTGACCGACAAACCGGAAAAGGCCGATTGGCTTACCGCGGAGCAGAAGGCATGGCTTTCGGCCAGGCTGCAGGCGGAGATCGCGACCAAGCAGGCGGTACGGCACCTGACGCTCGGCGAGGCGCTGTCATCGCCGAAGGTGTTGACGCTCAGCCTGATCTATTTCGGGTTCGTCGGCGCGCTCTATGGCATGCAGTTCTGGCTGCCGCAGATCGTCAAAGCATTCGGCCTTACCAACGCACAGACCGGCTTCGTCACCGCGATCCCGTATCTGTTCGGCACCATCGCCATGATCCTGTGGGCGCGGCACTCCGATGCCACGCGCGAGCGCGTCGCGCATGTCGGCGGGCCGCTGCTGCTCACCGCGCTCGCGCTCGGCACCGCCAGCTACATCACCGATCCCGCAATAACGATGATCGTGCTCACGGTGGCGGCGATCGGCATCTTCTGCACCTTTGCGGTGTTCTGGACGCTGCCGACGGCGTGGCTTTCTGGGACAGCCGCAGCCGGCGGGATCGCGCTGATCAATTCGATCGGCAATCTCGCGGGCTTCGGCGGACCCTATCTCGTCGGTTGGGCCAAGGACGCCACCGGCTCCACCTCGGCAGGGCTTCTGGTGCTGTCGCTATTGCCGCTCGTCGCCGGCTTGCTCGTGTTTCTCGGCGGCCATGAGACCAAGACGGAATTCGCCGGCGTGAAATAGCTTTGCAGGATGTAGAGCCATCGGGCGCATATTCGCGCGACCCGTTGGCTCACCCCATCCTTGCTGCTGCGTTCACTGGACCGGCTAGCGCCACTTCAGGGCGCGACGCACGACGAGAAGCGCAATCACGGTCGCTATGAGCGCTGCCTGCCACGTCCATCCCCGCCGCCCGGAGCGAACAGCTCGCGTTACCTCCTGTTAATCACGCCGGAACTCACGAACTAGTGTCTACTGACGATTATTGACATTCATCAGCGAACATTACACACTCGTCATCGATCCTGCGATGGAGTGTCCGATGTTCAGTCGTTCTATTTTCTCCAACTATTACAAGTTCTTGACTGGTGCTTCGCTGGCATTTGCAGTGTTTGCGCTGGCCGGCTGCAATGAAAAGGCGGCGGAGGCGCCCGCTCCAGGACGTCCGGTTCTGGTCGCCACGGTGCACTACGCGGCCGAAACCCCGGAACGCAGCTTCGTCGGCACCATCCGCCCCCGGATCGAGACCGACATGGGCTTTCGGGTCCCCGGCAAGGTCGCCCGCCGTCTGGTCGAGGTCGGTCAGACCGTGGATGTCGGCCAGCCGCTCGCAACCCTCGATGAGGTCGATCTGAAGCTGCAGGCCGAGCAGGCCGAGGCCGAATTCCGTGCCGCCACCGGCGTACTGGCGCAGGCATCCGCCTCCGAGCAGCGTGCCAAGGATCTGCGTTCCAAGGGCTGGACGACGGATGCGCAGATGGACCAGAGCCGCGCCGCCGCCGATGAGGCGAGGGCGCGCTATAACCGCGCCGAACGGCAGGTCGAACTCACCAAGAACTCGCTCTCTTATGCGACGCTCCAGGCCGACAGCCGGGGCGTCGTCACCGCGACCCTGATCGATCCCGGTCAGGTCGTGGCCTCTGGCCAGACCGCGATCCGCGTCGCCCGCTTTGCCGAGAAGGAAGCCGTGGTCGCGATCCCCGAAACGCTGGTCGGCCGCGCCAAGTCCGGCACCGCCAGCGTGACGCTGTGGTCGGATGCGGAGAAGAAATATACCGCGAAGTTGCGCGAGATCGCGCCATCAGCCGATCCGGCGACGCGGACCTATCTCGCCAAGTTCTCGCTGCCGGAGGCCGACGACAAGGTCTCGCTCGGCATGACCGCAACGCTGACGCTGGCCGATGCCGCCACCGAGCGCGTCGCAAAGCTGCCGCTGTCGGCGCTGTTCAGCCAGGGCAGCAGTCCCTCGCTTTATATCGTCGACGATGCCGGCGCGGTGAAGCTGCAGCCGGTCATCGTGAAATCCTACGAGAGCAATTCGGTCGTGATCGCAGGCGGCGTCAATGACGGCGCCAAGGTGGTCGCGCTCGGTGTGCAGAAGCTCGATCCGGCCCAGAAGGTCCGGGTGGTGGCGTCGCTGTCGTTCTAGTCCCGTTAGTGGAAGCAGTTTTCGAAGCTGGAGAGTGACATGAAGCGCTTCAATCTCTCGGGCTGGGCGGTGAGCCATCCCACCCTGGTCCTGTTCCTGATGATTGTGCTCGGCGTCGCCGGTTTCTTCTCCTATGAGCGGCTCGGCCGCGCCGAGGATCCGTTCTTCACGGTGAAGGTGGTCAACGTCTCGGCGATCTGGCCGGGCGCGACCGCGCAGGAGATGCAGACCCAGGTCGCGGACCCCATCGAGAAGAAGCTGCAGGAACTGCCGTTCTTCGAGAAGGTGCAGACCTATTCCAAGCCGTCGTTCACGGCGTTGCAGGTCACCTTCAAGGATTCGACCCCGCCGAAGGACGTGCCGTATTTGTTCTATCTCTTGCGCAAGAAGCTCGTCGACGTGCAGGGCCAGTTGCCCGCAGGCCTGCTCGGCCCGAACGTCAACGACGAATTCTCCGACGTCGATTCCATTCTCTATATGATGACCGGCGACGGCGCCGACTATGCGCAGCTCAAGAAGACGGCTGAGGGCATGCGCCAGCGGCTGCTGAAGGTCACGGGCGTCACCAAGGTCAATCTCTACGGCACCCAGGACGAGCGCATCTTCGTCGAGTTCTCGCATGCGAAACTGGCAACCCTCGGCATCACGCCGCAGGCGCTGTTCGATTCGCTCGCCAAGCAGAACAACGTCACGCCCGCGGGCACGGTGGAAACCTCCTCGCAGCGCGTGCCGCTGCGCGTCACCGGCGCGCTCGATGGCGCCAAGGCGGTCGCGGAAACCCCGGTCGAAAGCAATGGCCGCGTGTTCCGGCTCGGCGATATCGCAACCGTCACCCACGGCTTCGTCGATCCGCCGACCTTCGTCGCCCGCCAGGAAGGCAAGCCCGCGATCGGCATCGGCGTGGTCACCGCCAAGGGCGCCAATATTCTGGAACTCGGCAAGGACGTCGAGAAGGCGACCAACGAATTCATGAAGGCCGTGCCGCAGGGCATCGAGGTCGAGCAGATCGCCGACCAGCCGAAGGTGGTCGAACGCGCGGTCGGCGAGTTCGTGCATTCCTTCATCGAGGCGCTGGCGATCGTGCTGTTCGTCTCTTTCGTGGCGCTCGGCTGGCGCACCGGTATCGTGGTCGCGATGTCGGTGCCGCTGGTGCTCGCCATCGTCTTCATCGTCATGAACGCGATGTCGATCGATCTGCACCGTATCACCCTCGGCGCGCTGATCATCGCGCTCGGCCTGCTGGTCGACGACGCCATCATCGCCGTCGAGATGATGGTGGTGAAAATGGAACAGGGCTGGGACCGCGTCCGCGCGGCGTCCTTTGCCTGGGAATCAACTGCGTTTCCGATGCTCACGGGAACGCTGGTCACGGCCGCTGGCTTCCTCCCCATCGGCTTTGCCAATTCGGCGGTCGGCGAATATGCCGGCGGCATCTTCTGGATCGTGGCGATTTCGCTGGTCGCCTCCTGGTTCGTCGCGGTGATCTTCACGCCCTATATCGGCGTCAAGCTGCTGCCCAACATCAAGGTCCACCACAACCACGATCCGCATGCGATCTACGAGACGCGGATGTATCGCGGCTTGCGCGCCGTGGTGCAGTGGTGCGTCGATCACCGGGTCAAGGTCGTGCTGGCGACCGTCGGCGTGTTCGCGCTCTCCATCGTCGGCTTCGGCCACGTCCAGCAGCAGTTCTTCCCGCTGTCGGAGCGGCCCGAGCTGTTCCTGCAGTTGCGCCTGCCCGAGGGCACCGCCTTCAACGTGACCGAAAAGTCCGTGAAGAAGGCCGAAACGCTGCTCAAGGACGACAAGGATATC
>Ga0081455_10003952_pt1 | contig 16834 bp, 11 predicted proteins | sample TabmetS3T2R1_FD_70207 | JGI IMG/M metagenome (GOLD analysis project Ga0081455, IMG submission 70207) | Tabebuia heterophylla rhizosphere microbial communities from the University of Puerto Rico - S3T2R1 | ecosystem: Host-associated > Plants > Roots > Rhizosphere ...
CGATTCACGCCCGCCAGCACGCAAAACTCCATTGTCAATTTTGATTTCACCGCTTGAGCCTGTGGGAAGGTGCCGCCGAACAGGATATCATTGATGGCCGATCCGCTAGCCCCAACAGAAAGGGCCAAAGGTAGGTGTCAGACACCTGCTTGTCAATTTCATTTTGACTTGGAAAGCATCTGCACAACCTCGTCTTGGTTCATTACACTGCCAATGAAGTCGTCAATATTAGCGAGGCTTGCAGCTTGGGCTTCCGGTGTCGCCGAATAGGTACAGTCTCTCAATGCCACGGTTAGTAGATCTCGACACCTAGCATCCCTCGCGAGCCACTCGACACCCCAATTGGTGGAACCACCGGCCGCTACCAAGATCCAAACTCCCTTGACCCTCAGTAGAGTGTCCAGCTTGGTTTGGTAAAACGCGCTGGATCTGACTTTTGTGATTATGTAGTCGTCGCTCCGAGGCTTGAGGTCGTCTATGATTTCCGCTCCGGGAGCGCCCTTAACGCAGATCGAACCAGGTCGTTGCAGGTAAGGAGCGCGTTCGCCGGGGAAGCCAAGGGCTGGATCAGTCTCAACTCTCGTATAAATGACAGGCATCTGCAACGAATGGGCAAGATCAATAAGTGCCCTGGTCCGTTTCACAACTGCCTGCATTTCCGGTTTGAGCAGGGACTCCTTTATGAAGTCGTTTTGCATATCATGCAATACCAAAGCGGTATTGGCTCGAGTGATCGGGGGCAAAGGTGCGCCTTTCATGTCAACTCCTTTCAAGGTTCGTAGAAATGACTTTGACCAATGCGCTTAGCATCGCTCCTTTTTTTTGTCGGATTCTCGACACGGCGAGCACTCATATCAAAAATCACCAAATCGGAACAGACCGTACCGGCAAAATCTTTCAGAAACCTATACTGCCTCGTGAAAATCTTCAGTTGGAAACGCTTGCTCATGTTCATCTATACTTTCGTCCAAGGGTTAATCCCTAACTCCCTGTGTTTTGCGTATAGCAAGACCGCATAGATGAGATCGAAGATGAATATGGAAACGTAAAGAAAGTTTAAAAGCGGCGAGTTGGGGTAGCGAAGAAAAAACAGGATCGACGGCAATAAGGTCCCAGCCATCTTAAAAAGCGCTATATAAATGGACTGACCTTTAACGTTTTGACGCTTCAGCAGCATCGCCACAAACAAAACCGACATCATGAGGTTTTGCCCGAAGGCCGAGTACTTACCATCCCAGTCGCTAAACTGAACCGTGATCGCTAGGATGGCGCCAAAGCTTACGAGTAAACCCAGAATGAATGCAGGATAGAATAGCCACGGCGGCTCAAACGCAACTTTTCCAAACCGCAGGGTTTGAAAGACAATGACCAGATCGAAGGCGAACCAAACAATAGTAATGTAGTTCTGAGGAGGATCGTGAGGATAAAGGAAAGAAAATATAAACTCCCAAGAGATATTGGCACAAAGGGCGGTTATCGGCATGCCATAAGTTTTATCCCGAAAACCTAATCGGATGATCAATAGATAAACCGCGGTCCAAAAAACTCCAGATCCGATCTTCAGACTCCAGGTTAACTCAGGAGAGACTGTCATACAGAACCAAATGCGCCGGTTGGTTCGTAGAGATGCTTCAACCGCGACGTTTGATGTTCATCAATACTGGACAATATTGAGACCGGCAAGCGTACCGGATTAGCGGGAAAAGCACGTTGAATCAGAGAGCACTCCCAAAGACCGGGTGGAGATTTTCAAAGAAGCCGTGCGAAAAACTCAACTCACACGGATCCCGAATTCGTCGCTGAGTACCGGAAACTCACCGGCGCAGATGAACCGACACCGCTGATGCCGGACGAGCAAGCGAAAATAGTTAAGGAGATTCCGCGCGATCTTGAAACAATCGAGCTGTTCAAAAAATTTGCCGGAACCGGACCGCTGCCGTCGCGGTAGAAGAAATTACCGCGCCATTCAGGATTCATTGCGGGTGCTTTCAGAGGCGTTTCCCGGTCGACCGCTCGAATGATGCAGGTGATGGAGCGCCATGTTGGCCTTCGCTCATCCTCGGTGAGAACATCGGGAGCGGGAAGGTTCTCTGATTCTTCGAGGCTTGCATCTCTTAGCCAGAAGATGTCGAGGCTGGCCTTGTCGCAGGTCGAAAAATCAGCCTGTCCCCTTTAATGCGCCGCCCACGCGGGTTGGCAAACAGCTTGAACGGAGCGCAGCGGTTGAACGGCTTGTACGATTGGAACGGACTTCTGTTTAGGTGAGTGATGTGCCAGACGTGGCCCCGGCAAAAATAGCGGTTACGCCTTCGTCAACTTATCTTACCCGAACCTTTCGACGTTTCGAGAATTCTCGAAACGTGGAAGTTCCCGTTGAACTCTTGAACCTTTGAACTTCGAACCGCCGTAAGCTAACCGCGCCATTTGTACAATCTTGCATCGCTAAATCAATGGATTTGCGCTGGGCGACCGGTCACTGACCCAGTCGGTCAAGTCGCTTTAAAGGGAAACTCTCTCAGAGGGTAGCGATGATTTCAGGCTTCTTCTCCAGCACCTCCAGTAAACGCTGGGCGGCTTGAGTAGGCTCGCGCAGTCCTTGCTCCCAGCTCTGCACTGTTTTCGTCGATACGTTAAGCACGTGGGCAAACACCCCTTGCGACATGTGCAACGATTTTCTAATCCGGCTGACCCGCTCCGGCGTATAGGTGGGCGGCGGAGAAGGAACCGTAAAGGTCTTCAGCGTTAACTCTCCTTCGGCAAATTTCGCTGCCTCTTCAAGAGAGCTCTTCAACCGATCAAACAAAGACTTGCGCTTTCTTCTTGACATAGGCTCACCCCCTTTTTGATCTGCCTTTTGCCGTCTCTCTGATGCGACTTGCTAAACTGGCTAATACCTTTTTCTCCTCCCTACTGAGATCATCTTTCTCGTCCTTACCGTAAATGTCCAGCAAGAAAACCCAACTTTGCTCGGGAAGATAAAGATAAATGACTCTTAACCCGCCCCTGCTCCCTTTGCCCCGCTGCGGGTCTCTGAAACGGATCTTTCTTAGTCCCCCGCACCCTGGCATTACCGCCCCAGCCGCAGGGTTGTGCACCAGTACTTGCTGAAGCTCCCGATAATGATCGTCTGTAAGATAATCTCTAATAGATCTGGTAAACTCGCTCGACTCGATAAAGATCACTACCCTACAGTGTAGGATAGACTTATGGACGTGTCAACCACGCGAGGCGCTGGGAATACCATTGAAAGCAGAAAAATTACGAAGGTGGAACGGATCTCCCGCTTTTCGATTCGGAGTCTTTAGGAAAAGGTCGCGTCAAGAAAGATCGTTAAGACCAATCGGTGTTTGACTCTGTCGCGTTGACCGAGCTTCCGCGCCGGCATCGAACTAAGTCTCTTGTTTGAACCTTTCCACGTTTCGAGAATTCTCGAAACGTGGAAGTTCCCTTGAACTCTTGAATCTTTAACTTTGAACCGCCGTAAGGCCTTGAACGGAGCAAACCGATTGAACGATTGGAACGTCTGGAACGTTTTGAACGGAGCGAAGCGGTTGAACGGTTTGAACGGTTTGAACCGGTTTCAGCAAACAGGGATCACAAATTCCGCGAGGTTTGAAAAAGGGAATAAAGAAAATTCTCACAGGAACGTCTGTGCCTCTCGACCTGCCTGCTAGTGGGCGACCCGCGGGAAGGCACCTTCCATCGTTGAGGTTGCTCACATCCTTTATTTTCCTAGTCGCTGGAGTTCTGCATCGATCGTATCCGCAAGGGCAAAGAGACTCTCAAACTGTTTCGTACAAAATTCGAAAAGAGCATCAGGATCAAGCAACAGTTTGACACGGAATGTATCGTCGTATTCAACGAGATATCTTCCGAGTGGACCCTCAAGATCGTCCACGTCATGCGCCTCCCACTCTCTGGCTCCCCCACCCAGTGCAGTGCGCAAGGCGTGAGCGAATGCAGTTCGCTGCTGTTCCTTCAGCTTGTATTGCTCTAGATTCAACGTGTACACCCACATGTACGGATGAGAGTCCTCCACTTTTCTGAACCCAATGGGATAAAAGCCGCCGACCGTCAGAAATACCTTTGGATCTTTGCGTCGATCTGCCCAGGCTGGCTTCCATGCATTGATCTCCCCATCGCGTGGCGAGCTGTCCACTTCAAAGCCTTGTGGCCTCGCCCATCGGCCCACACGATCCGCGACACTCTGAATCTGCTCTTCCAGACGATGTTGCAACGTTTCATGAGCGTCAATGAGGCCCACCACCTCAGTCCACCGTTCCAAAATTAAGCGTTCGACGTCGTTAAACATAATCGTCATATAGTAGTCTCCTCCATTTAAAACCCACCCGAACGACCACGACAGCGCGACAGCGCGTCGAGCAGATCGCGATACCGTTCTGCAGTAACGCTCGGGTTAATCGCGCTTGACCGCACAGCATATTCGTTCAGCAAATCGACTGCGGCCTCCAAGCTCAGAACGTAGTTAGTAAATCCTCCGGGACGTATCCATCCATCTTCATTGGAAATCTCCTCAGTGCGCCATTTAACAACGTCGATTTCCTCACGAGACGCGTCGATCATCGCCGACTTCGGTGGCGAAAGGTCAATCCGAAGCTCCGCTGACACGGCTGGTATCAATTCCTTTGGTATCCGCTGCTGGAGGTAATCAATCAGATCTTCTTGCCTCGCCTGGCCAAACGCCATCCGATAGAGCGTGAGAGCCCGCCGCAACACCTCGGCGCGTTCTGTGTCACGGCTCAGCGGCAGAGTGGGCACATGCCTCTCGATCCTGGCGCCATTCTCCGCTTGAAATACCCAGAATGGAACGAGATCGGTCGCAATCGTATCTCTCGCCGCTACAGCTGCATGAAACATTCCCTCCCAAGGGTCATCGTGCCTGTTCAAAGCTGCATTTATGCCGTATACACGAGCGATATTTTTTCTTACCGCATGCCCTTTATAGCGATGCACACGACCTTCACGCTGTTCGAGATCCACAGGGTTGCTCGGCAAATTCCAATGCACAACCGCGTGACAGTATGGGTGAAAATCAAGTCCCTCTTGTCCCACTGAAGTCGAGCAAAGCACAAAGGGCCAAAATGGCGAGTTGAAGGATGCACGGACCTCGTCCTGGCGCATACCTCGATCGCCCTCGTCATTCTGATTCGTGCCATAGCGTGCAGCAAACCTGACCCGCATTCTCTTGCGGTCGATGTTAATCTTTTGAACGTCGGGCGCCACTGCAATTGCATCGACGGCAAGAATCGCCGTCCGAAGCTGAAGCACACTGCGTATTCGATCAGCTATTTTTCGGATGGCCTCACCGGCCGGCCGATACGCCACCCCTTCAGCCTCCAGAAGAAAATGTACGAATTCATCGAGGACACTCTGTAAACAACCACTGACGCAATATTCGATCACCCTTATCCAATATGGCTCTTCGGCATTAATAGCTCGGATCATCGCCGTCACATCGGGCAGATTAAAGAGCGTTCGGAATGACCACCCGACGATGGCGGCATCGTTTCTTAGAGCGCGGCGATCAAACGCCTTGGCCCCACCCGAAACACGCGACAATGCACGCAGTGCCACAGTTCCTGGCCCGCCGATAGCCATAAGCGCCAGGACGTGGGCAAGGTCAGCTGGCTGTTGCCCTAAACTGATCCGCCCAGCCACGAGTCTTTGCGCTTCGCCGACGTGTTCCCGCCAGGCCTCGCTCCCATCGTCGTCGGGTTCGTCGGAATCACTCGGCACCGCTGTTTCCGGCTCGTCCTGTGCGCCGCTCCAGAGCTCCGCGAGGCGCGCTTGCCCAAACCAGTCACGTGTTGATTCGGAGTGGAACTGTAGATCAAGGAGTATCGGGGCGGCCCAGTACCAGCGTTCATCGGACGATCCAGATTGTTGTTCAGATACGGATAAAGAGCGTAACAACTTAGAGATCTTCTCTGTAACGAACTCCAGAACCAGGTTGGATGTACAACGCTGCTCACCCTCGTTACGCGGCAGGTATGAAACTGGGTCACCGATGTGAGCCAGAGTCGCGGCAGGATAAAGGAGAGCGAATAACGGCAAGCCGGTCAGACGACCATCACTTCGAGCGAACCGGAGCAAAGGTCGTCTCTTGTCTCGAGCTTCTTGGCTGTTTGGCCGTTCCTCACCCCCAAGTACACTGGCGAACATCCGCCGCTCGGCTTCGTAAGAGAGCAATGACGCGACTACTTTCGGGACAACGTGCCACGAGGAAAACACGAGTCTCTTTGTCAGATCCATCGCATTGTGCTGTTCGAACGGCCCAGCTAGTTCGTAGTAGGGGAGCGATGGCGGCAGCCACAAAAGCCGCCACATCCCGGCTTCGATCGTGTCGTTCATCAAAGCACGGACTCTTGCATTGGCAGGATCAAATTCCGCATACCGTTCAATGTTATCCCAGGAGAGCGTTAGATCCGCAAAGCTACCAAGGGTCTGAATCAGCTTGTTTTCAGAACCATTTCTGGCTGCGTGCTCTTCAAAGTCGCGTTTTAGCTTGTACTCATCCATGAAGTTGAGAACGTATGGCGCCGACTTCCAATATTCCACAACATCATGATGTTCCAATGCCTTTGCGATGCGCGCGAGTCCAACGTACGACTTAAGATCATTGCTTCGCAGGTAAGCGTTCTTAGGCGCGACCTCACATAGCATTCCGTTGCGGTCTTCCGTAACTGCGAGTCGTTCCGTGCGCACCATGATGTGTCGCAAGGCCTCCTGAATAGCAGATTTCCGAGTTCGCAGCGCAGCGGTATCTGCTCCGGACAGCCTTAACAATTGGTCTCTATACTCCGACAAAAGCAGGCTAAATTTCTCAAAAGCGGCGTCATCGTTGCATAAAAATCGCACCGTCTGCAGAAAATCGCGATAGTGATCCTCACCACTTGCTTCGTCCGCGGTAGTAAACATTTTGTAGGGAGTCGCAGACATCAGCAGAACGCGCGCGCCTTCGAACTTAAACAGGTCGCTCGCCAGCTCCGCCGCAGGATCCGTCCCGTCCAAAAGACTCTTGAACCTCTGGAATTCATCGAGAATGATTAGGTCTGGCTGGAGAGCTTGAAGACAACTTCGCGCGAGCTCCGTTCGGAGGCGACCGATTACTTTTCGTTGGAATTCCCGATCTTCATCAGCGATGTTTTGTCGCGAAACCGCGAAGCGATCACATAACTCGCTAAACTCCCCGGCCAGGTCGTTGTTATTGTGCAAACGCTCCAGGTATTTTTCCCGTAGGCTCTTATCGATTTGCTCATCATTGAAGGCAGCGACTCTTTCACGAAACCGCTCCCGTTCGACAAAACCTTGAAGAGCATTCATTGCTGCCGTCGAGGCCGTTTTCCACTCGGTCGGGAGCAGTCGATATAAAAGCGCACGTTCTTCTGCCAGGCCAAGGCTGGACCGCAGGTCGAGAGAGGTTTGGGGTGTTAAAGAAATGAGATTAAGCCTGTTTTGCTCAAGATTATGGACAACGGTCGGCAACAGAGTTATCCGCGACGGTAATGCCACATCGCTCGCTTCGGTTATGTTCAGCCGGCTTATGTTCTGTCGAGCTATGCTGGAATTCGAGCAAATATATATAATGTCGATGCGATTAACGGTCTCCCACAAATGGTCCACGACCTTAGCGATCAAACCTCGAGCGACAAAAGTCTTTCCAAGCCCAACCTCATCAGCTACAAGAAACCGTGACGCCGGCTGCTCGCCATACATCTTCTGAAAAACGTAGTCGACCGTGTCCCGTTGGAAATCCCGCAACCGGAGCAGTTGCGTGACTAGGTCAGGTCGGGCTAATTCACGCGGCACTCTGACTCCTGACCATTTCCTGTCGCGCCAGCCAGATTGGTTCCCATAACTGTTCAAACCCCGGCGGGAAGACATCATTTGGATTTCCCTGTTTGCGCAAGTCGGCGATCAGACTTGCGATATGATCGAGCCGTTCAGGACTTCGATCCAGACTACGAACGAGCGACTCGAATAACACGGTCGTCGCACGTTCGCGGCCAGGAGCTCCCGCGGTGCCACGGTCAAGCGATGCCATTACTTCGGACAACTCGAATCCTTCGTCAGCGAGGAGACACATCAGTAGTTGAATGAATCTCTGGCGATCCCCAATGAGGGAGCGCAGGAGCCGTTCACGACGGTTGTTAGGCGCACCCTCAAGGGTTGTGTTGAGAACAAAAGTCTCCGGACGACTCTTTTCCCCAATTGCGGCCACAACCTCAAATGCGAAGAAGCTGGTGAGAGCCTCTAGCGACACGCCTTCAAAGACTATAGGCGCGAAGTCGTGGGTGACTGGCCGTACCGACTGCTTACCCAGCGTGATCGGCCAACATGATACAGTAGCCGCAGCCAAAATCGGCCCATGGGGTACAGTCGGCGCCAGCGTGAGATCAAACATGTCTGAGTCCATGGTTGTGGTGACCACCGCACGCAAACCTAGGCCCGCTAGAGTGCGCCTCACGCCATCGACTGTCTTCGCGAGTTCCTCGTCGATCGCATCGATCGCCAGATCTGTTGCTTTGCTGAACGGCACGAGCAGATCAGCAAACCCGGTCTTGCCGGCTTCCTTCCGGAGTAGCGCATCGACGCCGAACTTGCTTTTCGGGCCAACCAGCTCCACGAGGAATTCAATATTGCCGTTGAATCCTTGCTCGGTTGCGTTTGCGGAACCGGTCCAGATAGAAGCCTTCCAGCCGTCGTCGATGACGTAGCACTTGGCGTGAAGTCCGCGGCTGAGCGGGATGTCGCCTTCCGCCGCCTCCGGGGTCTCTGCTTGCTCGTTCAGGCTGAACACCTGGCCGACTTCGGCCAATTCCCCGGTCAGCCGCTGGAGACTTTCCGAGCGCGAGATCAGAATGCAATCCCGGCGATTTCGCACCAATCGTTTCAGTCCGTCGTCTGTGACGAATGGCGAAATTACGACCATTCGGCCACCAATCCCCTCAAACGGCACGCGGCGACGCTGCGTTGACAGCCCAAGCGGGTAAAATGCAAACTCATCGATTTCTTCGGGTGGCTGGAAGTCCACCCGACGGACTTCTTCTTGCATCTGATCGATCCGCAACATCATCGTCGGACTCACCTTCGCAGCAAACGACGGCAGCTCGGCGACAAAGTCGCCCAACGGATGATTTCGCGCAATTGCCTTCTGCCGATCCAGTAGCTGACCCTCAAGGGTCAAGACCGTATCCCAGCACCGGTCAAACGTCAGGTTCCGGCTCAAACAGGCAAAGCGATACGTGACCCTCTGATCGGGTCCGGTGAAACGGAGCAACCAGATTTTTGGATGAAAAAACGTGCCGTCAGTCGGTGGCTTGCACTGGACCACAATTCGTTCGAGGTACTCGAATTGTGGGAACTGAGCGGGCGGCACCGCGATGTAACCACCGTGATGAAAGATTGCCATGCGGTCGGCGTATCTCCTCAGACTTTCGAGAAGCGTCAGTGAGTTCGTCTCCAGAAGTTTTTTGGGATCGTCAGCCTCGAACAACGTGAACGCAATCGGTGCCGTCAACAACGCAAGGAGGTCGAGCGTGTACGTGGTGGCAATCGCGTAATCGAGCGTGTGTTCTTCCGGTGGCCGAAGCACGTCGAAAAGCAGTTTCCGTGTCTGCGGCTCAAGCATGGGGAGTCTCTGACGCCTCGAGGATGTCGCGCGAAATGCGCTGGGCATTCGGCCAGCGGTAAGCCAGTCGGTCTGTTCCCGCAGCGCCTCCCCACAGCTCACGGGCGCGGGGATTGTCGACACGGGCGAGTGGGCCTTTAAGCTGGCGTTCGCGAACTGCGATCAGGTTGAGAGCAGTCTTTTCATCGGCGATGGCCCGACGGCGACGTTTTACAAGCAAAACAAGGTCCCACCATTGTTCAACAAAAATCCTCGTAGGCAGCGAAATTCGCGCACCTTCGCCAGAGACAACCTTCCAGAAATCCGTCCTGGCCCACGCCTCAAACTCGCTCATGCGCTGGTCGATTTCACCGGCCCAGCGCTCAAGCTCGAAACGATATTCCTCCTGCCGGGAGGGATTCTTAGTCAACTCGGCAAGGCGCAGATTGTACAGAAGAATCGCTCCATACATTATCTCTGAAAAGTTTCTGGCATGCTTAAGCTGGTCTCGAACCCGCTCCGAGAACTCCGCAAACCGCGGGTGCAGCCAGGGGAACTCAACAGATTCTCCCTCATGCGGTTTCGTTTTTGCAACCAGATGCTCGAACAGCGTCCCAGACGCCCGGTGCACGATCCGTTCGCGGAGATAGACCGCCTCGTCATTCGTAAGCGCGAGCTTTGGGTCCGCGGGAAATTCGTCAGGCGGCTCTGGCAAGGATGAGTGCCAGTTCGCCGCGATGCGCGCTACGACTTCGCCATCGTCGTTAATGACGGCACTTTTCGAACTACGGTAGAATCGGTCCAGCGACTGGTGATAGGTGTCCTGTGAACCTGCGAACAGACAAATACCTAACCTCCTGAGGCCGCTCCAGTAGATGTTGCTCGGCAAACGCTGTAGCGTCGCCCGCGCAAGCCGACCGATAACGCCGTCACTCTCGCCAGAGGCAAGCAAACGCTCAATGAGGTCGATCTCCGCACGTCGAGCCCGCCGTGCTATTTCAGCCGATGGGATTCGTTGTCGCTCCAGGCGGAGGTAAATCCACGGGATGAACAGGAAATATCGAGCCCTGGTCTGCGGCGCGCTCGTCCCGGGAAATAACATGTCCGCGAACGCATCGCGGATCGTGCCGAGCCCAAGCTCATCAATAGTGCTTTTCTCGCGAAACAAGTCGAGCACGTCCAGAATTTGCCGGCGTTGCTCTTCCGAATGATCGAGCCAAGCGAAAGTCGAAGTCATGTGGCTAACAGGATACCCTCCTCTTTTTTAACTGACACAAGCGCATGTGATGAAACCAAGCATCAAAAAGTCAAAGGGCAACGTGGCGACATCTCAACGCCCCGCGTTGGATCATGCGACAACCTGCGCCAGCTCACGGTATCGGCACAATGCGTTGGCCAATTTCATCTGTGGCGGAGTGGAACAATCAGGTACGAACAGGTGTGGGCTCGCCACAAGTATCACCGCACACTGAGCCCGCGAGGTTGCGACGTTCAGGCGATTCAGGCTGTAGAGGAACTCGAGACCACGCGGTGCTTCTTCTGGCCGCGATGTCGCCATCGAGTAGATCACGACCGGGGCCTGCTGGCCTTGAAACTTGTCTACCGTCCCGACTTTAACGCCGGTGTCCTTCAGCCGGTCAGAGAGACGGCTCACCTGCGCGTTGTAAGGTGCGACGACGAGAATCTCGTTGCCAGTCGTCTGCTTTGAGACGCCGTGCTCATCGATCCACCGCGCGCCCGGCGCCGTCAACTTCCCGACCAAGTCCGCGACTGCCTCTACCTCTTCGTCAGAAGCGTTGCGATTGCCGTCGTGGTCCACCTCTAGGACCCACAAGCCGCCCCCGGTGAATGGGCCGCCAGTGAGTTGCTGCTGATCCAGGCCAGGCTTCGATGTCAGGCGGCGTTCGTAGAACACCTCTGACGTGAACTCACAAATGCTCGGCGCGAGGCGCCAAGTGACCGGAAGAAATATTCCGCGATCGGCCGAAATGGTCTGGTGTTCGCCAAGAATGTGCTGGAGGGCAGAGGCGTTTACCCCATCGGGGTGACTCCCCTTTTTAGGCTGCTCGAGTTGTTGGGGATCGCCGAGCAGCACGATGCTTCCCGCGGCCTGGGCGACAGCGAGCACGTTGGCCAATGACATCTGTCCCGCCTCATCAACGAACAACACATCCACCGCCTGAGCAAATTCCTCTCTGGCCCAAAGCCAAGCGGTACCACCAAGGACATTGGCGGTGCCATCGCGGAGCAGCCTCAGAGCTTCCCCGTTGTCTTCCACCTCGGTTACCACGCCACCGATATTGCGTTCTTCTTCCCCTTCACCGACCTTCTGCGCTAGTCTTGTAGCGATGCCACTCGTCAGAGACATCATGCCGATATTGTCCAGCAGGTTCCGAATGACCTTATGGCTTGTTGCAGTGACGCCCACACGCTTTCCTTGCTCAACGAGCGCACATATCATTCGAGCGCCCGTGAAGGTTTTGCCAGCACCGGGCGGACCTTGAATGGCCAACACCGTGTTGTCGAGTTCGTTTGCGATACGGACCGCGAACTCCACCGCCGACTCCGTATCGCGGGCGGCGAATGGAACAGTACGAAGCATCGGAGGATCTCCACGCAGCAACCGCTGAACGAGCGTCGCGTCGGCACCGGTGACAACACGCTCGCCAGTCCGAAAGATCGCGTCCTCGAGAACCTCGGTTGACACGTGACTGTGCGCAAAGAGCGCTGTCGGATGCGTCTCAGCGTGCTTCTTTCCTTTACGCACATCGAGCGTCCGCGCGCCCCGGTCTGCCTGCACGACTTCACCAAACTTGGCGCCGTCTGTCAGCTTCACGTCGTCGCGGCGCCGAATCTCCATTTCTTGAGGCGGGTATCGGTAGCGATCGACGACGGAACCCGTGGGTTTGCCGCTTTTCTTGTTGAGCACGAACTCAATGCGTTCGACAAACTCGAGGCCGGCAACCGCGCTCGGCTCGTCGAAGAGGTCTTCCTCCGGCATCTCAACCAGACGGTAGTACTCCCACCAGGCAGCCTTCGCTTCGCGGCGATGCCAGTCGAGTAAGTATGCGAGCCGCCAACGCGACCACTGCTCCGACGCGCGTTTTGATGCCTCCGCAGGCACGTCAGCGAGCAATCGCTCTCGCAAGGCCGCCACCCGCTGTTCCCGCTCGTTCAGGGTTTCCGAGGCTTCCGCTTCTTTCGGAACCGGCCTGGGAACGTCGATGCCGTCGCCAGTCAAACGCGTGCGCTGCATTTCCAGCCAATCGCGCAGTCGCAGGTTCGATAAACAGTCGTCGGCGTTGTAGCCCTCGACCGTTGACCGCACCACCGGCGTGACGATGTCGAACCGACCAAGTTCCAGCGCTTGCTCCATCACGCGAAGGCTACGGTTTGCGTCGAGCAACGGAACGGAACGGGTAAAGCCGTAGAACTGCTCCATGTTCTTGATAGAGTAGCGCTCCACCCCAGCCCGCAGGCTCTGTCGGACGACGTGATAGAGATCCACGAACCGCCCGCCACGTAAGAGGCGATCAACGTCCTGTTCGCGCATCGCGTATCGACATGACAAGCGCTTGAACGCTGACGGCTCGTATGGCGCGTAGTGATATACGTGCATCGCAGGATCGCTGTCCCACGCTTTCATGATGAGGGACATGGTAGTGTGAAATGCCGCGCGTTCCTCCTGCTCGGTCTCCGCCCAGAACGCTCGATAGACCGGCTCGCCCCCTTCGCCGAAGCTCAAGACGCCAAAGAGGTACTCTCGTCCGCTTTCGCCTGCGAATGGATCGCCTTCGAGATCCAGAAACAGGTCGTGAGGTGACGGCTCCGGCAGCCGGCACAGGCCTTTCTCCGGCTCGACTGGCTGGATTACCTCGAAGACCGGCTGTTGCGCCTCTCGGGCGACAAGCTGTAGGCGAGCTTGCTCGCGCACGCGCTCGAAGGTGGCGGCGGCGCCGCGCTTAGGCTTGAATTTCAGTGGCAAGGGCACCTTGGCGAGTGCCGCAAGCGTCGGGATGTCGCGCGCCTCCAATTCGCGCCGCTGAAGGCGAGAGATGCCGGCCACCAGAGACAGATGGTCGTCCGTTCGCCGCTTCTGACTACAGACGCTCGACCATGGGCAGACGTCGCAGTGGTCCACCGGCTCTGGGTAATTCACTGCGGCAAGGACCTCGTCATCCTCACCGACCGTCTCCTCAAGCCGCCCGCGGATCAGGCGAAAGTAAGCGGCGTAGTCGTCCACCCGATACTCGTGAACAGGCGCGGCTGTGTCTGGCGTGACCACATAGAAACGCTCAGGCGCGCGGACCTGAATGCGCGCCAGCATCTCGCAGTAGAGCCCGAGTTGAAGAATGGTCCCACCACGCGTCTCGCGCGCGAGCTTCGTATCGGCGACCTCGTATGCCCAGGGGCCGAAGGCACTGGGGGCATTAGTCATCAGCAGAACGTCTGGACGGCCGTACCAATTGCCATCTTCGAGCGCGCCCTGCACGATAGCGTCCGCTCCTGCGCGCATGGCATTTATCGTGCGCGCAACGGCCTCGGTCCGATCTTTGAACTGCGAGAGATCGATGATGCGGCGACCGGCGCCTTCAAGAGTCTCGACGTACCGGTGCTCGTGCTCCAGGCCGCGCGCGAAGAGCGCTTCAAGGACAGGATCGTGGAAGTAGGGACGGGTCCGTTTGCCACGCACCTCGGCGAGTTCCAGTGCCGTACGGTGTCGGCAGTTCAGGAAGTTGGAGAGGTCCGTCGCCGAAAGAACGATCTGGTCTGAGATGTTCCGCATTTACCTATGGTGGCTCGGCACTTTTTCAGAACGTTCGCCTCTCAAATCCAGTGATGTGAGGTGATTACACGCCAGGTGGTTACTCAGCTCACCAGCGGATAAGCGAATGTGTCCCGAACTGGGCTTCATGTTCTACAATCGGCTCAGTTTAGCGATTACCGCGCGCCTCCAGATCAAGCAGAATTATCTCAACACCAGGAATTTCTCTCGAATATTTGCGCTTCACCACGTCGAAAGTTGCTTTATCCGTGACGAAGAAGAATTTGTAATCTGCAGCAGTGTTGTTCAGTTTATCGAAATCATTGCGGAAAGACTCTTTTTGTTTCGCACCGAGGTCGTTTAGCACTCCCGAATAGGGCACGGTGGTCTTGATTTCCGCGATTAAGCGCTTTCCCGGAGGAATCAATACGTTGATGTCCAAACCAGTGGCACCTTGCGGCTTGGCTGCTGCATCGAAGTTGTTTAGTCCAAAGCGTTTTTCGAGATATCCTTTAGCCAGAAGACACGCAAGAAAACTTAAGTCATTGTTGATATTTCCCTGTATTGCCTTGATCTCGGCTAGTGCTTCATACCATTGTGGTACATTGGAGTTCCCTGTTAGGTTCAATTGATTAAGGTAAACGCGCAGTTTTTCTAATCGCGTCTGAATTCTTTCAATGTACTTCGCTTCGAGTTTTGTGTAATTCATGCGAGCCTCGCTGATGCCGCGGCGAGTCCAACTATCGGGCAGACTGTTCGTGTTATGTGCTGTTCAAAATCTCCAGGAGCCGCTTGACCTCCGCATATTGCAAAGCCGTGCTGCCGTGGATGGCTTTGTTTCGTGTTTTCCGTGCGGCTTGCCATCGGCCTGCTGTAAGTGGATCTATCAGGCGTTGTGTTTGTAGATGATCGATTAATGCTTTTAAATCTAGGTCTTCTACATTTGCGTCCTTGGCGTTATAGCCACGAATTCTTATCTTCCGTTCGAATTCGATACCAGCTATTTGCGCTGCCAGTTCAGGATTCACTGAAAGAAGCGCAGTGCTAAGTTCTAGATAAGAGTGTTTTCGGAAGAATTGTGAGAGAAGGTTTTTAGCCCGCAGCTGAAGCATAAAGGGATCCGCGAAATATGAATTTTCGACATCGCGGTCAGTTAACGTGCCATAACACCGCTCGTGGACCACCCAAAGTGCCATATCTGCATCAGCAACCCTTGCAAAGCGGTATTCTTTTGCGATTGCGCGAAGATCTTCTAAATAGTTCAGATAAGTTTCCACCGCATCACTCCCCCGTCGTACGTCCAGAACTCTTTCGACCGGAGGACTGAAGATTCCGTAATTTTCAGGTCTAACGAAACGGAGAATGATAGAGACCAGCTCTATCGACCTAAAAACCTCATGCAGAGAAGCAATAACACCACCTTCATGCTTGGGTAGACCCCAGAAATTAAACTTTCGCCGTTTCAAACCAGGGCTTAATTGATGTTCTGGCGGAAAAACCCAAAATTTCTCAAACCACCAATGTTGCGGCGACTCGAACTGAGCTAAATCTGAATAGGACAAAGGAATCTCCCGACAAAGATGCCTAACAGATTTCTCGATAGCCGGGAGATCAAAGGGTCTGCCATATTTTTTTTCGATTGTTTGTCGAAAATCTATAAAACACTTATTGAGGTATTTCGCACCGGACCGAGTCATACTGGGCGCTTTTTCTTTGAGAGAATTCTTCGTAGCCTGGAGCCTCTATGCTTTTTTGGGCAGCGCACCCGGTGTGGATCACACGATCCCCTAACGGGCGCTCCGCTACGTCGAGGGGCAAGGCATGTGCCACGGCCTTCTCTCAATGAATTCAACGGCTTATGGATCGTAGGACTACGACAAGTCTGCACAAGAATGGCCAATCAGGAACAAAAAGGACAAGATTTGATGAGTATCTGTGCCGGCGATAATGGGATCGAAAACCAAACCTGTTTACTTCTGTTCTGGTGGGCTAACTAATATGTAGAAGTCAGACGCTTCGGTTGCTTCCCGTCTCTCGTCATGACCACTATGCAGCCGCTCTGGAAGCCTGCGCAGCCACACTCCGAACGGCGCCAGTTGATTCCTCGGGATTCTTTCTTCCTCTTCCTGCCCTGGGTTTTCGGGAAAACTAGCTTCTCTGAATCGCATTCGGGTCAACGGTCAAGTCTTCCGAGTATCGAAGTCGCTGCATGGATTCTCAAAAGATTAGCAAACGCCTCGATGAACGAGTCCATGGTGCAATCAAACCGAATAAGTAATGCCCGTGACCTGCAGATTCCTCCCGAATAACCAATATGATTCTGCTGAAGAACCCCGATTTTTTTATTTGTAATCGATGCGAATAGTACCCGGTTTCAAATACAAAGTAACCGCTAGACAAATTGTCGCCGAGTTTTTTACCCAACTGACGAAAAAACC
>Ga0081455_10003953_pt1 | contig 16831 bp, 13 predicted proteins | sample TabmetS3T2R1_FD_70207 | JGI IMG/M metagenome (GOLD analysis project Ga0081455, IMG submission 70207) | Tabebuia heterophylla rhizosphere microbial communities from the University of Puerto Rico - S3T2R1 | ecosystem: Host-associated > Plants > Roots > Rhizosphere ...
GCAGCGAAATCGCTGAGCGGACGCATGATCGCTTTCCACCCGACGCGGAGCGCATCCGCCGACGGCGAAAAATGCATGCCTGCGACTACGCAATCGGTCTTAAACACAAGAAGGTTTTGATGATGGCGCGGTTCCATCACGGCGCAATCATCACCCAAGCCGTTCACAACCTCTTTTCCGAGCGGAAGACCAGACAAAAGCTGTCCTAGCAGCCGGTCTTCGCCGATGTCGCGCAATTTCATTGCGGAGTGATCCCTGGAACGCAAACAGACCTTCCGGCGCACTGAAGGCCGCTGTTCCCTGGGCGGGTCATGGAGAAAAGATCTCCGGAAATGCAAGAGCAGTAAGCGTAAGCGAATTGAAGAGTGAATGCATTGTCATGGCAACAAGAATGGAACCGCTCCATTCGTATGCAATTGCGAAACAACTCCCTAGAACGAACAATGGCGCAAACGAAGGTAAATGTGCGTGTGCTGCGGCGAACAACAGAGCACTGAACGTGACGCCCAGCAGGCGGCCGAAGTAGCGCCTCAGTACACCGTATATAAAAAATCGAAAAAGGAACTCTTCCACGATGGGAGCGATTGCCACAGCGAAAACGATAATCATCATCCGCTGTTGAATCGTGCGCGACCCGCTAAAGAACTCGACGATGTTTTGCTTGCTGGAGCCCCCCCCGAAAAGCCGCTGAGTAATCGCGTCAGCCAATAAGATCAATGGATAAGCAAAGAACAATAGCACCGCTCCAGTGGTCAGGGTCCTGATAAAGCTTAATCTGAAAAATCCTCCTAACGAACTGACATCAAACCCTCGGAACTGAAGGAAGGTGATAATCACCAGCACCACGCAACCAGTGAGAAGAAAATTCGCCACAAGATTGTGCGCGCTGAACTGGATCGAAGGTTGCGAGACGGAGGCGCCAATGGTCACTAATAGGAAAAGAATTAACAGCGAAGCCAGTATTGCTTCTGGCAGTCCAAACCTTCGGGTTGTTGTGGGGTCTGGACCGAAAGCGTCCGGTGTTCGGGCGCCGATCTGATAGATTAGCGAAATATAGACGTAAACGCTTGCAACAAGATAAAGGCCCGAGAGGAGGAAGCCTAAGACTGAGCTGGGTACGGCTTCCGATGCCGCGAGGAGGCTGCCGGATAGCATGCGTCCTTTTGTCCTACCGGACCCTTGAAAAGCTCCCCGATATTTCCCTCTTGCCTCTTCTCTTGCTCATGCTCTGAAAATAGTGTGCAGCAAAAGCTGGAGTAAGAGTAAGAAAAAGGGAAGCCTTCACCATATCTCCAGGAGCCTTATGGCGCGTAATAACTCGGCAGAAAATACGCGCGGCCGCTTTCCAATTGCGGAACAAGTTGCTTTGGAAGTGTAAGTTCAATTTTTGAATCGCTCTCTCCAAATATCCGGAGGAAGCGACTCAGACTAAACGGTGGACCATATTTCACGACTCTGGCGTCCGGTGCGTTGCCCAGTTCTTTCGCCTTGCCAAACGCGTCGTCCAACTCCCCAAGGCCATCAATCAGTTTATGTTCGTATGCGTCCTTTCCAGAGAGGATTCGTCCGTCTGCGATCGTATTGCGCAAAAGATCTGCTGGAAGATTTCTTTCCTTTGACACGATGCCAAGAAATTTGTCGTACGTTTTCATGATAAAACTCTGTACCAGCTCGCGTTCTTCCGGAGTGATGGGTCGCGCGCCGTTCAACATATCCTTGAACTTGCCGCTTTTGAAAACCACGGAAGCAAGTCCGACCTTGTTGAACAGCTGCTCGTAATTCAGCGTTTGAATAATGACGCCAATGCTGCCGGTGATGGTCGTATCGCTGGCCATCAAAAATTTACCGCCGCAGGAGACGTAGTAACCGCCAGATGCGGCCAGCGACTCCATATACACCACCACCGGTTTCCGGGCGCGCAGCTTGACCAGCGCATTGTAGATCGCGTCGGAAGCAGTCACCTCTCCGCCGGGAGAATCGATCTCTAGCACGATCGCTTTCACGCGACTGTCATCGCGCGCCTGTTGCAGCGCTGCGCGCATGTCATCGACCATTGAATCGCTTACATTGCCCGGAAGCGAAGAGCTTATCAGGCCACGCATGGTAATGACTGCGATCTTGTCCGTTGTCGTGCGCGCCCCCCGCTGAAGCAGGATTTCACGAAAACGGGGGATTGGTTCGGGTTCGCGGATCCCGCCGATGCGTTGAAACGCTGCGCCTATCAACACCAGGTTAAAGAACAAGCTGGCGCAAAGCGCGACGAACAAAAAAATGCTGAGACAACCAAGCTTGCGATTCCCTGCCATGACAGCACGAAATTGCCGGAGAACCGGCACGCGCACAAGAGCTTTTCACGTGGTGCGTCTCTGCTTTAACGGTTCAAGGCAGCAACGCCTTCGTTAAAGCGTCTTCAAGTACTCGAGCAGGTTTTCCTTGTCCTGTCCCGATAGTTGATTGCCGTAGGCGTGTCCCTTGTTGCCGTTCCCTTTTTCCGTCGTGTCGAACAGCGAATAGGTTTGCGTCAATTCACCAGTCGGCCCGATAGGTCGCGGCGCCGGCTCTTTGAATCCGACCTTCACGGGATCGAACACATCGTAGCCGCGATGAAAAGTTTGTGGCCGCTCGCTTGGCGAATTCAACAGATCACGCAACGTCGGCACGGAGCCATTGTGAAGGTAAGGGGCGCGCAACCAGATTCCATCCAGTGGGGGAGAGACATATCCGTATGGATCCTGCGCGTCGACCATCGGCGGGCGATCGATACCCAGCTGTTTGACCCGCCGGTTCGCTTCTGCGGCTGCATCTTTCGACCACGAATACATCCGCTCGGGGTCCGTGCCTATTTCAGTGATCGGGACCACTTTGTTTGTAAATTTGGCACGCGGATCATGGCATGCCGCGCAATCGCGAGCGTAAATTTTCTGGCCTTCGCTGGCCATTTGAGGATTGATCGGATTCGTCTCGGCGAAAGGCCACTTTGGCGGCGGTAGGTTGCTAAGATAATGATCCATGTCGGCCATGCGTTGTAAAAACCACGGCCGCGCCGGTGCGCCAAGCCCCAGCGCAGAATCGATCAAGACTGAGCGGACTGCCGGCGTATCGCCAGTCCAGTTCAACAACATCTGTTTCCCGGCGTTATCCTTTCCACTGCGAACTCCAAGATTCCAGATCGAGGGAAAATCGGTTGGCCCAAACGTATTGTCCTCCGCCTGGTTGGTCATGAAATATTTTGTCAGGTTCATGGCATCATCGCGTCCCGGCCCCCAGTGAGGCTTTGGTTTGCCGTCGGTGACATAACGTTCCATCCAGGTGAATTGTTTTTCCTGCTGCAGCAACGCCTTCTTGGTGATCGGAATCAGCAAGTAACGATAAATCTGCCGGTCGATGAACGAGAGGCCGCCATTTCCATAATTGTTCGCGTTCACAAGGCGGATTTCATTCATGATGATGTCAGAATTGAAGCGAGGATCGTGCGCTGCTTTGAATAGAAAGCGCAGCATGTTTTGGGCATTGTTAGCATGGCCCGGCCCAGCCACGACAACGTGCGGAACTTCATCTTCGCTCAATCGGTAGGTCGCAGTATGACAGATGGCACAGTTGTTTGTGACTCGCGCGAAGCCGACAACCTTTTTCGAAAAGCCAACCGGAATTTCATGGCCTTCTTCCCAAACCACTCCAAACGACTTGTAGCCGCCCGGACCGGGCATCAGATCTGGAAAAATGCGCGGTAAGACCATCCAAAGATAATACGGGATACCGCGGTCGCCCTCAGCGCCAAGCGACCCGTATTTGAAATGTTCCTCCTCGTTTGCAAACACTTCTTTCTCTTCCCGGAAAAATTTTGTCCACGTAAAGAAGCCACCAAGCGCGAGCAGGATCACAATTACGACCGTGGAAACCCAGATGATACGTTTCGTTCTTGGTTGCAAGCTCATTGGTTTATCGATCGGGCTTTATTCAAAACGATTTCAGATATTCCACGATGGCGTCTTTTTCCGCAGCTGACAGCATCGTACCGTACTCCGAGCCTTCATGGCCACTATTTGAGTTGCCCTCATTCCGATCACGTGGAGTAGCGCCGCCTGCCTTCACTTGCGTGTCGAACCTGAAATACTTTCTTGGATTGTCGGGTTCATCCTTGCTGCGTCCCTCCGCGTCGAAGCGGCTTACGTCCGAAACAAAACCGACTTTCACGGGGTCAAAGACGTCATAGCCTCGGTAAAATACCGTTGGACGTTCGGCGCTTGGATTCAGCAGGTCGCGCAGCGTTGGTACCGAACCGTTGTGCAGAAACGGTGCTCTCAACCAGATGCCATCCAGCGGCAAATTGACGTAACCAAAAGTCTTGCGGAAATGACTGAACCGCCATGGATAGCCGGCATAGAGGGTGTTCTGCACCGCGGCCAGCTCTTCCGTATAGGAGTCAAGCCGGTGACGGTCGGTGCCGATTTTGTCGATAGGTACAATGTCTCCAACGTACTTCCCGTTGAAATCCCGGCCATTGAGCCCATGACAATTCCCGCAGTATTGCGCGTAAAGCTTTTCGCCCTGTCCACGGAGTTGTTCGCTAATTGGAAACGGATATTTAGGCGGCTCCTTGTAAAGCAACCACTGCTCGATGCGCGCCATTTGTTTCAAGTCGATTGTGGGGGGAAACGCACCGGTGCCGAACGCAGCGCTCTTGTTGCGCTCCTCCATCAGGTTGTTATTGCCGTCCCAATGCGCGTGAATGTTTTTCTCTTTGCGGGGGCCCTGGAGCCAAATCGACGGCAGATCACAGAGACCGACCAGCTCGCGCGTTTCTAGTTTTTCCAGCGGAAATTCCAAAAGTGTTTTCGCCGGGTTGAACGTGTCGGTGCGCCCCGGGCCTGCGTCCGGCTCCCAATCGCCAAAACGAAAATGGCCTTTCAACATAAGGAGCCGCTCCCGCATCAAGGGGATGGCGTAATAGCGCAGGAGCAAACGATTGATCAGATCATATCGAGCCCCGATTCCCTCCATCTCGGCGAGAACCCGTGGAGCGTTGAAACGTTGATCTGATGCGCAGGCGAAAATAAACCGCTCGAAAGCCTCAAGATCGACAGTGTTCGACGGCATGCCCGTGTAAACGGCGCGCGGGCTCTGCGGGCTTTCGCGCACCGAACCAGTGTGACAAATCGCGCAGTTAAGAAAGACGCGATCCACTCCCTGGGTGTTGCGACGTGAGACCCCAATCGGCAGATCCTTGCCGGGCTCGTAGAGAAAACCGAGCGACGCATATTCAGTCCCAGGCGTGTAGGCCTTACCCGGTAAATATTCTGGAAACATTTTGGGCAACACCTTCCAAATCCAATAGGGAATGCCCGATTCGCGCTCTCCACCGGTTGAACCGTACTTGAAATGCTCTTCCGGATCCGAGTACGTGACCGGATCGTCGCGTGTAAAGCGCCAGGTTAGATACGAAAGTCCGATTGCGACGAGCGCGACCACCGCCAACAAGACGATCCGCCACTTCCAACGCCGGCTTTTTGCGGTTTGATCTGGAGGGTCGGCCATGGCCGCAGAGTGCAATTAACCCTCAGCTGGAAACTCAAGCGCGAAATCAATCAATCGCTTTTTGCCTAAATAAACTTTCCCCAGGTAAGTGTGCGGCGCGACTTCGCGGATTTCATCTCGGATCCAGTGAGCTAGCAGCGAAGTCTCCGAATAATCGAGCACAACGCATTCTTTGTTATCAAGCCAACTGGGGCCCTTGTACACTTTCGCAATGATCGCGTTTAGTCCGAACGGCAATATCTTATTTCGCAAAACGCCCTTGGCGGGATCGAACACCTTTCCCTGCCATGCAAAATGATTCACAAAATTCGCAATGTCCTGCGTGTAAGTAGTCCCGGGCGCAACGATGGCGGTGCCTTTGGCCTCACCTTTGGGGATTTCACCGGCGGCGCTTTGCGAGAAAAGATCGTCAAGCTGTGCCTGCGACATTTTCAACATTTCACTAACTGTGACAGCCATGTTTTCTCCTTTGGTTGAGTTGGAATCTCGATCAAAACGTTTTCAGGTATTCGATTAGCGCGCGTTTATCGTTATCAGGCAAATCAGTGCCAAAGTAATGGCCTTTGTCTTCGATAAAATCGGGACACTTATTTGCCGCGAGCAGCTCGGGGACTGTTTTGATCAATTCGTCTGTAGCTTGTTCCGATGAAAGATTCTGTGTGTGAATCTTCAGCAACGCTTTTGCGATTTTTGCCTGCAACACAACCAGTTGACCAAAATCAGGCTCGACGTTTCCGATTAAGTTAACCGGGGCGCCTTTCGGGATGGGCCCGATGTTGATGTAGCCATCCTTATCAGCCAGTCCTCGCAGCGGTTTGGGAACGAATTCCTTGCGCAAATGCAGCGCGCACTCGTTCTGGGTACGCCAGATAGAAGCCTTGTTCAGACGTTTTTCCGGCCATAACAATTTTTCCACTGCATCGTTGAAAGCGTCCAACCGACCGGCCACGGAAGGATCACCGGTAAATTTCCCTAGCATGTTATTGTGAAAGAAGGGGGCCGAACTCCAGAGACTAACGAGTGAAGGAGTCCGGTAGTAACCGGGGGCGACATTCTTCTCTTTCGGTTTGAATTTGATCGGATGGGTTTCATCGAATGGATTGAAAAACTCCAACTCATCGACAGGCGAAAGCTCTTTATAAGTCAGCGAGGAAAAATTGTCCCAGACATGACCGGCCTTTGCATTCGTGCCAAACGCTCGAGCGGAGTTCGTCTCGATCTTGGTCAATGGATAACGCTTGTCGTTTGATAGGAAATTGTTCTCCAGGAAATCGGGCGCCATTACGGCTGTGCGAAACCAGGCTTTCCCCTCGCCTGAATGCGCATCGATATTTGGCGGCGGCTGCTTGCTGGAATGACAAGCCGCACAACTCTCCGCGAAAACTTCCTTTCCCCGCGTCATTACTGCTGAGTCGGCCGAGACGTAAGCCTGGCCACCCGGAGCATCGGCAAGATGAAAGGGTTTCAGGCGTCGAAAAAATGCTGCAATATTTGGCAGACGCTCTTCGGTTGCGCGCCAGAACACCGAGTGTTCCCGGGCATACGCAATCTCAAATGGCTTTTGTGGAGTCAGCCCAATCAATCGGTTGTGAAGCGTCAGCCAGTATTCGGAGAACATTCCGATGTTGATGTAGACGCGAATCGTCGCGCCAGCGACGCCGATTGAATCCGCGCCATCTTTCAAAATGTGCGGCACCAACATCTCCTCCTTTACTCCCGGCAAAGCGAGGGTGCCGCCCGCCATTTTTTCCGGGACTGCGATCCTCTCCCGTTCAGCAAGCAAAAAGATCGGATTGATGGCATTCGGATTGTTGATGTGATCGGTTGCAATCCGGGAAGTATCGGAAGTACCACGCGGCTGCGCGGCCAGCATCTCATAAAAGAAGCCGCCTTTTTCAACGTTACAGGCGAAGACTTTTCCTTCATTGATGTACTGATTGCCAATGGCCGATGCGAGATTCTCCCAGCGCGGATTCTCCGGGTCGGCGGGCGGATTATTTGGATACGGCGCGATGTGACAGGACCCACAGGCAATACCGACGCGATATGGACGAACCAGTTTGTTGTCATTGTAATAAGTCGGATCGTTTATGAAACGATCGCCGTCCCATTTTTTGCGTGCCTCATCGTTAAAATCCGGATTTGGGAAAAGGCGGAACCCGAGAACCCCGGATGATTTGCCGTAGACGGTTTCGTCGATGCCAGCAGGCTCAGGTTCTACTTGCTCATCAAGCCATAATCCAAATTCATCGGCTTTGGTCGCTGCGCGAAATCCAGGCTCGTTCACCAGACCCAACGTCTTAAAGCGCTCACCGCGGGTGAATTTGCGGTTATCAAGCATCTTTAAGAGATCCATTAACCCATAACTGTCCTGAGCCACGTGGTTCCAAAAATGCTGGTTGCCTCCGCTCCACAAATTCCAGGCATTGCGCCCCATGATTTCCTCGGGTGACAGATTGATGCCACCATCCATCGGTTTAAAAATGTCCGCAGTGATTTGTGGAAAATCCGCAGTGGTTTTTCCGCTCGCTTTTGCCTCGTCGATTGGCTCGTTTTTTCCGCAACCGGAGAAGGTTAGAGAGAGCAAGGCACCAAGGCAGATTCCGACCAGGATGACACAGAAAAGATCGCGCTTGGCTTGGAGGGAGGCCTTCACCGAGCCATCATTGATAGCTTCCTTTCGAACAGTGAGGCAAGACAATTCTGGACGCTGATGGACGGGTTCTCTTTCTCGTCTTCGTCTCTCGAAAATCCATCCGAGTCCAAGACGAGCACGAGCACGACGATGAGGACAAGCCTACTCGACGAATTCCACTTCAGTTGGAATGTGGACGAAACCTTTGCCGTGCGCCTCTGCCAGAAATCGCCGAATGGCGTCGCGGCCCACTCGACCGTAATCGCGAGTAAATTCATTCACGTACATGCCGATAAATTTCCCAGCCAGCTTCGCGTCCATGTCACGTGCATAAGGAAGCGAATGGCGCACCGCCTCCTCGCGGTGGGACAGTCCGTAGTCGATGCTTTCGCGAATTATTTCGCTCAAATCTTTCTGGACGGCGGGTGGAATATCATTGCGCACGACGTTGCCACCAAGAGGCAGCGGCAATTCGGTCTTCTCTTTCCACCACTCGCCAAGATCGACGATTTTCTCAAATCCCGATTTCTCATAGGTGAGTTGTCCCTCGTGAATGATCAACCCAACATCCGCTCGTTCGGTCCGGACCGCGTCGAAAATTTGATCGAATGGCACTACAACGTAATCGAACTTCCCGAGGAAGAGTTGTAGCGCCAGAAATGCGCTGGTCATCGTGCCGGGCACGGCAATTGTGCATCCTTGTAACGACTCGCGAATGGCTTGCTCAACCGTTAAAGCGTTGAAGCGCGATTCCAGAGATCCCTCGACTTCGCTCGGGATGACATCGCAAAGGAGTTCGCCGTTTCGCCGATTCGCCGACTTGTCCGCCGTAGCCTTAGCGAAGGCGGATTCGCCGGTTCGCTGCTTTCTGATGACCATCGGTCCATAGCCGTCGCCCATGCTCGCTCCGCAGGGCAGCAGTGCGTACTTGCTTGCTACGTGTGCATAGGCATGGATCGAGATTGCGGAAATGTGCAACTCGCCTCGAAGCGCACGCTCGTTTAACGTCTGGATGTCTTCCAGTCGATGCTCGAACCGGTAGCCGCGCAGGTCGATTTTGTTTTCGGCCATCGCATAAAACATGAATGCGTCATCCGGATCTGGAGAATGACCCAGAGTGAATACTTGAGCGCTCTCTTTTGACATTCGCTCCGATTGCTCAGTTGCTCTCATTCCGCACGCAAGAGTACCAACGACGCATTGCAGGGCAAGCGCATCGCTCCCTCGCAGCCCTCACGGAGAGGCGGCTAGCGTAAAAAACAAAACAGCCCCGAATCACTTCGGGGCTGTTTGAAAACTTCCTATGAATGTCCGGTAAAACAGTCTTATCGATTCTCCACTACGCGAGGCGTCGGCCTGACCATTTCAAGCTGAGCGCTCACTTTCTGGATCTGATCGGCCTGCTGCTTGAGACCAGCGGTCAGGGCTTTAATTTGCCCTTCCTGCAAAGCGATCACTGCCGCTTGTCTTTCCGTTGTGGCTTTCAGTTCCTGCACCAGCTGTTGCTGTTTGGTGAGCTCCTTCATCGAGAGAGGCGAGCCCGCAGCTGCGGTGCCGAGCTGACCGTTTGCATCTACGACAACCGGGTCGCCGGAGACACCTACGCCTGAGATACCACCGATAAAGCAGGCTACGTTAAACGCGTCGCCAATGCGGATCGTTTCGCTCTCAGCGACCGGTGCCGGCGAAGGAGCCGGGCCGGCAAACGCGCCGATATAGATGTTGAAATCGCCTTCGACGCCTGCGCCAGCCGAGTCACCGACTGCTACGTTTCCAGCGCCGCTGACATTGTCCGCCATTGCGTCAAAACCGACGACATTGTTGAACAAGCCGTCCTCGTTGGCGCCCAGCGCGTTGAAACCAACGGCATTGTTTGAGTCGCCGTCGGTGTTGCTAAAGAGCGCGCCCGCACCAACGGCTGTGTTGGCGTTACCAAGGCCTGCTCCGGTTGAATCGTTGCTCGCAAGCGCGACATCGCCGATGGCGGTGTTGGCAGAGCCGATCTGATTGTTAAACAGCGCGCTCTCACCAAGAGCGTTATTGCTGTCTCCGTCGGTGTTGAACAGCATCGAATTGGCACCCACAGAATTGTTGAACTCGCCTGTCGAGTTCGAAAACAGTGCGAATGCGCCGACTCCTGAGTTGTGTTGTCCAGTGGTGTTGCTCAAAAGCGTACCTGCGCCAACGGCGGTCCCTTCAAGTGCTGTGTTGAGCAGAAGGGTCCCCGCTCCGACACCAGTGTTGAAGCTAGACGCACCGTTGCCAAAGAGCGCCAAGAAACCAAACGCTGAGTTATAAAAACCGGTCGCCCCTGGAAGCGCACTTGCGCCATCCGCGGTGTTGGTTGCCGTAGGAGGAGGGGGATCTGGTGAGTTAATGGCGGCTTGCACTTGGCCAAGCGTGAAGCCTGCCAGGATTAGCGGGATGAGAAGGAACCCGCGCCGAAACGGCAGCGAGCGAGCCGGATCTCGTCCGCATGAAGCTAACGATTTGAGTTGATTGAGTGAATACATGGATGTGTGTGTGTTCTTTCTCTCCCGGTTATTTTTATTTGTTTTGTGGTTATTTGGTTCCTGACAGATAACAACCTACCGGGTGAAGTCCTTCGTCTGTTTCGGAGCCAGGGGACGGGTGATATCAAATTTCGGTTTTGGGTGTCAATACATTTTTTTTAAACTTTTTTGAAAAAGGGCCGCTCCGCTAATAGACGGCGAGACTCCGGGGGGGGAAGCCAGACCTGCGTGGGGCCGCACGTGTCAAGACCATCGGCCGGCCCCGGGGGTGTCTGCGATTCCCCCGCACGGGGCCTCGTTTGCGTTTTCGGGTGCGGCGGCACTCCGCCACTTTCAGTATGTTACGCGCGCATCGCAGATTGCTGTTTGCGTTGATGAAACTGTTCCCGTAGCCTCAGCCGCATGGCACGGTCTGGTCTCGGGAAGGGGCTTGGCGCGTTGATTGGTACTCCGTCGGCCGCCGCCCGCACAGAAACTGGCGATTTGGGCGACAGAGTGCACCAGATCAATCTGGCAAACATCGTCCCCAGCCCCCTGCAGCCACGCAAGGATTTCGCGCGTGAAGCGCTCCAGGAACTCATCGATTCGATTCGGCAACACGGCATTATTCAGCCGCTCATTGTGCGCGAAGCCGGCGCTCGATTTGAATTGATTGCTGGCGAACGTCGCTGGCGCGCGGCCCAGGAGGTCGGACTAACCGAGGTCCCAGCGATCATTCGAAGCGCAAATGATTTGGAAGTCCTCGAATTATCATTAATCGAAAATCTGCAACGCGCTGACCTGAATCCAATCGAAGAAGCCCAAGGTTATGCCAGGTTGGCGAATGAATTTGGAATGCGTCAGGAAGACATTGCCCTCAAGGTAGGACGCAGCCGCGCTGCGGTAGCCAATGCGCTGCGACTTTTAGATCTTCACGCCCAGGTGCAAGTCTGGCTCGCTCAGGATTTGCTTTCCGTAGGTCACGCAAAGGTCCTTTTGTCGTTGAAGTCCTCCGAGGAGCAGCTCCTGGCTGCGGAAACTGTCTTGCGTCGCAACGCTACTGTGCGCGGCACAGAACGACTGGTTGCTCGCCTGCTCGGGATGGGCCGTCAGCGACGAAAGTCTCGACGTGGCGAGGCTGAATCGAGTGTGACGCCAACGGCTGTGGAAGATTTACAGAACCGCCTGCAAGAACACCTGGCGACACATGTCTCCATCCACCATGGCGACAAACGCGGCCGGATTGAAATCGAATACTACGGGAACGACGATCTTCAGCGGATTCTGACTGCTCTGGGGCTGCCTGAGGCGAAGTGAGATTAATGGAAATTGTGGGGCGTGTGTGCCAGACGCCAATCCAACAATGTCGACCGCTGGTGGCGTTTCACAGAAACGCCCTGCAAATCGCGGCTATCTTGCTTATCAACTCGTTTCTTCACACCAATCCTCTATGTGCGGCACAAACAAAAATCTGGGAACAATTTTCAGGTGAAAAGGCGTTCGCACATGTTCAGCGACTGGTCGACTTGGGGCCACGCCCGTCTGGATCCGAAGCCCTCGAGAAATCCAGACGATATATCGAGGAGCAACTCCGGAGCTCCGGCTGGCAGGTAACCCGACAGGCGTTTACCGACGACACCCCGCGCGGCAAAGTCCAGTTCGTAAATTTGATCGCCCAATTTCCCGGGCAACGGAACACGGCGCCTCTGTTTTTGTTGTGCTCTCATTACGACACGAAAACATTCGATGCCATTAAGTTCGTCGGAGCTAACGATGGCGGCTCGAGCACGGGACTTCTTTTGGAACTAGCCCGATTACTCGGGCAGCATCCGCAACTGGCTGCAAAGGTCGAACTGGTGTTTTTTGATGGTGAAGAAGCGTATGATCACTTTTCGGAGACGGATGGATTGTACGGAAGCCGCTATTTTGCCAAACACCTCGGAGGCGACAGGCAATTTCACGGCGGGATCGTGTTCGACATGGTTGGTGATCGCTCTCTCGACGTAACGCTTCCCGCAGATTCGCCCTCCGAAATGGCACGAGATATTTTTGCTGCAGCCGACGCGTTGAAGTTGCGAAGTTATTTTACGTACCTCGACCGCGAAATGATCGACGATCATTCACCCTTAAACGCGGTCGGCATTCCGACAATCGACGTGATTGATTTCGACTATCCCTGGTGGCACACCGCCGGGGATACAATTGATAAAATTAGCCCGAAGAGTCTTCAGACCGTCGGATCCGTTGCGTTGTATTACCTGTCTGACGTCGCGTTGAAATAAAGGATGTTGAAGCGTGAAGCGTTGAACTGTTGCAGCGAGGATTGTTGCTTCCGCTTTAAACGCTTCAACGCTTTGACGAATCACGTGGGTAGCCGTCGGGAAAAGCAATTTCGGCATTGCCTGATGCCCGTTTTCCCGGCAGTTTGATTGGGAGCAGACGCCTCAATAGGCGCCAGAAGCCTATGTCCCATGGAACGCGCAAAAACATCGGTGTAATCGGACTTGGGATTATCGGTCGCGGCGTAGCCGGGAACTTGCGGCGGAAAGGGTTTCCAGTTTACGTTTGGAATCGCTCGCCGCGTTCCGTTCCGAATTTTGTTGGGTCGCCAGGAGAACTAGCTGAGCTTTGCAACTACATCCAAATATTCGTTTCGGATGATGACGCTTTGCTGCAAACCGCCCAGGAGCTAAGTCCAAAACTCACGCCGCACCATCTCGTCCTTGCGCATTCGACAGTTGCTCCGGATTCAATGCGCGCCGCCGCTGAGATCGTTGAGCGCCGCAAGGCGCGGTTTGTCGAGGCGCCGTTTACAGGGAGTAAAGCCGCCGCGGAAAAGGGTGAGCTCGTTTATTACGGGTGCGGAAACGATGCGGCGTTGCGCGATGCGCACCCGATCCTCCAAGCCAGCAGCAAAGAAATTATCAAGATCGGACCGACGATTGGCCACGCCAGCGCCATCAAGATCGCAACCAACATGATCACTGCCGCAAGCATCCAGTCAGCTGCGGAAGCGCTGGCGCTTGTTCAAGCTTTGGGTTTGCCGTTGGAAAAGTTTATCGAGGCAATGGGCAGTAACGCCAGCTATTCAACTACTCTTGCGATGAAACTGCCGAAAATGCTTAGCCGTGATTTTGAGCCTCATTTTTCCGTTAAGCACATGTTGAAAGATATGCAGATCGCTAATCAGATCGGTCTGTCGAATTATCTCGACCTGGGTGTGACGGCTGCCGCTCGCGATCAATTGCTCGAGCAAATGCATTGGGGCCACGGAGACGACGATTATTCGGTGGTAGTGCGAAAATACTTGCACGAGCCTGCGCCGGTTGCTGGCGAAGAGTTGCAACTGGACGAGGAAGAAGAACAACCTGGCGGGGGCGATTTAATTGCAGCTTCAGCCGAACCAGAAACTCAGAGCCAGCAAGAAGCGCATCCGGAGGTGTCGGCTACGCCCCTGATCGGTGTGACAGACAACAGTGCCAGTGACGAAACGACGCGATTGCGTCCCGGTTTTTTCAAGCAGCTATTGAGTCGGCTATCATCCGGAAAAGAATGACGCCGCATTCTGAATCCGGGCACCCGATTTTCTTCGACTTTTCCAAGCGAGCAAAATTTCGAATTAGCGGCTCCGACCGGCTTCGGTTCCTCAACGGTCAGATCACGAATGATCTGCGCAAAGCACGTGAAACGTGCGCAATAGAAGCATGCATTTTAAATGCGAAAGGCAAAACAGACGCGCACATTTATGTTTCCGCATCGGGAGAATCCTTCCTGGTTGACGCAGCCCCCAATCTTCGAGAAACATTGAAAGCCCGGCTGGAACGCTACGTGATCGCTGATGACGTTCAGATTGAGGACGTGACCGATCAATTTTCTCTTTTTCACGCATTGTCACAACAATCCCCCACCGTTGAAAATGGGCGGATTGTCTCTGTGCGCCGTTTTGCTGAGCCAGGATGGGATATTTGGGTGGATGCCAGGCAGCATCGCGTTTCGTTACAGGAAATATCCTCGCGATGGAGACTGTACGATTTAAAGGCGGCTGAGGTCCTGCGAATTGAGCAAGGGATTCCGCGCTGGGGTTGCGAGTTAACAAACGACATCATTCCAATCGAGGCCAACCTGGAACAACGGGTGATCGACTACGAAAAAGGTTGTTACATCGGACAGGAAGTCATCTCGCGAATAAAGATGTCGGGCCAGACGAACAAGCGATTATGCGGGCTGATCTCGTTGGATGATTTTCCTCTTCAGCCAGACATGAAACTTGCCGCTTCTTCAGCGCCGGAGAAGGAAGTGGGCTGGATCACAAGCGCCACCAGCAGCAAACGACTGGCGAAAGAAATTGCACTTGGATACGTCAAACGTGGTTTCAACCATGTCGGTACCACGCTGGAGGTGATGGAAGCCGGAGATTCCGCGCCGAAAGGGTCGCAGCCAATTCGAATCGAAGTGGTTTTGCTGCCATTCGTTTGAGATTGTCGACACATCGGCGGCAGCAACACAATGCCGGAAGACACAGGAATAAACTTGACGGCTTAAAGCCGTCGAGCTCGAAGTCGGACCGACTCGGAATTGTGACGTCATTGGTTTCAGGCTTGACGGCCTAAAGTCGTCAAGTTTGAATCGTGGGCACGCCGAAATCCAAGCGTGCGATGTTGGATGTCTTATTTCTTCAGATGCGGCGAAGCTCCTGCGATCGCTTTTCACTACACTGCCAAAGCAGCGTTACGTGCGCGAACTCGTAAACCTGAGCGGCATCGCTTTTCACACTGTCCAAGACAAATTGCGTGAACTCAGCGCAGTTGGTCTTCTCAGTAGCTGGTCGAACGAATATCACCGCTTTTAGCTAATCGGGACCACCCCATGTACCAAAAGGCTGGTCGGCATCGTACAACTAAGCGAGACGCTTCCGGTCGCCAAAATTTCAGCCTTGGAACGTCGCCGGGGTCGGCGCGCTCCAAAAACGCAGACCCGTCGTCAATCGCGGTCCCTGCCACCCGACCGGCCGGCGAGCTGGGATCTGTTTAAGCGACGGGGCAAAACTGCATGCAGGTTACCCGTGCAAAAGCAAAGGCGCACTGCATCGCGGGCGGATGTTGTCCCCCTTGCCGAGTGAATACTTTTCGATTTCCTCATTAGAATGGAAACTCAATTAACCTGGTACGGGCACTCTGCTTTCAAAATCAAGACGGCTACGGGAAAGATTTTGCTGATTGACCCCTGGATAACCAATCCGGCTTTCGCAGGCGGCAAGGACGAGCTCGCCAGCCTGGATCATGTTGATCTAATTTTCCTCACGCACGGGCACGGCGATCACATCGGTAATTCGATCGAAATCGGAACGCGGACCGGCGCCGGTCTGGTTTCGAACTTCGATCTCAACGCAGCGATTGTTTCAGCACTGGGTTACCCGAAAGAACAGGCCGGTCCCGAGTTAATCGGCCATTTAGGTGGTCAGCTTTCGCTCCTTGATGGTGAAGTGAAAGTGCAGTTCGTCCCGGCGTGGCACGGTTCGTCCATCGAACGGGAAAATGCGCCACCTGTTTATGCTGGCAATCCGACAGGCTTGATCATCACGCTACGCGATGGTTTAACGATCTATCATACGGGAGATACAGATTTGTTCTCCGACATGGCGCTGGTGAAACGATTTCACAAGATCGACGCAATGCTCGTTTGTATCGGCGATCATTTTACAATGGGACCGAATCGGGCGGCAGAAGCTGTAAAGCTGGTGGCTCCGAAAATAGTAATCCCGATACATTATGGAACGTTCCCATTATTGACGGGCACGCCAGAAGCATTCGAACGCGAACTGAAGAAACGGAAAGTCAAGGCCCGGCTGCGCGTGATGCGCCCCGGCGAGAAAATTGCGCTGAATAGCAGTCAAAAAGTTAAAAGGTCCAAACGTTAAAGGTCTCTACGCTTTACCGAGGCTCCTTAATTAACTTTGTAAGTCTTTTAACTTTTTAACTTTCAAACCTTTAACTATTTAATTCCATCTCAACCACGAGCAGATTTGCACAGCCGCAAGACGATGTGCAATCGAATAAGAATCACCAATGCCAAATCGGGAAGATGGGACAAGTTTGGCCGAAAAGGTTACGAACCATGTCCCTCAGGCGCTGAGCAACGCCGCGACGACGTTTGTTGATTCTCTAAAGAT
>Ga0081455_10003954_pt1 | contig 16828 bp, 19 predicted proteins | sample TabmetS3T2R1_FD_70207 | JGI IMG/M metagenome (GOLD analysis project Ga0081455, IMG submission 70207) | Tabebuia heterophylla rhizosphere microbial communities from the University of Puerto Rico - S3T2R1 | ecosystem: Host-associated > Plants > Roots > Rhizosphere ...
AACACCACGAGAAACATAAATGGCTGGGGGAGGAGGGCTCGAACCCCCATTACCAGGGCCAGAACCTGGCGTCCTACCATTAGACGATCCCCCAGCAGCGACGGCCATTGTACGGGGGCCTCGGCGGGAGGTCAAGGCAAGCGCCGCTGGATCGCGCTCGGAGCGAGCTACTGCAGCGAATCGCGCAGCGACCGGCTCGGCTTGAAGCGGGGCACGCGGCAGGCCGGGATGCGGATGGCCTTGCCGGTGCGCGGATTGCGGCCGTTGCGCTCGGCGCGCCGGCTCAACAGGAACGTGCCGAAGCCGCCGATGGTGACCTTGCGGCCCCGCTTGAGGGAATCGAAGACGCCGTCGACCAGGGCGTTCAGCGCGCGCTCGGCCGAGACCTTGGAGCCGCCGGCGGCCTTGGCCATGGCCGAGACGAGATCGGCCTTGATCATGAGGTCCCATTTAGTACGCGAGCCCACCAGGCGAAGTCAAGCGCTCGCAGCACCAACGTCGCCGGCCACCTGCCGTATATAATGCCGCCATGCCACGAGGGGGAATCTTCGATGTGGCCGGCTGGCTCGTGGCGTCGTCCTTCCACGAGTAGAGGAGCCGCGCCCTCATGGCGTTCGCCAGCCTCCGCGAGTTCGTCGCCCACCTCGAGAAAGAGGGCTGGCTCAAGCGCGTGAGCGCCCCGGTCTCGCGCGATCTGGAGATCGCCGAGATCACGGACCGCGTCTCCAGGGGCGCGGGCGGCCGCAACGTGGCCCTGCTCTTCGAGAACGTCCAGGGCTTCGACATGCCGGTGCTCATCAATGCGTTCGGCTCCCGCGAGCGAATGGCCGCCGCCCTCGGCGTCGAGCGGCTCGACGACGTCTCCGGGCGGGTCGCCAAGCTGCTCGACCTGCGCATGCCCGGCTCCACGTTCGACAAGCTGCGCAAGCTGGGCGACCTCTTCGATCTGGCCAAGGCCGGGCCCAGGCGCGTGCGGTCGGCGCCCTGCCAGGAGGTGGTGGAGACGGATCATCCCTCGCTGGCCTCCCTGCCCGCGCTGCGCTGCTGGCCGGGCGACGGCGGCCGCTACATCACGCTGCCGCTGGTGTTCACGCGCGACCCGGCGACCGGCTCGCGCAACGTCGGCATGTATCGCCTGCAGATCTACGACGACCAGACGCTGGGCATGCACTGGCAGATCCACAAGGGGTCGGCCGAGCACCAGCGGGTCGCCGCGGAGCGAGGGGGCCAGCCGATGGAGGTGGCCATCGCGCTGGGCGGCGATCCGTGCGCGATCTACTCCGGCTCGGCGCCCCTGCCGCCCGGCGTGGACGAGATGGTCTTTGCGGGCTGGCTGCGGGGGGCCGGCGTGCCGTTGGTGCCGTGCCGCACCGTCCACATCGACGTCCCGGCCGAGGCCGAGATCGTGCTCGAGGGCTGGGTGGATCCGGCCGAGCGCCGGCTCGAGGGGCCGTTCGGCGACCACACCGGCTACTACTCACTGGCGCGCGACTACCCGGTGTTCCACCTGAAGGCGATCACCCGGCGGAAGAACCCGATCTATCCGACCACCATCGTGGGCCGCCCACCCCAGGAGGACTATTGGCTGGGGAAGGCCACCGAGCGCATCTTCCTGCCGATCATCCGCATGATGCTGCCCGAGGTGGTGGACATGAACATGCCGGCCGAGGGCGTGTTCCACAACCTGGTCATCGTGTCGATCAAGAAGCGCTATCCCGGGCACGCCCGCAAGGTCATGTACGCGCTGTGGGGCCTCGGGCTCATGATGCTGGCCAAGAATATCGTGGTGGTGTCGGACCACGTCAACGTGCACGATCTCTCCGAGGTCGCCTGGCGCGCCACCGGCAACATCGACCCCAAGCGTGACCTGGTCATCGTGGACGGGCCGACGGACGATCTGGACCACGCCGCGATCCGCCATCGCTTCGGGGGCAAGCTCGGCGTCGACGCCACCGAGAAGACCGAGGCCGACGGCATCGGGCAGCCGTGGCCCGACGAGATCGTGATGAGCGAGGACATCCGCGCCCTCGTCACGCGGCGCTGGGCCGAGTACGGGCTCTAGCGCTTCGCTGGTCTGCGTGTCCACCGTCCGGCACTTCCTCGACGCGATCAAGTTCGAGCACACCGTCTTCGCCCTGCCGTTCGCCTACGTGGCCATGGTGCTGGCCGCCGACGGCTGGCCCGGCTGGCATATCGTGCTCTGGGTGACCCTCGCGATGGTAGGCGCGCGCACGCTGGCCATGAGCGTCAACCGGCTGGCGGACCGCTTCGTCGATGCGGCCAACCCGCGCACCGCCCGCCGCCACCTGCCGACCGGGCTGCTCACCGCCACCCAGGTCACCGTCGCCGCGGTCCTCTCGGCGGCTCTGCTCCTGCTCTCGGCCTGGATGCTCAATCCGCTCTGCCTGGCCCTGTCGCCGCTCGCCGTGCTCTTCCTGGTCGGCTACTCCTACACCAAGCGCTTCACCTGGCTCTCACACTGGATCCTGGGCTTCACCGACGGCATCGCGGCCGCGGGCGGGTGGATCGCGGTACGCGCCGCCTTCGATCCGCCGGTCTACGTGCTCTGGCTCGCGTTGACCGTGTGGATCGCCGGCTTCGATCTCATCTACGCTTGCCAGGACGTGGCGTTCGACCGCCGCCACGGGCTCCACTCGATGCCGGCGCGCTTCGGCATCCCAGCCGCGCTGACCACCGCGCGGGTGTGCCATCTGCTCACCGTCGCCGCCTTCGCGCTGCTCGGCTGGATGATGGGGCTCGGCCTCCTGTACTGGGCGGGCGTGCTGCTGGTCGCGGGGTTGCTCGTCTACGAGCACTCGCTGGTCTCCCCGGGCGACCTGTCGCGGCTCGACATCGCGTTCTTCAACGTCAACGGCTACATCGCGGTGATCCTCTTCTTCTCGGTGCTCGGAGGGCGGCTGGTGTGACCGAGACCCTGCACGGCGCCGACAAGGCCCGCTTCGTGAGCACGATGTTCTCCCGCATCGCGCGGCGCTACGACCTGATGAACGGGCTCATGACGCTCGGCATGCACCACGCCTGGCGTCGGTTTGCGGCGCGCCAGACCATCGCCGCGCCCGACGGCCCCGCGCTCGACCTGGCCACCGGCACCGGCGACCTCGCGCTCGAGCTGGCCGAGGTGCACCCGCATCGCGTGGTGGTCGCCGCCGACTTCGCGCTCGGCATGCTGTCGGTGGCGCGCGCGAAGATGCGCGGGATCGAGCAGGCGCGGCGGGTGCGGCTGATGGCGGCCGACGCACTCGCCCTGCCGTTCGAGACGCGCACCTTCGCGTGCGTGACGAGCGCCTTCCTCCTGCGCAATCTGGCCGATCTGGAGCAAGGCCTGCGCGAGATGAAGCGCGTGAGCCGGCCGGGCGGCCGGGTCGTCGCGCTCGAGATCACCCAGATGCGGGCGCCCGGCTTCACCACCCTCTTTCGCTTCTACTTCCACCACGTGGTGCCCTGGGTGGGCCAGCTGGTCGGGGGCGATCGCGAGGCCTACACCTACCTGCCGCAGTCGGTGGATCGCTTCGTCACGCCCGGCCAGCTTGCCGCCCTCATGGAGAAGGTCGGCCTGCGCGGGGTGAACTACCGGCGCCTGGGACTCGGCACGGTCACCGTCCACGTCGGCATCGCGTGAGCCGGCTCCCGCAGACACGAGAGCCCCGGAAGGGACGACGCTACCACTCGGGGCTCGAGTACTCCTCCCAGACGCGCCGCACCACACGGATCTGCCGGGCCCGGCCGTCCTCCTGCTCGAGCGTGACGATGTCCCCCGCGTTCAGACGGTCGAGGTCGGTGCTGGTGCCCTCGTCGGTGACCACCACCGCGTCGCGACAGCTGATGTCGGTACACGCCTCGGCCTGACCGCGCAGCCGCACGGTGCCCGCGGCCTTGTCCACCGACACGACGTGAAACCGGTTGTACTTGAGGGAATCGGTCAGGCCGTAGGTCATGGCGCCCTCCTCCTTTCCGATTGTGCTCAGTTATAGCAGAGGGCAGTCCGGCAGAACAGAGGGCGGTCCGGCGTCCCCAAGCGGTGTATATTTCGGAGCGCTTATGGGTGTCGTCGCCGGTCGTATCGCCGAGACGTTCTACTCGATCCAGGGGGAAGGACCGACCGCGGGACTGCCCGCGGTCTTCGTGCGGCTCCAGGGCTGCTCGGTCGGCTGCCGGTGGTGCGACACCAGGTACTCGTGGGACCCCGAAGGCGGGCGCGAGATCACCCTGCGCGCTCTGCTCGCCGAGGTCGAGGGCTTCCCCTGCCGGCGCGTCGTCATCACCGGGGGCGAGCCGCTCGAGTCACCCCTCTTCACCCCGCTTGCGAGCGCGCTGACCGCAGCAGGCTACGTGGTCGAGGTGGAGACCTCGGGCACGCTGCCGCCGCCCCCCGATGCGCCGGCGGCCATCCAGTGGAACGTCTCCGTCAAGCTCTCCGGCTCCGGCGTGGCGGAGGATCGGCGCATCGCCCCCGGCGCGATCCGCGCCTTCGTCGCGCGCGATGCCTGGTGGAAATTCGTGGTCGAACAGCCCGCCGAGGTCGGCGAGGTTCTGCAGCTCGCGGAGCGCTTCGCCCTGCCGCGCGAGCGCATCCTCCTGCAGCCGGAGGGGCTGCGCGCCGACGAGCTGGCCGCCCGGACCCCGGAGCTGGTGGAAGCCTGCAAGGCCCACGGCTTCCGGTTCTCGCCGCGGCTTCACATCCTGATCTGGGGCGCGCGCCGAGGGGTCTGATGGCGGGCCGACGTGCCGTGGTGCTGCTCTCGGGCGGGCTCGACTCCGCGACCGCCCTGGCGGTCGCGCGGGAGGAGGGCTTCGAGTGCTACGCCCTCTCGTTCGACTACGGCCAGCGCCACGGCCGGGAGCTCGAATCGGCGCGCCGGGTGGCCGACTCTCTCGGCGCCAAGCAGCACCTGGTGCTGCGCCTCGACCTGCGGGCCATCGGCGGCTCCGCGCTGACCGCGGACATCGCGGTGCCCAAGTCCCGCAGCGAATCGGAGATGGGCGCCGGCATTCCGGTCACCTACGTCCCGGCCCGCAACACGATCTTCCTGAGCCACGCGCTCGCATGGGCCGAGGTGCTCGAGTCGAGCGATATCTTCATCGGCGTGAATGCGCTGGACTATTCGGGTTACCCGGACTGCCGGCCCGAGTACATCGAGGCGTTCGAGCGCATGGCTAACCTGGCGACCCGGGCCGGCGTGGAGGGCACGATGCGACTCCGGATCCACATGCCGCTGATTCACCTGACCAAGGCGCAGATCGTCCGGCGCGGCGCCGACCTGGGCGTGGACTTCGGCCTCACGTGGTCCTGCTACGAGCCCCAGGCGGACGGACGCGCGTGCGGCCGCTGCGATTCGTGCCTGCTCCGAGCCAAGGGCTTCCGCGAGGTCGGACTGCCCGACCCCGTACCCGCCGCGCCCTGAGGACCCCTAGGGCAGCGCGCGGGCCGGCACGCCGATGTAGTCGGCCCGGGGCCGGATCAGCCGGTTGTCCGCGTACTGCTCCATGGCGTGGGCGCACCAACCCGCCACCCGCCCCACCGCGAAGATCGAGGTGCAGAAGTCGGGCGGGATGCCGAGGGCGTCGTAGACCACCGCCGAGAAGAAGTCCACGTTGACCGGCAGCGTCGTCCGCGCCTTCATCGCGTCGTAGAGCCGCTCCGCGACCTCGAAGAGCTTGCCTCGCCCGGTGGCCTCCGCCATCGACTTGGCCATCCCGCGCAGCACGCGGGCCCGCGCGTCGTCGACCTTGTAGACCCGGTGGCCGAAGCCGGGCACGCGGGTCCGGGGATCGGAGCGGTCGCGCTTGGACAGCGCCGCGCGCGCGCCGATCCGCGCCTCGACCAGCGCCTCGGCGCGGGCCGGCTCGCCGATCTCCAGCAGCAGGGCCAGCACGTCCTCGTTGGCCCCGCCGTGGCGCGGGCCCTTGAGCGTCGAGACCGCGGCCACCATCGCCGAGTGCAGGTCGGCCACGGTGGCCACCGCCACCCGGGCCGCGAAGGTGGAGGCGTTGAGCTCGTGGTCTCCGTGCAGGGTGAGGATCACGTCGAGCACGCGGGCCACCTCGGGAGACGGCGGCTTGCCGTCGAGCATGGTGAGGAAGCTGGCCGCGTGTGAGCCGTCGCGCGGCGCCGGCACCGGCTCACGATCGGTGCGGATGCGCTGCCAGGCCGCCACCGTGGCCGGCACCAGGGTCATTAGCCGATAGGCCTTGCGCAGGTTCGCCTCCGGCTCGTTGGAGCGCGCGTCGGGATCGTAGGCCGCGGCCAGCGACACCGCGGTGCGGAGCGCGTCCAGCGGATGGCAGTCGCGCGGCAAGCGGCGCAGCATCTCCAGCACCGGCGGCGGCAGCGGGCGCGCCTCGGCCAGCCGCTCCACGAAGGCGGTGCGCTGCGCCGGCGTCGGCAGCTCGCCGAACCAGAGCAAGTACGTCGTGTCCTCGAAGCTGACCGACCCGGCGAGGTCGGCGATCTCGTAGCCGCGGTAGTAGAGCCGTCCCGCCTCGCCGTCCACGCGACAGACCGCCGAGCGCGCCGCGATCACGTCCTCCAGCCCGTCCTTGTATCCCGTCGTCATGGCTGTGCCCTCCTTGGTTGATTATAGTTGATTTACATTGATTAGAGTAGACGGAGCCAGATTTTCCCCGGCCCAGCCGGGGTCCGGGCTGCTAGCATGGGGAGAGGCGATGGTGGTTCTGGACGGAGAGGAATACCTGACCGGCGACGAGGCCGCGGCCCTGATGGGTGTCAAGCGCGAGACGGTCTACGCCTACGTGAGCCGCGGCCTGCTGAAGAGCTACCGGCAGGGCATCAAGCGCCAGCGCCTCTACCGGCGGTCCGAGATCGAGGCCCTGGTGCGGCTGACGCCCTCGGACGCCGACGAGAGCTCGGGGGCCGACTCGCGGGCGGCGCGCGCCCCGGAAGTCCCCCTCGCCGAGAGCTGGATCCGGGAGTAGCCGGCCGTCAGCCCTGGAAGGCGGCCAGCGCTTGCTGCAGTCGCTCGGCGTCCGGGTCGTGCGGGCTGACCGACCGGGCGAAGCGGGCCCCGCAGGGACAGATCACGGCGAGCCGGATGCCGCCCCCCTCCAACGGCTTGCTGGCCCCGCGCAGCACCCCGCACTCGCGGTGCGTCAGCACGAAGCCTCGCAGCTCGGCGTAGAGACCCATCGCCCGCTAGCCTAACAAACCGGCCCGCTCAGGCGGTTGCCGGCGTCTCGCTCAGGAAGGCATCCAGCGCCTTCGCGAACGCCACGGGCGCGTCGAGCACGAGGTGGTGGTACGTCCCGGGGATCTCCACGAGCCGGGCGCGCGGCAGGCGTGCGAGCATCGCCGCGGCCATGTCGGGCGGCAGGATCGGCGAGTGCTCGCCTCGCACCAGCAGGGTCGGCGCGGTGATGCGCGGGAGCAGCGCCCATCCGTCGGTCGGGCGGCGCCGGCCGTTGCAGGCCGGATCGAACCGGTAGAGGAAGCGGCCCTCCCGCTCGGTGATGCCCTGCCGGGCCAGATGCTCGAGCAGACGCGGCTCCGCGACGGTCTCCCGCGGCAGCAGTCGAAAGCTCTTGAGCGCCGACTCGAGCGTCGCGTGCCGCATGGGGCCGCGGTCGCCGCGCCGGTGCATGGTCTGCAGGCGCTCGGCCGGGATGGAGGGGCGGCTGTCGATGACCACCAGGCGCGCCACCCGATCGGGATGCCAGGCGGCGAACGCCATCGCGTTGTGGCCGCCCATCGAATGGCCGGCGACCGTCATGCGCGCCCAGCCCATGGCCTCCATGACGGAGACCAGGTCCGCGACGAAGTCCTCGGTGGCATAGGCGGGGGAGGCCGGCCACTCGCTGGCGCCATGGCCGCGCTGGTCGAGCGCGAGCACGTGATACCCGGGGACGAACGACGGCACCACCGCGTCGAACCAGTGGGCGTGGGCCGAGCCGCCGTGCAGGAAGCAGAGTGCGGGGCGGCCGGGCTCGCCCCACTCGAGCGCGTTCAGGGCCAGTGCGTTCACGGACAGCATGCGGCGGCGAGCGGTCTCGCAGGCGAAGCGGGTGGGTTCGGTCATGCGCGGCATTGTACTCAGCAGACGCGCGGTTGTGACCATCTCCGTCGTCACCTGGCGGACTTTTGTCAGCGGTGCGACGCGGCCGATGTGACGACGGAAAATCGCCGACCGCCTTTTCAGTCACTTGCCGCGACATCCGGGTGGCAAGCCGGTTGCTCTCGTTTTCGTCGTTGCGAACTTTTCCCTTGGGCCCACACCTCTCACCACGGAATATTTGAGACCGACGAATGGACGATAGCTCGCTGCCCCGCTCGCTCTCCTGGACGTCGCTCCTGCTCTTGACTCTCCTGGCCGCCTTCGCCGAAGGCGCCATCCTGTTCCCTGATGCGGTGCTTCCGACCACGCGCCTGGCCGCTGCGCTCTCCTGGGATCCGGCGGTTCACAGCTATCCGTCGCCGGAGGGGAGTGCCGAGCCCTCGTCGACGCCGTCACCCGACTCGCCGACTCCGGCCCCCGAGACGCCCGCCGTCAGCGCACCGGCCCAGCCCCGCGGCGAGACCCGGGTGATCGCCGGGCGCGTGCTCGAGGCGGGCAGCGGCTCGCCGATCCGCGGAGCCTCGGTCTGGGCGGGCACCACCGAAGTCGTGACCGGCCCCGACGGCCGGTTCACCACGGCGCCCGTCGAGGCCGGCTCGGTGGTGTGGGTGAAAGCGCCGGGCTACGAGCGCAAGAAGCTGGCGGCCGATGCCAGCGACGTGACGGTCAAGCTGGCCACGCATCCGATCAAGGCCGCCTACCTGACCTACTACGGCGTCGCCGACCGCGGCATCCGGCAGCGCGTGCTCGATCTGGTGGCCCGGACCGAGCTGAACGCGGTGGTCATCGACGTCAAGGGCGATCGCGGCCTGATCCCCTACCGCACCCAGGTCCAGGCGGCCCTCGATGCCGGCGCACAGGGGCCGGTGATCATCAAGGATTTCGACGAGCAGCTCGCCGGCTGGAAGGCCCAGGGCATCTACACCATCGCCCGGATCGTGGCGTTCAAGGACAATGTCCGCGCCAATGCCCGGCCCGATCTGGCCATCGTCGACACCCGCACCGGCAAGCCGTGGATCGACCGGGAGAACCTGGCCTGGGTCGACCCCTTCCGCGAGGAGAACTGGGACTACCTGATCGCGGTCGCCAAGGAGGCCGCGGCCAAGGGCTTCGACGAGATCCAGTTCGACTACGTGCGCTTCCCAACCGACGGCAAGCTGGCCGCCGCCCGCTACGCGCAGCCCAACAACCCGCAGACCCGCCTGCCCGCCATCGCCGGCTTCCTGGCCAAGGCGCGCCGAGAGCTGGGCCCCACCGGCGTGTTCCTGGCCGCGGACATCTTCGGCTACACCGCCTTCAACACCAACGACACCGACATCGGCCAGCGCATCGAGGAGCTGTCGGTGAGCCTCGACTACATGTGCCCGATGGTCTACCCCTCGGGCTATCACCTGGGCATCCCCGGCGTGCGGAACCCGGTGCAGAACCCCTACGAGATCGTCAAGGAGAGCGTGCGGCTCACCCGCCAGCGCTCGCAGAACCCGGGGGCGCAGGTCCGGCCGTGGCTGCAGGACTTCAAGGACTACGCCTTCGACAAGCGCATCTTCGGTCAGACCGAGATCCGCGCCCAGATCAAGGGCGCCGACGACGGCGGCGCCTCCGGCTGGATGCTCTGGAACCCGAAGAACGACTACACCGGCGCGGCCCTTCGCCCGAAGACCACCGCCATCTCGAAGTCGCAGTAGCCGTGCGGACCGTCGTCGCGATCGTCCTGGTCGCCGTCTCTCTGGGCGCCGCCGTCCTGGCTTCTGCGCAGCATCCCACCCGGGAGCCCAACGAGCTGGGCCGGGTGATGATCCTCGAGTACCACAAGATCGACAACCCGGAGGGCCGCTGGACCCGCACGCCGGAGAACTTCAAGCGCGACCTCATGCGGCTGTGGGAGCGTGGCTACCGGCTGGTCGCCCTCACGGACTACCTCGACGGCAAGATCTCGCTCCCCGCCGGAACCTCGCCGGTAATCCTCACCTTCGACGACTCCTCTCCGGGACAGTTCCGCTACGTGCAGCGCGGTGGCGAGTGGGTCATCGATCCGGAGTGCGGCCTGGGCATCCTGGAGGCCTTCGCGCGGGAGCACCCCGGCTTCGGCCGCGCCGCGACGTTCTATGTGCTGCCGGGCGCCAATCCGCCCAACCGGCTCTTCAACCAGCCCGAGCACGCCAGCCGCAAGCTGCAATACCTGGCCAGCCAGGGCTACGAGATCGGCAATCACTCGCTCTGGCACGCCGAGCTGGGCCGCTACCCCGAGTCGGTGGTACGGGATCAGCTGGCCGGCGCGCAGGAGTGGGTGCAGCGCCACGTGCCGGGCTATCGCTTCCGCACCCTCGCGCTGCCGATGGGCAGCTATCCCAAGGAGCTCGGCTGGGCGGTGTCCGGCGAAGCGAAGGGCATGGCCTACCGGCACGACGCCATCCTGATGGTGGCGGGCGGAGCCGCCCCGTCCCCGCACGCCAGGGCCTTCGATGCCCTCCACCTGCCGCGAATCCAGGCCGTCGAAAAGGACCTCGACTACTGGCTCACCTATTTCGACCGCAACCCGGGCGAGCGCTACGTCAGTGACGGAGACCCGGGCACGATCACGGTGGTGAGCGGCAACGCCGGCAAGCTACGCGCGGTGAAGGCCGCGCGGGTGATCGAGCGGAAGTAGCCTACTTGTAGAGCAGGTAGGACGCCCGCCGCTGCAGGAACGAGGCGTGGGCGGCGTCGGCCCAGGCCAGCAGCCGCACGAACGGATCCCCTCGCAGGAACGACCACATCGTCGAGCGATTCACCAGCAGGTTCTGGATGGCCGCGGGGTGGAACTGCTCGCGGTAGCGCTCGGTCAGCTCGCGTCCGAGCGCCAGACCTACCGACACCGGCCGGATCGCGTCCCGATCGGTCACGGTGAGCTGCACGCCGCCGACCGCACGCCCGGCGTAGACGCTCGACGTCGGGGTGAAGGAAATGGGCTGGAAATGGACGCCGGCCAGGCCGCGGGCGTTCATGGCGTCGGCCAGCGCCTCCGGATCACTGATCCAGGGGGCGCCGACAACCTCGAACGGGATGTCCGTACCCCGCCCGACCGAGAGGTTGGTGGCCTCCAGGAGCCCCACGCCGGAGTACAGGAGTGCCTGGGTCTGATTCCGGATGTTGGGCGACGGGTTCACCCACGGCAGTCCCGTCTCGTCGAACCATTGCCCGCGCTGCCATCGCTCCAGCGCCACCACCGTCAGCTTGACCGGGAGCTTTCGCTCGGCCACCACCATCCGGGCGAACTCCCCGATGGTCATCCCGGTGCGCACCGGGATCGGGTGCGGCGCGGTGAACGAGCGCATGTCGGGATCCATCAGCGGTCCCTCGACCACGCTGCCCGTGATCGGGTTCGGCCGGTCCAGCACCACGACCTGGATCCCACGCCGGCCGCTCTCCTCGAGGGCATACACGAGCGTGGTGAGATAGGTGTAGTACCGGACGCCGACGTCCTGAATGTCGAACACCAGGGTGTCGATGCCGTTCAGCATCTCGGGCGATGGCCGGCGCGTCGGTCCGTACAGGCTCCAGATCGGCAGCCCGGTGGCCGCGTCCCGCCCGTGCGGCACATTGGCGTCGACCTGGCCGGTGATGCCGTGCTCGGGCGAGAACAGCGCACGCAGGCGCACCTGCGGCGCGGCCGCGAGCAGATCCACGGCCCGGCGGCCCTGCCCGTCGATGCCGGTCTGGTTGGTGATCAGGCCCACCGTCCGGCCCGCGAGCGGCGCGAAGTCCTCGGCCACCAGCCGATCGAGGCCGGTCAGAGTCGGGCCTTCCGGTGGCGCGGGCAAGTCCGACGCGGGTGCGGGCGTCTGCGTCTCGACCGCGGCGGTCTCCACCGGCGGCGTCTCGCGCGGCGCGAAGCGCGTGCCCACCGCCGCGCTGACGCGCCGCCGCAGCTCGGACACGTTGCCCTTGCCGTAGGGGTGCACGCGGTTGGTGAGCAGGATCATGTAGATCTTGCGCGCCGGGTCCATCCAGATCGCGGTACCGGTGAAGCCGGTGTGGCCCACCGAGCCCGACACGAAGTAGGCCCCGAGCGTGCGGGAGTAGGGCGACGCGATGTCCCAGCCGAGGCCGCGTGTGGTCTCGCCGATCACGTGTGGGGCGAACATGGCCCGCACCGTCGATTCCTTCAGGTAGCGCCGGCCGCCCAGCTGCCCGCCGTTGAGGAGCATGCGGCAGTAGCGCGCGAGATCGGCCGCGGTGGAGAAGACACCGGCGTGGCCGGCCACGCCGTGGAGCAGGCGCGCGTTGCCGTCGTGCACCACGCCGCGCAGCGGCCCGTGCGCGTCGACGACCTCGGTGGGCGCGGTGCGCTTGCGCCACGAGGCGGGCGGCGCAAAGGCGGTGTCGCGCATGCCGAGCGGCGCGTAGAACTGCCGCCGCGCGAACCGGTCGAGCGGCTCGCCGCTCACCCGGCGGACCAGCTCGCCCAGGAGGATGAAGCCGGTGTCGCTGTAGAGGAACGTGCTCCCGGGCGTCACCGCGAGCCCCACCTTCGCCTGCAGCCGTGCCGCCTCCGGGAAGCCGCGCGCCATCGCCTCGCGCGAGGGCAAGTCGGGCATGCCCGCCGAGTGCGTGAGCAGCCGCGCCACCGTGACATCCTGGTAGGCGGGCGTGTTGAACTCCTTGAGGTAGTGACCGAGCGGCTGGTTGAGGTCGATCTTGCCCATCTCCCAGAGCCGCAGCACCGACGGCGTGGTGGCCACCACCTTGGTGAGCGAGGCGATGTCGAAGATGGTGTCCGACGTCATCAGCTCCGGTGCCGGCACGGTGGCGCGCCAGCCGAGCACCTTTCGGTGGACGACCTGATCGCCCTGACCGACGAGGAGCATCGCGCCCGGCACGTCGGACGCCGCGACCGCGTCGCGGATCGCATCGTCGGCCGCCTGCGTCCACGCCACCGTCTGCCCCCGAGCCATCGACGCGGTCAACAGCACCAGCGGCGCGATCAAGAGCAGGAGCGCGGACGAGCGCATGGGCCTATGATACGGGCTCATCGGGGCGCCCACTGCCGGAAAATCGGGGAGCCCCGTGCTAGGATTCGCCCGTGGCGCAGCGGGTGTTCGTCACGGGCGGCACGGGGTTCGTCGGCAAGAACGTCGTTCGCGCACTTCTTGCGCATGGATTTCTCGTTCGGCTGCTGGTGCGCCCCGGCTCCGAGCACGACCTCAAGGGCTTCGAGTCGATCGATCGCGTCCCCGGCGACGTGATGAAGCCCGACGGCCTCGCGCCGAGCATCGAAGGCTGCTCGGCGCTCATCCATCTGGTCGGCATCATCGCCGAACAGCGCCGCCGCGGCGTCACCTTCGAGCGGCTGCACGCGCAGGCCACCCGCAACATGCTGGGCCTCGCCCGCGCCGCCGGCATCAAGCGCTACGTGCAGATGAGCGCGCTCGGCACCCGGGCCCACGCGCGCGCACGATACCACCGCACGAAGTGGGAAGCGGAGGAGGCGGTGCGGGCGAGCGATCTGGACTGGACCATCTTCCGCCCGTCGATCATCTTCGGCCGCGACGACGCGTTCGTCTCCATGCTCGCGCGCCTGATCAAGCGTGCGCCGGTGGTCCCGGTGCTCGGCAGCGGGCGCTATCGCCTCCAGCCGGTCCCGGTAGAGCAGGTGGCGGAAGGCGTTGCGCGCGTGCTGCGCGGGCCCGCCGGAGTACGCCAGACCTACGACGTGGCCGGCCCGGTCCCGTACGCCTTCGTCGACCTGCTCGACGAGATCGGCCGCGCCCTCGGCCGGGCCCGCGTGAGGAAGATCCACATTCCGCTCGGCCCGGTCCGGGCCGTGACCCGCGCGCTCCAGTGGCTACCGTTCTACCCGGTGTCGACCGATCAGCTCGTCATGCTCCAGGAGGAGAGCGTCGGCGATCCGACGCGCTTCTTCGCGGATCTGGGCATCAAGCCCGAGCCGCTTCCCGTGGGCCTGCAGCGCATGCTCGCATCGTCGTGAGCGAGTGGCCGCACCACGGCGCGTTCCCGCACCAGCATGGTGACGCGCGCCGGCTCATGGAGCGCATCGAGGCCCAGCTGCGCGAGCGCATCGAGGAAGCCCTGGAGATGGCGGCGCTGAAGCTGATGGTCGAGGCCCGAGCACAGAGCGGCCGGCCGGCGCCGGACAGCACGAGCACCACCGATCGGGCCGAGTTCCAGACCATCACCGCCGGGATGCTGGCCCGGCTCCGTGAGCGCTTTGCGTCAGAGCTCTCCGAAGAGCAGCGCGCCCGCCTCGCGCAGGCCGAGGCCGCGATGGCCGACGCATCCAGCCGCCCGCTTGGCGGCCAGGTCTTCCTCGCCCGCCAGTTGCCCGACTACTGGCAGCGCCTCGAGCGCTATCAGCGCGAAGATTCCGAGCGCTACCTCGCCGAGGCTCAGCGCCCCGGTTGGCTCAAGCGGCTCTTCGGCACTCCGTAACCTCGTCGGTGTCCCGGCGAAGCTCGGCCAACACCCAGAGATCCTCACACTCCTGGATCGCACGCGTCCACTCGGCATACCCCTCGAGTAGCGCGGTCCGCAGCCCGCTCAATCGATCCTCGCACCGGTCGATGCGGGCCCTGAGCTCAGTCGGCAGCCCGGCCGCGGTGTCTCCCGCGGTACGGGCGGCGATCCGGTCCAGCAGACGATTCAACTCATCCTGCAGCACCCTCTCCAGCGTGGTCATCCCAGCACCTCCTGTGGGACTCATATACTAAACACGTGAATAGCCACCTCGTCAACCCGGACCGCCGTTCATGCTTGACGGCATGCAACATGGGACCGTAGGCTCGCAACATATGTTGCACGTCCGGCGGGTCCTGTTGCCCCAGCGTGGCGCTGTCTTTGCGCTCTCGGCGCGCTGGCCAGGCCGGACCACGCGCGCGTGAGCCGGGACGCGCGCCTCGTCCTCTTTGCCAAGACCGCGCGGACGTTCTGCTACGGCTTCCTGGGCGTGCTCCTGCCCGTCTACCTGGCCGAGCGGGGCATGGATGCGCGGGAGATCGGCGTGGCTGTCACCCTCACCCTGCTCGCGAGCGCAGCGATGACTTTCGGAATACGCCAGCCCGCCGAGCGCTGGGGTGCCCGCGCCGCCCTCCTCGCCCAGGCCGGTCTCATCGTCGTCTCGGCGCTCCTGCTACTGGCCACCGACCATCCCTGGCTCGTGGTGGCCGCCGCGATGATCGGCAACGTCGCGGTCGGGACCGGCGAAACCGGGCCGTTCCTCACCCTCGAGCAGATTGCGGTCACTCGCGCCAGCCCCCGGGCCGAGCTGACCACGACGCTGAGCTGGTACAACCTGGCCGGCTACGCCGCGTCCGCGGTCGGGGCCGCGACCGTGGCGCGCGCCGGCGCCTCACCCCGGCTGCTCTTCGCCGTTTTCCTGTTGAGTGGGCTGGTTCAGATCGCGGCCTACGCGCGGATGCGGCCGGCCGCCTCGCTCCCCGCGGGCGCCCGTACCGGGGCCGCAACACCCTCGCGTCCGCTCGTCCGCCGGCTGGCCGCGTTGTTCGCCCTGGATTCCTTGGCCGGCGGCTTCGTGCTGCAGAGCCTCGTCGCGTACTGGTTCTACATGCGCTTCGGGATGGACCTGGCCGCGCTGGGCTGGACATTCTTCGGGGCGCAGGTGCTGTCCGGCCTCTCGCTGCTGCTCGCCGCTCGCCTGGCCCCGCGACTCGGCCTGGTCAACACCATGGTGTTCTCACACCTGATCTCCAACGTGCTGCTGATCGGAGTGGCGTTGGCCCCGTCGGCCTCGCTCGCGGTCACCCTGCTGCTGGCGCGCCACCTGCTCTCCCAGATGGACGTGCCGACCCGCCAGAGCTTCCTCATGCTGGCCGTCCAGGACCACGAGCGCGAGAGGGCGGCCAGCCTCACCAACGTGAGCCGCACGCTCGCGCAATCGGTGAGCCCCGCGCTCACCGGCTGGGTGATGGGTAGCATCTCGCTCGCCGCGCCGTTCTTCCTCGGCGGCGGGCTCAAGATCGTCTACGACCTGATGCTCTACGCGACGATCCGGAAGGTCGTCCTCGACGCCGGCGCCGCCCGCGCGCCGGCCCGCTGAGGTCAGCCGCGCGGGCGCCCGATCATGCAGGAGATCTGATAGCGATGGCGGGCCACCCAGCCGTAGAGCCGTGGCGCGAGGATCTCGACGCCGGGTAGCCGGAACAGCGCGGCCAGCCAGCGCCATCCACGCAGTCGCCGGAGAATCTCCGGGATCGCCGCATCACCGGCCAGCAGCCGCCCGTCCGGGAGGATCAGGTGCATGGCCTCGAGGCAGGCGTCGTCGCGCATCCACGGATAGCGGGCTCGCCGCTCGGGGGCCTGGCACGGCAGGAACTCGAAATAGCCCGGCACCGCCCGGCTCGCGATCCACGAGACCCCGCCGCGACAGAGCCCGCAGGCGCCGTCGTAGATGAGGATCGCGCGCGCGCCGGCGGCGTAGCCGCTCGACTTGTTCCTCTGCTTGGGCGGCCCGGTCGGTTCCACGAAGCGGACGACCGTAGCGGCTGTATGGAGAACCAGATGTCTCACCGGATATCGTTCTGCGATCAGTGGATGTCGGCGAACTTGATTCGGTTGACCGGGCTCTGCTGCGTGAACTGCAGAACAATGCGCGGCAGACGAACAGAGCGCTCGCTGCGAAGGTCGGGATCGCCCCGTCCACGTGTCTCGAGCGGGTGCGCGAACTGCGCGCGCGCGGCGTGATTCGCGGCTTCCGGGCCGAGGTCGACCCGGCCGCGATCGGCCGC
>Ga0081455_10003955_pt1 | contig 16828 bp, 15 predicted proteins | sample TabmetS3T2R1_FD_70207 | JGI IMG/M metagenome (GOLD analysis project Ga0081455, IMG submission 70207) | Tabebuia heterophylla rhizosphere microbial communities from the University of Puerto Rico - S3T2R1 | ecosystem: Host-associated > Plants > Roots > Rhizosphere ...
ACCCGTCCGCTTCTATTACATTGCTGCTATCATTTTCTACTGCTTCAGTCCTTACATCTGTGTTGTTGTTGTCTGTTACGGCAAATGTTGTACTGACTGTAACGATTGATATCATCAGCATAGCCATTGCTGCTGCTGCCACGGTGATTACAATCGTATTCATTTGAGCCAACAAAATATACACATACATGAGCAAAAAACTTCTCAGAAAGAAATATTATATTTATTCTACCTAACATTTGATTAGAGTATTTGATATGCGTTAGCGCCGCCTCCAACATCAACAATAACTCCGTTTCTAGCCTATTTTTTCTTTTAATATGATCTATTTAGATCATCAGTAGCAGCTCAAATTACTAGAATAAAACGCTAATCAAGAGTTGTTTTTGCGGATTTCATTCAGGGGCCAAAAGGTACTTGCAATTATTCGGTAAGCTTATTATCAAGGACTACTGCATCCACCTGTAATCATTTATTGTCAGGTCTCTTAACCACAGAACGATTAAAGAGCTTTAGTGACTCTGTTCTGCTTGTCGCTATTACAATACTGGCATATAATCTCGTCCCTCCATCAATTGTGAACGGTGAGGTTAATCCAGATGAACAGGCGGATTTTTTTTATAACTTATACGGACTCATAAGTAGCTTCATAGTGATTTCTGTTTTCTGGATTTTTTCCATGTATTTTTTTGACTATCTAAAGTACCCGACTGAAATCATTACACTGGTCTTTGTAACCTTTTTTGTACTGATACTGATAACTCCAATTACTACCGTTGCAGAATTACAATATAGAAGTTGGGAAGCGGTAGCGGCCTTGTCATTATTACAAGTTGTCAATTCAATGTTGTTGATGTTATTGTGGTGGCTTTTAGGAAAGAGTAAAAATCTACAAATTAAAGAACTCGACAATAGTACTAAGAAAAGAATGTACATCAGACTGGCTATTATTCCATCTCTCTACATCATTTCGATAGGCCTGTCATTCTTTAACTTTAACGTAGCAGTTATTTTCCCGGTCTTCATGATTCCCTGTCTGATTTTAGTTGCAAAGGTGCATAAGCGTAAGCATGCCATTAAGGAATGATAATACTGTAGAGTAGTACATATTTATACATATTCAGACTTGAAGCTGGAAGCTGAACATGTGGATGGATTCGACTCCTTTAATTTGATTTTCCTCATAAATTGCTTAATACTATAACACTTTTTGTTTTAGGAATCTGATTTGTTTATACTGGATAATTAGAGTAGTTTCCAAATATATTCCAACTATTTTGTTCCAGTATTCAGCATAATATTTGCAACTAGTTTTGCGTTAGATGCACTCTTTTTTAGCTTTCATGCATGACCCGACGCATATTAATTTGGAGGATCCAATTCAATCATTTTCTCTTACAACTCTCCACTTTTATTCCAACAGAATATATAGTATTTGAAGGACAAAGGGACGAACCACCTCATTCCAGAGCTTTCAATTGCCCCTTCCAACCTCCTATACGATGTGCAACCGACACGTCATAGACGCCACGGCGTACAGCCAGGATAGGATGACCGGACGGTTAAATACTATTTCTAAGGCGTGTAAAATCATGGAACATCATGGGATCTCCGATCTCTGCTAATGTAGTTGTTCGTACACTATCAAGTCGGCAAATCAGTACGAGAGGGCGATCATCTGGCCATAGCGCAGTAGGGCAGTCAATCGGATCTCCTTCTGTGGCAAGTTGTAAAAAAAGATTGAATATGCTTTTCTCAGCTGTCCCTCCTGTTCTTCAAATAATGATGGCGGCTGCTTTTGTAATTCTTCAAGCGTCGGATTGACAACGCCGGCATCGGGGTTCCCAGTGATATCGTGCATACTGTGCTTCATCCGCAGCATTTACAAACCGGAAGACATGAAATGCGTGGAAAGCTGTTTGGGCAAAACTGACAGGAGCTGGCAGAGCTTTAGCCAACGGTACGGCGTTTGCAATCCATGGATGGGACTAGGAATTAAAGAACTTTCATCCGACATCCCTGAAGCAGGGTCGGGACAGAATGTCTTCAGAAAAGCAAGCATCTCATCTGGAGTACAAGTAAAGAAAACGAACAGAGGTAGAGCGATTAGGTCGATCCACATGATCGTCAATGTAATTGTTCCACATCCAGGTGAATAATGTTCGTTAGTGGCTGTCTACCGTGATGTACACAATTCGTATACAGGTTTTATACAGTGAATGATCATGTTTACGTATACCGAATTTTCATTCGCTCATTTAGATTTTATACTCAATTAGATTCGGCGTTTTAAATGAACAGGCGTATTTTCAATGAACCCCAGATATTTGCCTTATGGGGTGCTCAATCGGGATAGTTCAGAATAGTTCAGAATAGTTCAACCTTTCCCTGAGCAGTGACAATAGGCTGCATGCCTAGCTTCGTCATGGCCGTAAGAGAGCCTTTCACACGGTGAATCAGATTCTAATATCATACAATTGAATGTAGATTCATACTATCAAAAACTAAAATGGACACTTGAAGGTAAATCTAAAAAGATCAAAGTTAGAAGAAGGACTAAGAAGTAAGTTACATCCTACCTACTGCTGTTCGCCTTCATTAAGTAGATTCCTTTCGAGGAACTCCGCAGACAAGTAATTAACCCGAAACTTAAGATCACATCGCTGCAATATGTTCATGTGCTTATCTATACGTAAAATTTTATATCGACGCAGCATAATGAACAACGATTGTCATCATCCAAGACATATGAAAAAGCTGTGCATTCTGGAAAGATGTCAGCCTATCCTCTACATTCTAAAGATAAGTTGGTAACAGAAGGAAAGACAACTGTTAGATCAATAGCGAAGGTAATACAAAAAAAGAAAAGATTGGATTCACCAATCCTCATAGCAGGATTTCCTGGGCCGGGTCTAGTAGGATCGATAAGCACTAGCTATATTATCAACAGACTACACATGGAACAAATTGCCTGTGTCGAATCTGAGTATATAGTACCAGGGGTTATTTATGCTGAAGGGAAACTTAGACACCCATTTCGGTTGTATTCTAATGAGGAGGGCAGTGTCTGCGTACTGGTATGTGAAGCTCCTATAATGATAGAGGGTATGCATTCAGTTTTGGATACTGTTACAAAATGGGCCTTAAATAATAAGGTCAAGCAGGTTATGGTGTTAGATGGTATTGCCGTAGAAAGTATACCTAATTCTAAGAGAACCCCCATAATTATGTCAAGTGATGGAGAGGTTGCAGATGAGGCTAGTCTAATTCCAGATACAGACGAAGAGGCACATAACAATGAGGCTCAAACAGAGTATTCTGAGCAGAATGTATATCCAACTACTGCATTTATCGGCGGATTAGCAGGAGGATTATTATCCTCTTGTCTATCAAATGGGCTGGCTTCTAAGGCTCTATTCATATCTTCAACTAGAGGAATGCCAGATCCAGAGGGGGCTGCCATACTATTAGAATCACTTGATAAAATTACAGACGATAAAGGCCTAGAGATAGATACTAAACAACTAAGGAAACAAGGAGTGGCTCTACGGGTAAGATTGGAAAAGATAATTCAATCTCTTCGCAGTCAACAACAGCAACCACAGGAAACGGGAGCACAGGATGCCGATCGTATTAGAGACGGTGTAATGTACGGATAAGTATTACAACTGCCGATTTTTTAGTTGACAAATATGATCACTCTTAGACATGCTATGCGAGATTGTAAGCGTTGATTAACTGCACAGGCAACCTATACTTCGGCCCATTACACTATACACTAAATGCAGGAAGATCAAAACTGCAAGCTACAGGTTAACAATTCTACAAAGATTAAAGCCAATTCTGGTTTTGTACCTTACATTTTTCATCAGCTAGTATTATATACTCCATTAACTATGACAAAAGTCTTTTAAAGATAGTTCGGAAGCAGACTTACCGACCTACCACATGGATTTTGTCAGACAACATATGTTAGAGTATTGTCAATATTATTTACGCTTCGTATTATAAAAGTGAATCTGGAAATGCCAAACTAAGTTAGTTAAGAAGTTAGGAGGGTGTTTCACCATGGTAAATAAACTTGTGAAATGCTCATAAGCTTCTCCTATCTACCTCATTGCGTCCTAAAAAACGTCAATGTTCTTAAAGAAAATAGTAGGAAGACCACTGTCTTCATTTAATTTTAGGTTATAAAGTTAAGTCAAAACAGTCATCTAAAGGAGACTGGCTAATGAGTTTTAGGACTTAAAAAACGAATTTGGGCAACCAGTCAACCCTTTTGGATTAAATTACCGATCAGACTATATTTATTTACGGCTGAATTTCTATTCAGCCACATTGATAAACTAATAATAAAAAGTATTTATCCAAGCATTAAGATAGGCATGTATGTATTTAACTGATATAACCAGACCAATATCGATTTGCTATTCGCGAATCACGTTTTTGGTGTTTAATAGTATTCGTAAATCAAAAATAAAATGAGAAGGAAGAATATGTTTCCCAATAGAGACGAATTTATGATGAATCGAGACAATATTAGTGCATTAGTAATCGCAATAATATTAGTAGTTTCTGCTATCATTGGCTTTACAATATATTTCAACGATCTTAACCTTAATCAAGCTTGGTCCGCACAGCAACAAAAAGATAAAGGGTTGACCGTAGGTGGTGTTCATTCACCAGAATTACAATTTGACAAAAACTACACTAATATGACGAATGCTGTCCAAACCGAAATAACTCCTCCAGAAATGATAGCTGGAATGGTAGAAAATCATAATAAGACAACGATGAAGCTTAATGCTAGTCAATTCCAGCAAATTGACAAGACACAATTTATAAAGGCCCCTGAATTTGCTCAAATTAGTGGTTATATAAATACCCCTGATAATAGTCCACTTACACTTTCATCTCTTAAAGGAAAAGTAGTGTTACTATACATCTGGACATATACATGCATAAACTCGATTCGTCCAATGCCATACATTGATGATTGGAACCAAAAATATTCTGATAATGGCTTAGTCGTAGTCGGTGTTCATTCTCCAGAGTTTCAATTCGAGAAAAACTTTACTAATGTGAAGGACGCGGTCCAACGGTTCGGAATAAAATATCCTGTAATACTAGACAGTGATCATGGAACTTGGAATGCATATCAAAATAATTATTGGCCCAGATATTACTTGATTGATTCTCAAGGGTATATAAGATACGATCACATAGGTGAAGGTGATTACGATCAAATAGAAAAATCAATTCAGTCGCTATTGGCTGAACGTGCTGCTCTAATGGGCGCAAAAGAAATAAGCTTCAAAACGGAACCTAGCACAGTAATTAAACCAGAAAGTTTGTATTATGTAGATTTAAGCCAGAACATGACACCGGAAATATACATAGGGTATAATACAGCCAGAGCTCCTCTTGGAAATCCTGAAGGCTTCAAACCAGAACAGACAGTTTCATACTCAATCCCATCAAATACAAATTTTAATCCTCACATTGTATATCTTCAAGGGAAGTGGAAAAACAATCCCGATAATATGGAATTACAAAGTGATTCTGGGCGCATTGTTTTGACATATTATGGAAAGGCTGTAAATATAATAGCGGGAGGAAAGGGTGAAGCAGTTGTTTCTAATGATGAGGAAGGAGGAGCAGCCGCGGCATTAACATCAAACAACTCACTAGGCGTGGATTTATCATCTAATGGTAGTTTCAAAATTGACGGACAAAGGTTGTATAATTTAGCTATACACAACAACTACACTGCCCATAGTATTGTAATTGATGTAAAGGGAAAAGGCTTTCAATTCTATACCTTTACTTTCGGATAGATGCAGAGAAGACGATACGATAATATCAAGACTAAATTAATAGGAGTTATTATTCTACTACCAACTATAATTACTTCTGTCCTTAGTGGCACTGCATAACAAATATCAGGAAGTAATCATTTACTAGATGCTTATGCAGACTGATTTAAAGATAGGTCGGAAAAGAGCACAGGTACCTTACATACCATTTACTTCAATTAATATACGGATTGACAAATTAACTCGACTTTCATTATTCCAATCCTATTGCTTAAATAACTCGTCTATGTAGCACCATTTCCAATTTTCACCGGGTTCAAATGACTTAATGACAGGATGATTAGTTGATTTGAAATGTTTGGTTCCATGTTTATTTTTAGAAGAATCGCAGCAACCGACATGACCACATGATAAGCATAATCTTAAAGCCACCCAATCGTCACCTATCTTTTCACATTCTTCGCAACCCTTTGTTCTAGCCTTTGCTTCAAGGTTTACTTGTTCCAGATGAGTACAAGATTCCATGAACATATTAGCGTAATAAAATATTTAAGCTCATTACTATTGTACACTGTAGTGTAAATGATAAATCTGTCACTGGCGGATTCGTCATAATAACTGAAAATAATGAAATGTAATGATGAGAACGCTTTATGTCTGGATAAAATGCCAACACCAAGTACTACTCTATATTCTCTGAACCACTTTACTTAATAAGGTGGGGTTGATGTTAGGACTAAAACCAACTTAGCCTCCATCTTTGTAGTAACAGATATGATTTGCAGGATCAAACTCCTTTCCATTTCAATAATTTAAAAGACATGACAAAAACGGCGAATATTACGATGGCACTTATTAGAAACGTAACTGCACCAATTGAATTATATAAAAAGCCACCTAAAGTTAGTCCCAAGATACTTGCCAAACCTCCAAAACTGCCTGCAATGCCTTGTACTGCTCCTTGGAGTTTAGATCCTGCACGCCTAGATAATATGGACATGAAAGAGGGCCACATGAGACCATTACCGACTGCAAATAATATTACAGCCACGCTGACTGAGACAATATTATTTGATACAAATAAAATAAAGTTTGTACCTAAAATAATGCTACCAATTATGACTAATCTTTCCTCTGAGAATTTTTTTAATGCTTTACGTAATACAGGACCTTGAATTAAAACCATAATTCCACTTAATACCGCATAAAATATTCCTAGCTGTGTTACTGACCATTTTAGATCCTTAGCCGCATGAGTAGGAAAGGCAGCATAATAGATATTAAAGCCAAGAAAAATCAAAAAATATAATACAAGTAAAAAAGGGATATATTTTATTCTGAAGACATCCCGCAATTTAGATTTTTTAGTTTCTACATCCGAATAGCATTCTCTACATTCCTGCGAAAAAACTTTTCTAATGGTTCCTTGCTCTGGAACTAATATTTCCTTTGGTGGGAGCTTAGATTCTCTTAATAGAAAAACAATTACAAATATTGTGATCAAAGATAAGAGTAATGCTGCTAAGACAGGCAATATCGCTCCATAAATAGTTCCTCCCAGAATACCAGCTATTGCAGGGCCTATGATAAACCCTAGGTTAGAAGATATTGCTATTTTTCCAAAGTTTTTACTCCTTGTGGAATCTGATGAAAGATCTGAAAGATATGCATTAGCAATAGAGATATTTCCACCAGTAATTCCATCAATAGCTCTTGCAAGAAATAAGAGAAGCAATGGAACAATAACAACAAATGTTCCTAGGAGAGGAACATAAATATTGAAAGACTCTTCAGAGGATAAAAATAAAGCAAAAAGGAATATCAACCAACCAATTGACGTTCCTATGTTACTCAATAGAAGAATCTTCTTCCTTCCATATGTATCAGACCACTTTCCTAATAAGGGAGATCCTATAAGCTGGAAAGCAGGATAGGTAGCGGCGAGTAGACCATAAACTATAGCATCACCTCCAAACTTCATAACTACAAACACCAGGAAAGGTAGAACAATACTAAATCCAAGAGTACCTACAAAATTAACGAGCAGTATTGGAAAAAGTGAAGGCTGTTTAACTTGACTAGCCATAGTTATAGAAAAATATTTCGTTAGATAAATCCTTTTATTCTTCCGAATTGTCTACATTCTAGCAGAACAAAGAGAACATGACCATGAAATCACTTCCCATTGCTACATCGGTGAAAGACTGATTAGCTACTTTGGCACTATTTCTAGATAGGATCCTTGCCTCGGATTTCCTTTTGAGTCACGGATCTCTGCAATCACATGTGGCTTATTTCCATCTTCTGGACCTGATAAGTCTCTGATTTGAACGTAACCAAAATTGAACAGATTGCCCTCTCCATAGAGTAGCGTGGGACCAAATGTCTTGTCAAGTACCGGAAATGGGGAACCTCCTCTGATCGCACTCAATGGTCCACTCACCAGCTCGTGAAATGTAACATTATCATCATCTCCATTGAAATCCTTGTCGTATCTTATGAACGCAGGAAAATGAACATCCGTTGTGATGAATACTATATTTTCAATGTTCTGATCATCGATATATGTTAAAAGATCCGTGAGTTCTCTTTCAAACCCAGTATAGGCCGAAAAATCTGTTTCGTTACCATCTGCCAAACCATCTCTGCCCAATATAGACGCATTACTTCCAGTAGGAATTGAAATAGGAACGTCGTTACTAATGATTTTCCAGGTTGCATTGGAAACCGATAATCCTTGTTTTAACCAATCTAGCTGTTTCTGTCCAAATAAAGTTTTGTTATTCTCAGGAGTGTCTACTATGTGGTTTTGATCCCGATAGGAGCGAGCGTCGGTTATGAATAGTTCCAAATGATCTCCCCAGCTAAAATTTCTGTAAATATTATCTGATTGATCAGTGTGAATGGGTGAATAGTGAAAGAAGGCTTTAGTCCCCTCATCTACTATATTCGGATAACCGCTTCTGTTAACATTAAATAAGTTCCAGTATGACCATTCTGATCCAAAATCATTGATCACTTCGTGATCATCCCATTGTGAGTACATTGACGTGTTCCTTAGAAAATCCTTGAAATATGGATCATTTCTATTGTACTTCCAATGATCCTGAAATATTTCCCTCACTTTAGATTTGTTCGTCCACTCTACTGATGCATTACTTATAGATTCAAAATCAGCAGGAATGTTCAGCCAGGTAAAGTTTTCATTGGGTGTAATTGTTGTTGTTGTCGTTGTGTTCATCGTGTATGTAGGACCTTCATAGGGGCAAGTGCCGTCCGCATAAATCATATCACCATTAGCAACAAAGAAATCTGGGTGTAACGAATTCATGGCTCTAAAGATTGAATACCCACCATCATTGACATTCCTACAATACATCTGTCCACCAAGATCTCCACCCCACACGAAGGTGATCTCTTCGGCCGAAGCATTCAAATCATTTGTTCCAGTCGGATTTACGTCAGGCGCAGTAACAAATTTGCCGTATTCTGAATTGCTCACACTTGTAGTATTGTTAGGATCCGAGAACCAGACTCTATAATAATAGATAGTATTGGGTTCTAAAAGCTGCAATCTTATCGCAGATGTATAATCAGTCGTACTGTTGACTATTTTATTGGTATTAACCAAGGTAGGATTCTTAAAACCCGGATCAGTATCGTACATGACATTCATTTGCGAATTCTTATTTGCTCGAGACCAGATGATAGCACTTTGGTCGGTCACATCGCCAGAAGCGATGCCATGTGTAACAGTGAGATTATCCTTTGCGTAAACATGATACATCATTACGCCGCTAACTAAAAGTAGAACAATGCAAAGCAGTGAACTTATAGAAAACACGAGACACGGATTAGACAGCTGCAACTGAATATTATTCGTTTCTACAGTTCCAGTCGATATAGCATTAATCTCTTTCATATCAAATCAGTACAATATGAGATATCAAAACGGTAGCGTATATGTATTATATTGGATCAATTTCGCTACATGAACTATTTACCCTCATTCTCAAGGTAAGGTTCATTTATCCTTTGATAGGGTTGTATCATATAGGATCTTTACGTCCTCTGGCATGAACTTATTGCCACAGTTATTGACTTGTGCGAGGGAGTATCATATGGTTGATCAAATAAGAGTCCTTGATAGAATTCTAATTCCTAGACGGAAAAAGGTGAACCGCCTCGTTTCTACACTGCTAGACGCCCCTTTCAGCTGCCTGTGCGATGTGCAATCGAGACTTTATAGACACCTCAACTAGAAGAGTGGGTGAGACACATTCCGGGTTTAAAGTACTAATTGAAGACCAGACAAATCGCATCCTAGGCGCTCATATTTTGGGCCCTCATGAAGAGGTTATTAATATATTCTCAATGGCTGTTAGATTAGGACTAACTTCAAAGGAACTTGACCCCCTGTTATACGCCTATCCAACTAATTCTTCAGATGTTGTATACATGTTATAGATCATGTGTCAGAGTTATTGGGTCTCTCTTTGAGTAACGGCTCGAATTATTATATTTTAGATTAGTGTGATTTATTATTTTTATTTCATTGTGAAAATGAGTGGACATATGATAAAATCGATTTAATGATATACTAAATATGTTACAGTTAAATAATTTCTTGGAAGACTTAACAGAGCATGTTTAAGATTCTGTACGTAGTACTGATAGTTACGCTTATTATCGTAATAATGTTTCTAATTCGAATTGTTTTTATCTGAAATAGAGTCTTGATTAATATATGAAGTTGATAGATCCTAACTTATAACATTAAAGTTAAGACTTGTGTATTTGTGACTTAATCTTCTCTTTCATCTCGGGGGTCATGATATCTGCTTCTGTATAACCGTGATCTTTTACAGCATGCTCTGCAGCATTTTTCATAAGTTCTTCTTCGGTTTCACCTTGAATTACACAATCACAATTCTGTCCCACGTCTCTACACGCAATCGTTAGCATATATACAGATAATATTAGTTCGTCGTAATTAAATGTGTCCAAAGAAAACTAAAACTAAAGAGTCTAACTATTTTCTATAGAATCAGCTATCTCATTAGATGTGTAACCTGAATCATTTCGGGGTATAATACAACTTTTGCTTAAACCTGAACGCTTCAATGATTGTAAGGCAGGCTGGGAGATTGCTGATCTTCGCAGAGAAGGAATTGAGCTTACTATTACAATCATAATATGATAATGTAACCCATAGTCCATATTTGGCCTATCATTAAATTTTTCTGCGTTTCGTTTGATCTTTTAGAAAATTTCAAAAAATATTCTTTTAGACATTCTGAATCACCGAGTACCTAAACAAATATTTTCGTTGAATGAACTTTTAGCCTAGCAATGCCAGTCATTTGAAATAAACCACTATGATCTTGTTCAATCCATTTGATATCTTTAAGAAAGTCAACAACCCTATTGATGAAGCGGACGTCGTTGTCAAAATTTTTTGATAACTGTTCAATACTTTCATGATTATCGACTAGTCTCAACATTATGTATTTCGCCAATTCTAAACCTGTTAATTCAATCAAATGAGCCTCTTGCTTAATCATCATTTAGACATCAATTCCTATTCATCAATATAAAGCCTCAGTATATAGTTATGGTAGTTCCTACTAGACTCATAAACTACTACCTTTACGAGATCAAAAGGTTTTGGCATTTCAGCGGGAAAATATTCGACTAGTATATTAATTTTATTCAGCCTGAATGTATAAAGCCCAACAAATCAAAAAGCAGGTATGGGTTCCACCCTCTGTGTTAGATGTGGCGCAATTCTTATCCCCCGTTCTTATTGCGAAGTATGTGATAATGTGCTATGTTTTAGGTGTTCATCATGTTCGATGATAACTGATGAGAGAATTCATGCATTTTGTCAAAATGCTGATATTGTAAATACCCGTACTGATAGAAACCAAGACCTACAAGAGTTATTGTTAGAACCAAACTCTGTACAAACAATTATGAATAGCGGTTATGTCAATAACTATTGTAATCTACAAAATCAACTCAATGATGAGATAAAGCATAATTCAATTAGATTAACATCTTCATTCTGGTTTAATACATTTGAATCTATAAAATTAATAAATAGATACTGGAACAAAATATTTAACATTGGTAATTCAGGTACTAATTTCCGAATATCATGAAAATGGAGGAAAATAATCTCGTTTTTTGATACCTATCATTCTCCGAGCGATGCAAGCAAGAGTTAGTCATCATCATCATCATTGTGATCATCATCTGAATCGATCTCTAATTCTCTAATTTTAAATCCCTGTTCTTTAGCAGAATTAACTATCTGTGTAACTTTTTGTAGGATCTCTGATATATCAGTAATTCCGTAGTCATTTCAATTTCTATTTCCATGACTTTTTAATTGATTTATAACTAATATAAGTAAATCATATTGAAATAGTAGATGTATGTATATTCTCCGAAGCTATTGGTAATAATATAGTTGATAGAGGGATATTTAGCAGAACTATTTATTCACGAATCAACAATCTCCATATAGTTGAATGAGGGGTGGTGTGGTTCGCATAAACGAACACAACACAGCGACTACTCATTTGGGGTCTATTATGATTTATTAGTTGGTTCTAATTGGTTCAAATGTCTTATTTATCCAACAGTCTCTACATAGAGCAAATTCATTATCATAAAATAATTCTCTTTCTGATATAGATAACTCTCTCAGACACTTATAACAGTGATTTGGATCTTTCAATTCAATTCATTTCCCCACATCTTTGACATAGATATCGTGGCGCTCCGTTTGCTGTTGCAATCATAAGTACTAACTCATCATCTTCGCCACATTTCTTGCATTCCATATGTGACTCGTATTATCTGAAATTCTCTTTCATATAAACGTTGAATAGCCGTTCATTTATTCACAGTTTTAGGTAATATTGATGTATTAATATGAGTATTATAGGGAACATTGTAGCATGTGACTCCATAATTAGAAACGTACATGAAAAGTTGACATGATCGGCGAGTGGTTCGTCTTTTCCTTTGTGGTCCATTATTCGACTTGGTATTAAACTACATAGTAGCAGATTAATGATCAGATTGTCTTACTAAAAATTTGAATCTGATACTGAAACAGCGGAAGCTATTAGTAAATAGATTTTCAATTTCAGATTTTACTCATTTATACTTTTATAACACTTAGAGTATCTAAAATGTGGTTAGGGTGACCCGAGATTGATGCAGTGTCCCAAATGTGGTGTAACATGGGAAAGTCCAGATGGAGCAGACGAAAAGCAGTATGTATTATGCAAAGAATGCATCAAAAAACTGAAACCTAGTGGATGACAGACACTATTAAGCCAATAATTGAGTAGCTAGACAAATTTAAGTAAAATGAGATGATAATGATTTGTATGTTTACAATCACATGCCATGATGTCGGCATAAAGCATATTCAGAAACCTTAGTTATTAGTTCGGTTGACCACCGTATATTTATTAAAATCAGTACTCGAGACTATCCAGCACCCAATATTTATTTTGAAGTCACTATATTCACGCATTCTAATAACGATACGATATGTACTATGCTCATGTCCATATCCGTATTCCTACCAAATTTTTTTGGAGTAAATGAAGGTTCGGTTAAATGTGAATACAAGCATAATCGTGTAAATAGTATATATCGTTAAATGTATATAATATGAAAGCTGCAAGAATAGTTAACGTAAATGAACCTCTACAAATACAGGATCTCAAGACGCCAAAACCAATAGGTTCACAGATTCTAATTAAAGTTCAGTCGGTAGGTGTATGTCATAGTGATGTCCACGTGTGGGAGGGTTATTATGAAGGTATAGGCGGGCAGCCATTAAAGACCACAGATAGGGGTGTAAAGTATCCGCTTACGCCGGGTCATGAAATTGCGGGCATAGTAGATAGTTTAGGAGAACAAGTAAAAGGATTTGTTAAGGATGAAACAGTTCTTGTTTATCCTTGGATAGGGGAGGGAATGTGTCCCGCCTGTAGGATTGGAGAAGAAAATCTGTGTGACAAACCCAGATCATTAGGTATCTACAATGATGGAGGTTATGCAGAATATGTATTGGTACCAGACTACAAGTATCTAGTGAAAATAGAAGATATGGATAAAGATACAAGTGCACCTTTATCTTGTGCTGGTCTTACGGCGTACGGTGCAGTAAAAAATGCCAATATAAACCCCGATGATAATGTCGTGATTGTTGGAACAGGTGGATTAGGCTTAATGGCTATCCAATTGGTAAGAGCAATTACTGCTGCTAGGATAATCGCCATGGACATAGATGATAAAAAATTACAAGTTGCAAAGAAGGAAGGCGCAGATGTAGTTGTGAACTTAAAGAATGATGATTATGTTAAAGTGGTAATGGAGCTGACCGATAAGCTCGGTGTAGATGTAGTAATTGACTTTGTTAACTCAACAAAATCAGTGGAAGATTATACGCAAATTCTCAGAAGAAGGGCAAAGGTGGTGCTTGTTGGCCTTTTTGGAGGAGAATTAAGATTTAGTTTAGTCAGTATACCTACAAGAGCATACAAGATCATCGGATCGTATACTGGGAGCATTCAGGATTTGATAGAACTTGTATCGTTAGCCAAACGAGGTGTAGTAAAACCAGTGGTTTCAAATAGATTCAAACTAGATCAAGCCGGAGAAGCTCTGCAGATGTTAAAAGATGGCAAAATTGTTGGGAGAGGTGTAATAAATCCATGACAGGGGCATCTTCATCAGTAGCAACAGCAAGACAATTAAAGACAATAAATCCTGCAACCGAACAGGTCCTGAAGGAATATGAAATACTTAAAAAGGAACAACTAACTAGGCTAGTAAAACAAGCAAGGCAGACATTCTTAGAATGGAAGAACAATATTGATAGGAGATCAGAGCATCTCTATTCGTTTGCGAAGGAACTTAGGAAAAACAAAGAGAGCTTGGCCAAAACTGCTACCGAAGAGATGGGGAAAGCGATAAAGGAAGCTAGATCAGAAGTAGAGAAATGTGCTTGGACAATAGAATATTATGCAGACCATGGAAAAATTTTTTCAACTAGCGAAGTTGTTAATACAGATGCAAGAAAGAGTACCATAACTTTTCAACCACTTGGTGTAGTAGGTAGCATAATGCCGTGGAATTTTCCCTACTGGCAGTCTTTAAGATTTGCAGCTCCCTCTTTAATGGCTGGCAATGTAATCATATTGAAACCAGCAAGTGCTACGATGCAGTGTGGAATTGAAATTGAAAATATGTTTGATAAGGCTGGAGTACCAGAGGGTGTTTTTCAAACTGCCATTGGAGATTCTGCCGTTGCCGAGCGACTTATAGATTCCAACGGAATTAATGCAGTTACATTTACCGGAAGTGTCCCAGTTGGAGCTAAGGTAGCCCAAAGGGCAACTTCACAACTAAAAAAGACAGTTCTTGAATTAGGAGGAAGTGATCCATTTATTGTATGTGAAGATGCTGATATTGAAAAAGCATCGACAGGGGCGGTAAAAGGGCGATTTATAAATTGTGGGCAAAGCTGTATAGCATCGAAGCGATTTATCGTGGTCGAAGAAATTGCAGACGAGTTCACTGAGAGATTCGTTCAAAAGACAGAAAAACTAAAGGTAGGAGACCCACTTTCAGACGAAACTGATCTAGGACCAGTTGTTAATTCCAAGAGTCTTGAAAATATGGAGGGAATCGTTGACAGAACTATTAAGTCAGGAGCCGAGCTACTTACAGGTGGAGAACGTGCCAATAGTCCTGGCTATTTTCTCCGCCCAACTATTTTTAAGAATGTACTTCCTGGAATGGAGATAGCACAAGAAGAAGTGTTTGGTCCTATTGCACCCATCATTACAGCTGAAAATGAGGAAGAGGCTATGAGGATCGCCAATGATTCTAAATTTGGTCTTGGAGCAAGCATATGGACTCAAGATCTAGAGAAGGCAGAAAGATTATCGGAAACAGTAGAATCAGGAATAGTTACTGTTAACAGTATGGTAGTTTCTGATCCCAGAGTTCCATTCGGCGGTATCAAGAATAGTGGATTTGGTCGAGAACTGTCTAGATACGGTATGCTTGAATTTGTAAACATAAAATCTGTCAGATTCTACGATCAACTGATTTATGACCATCATGTAGAGTAGAAAAATTGTGTGGTAGATTAATAGATAATTAGAGGACAAATAAGCAAATGTAAAGATAGAGCAAGAAAATGAAAAAACGTGGAGCTGAAATAAAAGACATCTTTCGCATAACATGAGATGAGCCTTTTCCGCACATGTATGAAAATGCAGATTTTTCTCCAGAAACAATAAAAGGTTCAATTAGAGAAGGAGAAATGAAAACAAATGAAATATTAAAAGGATCTCCAGAACCATGACATCATTTCCACTTGGGAAAATGATTCCGAAGTATTTAGGGAAATCGGGAGTTCCAATTCTGAGGCCCCTCTTACAAGAACTGAAAAAAAGGTGTGACAGTTGTTTAGAAAACAGCCCATTACATTACTTGTTTCTAATGCCAATACTGCTATACGAAAGCAGGATATCACAATATAGTAGATAATGTCACTGAATAGTTTATCAATATAGTCGTAAGTATGATGATTGAACAGGAAAGAACAGAGTTAATGCTACGTGAACAGGTTTGTTTTCGCCAAGTCAACAACTTCATCTCCCTTGCCATTCAGTACCGCCTTTACCATATAGAGTGTGAAACCCTTGATCTGTTCCAGAGTAATTGTCGGTGGCATCGCCAACTCTTGTCTGTTCACAATTACATCAACCAAGGCTGGACCTTCGTGCTCTAGAGCCTGACTTAGCAATTTCTTTACTTGCTCCGGTCTTTCAGCTCGTAGCCCCAAGATCCCAACCGCTTCAGCCAGCTTTGAGAAATCAGTTTCTGCCAAATCAGTTGCATGAGTGAGGAATCCAGCTGCCTTCATTTCAAGTTCTACAAAACTTAAAGAGCTGTTATTAAAGACAACT
>Ga0081455_10003956_pt1 | contig 16827 bp, 14 predicted proteins | sample TabmetS3T2R1_FD_70207 | JGI IMG/M metagenome (GOLD analysis project Ga0081455, IMG submission 70207) | Tabebuia heterophylla rhizosphere microbial communities from the University of Puerto Rico - S3T2R1 | ecosystem: Host-associated > Plants > Roots > Rhizosphere ...
GCTCAGCACGAGGCCGGGATAGGGGCCGTAGAGCAACTTCCGCAACCGACTGCCGACGTCACCTGCCGCGCCCGTCAAAAGCACTTTTTTCAAGGTGAACTCCAATCTATGGCGTGCCGGTGCGTTCGGTGGTCGCGAGCTGCCGGTAGCGTTCGCGCGAGTTGAGCAGATGGCGCCTCATGGCCTCGCGCGCCTTGCTCGCCGCGCGCTTTTCGATCGCCTGCGCGATGGCATCGTGCTCCTTCTCGATCCGTTGCAGATATTTCCGCATCTCCGCCGGCTGCCCGTCGAACGAGCGGATGCTTTGCCGCGGGATGATCAATTGCCCGAGATAGTCCAGCAGGCCAACGAACCGGCTGTTCTGCGAGGCGGCGGCGACGGCCTGATGGAACGCGAGATCTTCCTTGATGCCTCTCTCGCCCGCCGCGATCGCGCGCGTGAGCCGTTCCTGGGCGCGAAGGATGTCCTTGATCTGGGCGCCACTCGCGCGCTCGCTGGCGAGAGCCGCGGCCTCGGCTTCGATCGCCATGCGCAGTTCCAGCACTTCGATCACGCCCGACAGCGATCCCAATCCTTCCGGCTCGATCGAATAGAGCTTGCGGCTTGGATCCGAATTGACGAAGGCGCCGGCGCCCTGGCGGGTGACGACGAGTCCGCGCGCCCGCAGCGCAGCAACGGCCTCGCGCACGACGGTGCGGCTCACGCCCATATGCGCCATCATCTCCTGCTCGGAGGGAAGCTTGGCGCCCTTGGCAAGCTTGCCGGACGCGATTTCCTGCGCAAGCCGGTTGCAGACTTCGTCGCTCAGGCTCTTCGGCGATGCAACCGGGCGCAGCAGCGCGTCGGTGGACTTCGGCGGCCGGGCGCGGTCAGAGGTTGACGAAGGTTGTCGGGTCATCGTACAAGTTAGCCTAGCACCGCAAAGACGGCAGTTCAACCGCCGCAACGGAGCACAGGGAAGGAAAGGCCGACGCGATCTTCAATCGCCCCGGCCGCGCAGGCAACAGCCTCGATCAAACAGGGAGGATCGCATGAAGCGTCGCGATTTCATCAAACTCAGCGCAGGTCTCAGTGTCGCCGGCCTCACAGGCTCAGCCGACCTCGCACGCGCCCAATCGAAAGTGGTGTTCAAGGCCTCGGACGTGCATCCGAACGGCTACCCGACGGTGGTGGCGACCGAAAGCCTGGGCAAGAAGCTGTCGGACGCCACCAGCGGCCGGTTGTCGGTGCAGATGTTTCCGTCGATGACGCTCGGCGGCGAGAAGGAAACCATCGAGCAGACCCAGCTCGGTGCCATTCAGCTGCTGCGCGTCAGCGTCGGTGCGCTCGGGCCCGTGGTCGACGATCTCAACGTCCTCAACATCCCATTTCTGTGCCGCGACACCGCGCACATGCAGAAGGTGCTGGACGGCCAGATCGGCCAGGAGCTGCTCGAAAAAGTCTCGAGCAACCCGAACGCCAACCTGATCGGGCTGTGCTGGATGGATGCGGGCGCGCGCAGCTTCTACAACACCAAACACCCGATCAAGACGTTGGCCGACATGAAGGGATTGAAGTTCCGCGTCATCGGCAATCCGATGTTCGTGGAGATGGCCAACGCGCTCGGCGGCAACGGCGTCGCGATGGGTTACGACCAGGTGTTCAGTTCGCTGCAGACTGGCGTGATCGACGGCGCGGAAAACAATCCGCCGAGCTATGTGTTCGACAATCACTACACGGTCGCGAAGCACTACACCCTGACCGAACACCTGATCGTGCCTGAGATGCTGGTGTTCTCGAAGCGGATCTGGACCACGCTCAGCGCCGACGATCAGGCGCTGATCAAGAAGTTTGCCCGCGAGGCCCAGGCCGAGGCGCGGGTGCTCTGGACCAAGTACGAGCAGCTCGCCATGGAAAAGGCCAAGGCGGCCGGCTGCATGATCGTGCAGGTCGAGGACAAGAAGGCGTTCCAGGATGCCGTCAAGCCGGTCTGGGACAAATACGGTCCGAAATACGCAGAGATGATCAAGCGCATCCAGGCGGCATAGTTCGCGCCGAAGCTCGCCGCCGCGCGGCTATCGTGCGGCGGCACGAGGGGAGTGTGTCCATGGTCGCATGGTATCGCCGGGCAATGGATGGTCTTTACTTCGCCTGCGTGCTGACGGGCTGCGCGGCCATGGTGCTGATCTCGGCCGTGATCCCATGGGCGGTGTTCACGCGCTATGTGCTGAACAGCGCAGCGTCATGGCCCGAGGCCACCGCGGTGCTGCTGACGATCGTGCTGACCTTCATTGGAGCCGCGGCCGGCTACCGCTTCCATGTTCACATGAACCTGTCGTTCTTCGTCCGGAAACTGCCGGCGGTGTTGCAACAGGCCGCCGATATGCTGGTGCAGCTCATGATGGCGGGCATCGCGTTGTTCATGGCGATCTGGGGCGCGCGCCTCGTCAATGTGACCTGGTACAACACGATCCCGGATTTTCCCTTCCTGTCGGTCGGCGTGACCTATCTGCCGATCCCCGTCGGCGGCGTCTGCCTGCTGCTGTTCATCATCGAACGGCTATTGATCGGAACGCCGCCGGATCCCGTTGCGCACCGCGACGGCGGTGTTTCCGTGCATTGACGGGCTGATCCGATGGACATCTTCATCCTGCTTGCGACGATGATCTTCTGCTTCGTGGTCGGAATGCCGATCGCCTATTCGCTGGCGGCTGCGGCGATCATTGGGGCGCTGTCGCTCGGCATTCCGCTCGAAGCCGTCATGCTGAAGATTTCCGACGGCGTCAGCAAGGTGGCGATGCTGACGATTCCGTTCTTCGTGCTGGCCGGTGCCATCATGGCGGAGGGTGGCATGGCGCGGCGTCTCGTCGCCTTTGCCAATGTCATCGTCGGCTTCACCCGGCTGCGCGGCGGACTCTCGATCGTCAACGTGATCGCGACGACGTTCTTGAGCGGCATCTCGGGGTCCGCCGTGGCCGACACCTCCGCAATCGGCTCGGTGATGATCCCGCAGATGGAACGCGCCGGGTATCCCAGGGTGTTTGCCACCAATCTGACGATCTCGTCCTCGGTGCAGGCCCTGCTGGTGCCGCCGAGCCACAACGCGGTGCTCTATTCGCTGGCGACCGGCGGCACGATTTCCATCAGCGCCCTGTTCATGGCCGGGGTCTTTCCCGGCCTGTTGCTTGCGTTCTCGCTGGTCGTACTGTGCCTGGTGATCGCCTACCGGGACGACCATCCGCAGGGCCAGGTGGTCGAACTCAAGGATGCCTTCAAGATTACGGTCGATGCCGCCTGGGGCCTCATCACGCTGGTGATCATCCTCGGCGGCATTCTCGGCGGGGTGTTCACCGCGATCGAGGCCGGGGCGGTGGCCTGCGTCTGGGCGTTCTTTGTCACCATGTTCGTCTATCGCGACTACAAATGGCGCGACCTGCCGACGCTGCTGCACCGTACGCTGCGAACGGTTGCGATGGTGATGACGTTGATCGCCTGCGCCTCCAGCGTCGGTTATGTGATGGCGCTGAACCAGATGCCGGCGAAAATCACCACGTTCTTCCTCAGCATCTCCGACAACAAATACGTCATCCTGTTCCTCATCAACATTCTGCTGCTGATTCTCGGCACGCTGGTCGACATGGCGCCGTCGATCCTGATCTCGACGCCGATCCTGCTGCCTGTGATGGTGAATTTCGGCGTCGATCCCGTGCATTTCGGCATGATCATGATGCTCAATCTCGGCATCGGCCTCTGCCATCCGCCGGTCGGCTCGATCCTGTTCGTCGGCTGCGGAGTCGGCGGGGTGACCATCGAACAGGTGATGCGCAAGATCTGGCCGTTCTACCTCGTGATGTTCGCCGTCCTGATGTTCGTCACCTACGTGCCGGAGCTGTCGCTCTGGCTGCCGCGCGTCGCCTTGAAGTGACGCTGTTTGTTCGAGCCCACCGGTCTTTGAATGAGTAAACTGACGCCGCGCGAACTGTCGCAGCAAATCGGCAAAGGTCTGTTGTCCTTCCCGGTCACGCCGTTCAGGCGCGATTTGAGCTTCGACGAAGCGCAATACCGCGCCAATCTGGATTGGCTGTGCGGTCACGATGTTGCCGGACTGTTCGCCGCCGGCGGCACCGGGGAGTTCTTTTCGCTGTCGCCTCAGGAGGTCGAACGCGTGGTCGCCACTGCGGTGGCTGAGACCCGTGGACGGCTGCCGGTGCTTGCCGGCGTCGGTTACGGCACCACGATCGCCTGCGAGATGGCAAGGTCGGCGGAGCGCGCCGGCGCCGACGGCATTCTGCTGCTGCCGCCTTATCTCATCACCGCCGAGCAGGACGGTCTTGCCGCGCATATCGAGGCGGTTTGCGCTTCGACCAGACTCGGCGTCATCGTCTACAATCGCGACAACGCCATCGTCAACGAAACGACGTTGCGAGGGCTGTGTGAGCGTTGTCCGAACCTGATCGGCTACAAGGATGGGATCGGCGATGTCGAATTGATGACGCGGATCTACACGATGCTGGGCGATCGCCTGACCTATGTAGGCGGCCTGCCGACGGCGGAGACTTTCGCGTTGCCCTACCTCGACATGGGCGTCACCACCTATTCGTCCGCGGTGTTCAATTTCGTGCCGGATTTCGCCACGCGGTTTTACCGCGCTGTCCGCGACAGAAATCATGAGATGATCCGGACGGGGCTGCGCGACTTCATCCTGCCTCTGGTCGCCATCCGCAATCGCCGCAAGGGCTATGCGGTGTCCATTATCAAAGCGGGCATGCGTGCGATCGGCCGCAACTCCGGCCCGGTCCGGCCGCCGCTCACCGATCTGGCGGACGCCGAGGTCGTTGAACTGACCGCTCTCATCGGCAACGTCCGGAGTCCGCAGGGGCTGTGGGCAGCGGCAGGCTGAACGCTGCTCGCCCGCCGGAGCGGCAGTCCGATCGTGCGAGACTTCCAGGTCTCATAACCCAGGTGAGTGGACGGCTTGCGACCTCTGGCGGCCGCAGTCCCGGCCTATTGCACCCTGCCAAAAACATCCTTTATAGGGAACCTCAAGTAGGGGGCGTTGCCGGCCGTCCGGACGAGATGGATGCCGCTCCACGGCGAACATCTTCGGCGGGTCACGTTGGAGACAGAAGCGGAGGATTGTTGTGAGCGACAAGCCCAAAAGCGGAGCGCAGAAATTGTTCGGTGATATTGCACCGAAATTTGCGCAATTGACCGACGACGTGTTGTTCGGCGATGTCTGGGCGCGCCCGGAACTGTCGCGACGCGACCGCAGTCTGATCACCTGCGCCGCCTTGGTCGCGACGGGCAAGACCGAACAGATGACCACGCATTTTCCGCTGGCGATCACCAATGGCGTGACCCGCGAGGAACTGATCGAGATGATCATGCATCTCGCGTTCTATACGGGATGGCCAAGTGCCGTCTCGGCCATGACGCGCGCAAAGGAACTGCTCGGACCGGATAAGCCCTGAGCTTTGCTCAACCGGGGATGTTGTTTTGAACGGTGGAAACTCCATCGGATTGCGCCTAATAATGCACGAACTGCACTGGCGGCCTGCATTTGAATTCCGGCGGCGAATGTGGGAATTTAGCTGCTCTGTTGGGCGTCCTGAAGGTCGAGGTTCGCAGCCGAAACGTCGAGTGCTGGCCGCCTTCGGACCTCTTCACGTTGGAACGTAATTGAACCGGCCCTTCGGCCTGAATGGAATTGACGATGCGCGATGTTGTGATTTGTGAGCCCGTCCGAACGGCCGTTGGCCGCTTTGGCGGACAGTTTCGTAGTCTTCCGGCCCAGCAACTTGGTGCGACCGTTGTCAAGGGCTTGCTGGACCGCAGCCGGCTGCCGCTCGACCGGGTCGATGATGTGATTTTCGCGCATTGCTATCCTTCGATGGACGCGCCCGCATTGGGGCGGGTCGTGGCGCTCGATGCGGGTCTGCCGATCGAAGCCGGCGGCCTGCAGATCGACCGGCGCTGCGGTTCGGGTCTGCAAGCGATCATTTACGCCACCATGCAGGTTGCGACCGGCGGATCGGATGTCGTAATCGCCGGTGGCGCGGATTCAATGAGCAATGCCTCGCTCTATTCCACCGCGGCGCGCTGGGGCGTGCAGGGAGAGGGCATGATGTTCCACGACTCGCTAGCGCGGGGCCGGGTCACGGCTGGCGGCAAGCGATTCCCGGTGCCGGGCGGCATGCTGGAAACAGCTGAAAATCTGCGTCGGGATTATAAGATCTCCCGGATCGAGCAGGACGAACTCGCCTATCGCTCGCACCAGCGTGCGGTCGCCGCGCAAAACTCCGGCGTGTTTGCCGAGGAAATCATTCCGGTGACGGTGAGCGGCAAGAAGGGCGATGTCGTGATCGACCGCGACGAGCATCCGCGCGCCGACACCACGGTCGAAAGCCTCTCGGCTCTGCGTCCGATCCTGATCAAGCAGGACGAGCAGGCGACGGTGACGGCCGGCAACGCCAGCGGTCAGAACGACGCCGCCTCGGCCTCGATCGTCACGACCGCCGCGATCGCCAAGGAACTTGGCCTGAAGGCCATGGGCAAAATGGTCGGCTGGGCGGTGGCCGGCGTGCCGCCGAAAACCATGGGCATCGGTCCCGTGCCCGCGACAGCCAAGGCGCTCGCGCGCGCCGGCCTGACGCTGGCGGACATGGACCTGATCGAACTCAACGAGGCATTCGCCGCACAGGTGCTGGCCTGCACGCGCGAGTGGAAGTTCGGCAAATCCGATTTCGACCGCATGAACGTCCACGGCTCCGGCATTTCGCTCGGGCATCCGGTGGGCGCCACCGGCGGCCGTATTCTCGCGACCCTGCTGCGGGAAATGGAGCGCCGCGGTGCCCGATATGGTCTTGAGACCATGTGCATCGGTGGCGGGCAGGGCCTCGCCGCCGTGTTCGAGCGCGTGAGTTAAGCCAATCAGGTCGAGCCAAGGTGTCTTCCGGACGCCTTGGCGCTCGCCGTCCCTCAAGCTGTTGTCATTGCTGTGCTGCCGCGAAGGCGGAGGATCGCCGGCGCAGGGCCGCCTTGCGAGCGATGCGGCGCGCCCGACGCTGATGTGCGCGGGGACTGCATGGACAAGATGCAGCCGGGTATGCCAGCCTCGACCGGCATAAGTGCCTGGATTCATTTGACGCGATGACGGACGCACGACGGGTCATTCCCTCGATCGATCGCCTGATACGGCGCGACGACACGCAGCGTCTGATCGGGGCGCACGGCCGCGACACCGTGGTGGCCGCGTTGCGGGATGTGCTGCAGGACCAGCGCTCGGCCGGTGCAACCGAGCGGGTGGTGGAGGAGGGCGGCCTGATCGCGGCTTGCGCCAGCCGGTTGGCGCAAGCCGAGCGCCCCTCGCTCCGGCCGGTGTTCAATCTGAGCGGCACCGTCCTGCACACCAATCTCGGCCGCGCCTGCCTGCCGGAATCCGCTGCCCGGGCGGCGCTGACGGCGATGACGGGCGCGACAAACCTTGAATTTGATCTCGAAACCGGCGCGCGGGGCGATCGTGACGATCACGTCGACGCGCTGCTCTGCAAGCTGACCGGCGCCGAGGCCGCGACCGTGGTCAACAACAATGCATCAGCCGTGATGCTGGCGTTGAACACCCTTGCCGCGCGCAAGGAGGTGGTGGTTTCACGGGGCGAACTGGTCGAAATCGGCGGCGCGTTTCGCATCCCCGATGTCATGAGCCGCGCCGGCTGCCGGCTGCGCGAGGTCGGCACCACCAACCGGACGCATCTGCGCGACTATGAGGCTGCGTTCGGCGAGCGCACGGCCGCCTTCATGAAGGTCCATAAGAGCAATTACGAGATCGAAGGCTTTACCGCGGAAGTGTCGCAGCGCGACCTCGCGGCACTCGCCGACCGCCTCGGCATTCCGCTCCTGGTCGATCTTGGCAGTGGCTCGCTGATCGATCTGCAGCAATTCGGCCTGCCGGCCGAGCCGACGCCCCGCCAAGCCATGGCCGATTGCGCCAGCGCCGTCAGCTTCAGCGGCGACAAGCTGCTCGGCGGCCCGCAATGCGGCATCATTGTCGGCAGCAAGGCGGTGATCTCGCGCATGCGCGCCAATCCGCTCAAGCGCGCCTTGCGCGTCGACAAGATCATCCTGGCGGCGTTGGAAGCAACGCTGCGGCTTTATCTCGATCCGGAGCGGGCACGACGGGAGGTGCCGACGCTGCGCCTGCTGACGCGGCCGCAAGGAGACATCCGCGCACTGGCCGCGCGGCTGGCAGACCCGGTTCGGGACGCCTCTGGCGCGGTCGCCGAGGTGTCCGTGGTGGAATGCATGAGCCAGATCGGCAGCGGCTCGCGTCCGGTCGATCTGCTGCCGAGTGCCGGCCTCGCCCTGAAGCCGCTCGCGAGATCGATGTCGGCGGCGCGGATCGCGCAGGGCTTTCGGTCGTTGCCGACGCCCGTGATCGGGCGTGTCCACAAAGGCGCCTTCCTGATGGATTTGCGCTGCCTCGAGGACGAAGCCGCGTTCCTGGCCCAGCTGCCTCGCCTCAATCTGGCGCCCGATCCGGCATGATTATCGCGACCGCCGGCCATATCGATCATGGCAAGACGACCTTGGTCCGATCGCTGACCGGAATCGATACCGATCAGCTGCCGGAGGAAAAGGCGCGCGGAATTTCCATCGATACCGGTTTTGCGCATTGGACGTTGGACGATGGCGCAACGATCGGCTTTGTCGACGTTCCCGGCCATGAACGTTTCGTCCGCAACATGCTGAGCGGCGTTTACGCCGTGGACCACGTGCTGCTGGTGATCGCGGCCGACGATAGCGTGATGCCGCAGACCCGCGAGCATCTGCAAATTATCAGTCTGCTCGGCGTCACGCAGGCGACGGTCGTCATCACCAAGGCGGACCGCGTCGAGGCCGCGCGCCTGGGCGAGGTTGAAGCGGAAGCGAAAGTACTGCTCCGTGGCGCGGGCTATGGTGATGACGTCGCGCTGATCGCGGTGTCCGCGGTCACTGGTCAGGGAATGGACGCGCTGCGCGGCCGGCTGGTTGCGGCCGCGACCCGCGCGCGCGACGCGGACCACTCGTCCGCGCTGCCGCGGTTTGTGGTGGACCGGGTGTTCACGGCGGCGGGCAGCGGCACCATTGTTCGCGGAACGGTGATTTCCGGATCGATCGCCGCCGGCGACACGCTGGTCATCACGCCGGCCGGCACGCCGGCGCGGGTGCGCAAGCTGCAGCGCCACGGCAAGGCGGTCGACCGCGCCAATGCCGGCGAACGCTGTGCCATCAATCTTGCGAATGTCGAGCAGACCGCGGTCGTGCGCGGCGACTGGCTGGTCGCCGCCGCCGCGCACCAGCCGACCGACCGGCTCGATGTGCATGTCCGCGTGCTGGCATCCGAAAAGCAGCCGCTGAAACACTGGACGCCGGTTCATCTGCATATCGGCGCGGCCGATATCGTGGCGCGGGTCGCGTTGCGCCGGGGCGCGTCGGTGCCGCCGGGCGAGCAGGCGAATGTGCAGCTCCGCTTGAAGCGCCCGATCCATGCGGCGAATGGCGATCGCTTTATCCTGCGGGATAATTCCGCGAGCCGCACCATCGGCGGCGGCGCCGTGATCGATCCGTTTCCGCCGACACGGCGCCGCGACCCGCGGGTGGCAGCGCTCGAGGGGCGGAATCCGGAGGCCGCCCTCCAGACATTGCTGGCGACGAGCGCCGAGGGCGTCGAGCTCGAATGGCTGGCCCGGGTGTTCAATATGCCCCTCAGCGCCGTTAGCGCGATGGTGCCCACGGAGGCCGTGATCGTCCAGGCGAAGTCGCACATCGCCTTTTCGGCTGAGCGGGTTGCTCAGTTGCAGGCGCAGACCGTCGCGCGCGTGCAGAAGTTTCACGCCCAAAACCGCGGCGCGACGGGCCTCGAGCTTGGCCAGCTCCACGGCGAAATTGCGCGCACGCTGCCGTCGGAAGTGTTTACCGCGCTTGCCAAGCTTATCGCGTCCCGTGCGGGGCTCGTCATGCAGGGATCGCAACTGCGCGCGGCAAGTCACGACGCCACCGATAATCCGCGCGACGCCGAGGCGTGGCAGAAGGTTCGACCACGCCTGCAGGATGCCGCGTTCGCCATTCCGTCGGTCCGGGAGCTCGCCGACGCCACGGGCGTGCCGCTGCAGCCGCTGCGCGATTTGATGCACCGGAAAAGCGCCAAGGGCGAGCTCGTCAAGATCACGCTTGAACGCTTCGCGCTGCCGGACACGATGGAGATGCTGCGGCAAAAGGTTGGGGAGACGGCCGCCGCATTTCCCGAGGGGTTGTTTACGGCGGCTCAATATCGCGACGTGATCGGCACGGGCAGGGGGCTGGCGATCGAAATTCTCGAATGCTTCGACAAGCAGGGCGTGACCTTGCGGCGTGGAAACCTGCGCGCGCTCCGCAAAAGCAAGCCCTAAGGCGCGATGGCGTCAGGTCGAATCGCACAATGGCGCGGTGGGTGCTTGATCGACATCAAGAACTGCCGATCCCTCATCGCGTAGACTGAATAGAGCGTCCTGTTCGACCGACAGGACTGTCCGTGTTGGACTCAGCGAGATGGCACCTTTGGCACCGATTGCGGCAGATGATCGACCCGACGCAGGGTTCGGCCTCTATCTGCGATCGGTCAGGGATTTTCTCGCGCACAGCCGGCTTCGCCGACTGATCGCGGCCTATCTGATGCGATTGCCGCCCTGCTGCATGTGAGCGCGCTTGTTGCTGTCGAATCCCGGCAACCGCTGCATCAAATATTTGCAATCCTCCGCTCCCGAGCCTTGCTTGATATGGATCAACAAGGCGTGAGTTCGCGCCCGCTAGGTAACTTGCGACCGAGACTCGTCGCGAAGGGGCACCATGAGCGGGACAGCGCAAGTTTCCAGACTGATGACGTTCGGCGAAGGCGGGCTGGTCCTGGCGTTGGCCGTCTCGGCCCTGCTGTGCATCTTCGCGGCCGGTTTGACGGCGGAAGCGGCCTTCGAATTCCACGCGCTGCTGGCCTTGGCCGCGAGCGTGGCCGCCATCTTCGCCATTCTCAATCGTTACTTCTCGACGCAGCAGGGCTTGCCCGCGCAGGAGATCGACGGCCGGCCGAATTACATGCTGGGCCCGATCAAGCTCTCGGCAGGCCTGTCCGTGTTTTGGGGCATTGCCGGTTTCACGGTCGGGCTCTTGATCGCGCTTCAGCTCGCGTGGCCTGCCTTCAACCTGGGCCTGCCATGGACCAGCTTCGGCCGCCTGCGACCGCTGCACACCTCGGCCGTTATCTTCGCCTTTGGCGGCAACGTGCTGATCGCAAGCTCGTTCTATGTGGTGCAGAAGACCTGCCGCGCCCGGCTCGCCGGCGACCTCGCGCCCTGGTTCGTCGTGCTGGGCTATAATTTCTTCATCGTCATTGCCGGCACCGGCTACCTGCTGGGCGTGACGCAGAGCAAGGAATATGCCGAGCCGGAATGGTATGCTGATCTGTGGCTGACCATCGTTTGGGTCACATACCTGCTGGTATTTCTCGGCACGATCCTGAAACGCAAAGAGCCGCACATCTACGTCGCCAACTGGTTCTATCTGGCCTTCATCATCACCATCGCGGTGCTGCATCTCGGCAACAATCCGGCGGTGCCGGTCTCGCTGCTCAGCAGCAAATCCTACGTGGTCTGGGCCGGTGTCCAGGATGCGATGTTCCAGTGGTGGTACGGCCACAATGCCGTGGGCTTCTTCCTGACCGCGGGCTTTCTCGCGATCATGTACTACTTCATTCCGAAGCGCGCGGAGCGGCCGATCTATTCCTACCGGCTCTCGATCATCCACTTCTGGGCGCTGATCTTCCTCTACATCTGGGCCGGCCCGCATCATCTGCATTACACCGCGTTGCCGGACTGGACGCAGACGCTCGGCATGACGTTCTCGATCATGCTGTGGATGCCGTCATGGGGCGGGATGATCAACGGCCTGATGACGCTGTCGGGCGCCTGGGACAAGCTGCGCACCGACCCTGTCCTGCGCATGCTCGTGGTGTCCGTCGCCTTCTACGGCATGTCGACCTTCGAAGGTCCGATGATGTCGATCAAGGTGGTGAACTCGCTCAGTCACTATACGGACTGGACGATCGGCCACGTGCATTCGGGTGCGCTCGGCTGGGTCGGCTACGTCTCGTTCGGCGCGCTGTATTGCCTCGTGCCGTGGCTCTGGAACAAGGAACGCCTCTACAGCATCAAGCTTGTCAACTGGCACTTCTGGATCTCGACCATCGGCATCGTGCTCTACATCTCCGCGATGTGGGTCTCCGGAATCCTGCAGGGCTTGATGTGGCGTGCCTACACCTCGCTCGGCTTCCTGGAATATTCCTTCATCGAGACGGTCGACGCGATGCATCCGTTCTACGTCATTCGCGCGATGGGCGGAGCCTTGTTCCTGACGGGAGCGCTGATCATGGCGTTCAATCTGTGGATGACCGTGCGGTCGGTCGAGAGCGCGTCGGATGTCGCGGGCGTCGCGTTGCAGCCGGCGGAATAGGAAACGACCATGTCATTCTGGACGCGCCATCAAGTCTTCGAGAAAAACTCGATCATTCTCATCATTGGCATCCTGCTGGTGATTGCGATCGGCGGCCTCGTCGAGATCACGCCGCTGTTCTATCTGAAAAGCACCATCGAAGCGGTGGAGGGCGTCAGGCCCTACACCCCGCTGGAGCTTGCGGGTCGCAACATCTACGTCCGCGAGGGCTGCTATCTCTGCCACTCGCAGATGATCCGCCCCCTGCGCGACGAGGTCGAGCGCTACGGGCATTATTCGCTGGCCGCCGAGAGCATGTACGACCACCCCTTCCAATGGGGATCAAAGCGGACGGGACCCGATCTCGCCCGGGTCGGCGGTAAATATTCCGACGACTGGCATGTCACGCATTTGTCGGACCCGCGTTCGATCGTGCCGCAGTCGATCATGCCGGGCTATGCGTTCCTGGCGGAGACCGAGCTCGAGCCGGAGACGGCGGCGGCTCACCTGAAGGCGAACCGCGCGGTCGGCGTGCCCTATACGGACGCGCAGATCAGCAATGCCGCGGCCGACATGCGCGCCCAGGCCGATCCGGACAATGCCGGCGTGGACGATTTCGCCAAGCGCTATCCGAAGGCGACTGTCCGCAATTTCGACGGCAAGCCGAAATTGACCGAGATGGACGCGCTTGTGGCCTATCTGCAGATGCTCGGCACCGGCGTGGATTTCAAGCTCTACGACGAAAAAGCCAACCTGCGCTGACGAGGACGAGATGAACGCGATATTGACCACTCAGGACATGCTGTCGCATTTCATCGTCCATTGGTGGACGCCGATCTTCTTCGCGATTTTCGTGGCCATTCTGATTTACGCATTGTGGCCGCGAAATCGCGACGCATTCGACCATGCGGCGCGCACGCCGCTTCGAGAGGACTGATCGTTATGGCTGAGCATCATGATATCGATCAGCACACGGGCACGGCGACCACCGGCCACAGCTGGGACGGCATCAAGGAATTGAACACGCCGCTGCCGCGCTGGTGGCTTCTGACATTTTACGCGACGATCATCTGGGCACTGGGATATTTCGTGGTGTATCCGGCGTGGCCGACATTCACGGGCTATACGCGCGGCGTGTTCGGGTATTCGACGCGGGCGCAACTGCAGATCGATCTCGGTCAACTGCAGGCGACGCGGGGAGAACGGGGCGTGAAGCTCGCCGACGCGTCGTTGGCGCAAATCGAAAGCGACCCGGCCTTGCTGGCCTTTGCGCGCGCGCTCGGCAAAGCGGCCTTCGGCGACAATTGTGCGGCCTGTCACGGCACCGGTGCCGCCGGCGCCAAGGGCTATCCCAATCTCAACGACGACGATTGGCTGTGGGGCGGCTCGCTGGACCAGATCCATCAGACCATCTCCTTCGGCGCCCGTTCGGGGCATACAAAAGCCCATGAAGGCGCCATGCTGGCGTTCGGCCGGGACGGCATCCTGAAACCTGGCGAAATCATCACCCTGGCGAATCTTGTTCGCTCCTTCTCGGGTTTGCCGGTCCGCAAGGATTTCAACCTGCAGGCCGGGCAAAAGCTGTTTGCCGACAATTGCGCCTCCTGTCACGGCGAGGCCGGCAAGGGCAACCAGGACCTCGGAGCGCCCAATCTGACGGACAAGATCTGGCTTTACGGGTCTGACGAAGCCACGATCATCGAGACCATCACCAATGGCCGGGGTGCCGTGATGCCCGCCTGGACCGGCCGGCTTGATCCCGTCACCATCAAGGCGCTCGCCGTCTACGTGCATACGCTGGGGGGCGGCAAGTAGCACGCGACCCAACCATTGCGGTGAGCTGTGGCAATGGTTGGTTGAGCTGAATCAATATCCCGCCGCGGCGAAGCGGCTAGCTTCCAAAACAACGCCGGTGCTGTCGGTCGGAAGGCTCAAGCTGATGGTGATCAGCGATGCGCCTCCGCCGCCGATGTCGCGGGCCGTGCCCAGTCGCATGTCAGAGGCGCAGCCGGTTTAGCCGCTCATGAACCAAATCGTCAGCCCATTGGATATCGCCCCGAACGACGGACCGCTCTACGCCTCGCGCAAGAAGGTCTACCCGCAGCGCGTCTCAGGCACGTTCCGCCGAATCAAATGGGGGCTGATGGGCATTTGTCTGTCCATCTATTATCTACTGCCTTTCGTGCGCTGGGACCGTGGCCCGACCGGACCGAGCCAGGCGGTGCTGATCGATTTCCCGAACTACCGCTTTTATTTCTTCTTCATCGAGCTGTGGCCGCAGGAGGTCTACTACTTCACGGGCCTGCTGATCATCGCCGCTTTGGCGCTGTTCTTGATGAACGCGGTCGGCGGGCGCATCTGGTGCGGCTATCTCTGTCCACAGACCGTCTGGACCGATCTGTTCTACGCGGTGGAGCGCTTCATCGAAGGCGACCGGCGCGAGCACCAGAAAAAGGACCGGGCTCGGCTCACGGTTCGGCGAGTTGGTGAGATCGCCGCCAAACACACGATCTGGTTGCTGATCGCCTGGTGGACCGGGGGCGCCTGGGTTCTCTACTTCGCCGATGCGCCGACGCTGGTGAAGGAATTGGCCACCTTCCAGGCACCGGTGATCGCCTATGTCTGGATCGGCATCCTGACCGCGACCACCTACACCTTTGCCGGACACATGCGCGAGCAGGTGTGCACCTATATGTGCCCGTGGCCGCGCATTCAGGCGGCGTTGACCGACGAATGGGCGTTGAACGTCACCTATCGCTATGACCGCGGCGAGCCGCGGACGTCGGTCAAGAAGGCCGCGGCGCTGCGCGCGGCCGGCGACAAAGCGGGCGACTGTATCGATTGCGACCAGTGTGTCGCCGTCTGTCCGACAGGCATCGACATTCGCGACGGCTCACAGCTCGAATGTATTCAATGCGGCTTGTGCATCGACGCCTGCGACAGCGTGATGCGCAAGATCGGTCGGCCGACGCGCCTGATCGGCTATGACAGCGAAGTCAATCTGACCAACCGGCTTGCCGGCAAGCCCGAACGGAACCGGGTCATTCGCCCGCGCACCGTTCTCTATACCGCGTTGATTGCCGTGGTCGGTGGCATCATGCTGGCCACGCTTCTGAGCCGGACGTTCCTGGCGGTCAATGTGCTTCATGATCGTAATCCGGTGGCGGTTCGCCTGTCGGATGGAGCAATCAGAAATGCCTACACGATGCATCTTCTGAACAAGCGGGCGTTCGATCGTACCGTGGCGATCGATATCGACGGCCCCGAAGGCGTGCAGGTCCAGGCGGTTTCAAACGATTCGCTCACGCCGGAGCGGCCGACCGTCACGCTGAAGGGCGATGCGACGACCGAGATCCGCCTGCTGCTCACCGTGCCGAGCAGCACGGAACTGGCTGCCTCCAGCCCCGTCCGATTCCGGATCACCGACCTTGGCCTGGGCGAGGTCGCGATGACGAATGACCACTTCCTGGCGCCGCAATAACAGGGGTATCGACGATGCCGACGACCATTGTTGAGAAAACGAACGGGCGGACGCTGAGCGGGCGACAGGTCCTCGGCATTCTCCTCTTGTTCTTTGGCGTGGTGATCGGCGTCAACGCGACGTTGACCGTGTTTGCGATCGGGACGTTGTCAGGCACGGAGGTCGCCAGCGCCTATAGCGCGAGCCTCGCTTACAACACCGAGATTATCGCTGCGCGCGAGCAGGAGGCGCGGCATTGGAGCGTGGTGGCGAAGACCGGCCGCACCCGGGACGGCACCATCGACGTCGCGGTCGAAGCCCGCGACGCGCGCGGCGAGGCGATCAGCGCGCCATTTTCGATCCGGTTGGAGCGTCCTGTCGACAAGCGGCAGGATCGCGCCGCTGCGTTGCAGGAGGTGCGTCGCGGCGTCTACGCCGGTCATATCGAGAACGTCGCGCCGGGCCGATGGGACCTGCTGATCGCGGCCGATGGCCAGGTCCGGGCCGCGGCCGGGCGGCTCGTCGCCGCTAGCAGCGCATCCATCGGCGAGAGGCCGGCGCGCACGAGCAGCTCCAGCTCGCGGTGGAGGCTCGCCCCGTGGGCGGTCCCCGGGTTGGGGGCATCGGTTCCGGCCAGGACCGGCACCCCCGCCGCGTGCAGCCGGGCGACCGAGCTCAGCACCGACGAGAATTCGAACGGCCGCGGGGGATGCGGATGGAAGCTCCGGCGGAGGTTCTGCGCGGAGAAGGGCGCAAGGAACGGGGCCACGCGCGAGTCGGCCGCCAGGGAGGCGCCGCTGGCGATCCCGCACGTGGATTCGTCGACCGAGAGGGTCGGCACCACGAAGGCGCGGCGCCCGACCGCCAGGGCGACGAACGTCTCGTCGACC
>Ga0081455_10003957_pt1 | contig 16826 bp, 18 predicted proteins | sample TabmetS3T2R1_FD_70207 | JGI IMG/M metagenome (GOLD analysis project Ga0081455, IMG submission 70207) | Tabebuia heterophylla rhizosphere microbial communities from the University of Puerto Rico - S3T2R1 | ecosystem: Host-associated > Plants > Roots > Rhizosphere ...
AGCACCGAGCGGATCGCCCAGATGGCGTAGACGATGGCGAGCGCGCCACAAAGGACGATCAGCCAGAGAGCTGTCATGGTCGAATCCCCGGTTTTATGGAGCGCGCCGGGCAATAGAGCTGTGCACGGCCGCCGTTGCGCCGAGCGCGGTTGGTCGCCCAAAGCCCCGGCCGAAAGTGGCGCGGACATTGCCAAAAACGGGTGGGCGACGCAACGCTCGAAAATGCCCGGATTTGTTGGATTCTCAGGCTGCCGGAGGCAGGCGCGCCGGGTGCGCCGGCAGCGAGCGCGCCGGCGGCAACCTCACCAGTTGAGCGCGGGACGCACCTTCGGCAGCGTGTAGACTCCCGTTGCCGGTTGGTTTCCCAGGTTCATCTTTTTCACGTCCCGCTCCATCTCGAGGCAGGTGAGCCATTCGACATAGCTCGGGAGATAGACATTGGTCCGCATGCAGCGCACCTTGTCCACGGATCCATAGGTCGACAGGTCCTTCACGATCTGGTCGCGGGCTTTCTGCTCGGAATCGAGGCACCCCTTGACGTCCTGGTCGGTCGTGCTCCCACCCAGCAGGCTGACCATCACCCCCGCCGCCGCCTGGCAGGTCGCCTGGATGTCGACGACGGGGACCTCCCGGCGTCCCTGGCTTTCGAGCGCGGCGAGGCGCTGGCGCGCCTCTGCCGCGTGCGAACCGGTCGCGAAGTTCTGAAGATACAGGTTGAACGCCCCGGCGGTGCCGCCGCGCAGCGCATCGGTCCAGGCTTTCTCGTCGGCGTCCTTGCGCGCTTGCTCGTCGAACGCCGCGACGCGCTGGCGCGCCTCCGCGGCATGCGCGCCCGAACCGTAGTTCTGCAGATAGGTGTTGAAGGCTGCGGCGGTCCCCGCCCGCACGGCGTCGTTCCACGCCTTCTCGTCGGCGTCCTTGCGCGCCTTCTCGTCGAGCGCAGCCACGCGCTGGCGCGCCTCCGCAGCGTGGGCGCCGGAGCCGTAGGTCTGCAGGTAGGTGTTGAAGGCCGCGGTGGTGCCGGTGCGGACCGCATCGGCCCAGGCCTTCTCGTCGGCGTCCTTGCGCGCCTGCTCGTTGAGCGCAGTGATGCGCGCGCGCGCCTCCCCCACGTGGGCGCCGGAAGCGAAGTTGAGGATATAGCTGTTCATTGCCGCGACGGTGTTCGCCCGCACCGCATCGTTCCAGGCCTTCTCGTCGGCATCCTTGCGCGCCTGCTCGTTGAGGGTGGCGACGCGCTGGAGCGCCTCCGCCACATGCGCGCCGGCGCTGAACTTCTCCAGGTAGGCGTTGAATCCCGCGACCGTGTCGGTGCGCACCGCCTCGGCCCAGGCCTTCTCGTCGGCGTCCTTGCGCGCCTGGTCGTCAGCCGCCGCTTGCTGCTGCGGCGGCTGCTGTTGCGCGGTCTGGTTGTCCGACTGCTGGCTGCAGGCCGAGATGAGGGCCGCTCCGGCGACCACTCCAAGAACCGTCAGGCTCGAAACGACGACACGTCCAACGCGGTAGGGCTTGCGGGGCAGATCAGCGTTCATGGTCGCCCTTTTATCTTCGTCCGCCTAGGCGCCCTCCCGCTGTAGATCGTCCCCACCCCAATATGTCTCCAAACGGCCGCGGCGTCAAAGACCGCCACTGCTTCGGCCGCCGCGGCGACGCTGGTGGCAGCGCCGGCGCCCGCTGCCGGGAAGGGGAGGAGCGGGACGCGGGCGGTATCATCCGGCCAAGTTCATAACGGCCGCGGGTCAGGCCGTGCGCAGGCGGCCGCGTAGCGCAGCCCAGATCAGCAGCGCTCCCGCCGCCAGTACCACCGGAAACACCACCTCGTTCACCATGCTCCAACCGAAGCTCACCAGCAGCGCCCCGGAGGAGAACGAGCCGATCGCCATCGATCCGAACACCAGGAAGTCGTTGAACGCCTGCACCTTGTTGCGCTCGTTCGGGCGATGGCACGTCGTCACCATCGTGGTCGCGCCGATGAAGGCGAAATTCCACCCGACGCCGAGCAGCGCAAGCCCGATCCAGAAATGCCACAGCGAAATCCCGGCAACACCGATCACGGCGGCGACGATGATGAGCGCGAGGCCCAAGCCGATGATGCGTTCGAGGCCGAAGCGGGAAATAAGCGCGCCGGTGATGAAGCTCGGCGCGTACATGCCGAGCACGTGCCATTGCAGACCGAGCGTGGCGTCGGTCACCGAATGGTTGCACATGACCATGGCGAGCGGCGCCGAGGTCATCACCAGGTTCATCATCGAGAAGGACGCAACGCCGCACGCGACCGCCACGACGAAGCGCGGCTGCTTGGCGATCTCCGAGAGCGGGCGACCGTCGCCGGCAACCGAGCGCGGCGGCGGCTTGGGAATGTTCACGAGCATCAGCACGCCGGCAGAGATCAGGGCGAGGACGGACTGGCCGATATAGGTCGCCGCGAACAGATAGGGCGGCCACAAATCCTGGGTGGCGATGACGAGTTGAGGACCGACGATGCCGGCGACAACGCCGCCGAACAGCACCCACCCGATCGCCTTCGCGCGGAACGCCTCGCTCGCAGTGTCGGCGGCGGCGAAGCGATAGGACTGGTGGGCGGCGGCATAGAAGCCGCTGAACACCGCGCCGATATTGAACAGCAGGAACGAGCCGTGCAGCACGGCGATGCAGCAGAGCAATCCGGTGAGCACGCCGCAAGCGGTGCCGATCTGCATCGCGCTGCGCCGGCCCAGCCGCCGCGCCAGCGCGCCCATCGGCAGCGTTCCCATCCACAGACCGAGGACGAAGATGCTGATCGGCAGCGTCGCCAGCCCCTTGTCCGGCGCCAGCATGGTGCCGACGATGCCGGCGGTCGCGACCAGCACCGTGTTGTTGCCGCCGGCGAGCGCCTGCGTCACCGCCAGCACCAGCGCGTTGCGTCGCGCCAGTTGATCGCCCGCGAGGCCGTCCACCTTTGCTTCGGCGAGCGCCGACATCCGCATGCTCCAAAGCGGGATGAGCGTAGAAGAGTTTTCTTCTTAGCTGCGGAGTCGGGGATGCGCCAGTGCCCAGGGATGCAGAACTGCTGGGCAGGATGGAGCGTTAAATGCATTCGCGCGCATCAGCCCAAGAAAAAGCGCCCCCGACCAACGATCGAGGGCGCCCGTGTTTCCAGCTTTGCGCAGGCAGGTCTCAATAGCCACCGTTGCGCGAATTGAACTCACGTTCCAGATCGAACTGAACCTGCGGGTCCGGATCGGAGCCGATATACGTCCCGCCGTCGTACACGGCGTCGCCGTGCCGATGGGCGGGATGGTGCGAGGCGTTGCGAGCCAGGGCCGGGGAAGCCACGACACTGGCTGCAAGCAGCAGTGAGGCGATAACGGTCTTCATGACACATCTCCATGGTTTGTTCCGTAGCGCACGTTTCCGAGCGCGCTCCGATGAGATAGGAGCGGCGCCCCGCAAAAACTCGATCGGCGTTGCGTCGATTTATTCGGAATTGCGGCGATCACCGGCCCATCGCGCACGCCGCATGGGCCGCCCGCTCGTTGCCGTCCTGACCATCACGAGTCGATCGGCTTGCGGACACTAATTTAGTACGGAGCCAAACGCATGGCGCCGTCGTGCCTGATGTCCAGCGATCGCAAGGCTTGAAGCGTCTCGTTGAGCGTCTCGCGCGGCGATTCGTAGCTGTGCCTCGCGCGTCGGATGTCGCCGTTGTGCCTGCTCACCCTGCGGCGCACCCGGCGACAGTAAGATGCGGCCGACGATCACACCGTCGTCGAGCACGTCGAAGTCGTCCAGGTTCGCCCCGACGCGTGCTTGAGGATAAGTGTTGTCGTCATCGCTTCGCCTTCGCGAGCACGCGCTGGCCCGCTTCCGTGAGCCGCACGTGTGTGACTGTAAGCCTGTCTTCGACGACGCGCTCGCAGATCGCAGCGGCGAGTCCGGAACGCACAAGCTCGATCATGTCGGCGAGGGTGAGGCCGTTCTCCTGCATGATGGCTTCCGACATACCAAGCGGGCCGCAGCCTGCGATCAGTTCGAGCGCGGCGATGCGTTCGGGCTTGGGCTGGCGCTGGCGGCTAGATTTGCGAGTTTTTGCCATAGATGTTGCCACGGTGGTCATTTCGACCCCTTTCCCGGCTCGAAGCGGAAGGCATTTTTGTGCCGAATATCCAGTGATCTCAGATCATTAAGGCGAAGCGCGCCAAGCTGACCCACCGCCGATTTCATCTCGTCAATCATGAGATCGATTACGTGAGCCGGTCCCTCCGGGCCGAGCGCACCCAGGCCCCAGAGGAACGCTTTGCCGGCGAAGGCCGCATCGGCGCCGAGCGCGACCGCGCGCACGACGTCGAGGCCCGAGCGGACGCCGCTATCGAGCATCACGGTCGCGCGGCCGCCGACGGCGGCGACGATCGCCGGCAACACATCGATCGGCGCCGGCAAGCCCTCGATCTGGCGTCCGCCGTGATTCGATACCACGATGCCGTCGACCCCGAGCGAGACGCACTTCTCCGCGTCGGCCGGATGCAGGATTCCCTTCACCACCAGCGGGCGCTTCCAGCGCTCGCGGTAGCGCGCAACTTCGTCCCAGGTGAAGGCCCCGCCCATCTCGCGCCGCACGAAATCCGCCACCTCGTTCACATCAGCGGTGTCGGCGGCATAGGGCTTGAGGTTGCCGAAGCGCGGCTGGCCGTGCCGCCACAGCGAGCCGAGGTAGCCGGGCGAGGCGAGAATTCCCGCAAGCATGCGCAGGTCGGGCCGGAACGGCGAGGTGATACCCACTGCGACCTCACGCGGACGCGTGGTGCGCACGGGAACGTCGAGCGTGAGCACCAGCACCTGCACGCCGACGGCTTCGGCGCGCCGCGCCAGATCGAAGCCGATCGCGTGCTCGTTGCGCGAGCAGCGATAGAGCTGGAACCAGAGCACGTCGGGCGCGATCTCGGCCGCGCGCTCGACCGTCATCCCGGCGACCAGGCCGAGCGTGTAGGGCACGCGCGCGCGCTGCGCCGCCGCTGCGAGATACTGGTCGGCGCCGGGCCAAACGAGCGAAGGCCCGCCCATCGGCGCAACGCCGATCGGAGCGGAATAGTACCGGCCGAACAACTCGATATCGACCCGCGGCAAGGTGGTGGTGACGCCGTAACGCGGCACGAGCTCGATGGCGTCGAGCGCGTGCCAGTTGCGGGCAATGCCGCCGTCGGCACCGGCACCGCCGTCCAGATATTCGAAGGCGAAGCGCGGCACGTGCCGGCGGGCATGTCGGCGCAGATAGGCGACGGTCGGAAAGCGGCGATGCAGCTTGAGGAAGCGCGGATTGTCGGCTGGGGTATAGGCGGCCGCCGGTCGCGCCAGGGCAGTCGTGTCGTGCATGGGTTTCCTATTTACTCGGGCAGAGCAGCCGCTGCGGGGAACAGCGATAGAGCTCATATTCCACGAACTGCTCCTTCTCCACCTTCCAATGCACCAGCGGCGGAAACATGTCGCCGGCGGTGTCCCAGTCGTCGGAATCGTAGGCACCTTCGTAGTTGATCGGTTTGCCTTTCGCGATCGCCTTGATCGCGGCGCCAAAATCCTCGACCGTCGGTCGCACCTTGCGCCCGGTCTTGTCGTTGATCTTGGTGAGCGCGTCGCGGATCTGCGAGGGAGCGACTTCGCGCGGCCGCTTGACGTCGCCAGTCGCGACCAGCGTCGCCAGCATGAGGGTTGCGGCCGCGTCATAAGCCCCTGCGGAGGTCATTTCCGGAGGCTCGCCGGTCGCGGCTTGGAACGCCTTGAGGAAGGCCCGGCCCGATGCGCTCTTGTCGACCTGCGTCACCGAGCTGCCCTCGAGCCCATTCGCCGGCGCGCCCACCTGCTTGAGGATGTAATTGCGGCGGAAACTGTTGTTCGAAAGAATCGGGATGCCGTACCCGCCCTGCCGATAGGCCTTGATTGCTGCTGCGGCGGCTTCCGGCAGCATGGCCACGATGACGACATCGGGCGCGCCGTCGGTCTTGCCGGTCGTGTCGTTGGCCTTGTCGATCACCTTGGCCCAATCCGCGCCGAGCTTGTCCAGGGTCGACATGTAGACGATCTCGACCGACGACGGGTGCTTGTAGAACGACGGCAGGATCTCCGCTATGCCGGTCGCGAGCGCCCGATGGCCAGCGTCGGCAAAAATTCCGATCTTGAAGGCGCCGTCGCCGTCTCCCTTGCCGCCATCGGTCTTGTTCAGCGCAATCTGCACCAGCACGGCAGCTTCGTATTTCGCGACGTAGAACACCCGGAACAGCCAATTGTCGAGATCGCGCTCCGCCGCCTGCGTCGAGGCATCGCTCTCCGTGACATTGGGATCGTTAATGAAGCTCGATGAGCACTGGAAGCAGGTGATCGGCACCTTCGCTCTCGCCGGGCTCGCCGGATCGTAGTTGAGTTTGTTGATCGCGACAGTGACGCCGCTGCTGTCGGTCACCAGCGCCTTCACCTGCTCCTCATTGATCAGTCTCAGCGCCTCGGTTTGCGCAAACGGGGGATTGCTCTTGGAATCCCCGAGGATGAGCTCGAACTTCACCTGGCTGCCGTTGCGATCGAGCGCCGCGTTCATCTGTTTCGCCGCCAATTCCACCGCGGCGCGGTAGAGCGGCGACGTGCTGCCTCCGGTCTGATCCACCACCGCGCCGATGCGAACGATCATCTGCTCCGCCGCGGCCGAAGGCCGAACCGCGCCATCGACGCCACAGAGCAATGCGAGCGACGTTAGTGCAGCAAATGTGGGGTGCAACGACATGGCCTATCCTCCCCCAGCTTCTTGATGGGCAACTTCACGACCTGGATCAGGCCAGGCTGCCCTGATGCCGCTCACACTAGCAGGCGGAAGCTTCGACCGTCACCCGGCCGCCGCCGCGCTCGTCAGAAATGGCTGAACGACGGATGCGCCAGCGTCAGCGGCTTGCCATGCACGTCGAGCAAGCGTGCGCCCTCCCCCGCGTCCATCGTACCGATTTCGGTCAGCGCGACGCCGGCCACCGATGCTTCGCGCCGCAGCGCCTCGACCTCCTGCGCCGGCACGCAGGCCAGGACTTCGTAGTCGTCGCCGCCCGTGACGATCGTCTCGATCAGCGCCGGCTCCTTCGCGAGCGCGGTACGCGCCGCGTCGGAAAGCGGCAGGCATGCAAGCTCGACCTCGGCTGCCACGCCGGAGACACGGCAGAGCTTGGCGAGGTCGCCAGCGAGGCCATCGGAAACGTCCATCGCCGCCGAAGCATGCGCGCGAAGCGCTTGCGCAATCGCCGTGCGGGGCTGCGGCACCAGAAAGCGGCTCAGGAGATGATCCTGCTGCTCTCGCGCGAGCCCCCAGCGCGCCGCGGCGGAAGCATCGCGCCGCAGCAGCAGGCCGAGGGCGGCATCGCCCACCGTGCCGGTGACGAGCACGCGGTCGCCGGGCTTGGCGCCGGCGCGGCGCACCATCTTGCCGTGCGGCACGGCGCCGAAAACCGCGACCGAGATCGCGACCGGCCCACCGGTGCGCACCGTATCGCCGCCAAACAGCGGACAGCCGAAGAGCTCGGCATCCGCGCCGAGCCCACGCGCAAACGGCGCGAGCCAAGCCTCGCCGATGTCCGCCGGCAATGCCAGGGTGAGAAGGAATCCGAGCGGCTCGGCGCCCTTGGCGGCGAGGTCGGAGAGATTAACTCGCAGCGCCTTCCTGCCGACCGCATCGGGCGGATCATCCGGGAAGAAATGTACGCCCCCGACGATGCCATCGGTCTTGAGCACGAGATCGCAGCCCCGCGGCGGCGCAATCGCCGCGGCGTCGTCGGCGAGCGCGAAGGCGCCGGGGTGCTTGGCGAGCGGCTTGAAATAGTGCGCGATCAGGCGGTCCTCGCCCGATGGCCCGGCCTTCTCTTCGCTCATGGGATACTCAAGCTCATCGGCCCCATCGGTATGATCGTCGTGTCCGCCATGATAGCCTGAGCGCGATCGAAAATATGCATTCCCGGGCCGCGTGATGGAAGCGTTCGATCTCTATTCGCCAGAAATCGATGCCGATCCGTTTCCCCACTACGAGATCCTGCGCGAGCGATATCCCTGCTACTGGAGCGACAGCGGCCAACTCTGGATCCTGTCGCGCTACGACGACATCGTGCAGGCCGCGCGCGACTGGGAAACCTTCTCGTCCTCGCAAGGCAACATGATCGATGAGCTTCCCGGCCGCGCCGGCGCGACGCTCGGAACGACCGACCCGCCCCGTCACGACCGGTTGCGGGCGCTGAGCCAAGCCGCTTTCGCGCGCAAGAACGTCGAGCACCTGGTCACGCCGACGCTGGAGATCGCCGACCGCGCACTCGACCGCATCTGCGCACGCAGGGAATTCGAGTTCATCAACGATTTCTCCAGCCAGATCACGGTCGGCCTGCTGTTCCGCACCATGGGCCTGCCCGAGCGCGACCATGCCGAAATCAGGCGCAAGGTCATCCTCGCGGTCTCGACCGACAAGTCGGTCAAGGGGCGCACCGCGGAGCACATCGCCGCCTTCAAGGAGCTCGGCGACTTTCTCACCTCCGAGGTGGCGGTGCGGCGCGCGCATCCGACCGACGACCTCATCACCCACCTCGCCGAAGCCGAGATCGACGGCGACCGGCTGAGCGAGCGCGAGATCGTGCTCACGACCGCGACCTTCGTGATGGCGGGGGTCGAATCGCTGTCGAGCTTCATGAGCATGTTCGCGCTCAACCTGCACGATCGTCCCGACGCCCGCCGCCGCATCGTCGCCGATCCCGCGCTGATCGAGCCGGCGATCGAGGAGTCGCTGCGCTTCAACACGTCGGCGCAACGCTTCAAGCGCACGGTCATGCGCGAAACCGAGCTGCACGGCCGGACGCTGCGCGTCGGCGACAAGGTCGCCCTCGCCTTCGGCTCCGGCAACCGCGACTGGCGGAAATTCCCCGATCCCGATGTCTACGACATCGATCGTCGGCCCCAGGGCCATCTCGGCTTCGGCGCGGGCAAGCATTTCTGCCTCGGCAGCGGAATGGCCCGCCTCGTTACCGCAGTGGCGATGCGGCGCTTTCTCGAACGCGTGCCGGAATATCGGCTGGCCGGCGACCGGCTGGTCTGGAACTCGTCCTCCAATTTTCGCAGCCCCGCGGCACTGCCACTCCTGCGGCAATGATCGCGTCGCCAAAATCCACATCACGATTTCGTTAGTCTGCGGTCACGGCTCCGTCACGGGTTTGTGCGTTGCAGCAACAGGTTGTGCATCGCACATAAGACGCGTCCAAAGACCAAGAATTCAGGAGACACATCATGAAGAAACTCATCGCTTTTGCAGCGCTCGCCGCAGCGCTCGCCGCGCCGGTCATGGCCCAGGCCGCGCCGCAGCATCGCCAGGACGTGGTCGTCGGCAACCAGAACCTCGGTGCCGACCCGGATGCCAACGTTCGCTTCGATCTCCAGCGCGAGGCCGGTACGCGCAACGGCAGCTTCTGATCCTCGCGTTCTGCCGTTCGCATGAAAGCCCCGGGCGCGAGCCCGGGGCTTCTTCGTCTCTTCTTTCATGAGCGTGAGATGGTTCACGCACGGGCCCTGCCTTCCCCCGTTAGAATCAGGGTGCACGAACAGGAGGTCCACCATGGTAACGCGCGCATTCGTCCTTGCGGCCGCCTTCGCAATGGCTGCGGTCGCGCTGCCGACCACCACCTCCGCCGCCCCCGATTCGCACAGCGGATTGGCGGCGCCGTTCTCGCCCAAGGCGACGATCTACCGTCCCGATTGCTGGATCAAGGAAGACCCCCGGGCTCGCTGGGACGCGACGGGCAGCGGCTGCATCAGAGACTGAACCGCAAGCTCATCGCACCGAGCGGGCGAACTCCCCCGCCCGAAACTGCCGCGCGATTTGATCGAGCACGGCGTTGACCATGCCGGTCTCGTCCTTGTCCACGAAGGCGTTGGCGACGTCGACATATTCGGAAACGACGACGCGCGCCGGCACGTCGCTGCGGTGGCCGAGCTCGTAGGCGCCTGCGCGCAGCACCGCGCGCAGGATCGCCTCGATGCGCTTGAGCGGCCAGCCCTCCGCCAGCACCTGGTCGACCAGCGGGTCGAGCCGGCGCTGCTCGCGCACCACGCCCGAGACGACATCGCGAAAGAACGCCGCCTCCGCGGGCAGATATTGCGCGCCCTCGACCTCGCGGCCGATCCAGTGGCTCTCGAACTCGGTGAGGATGTCGTTGAGGCCAGTGCCGGCGATATCCATCTGGTAGAGCGCCTGCACCGCCGCGAGCCGGGCGGCACCGCGGCGATTGGCCTTGCGTTCATCCTTCCGGTCTCCGCCTGGCGTCATGATCCACCTGCGGCGAGGCGGCGCTTGAGCCGCACGAGCAGGAGCGCGGCGCGGGCGGCATCGCCGCCCTTGTCGGCCTCTTCCGGCCGCGCGCGCGCCCAGGCCTGGGCGTCGGTATCGACCGTGAGAATGCCGTTGCCGATCGGCACCCTGCGCGTGACCGAAAGCTCCATCAGCGCGCGCGCGGATTCCTGCGACACGATCTCGAAATGCAGCGTCTCGCCGCGAATGACGCAGCCGAGCGCCACCGCGCCCTCGTAGGGCTTGCCGGCGCGCTCCCCGGCGTCGAGTGCGATGGCGATCGCGGGCGCCACCTCGAGCGACCCCGGCACGCTCACGCAGTCGAAGATCGCGCCGGCTTCGTGCAGCGCGCGCGTGGCGCCCGCGAGCAGGGCGTCGGCGATATCCTCGTAGAAACGCGCCTCCACGACGAGGATGCGCGCGCCGGAGAGATCGCCCGAACCGCGATCGCTCGCATCAGCGCCGGCGGATCTGCGCGGTTCGGCCATGCAGACGTCTCCCCAGTTTCGCCTTGGTCGTACCAAGCCGATCGGGTCGGAAGCAAGTGAGCGCAGATGAGCCCGCGCCGAGGCCACCCGCGGTGCGGCACGAGCGGGCAAGCAGGCTCGAACGAGGTCGGAATTTCAATTCACCAACAGGCGGTAGCAGAGCCACCCCGCGAGTGCGATGCAGATGAGCCAGATGAGGGCGATGACGATCGCGGCGGTCCGGCTCGCGGGCCGATCCTGAGCCGCTGCCGCCAGCGCCCGGTGCTCTGCCATGATCTCCGGCGGGATCAATTTGACGACCAACAGAATACCGAGCGGCACGATTATCACGTCGTCCAGATAGCCGAGCACAGGGACGAAATCGGGGATCAGGTCGATGGGCGAGAGCGCGTATCCGGCAACGCAAAGAGCGAGCGCCTTGGCGTACCACGGCACACGCGGGTCGCGGCCGGCGCGATAGAGCGCGTGCACGTCCCGCTTGACGATGCGCGCCCATTGTTTCGCCCGCTCGATCATTGCTGCCGCGTCGCGCCGTTGCCCCACAATTCCGAGGCGATAGCCCCGCGTTCTGCTCCGCTCCACGCGAACCTACGGCCGTTCCATCAGCCGTGCCGCGTAGCGCGCCATCAAGTCGACTTCGAGATTGACCGTGTCGCCGACGGCGAGCGCGGCGAGCGTCGTCACCTCGAGCGTGTGCGGAATGATCAGCACCGAGAACGTGTCCTCCGCCGCCTCGTTCACAGTGAGCGACACGCCGTCGAGCGCCACCGAGCCCTTGGGCGCGACGAAGCGCGCGAGCTCCACGGGCGCGCGCAACGTGAACCGCGCCATGTCGGTGAGATCCTCGCGCCTGAGCACCTGCGCGAGGCCGTCGGCATGGCCGGCGACGATATGCCCGCCGAGCTCGTCGCCGATTCTGAGCGCGCGCTCGAGATTGACGCGTGTCCCGTGTCGCCAGGCGCCGATCGTGGTCACACTCAGCGTCTCGGCGGCGGCATCGACCGCGAACCAGCCGCGATTGCCGTCGCGGCCCCGCCCGACCACGGTCAGGCACACGCCGCTGCAGGCGATGGAGGCGCCGATGTCGATGGTATCGGGATCGTAGCGACAGGCGATCCTGAGGCGGGAGAGCCCCTCGGCCCGTGGCTCGACCGCAACCACCTCTCCGATGTCGGTGACGATGCCGGTAAACATGGGTCAGGTCCGTTCGAACAGCTCGGCCGTATCGGCCCCGATGGTTTCCTTGCCCATGGCCTTGAGCCGCGGCGATCGAGTTAAGGCGGAAAGCGGCAGCCCGTCGAGAGCGTCGAGCCCTTCCGGCCCGATCACGGTGGGCGAGCGGAAGAGCGCAGCCTCGTCGACCAGATCGGCACGCAGGAGGGCTGCTGCGAGGATAGGGCCGGCTTCCACCATCACCCGGCTGAGGCCGCGTTTCGCCAGGAGCGTGAGGGAGGCGGCAAGATCGAGCCCTCCGTCGGTCCGGGCCACGCGCTGGAGCTCGGCCCCCCGTGCGACGAGCGCCTGTTCCTGCTCGCGCGGCGCAGCCTCCCTGGTCACGACCCACAGCGGCGCCTCCCGCGCGGTCGCGACCAGCTTGCTCGCGAGCGGCAGCCGCAGCGCGCCGTCGAGAACGACGCGCACCGGCGAGCGCATGCCGGGCAGACGACAGGTGAGCAATGGATCGTCCGCCAGCACGGTGCCGATCCCGGTGAGTACAGCGTCGCTGCGCGAGCGCATGAGATGCACGCGGGCGGTCGCCTCCTCGCCGGTGATGCGAGCGGGTTTCCGGCCGGCAAGGCCGACTTTGTCGTCGGCCGACACGGCAAGCTTGAGCGTCACGTGCGGCCGGCCGGCCTGCATCCGGCGGATGTGCCCGGCATGCGCGCGTCTTGCCTCCTCGGCGCCGACGCCGACCTCGACCACGACCCCTGCTTCGGCGATGCGCCAATGGCCGGCGCCCGCCACCTCCGGGTTGGGATCGACCAGCGCCGAAACGACGCGCGCCACGCCGGCGGCGATGACGGCGTCGGCGCAGGGCGGGGACTTGCCGTGATGGGAGCACGGCTCGAGCGTGACGTAGAGCGTGGCCCCGCGCGCGGCGGCGCCGGCGCGCCTCAGCGCCTCTACCTCGGCATGGGGCCGCCCCCCGGGCTGCGTCCACCCGCGTCCAACGATGACCCCGTCCTTGACCACCACCGCACCGACGGCCGGATTGGGCCAAGTGCGCCCGAGCCCGCGCCGGCCGAGCGCAAGCGCGAGCGCCATGAAACGCTCGTCATCGGAATTCCCGGTCGGCTGCGTTTGGCTCAACCTCGTCGTCCCAACTCGTCAGGGTTCAAGCGTGAGGTTATAAGGCCAAAGTATCAAGCCCGCCGTTCATGGAGCCGCAATGCTGATCAGCGGAAAAGAGAAGCTCGAGCGAATGCGCGACGGCCGCGCCGTCTATATCGGCGCCGAGCGGGTGGACGACGTCACCCGTCACCCCGCCTTCAAGAACGCCGCGCGCACCATTGCCGACCTCTACGAGCTCAAGGCCGATCCGCACCAGCGTGAGCTGTTCTCGTTCGAGGAGAACGGCGAACGCTACGGCCTGCCCTGGCTGCGCTGCCGCACGCGCGAGGATCTCGCCCGCCGCATGCGCGCGATGAAGGCGATCGCGGACGCGACCTACGGCCTGATCGGGCGCTCGCCCGACCACGTCGCGGGCCTGATCACGGGGCTGGCGATGAGGCCCGAGCTGCTCGACACGCTCACCCCCGGCTTCGGCGCGAACCTCACGCGTTACTACGACCATGCGCGCAAGCATGATCTCTATCTCTCGTTCGCGGTGACGCCGCCCTCCGGCATCCGCAGCCGGGAAATCTTCACCGGCGAGGCGCGCGACGATCCGACCCTGCAGGTGATCGCCGAGGACGACGGCGGCGTCATCATCTCCGGCATGAAGATGCTGGCGACCGGCGCGGTGTTCGCCGACGAGGTGTGGATCGGCAACCTCACCGCCATCGACGACAAGCGCGCGAGCGAGAGCATCACCTGCGCGCTGCCGATCAACACGCCGGGCGTCTCGTTCTGGGCGCGCGCACCCTACGAGCGGCACGTTCGCCACGAGGCGGATTATCCGCTGAGCTTCCGCTTCGACGAGACCGACACGGTGCTGGTCTGCGATCGCGTCAAGGTGCCGTGGGAGCGCGTCTTCCTGCACAACAACGGGGCGATGTCGCGCCGCATCTATATCGAGACGCCGGCGAACTGCTACCAGAACCAGCAGTCGAACGTGCGCTTCTGGGCCAAGATGGGCCTGATCGTTGGCCTCGCGAGCCGCATGTGCCAGGCGAACGGCGTCGACAAGATTCCGGGGGTGCGCGAAACGCTGGGGCGGCTGGCCGCTCTCGAGGCGACCATCGGCGGGCTCGTGAACGGGCAGATCGAGGCCTACGAGCAGTGGCCCGAGGGCTACGCCACGCCGAACCGGCGGATCATGTACGCCACGCTGAACTGGTGCCAGGAGCATCACACCGAGATCATCGACGCGTTGCGCACGCTCGCAGGCGCCGCCCCGCTGCAGATGCCGGCAAGCATCGACCTCGTCGCCGATCCCGCGCTCAAGGAGCGCTTCGAGCGCTGGTGGTCGACGCCCGCGCTCGATGCGGTCGAGCGCCTCAAGCTCTACAAGCTCACCTGGGACCTGATCGGCTCGGAATTCGCCGGCCGCGCCGATCCCGCGCTCAAGGAGCGCTTCGAGCGCTGGTGGTCGACGCCCGCGCTCGATGCGGTCGAGCGCCTCAAGCTCTACAAGCTCACCTGGGACCTGATCGGCTCGGAATTCGCCGGCCGCCACATGCTCTACGAGCGCTTCTATGCCGGCAATTCGATCATCGTGCGCAACCAGAGCGACCGCGAGGCGCCGTGGGAGAAATTCCATGCCACCGTCGACGGATTGCTGGCGCGGGTCGAGACACCCGCGTAGCAGCGGCCCATTCCGGCGCCCTGCCCCTCCTACTCCGACGACTTGATCTTGGCGGTGCGCACGAGGTCGCCCCAGCGCTTGGTTTCGTCGCGCAGGAATGTGGTGAACTCCTCCGGCGTGCTGCCGCGCGCCTGCGAGCCCAGCGCGGCGAGCTGCTCGATGGCCGCCTTCTTCTCGAGCGCCGCGCGGATGGTCGCGCTCAAGCGGTCGACCACCGCCTTGGGCGTGTGCTTGGGCGCGAAAATGCCGTTGAAGGTCACGCCTTCGACCTCGGCATATCCGGCCTCCGCCATCGTCGGCACGTCGGGAACCGCGGCGGCGCGCAGGTTGCCCGGCACCGCGAGCGCGCGCAGCTTGCCGCTCTTGAGATGCTGGGCCGCGTCGACGAGCTGCTGAAAGCCGACATCGACGTGACCGGCGATAAGGTCGTTGATGGCGAGCGCATTGCCGCGGTAATGCACCTCAGTCCAGGTGATGCCGGCCTTGAGCTTGAACAGCTCGGCGAGGAAATGGTTGATGCTCGCCACGCTGCTGGTGGCGAGCGTGAGCTTGTTCGGATTCCGCCGCGCATGGTCGACGAGCTCCTGCACCGAGGCGGCCGGCAGCGTCGCGCGCACCAGCAACAGATTGGTGGCGACGGCGAGCGAGCTCACCGGTGCGAACGCCTGCTCCCATTGATAGGCGGGCTTGGCCATGGTCAGCGGCCCCAGGATGACCGGCCCGTTCGAGCCCACGAGCAGCGTGTGGCCGTCCGGCTCCGCGCGCGCCACATAGTCGCCGGCGATCAGGCCCGCGCCGCCGGGCCGGTTCTCGATCACCACCGGCTGACCGAGCGCATCGCCGATCGCCGCCTGCAATACGCGCGCGGTGACATCGACGTTGCCGCCGGGCGCGTAGGGCACCACCATGGTGATCGGCTTGGCCGGAAATTGCTGCGCGGCCGCGGGCTGCGTCAGGATCGCTGACGCGATGACGCTGAGACCCAGGCGCAAGCCACCCATGATCGTTCCTCCCTCGAATAGTTATCGCGTTGTTCGCGCTCAGACTCGCGCAGTGCGCGGCACCTGGCCCTTCTGCCGCGCCAGGATGTATTTCACCGCCTCCGAGCGTGTGCCGATCCAGATATCGTCGGCCTGCTTGGCGATCTCGATCATGCGCTGGAACACCGCCATGCCCACGGGGCGGCCGAACACGTGGGAATGAATGGTCGGATCGATCCGGGCGGCGCCCTCTTCGTATCTGCGCGCGTAATCCAGCCAGTCCTGAAAGATCTCCAGCATCACGCGCGGCGGATTGCCGTGGCGCATGTAGAGGGGCAGATCGTTGCACTCCATGTTGCTCGAGAACGAGACGATGGTGCCGGCCTTGAAATGGACGAAGTACGGCAGGTCGTCGTTGAGCGAATCCCCGTGCCACTCGAACCCCTCCTCGGCCAGGAGGCGGCCGGTACGCGGGCTCGGCGTGCCGCGCGGGCTGATCCAGCCGGTCGGGCGCTTGCCGGTCGCCGCCACGATCAGGTCGACGGTGCGGCGGATATTGGCGCGCTCGGCGTCCTCGTCGAGGTAAATCGGGATCACGTCCATGGCGTAGGAATGCGCCACGATGTCGTGCCCGGCCTCCGAAATCCTGTGAACGATGTCGGCATGCCGTTCCGCCATGATGCCGGAGACGATCATGGTGGCCTTGACGTTCTCGCGCGCAAGCGTGTCGAGCACGCGAAAGATCCCGCGCCGATGCCCGTATTCGGCAAAGCCGATGGCGTTGAGGTCGGGCACGCCGGGCTTGAGCGGATTGCCCATCGGGCCGACGCCGGGCCAATGCCCGTCGGACCAGCCTTCGAATGCGCAGCGGAAGAACACCGCCAATCGCTTGCCGCCCGGCCAACGAAAATCGGCGGGCAGCCGCGTCTCCGTCGCACCGGCATGAACGCTGAGCTCACTCATCTGACCATCCTGCGTGCGCCAACCGTCGATGTTTAGCGGACTGTGGCATTATTTGTTAGATAGGCAACCGGCGGGGTGACCGAGGCGTAAGCTTGTTCAGAACGCGG
>Ga0081455_10003958_pt1 | contig 16823 bp, 18 predicted proteins | sample TabmetS3T2R1_FD_70207 | JGI IMG/M metagenome (GOLD analysis project Ga0081455, IMG submission 70207) | Tabebuia heterophylla rhizosphere microbial communities from the University of Puerto Rico - S3T2R1 | ecosystem: Host-associated > Plants > Roots > Rhizosphere ...
TCGAGGTCCTTGCGCACCGTGGGCTCGCCGCCGGAGAGGTGCACCTGCAAGATGCCCATCTCGCCGGCCTGCTTCATCACCGAGACCCACGTCTCGGTCGACAGCTCCTTGTTGACGCGCTCGAGCTCGATCGGATTCGAGCAATAGGAGCATTGCAACGGGCAGCGATGGGTCAGCTCGGCGAGCAGGCCGACCGGAGCGCGCGCGCAGAGCGCAGCGGTTGCGTCCTTGCTGCCGACCACACCCTCGGTCGGCTCGTCGTCAACCGCCAGCGATTGACAATGTCCGTTGCCCTTAAGCTCTTCGCTCATCCCTTTATATATCCCTTGTCGGCAAGGCCCTGGAGCAGCTCGATCACGTCGGTGCGGATCACGTCCTGAGGTGCCGAATATTCCTTGGCCAGGGCCTCGACAATTTCCTCCACGGTTCTTTTGCCGTCGCACAGCTTGAGCACCGCGACGGCGGTTTGGTCAGGTGTCAGCACCCGCTCGGGTGCCAGTAAAATCCATCGGCCTCGCCCCGCGTCGTGGCGGAGCTTGAGATAGGCCGGCAAATGTGGTCGCGTCTCCCGACCGATAACCAGCCGTCCGGGTGACGCGGTTTCATCGCTCATGCTTTCCCCGGCACAAAGGCGCCGGGCGGGATCAGCCCGGGCTCGACATAGGCGTAATGAAGCGCATCGAGCTGCGCCCACAGCACGTTGCATTTGAAACGCAGCGCATCGAGCGCAGCCATCTGCGCTTCCGGCGTGCGCGCGTTGCGCTTCACATATTCGAGTGCGAAGGCGGCATCGTCAGGCGCCTGCGCTAGGCGGCGCTTGAAATAGGCCATCACCTTGTCGCTGATGAAATCGTAATTCTCGAGCATGCCGGCGATGCGCTCCTTGTGGATCTTGGGAGCGAACAGCTCGGTGAGCGAGGAGGCGACCGCCTCGACCAAAGTCTTCTCGCGCACGAAGTTGACATAAGCCTCGACGGCAAAAACGGTCTCGGGGAGGGCCCCTTTCCTCGAGATAACGTAGTCGCGGTCGAGCCCAAGTCCGTCGGTGAGCACGAGCCAGCGCTCGATGCCGCCTTCCTCCTCGCCATAGCCGTCATGGTCCATGACGCGATGGATCCAGTCCCGCCTGAGCTGGCGGTCATGGCAGCGGCTCATCAAGGCCGCGTCCTTGCGCGGCACCGCGGACTGATAGCAGTAGCGGTTGAGTGCCCAGGCCTGCACCTGTCCCTTGTTGAGCTTTCCCCCATGCAGCAACTTATGAAACGGATGCTTGTCGTGATAGCGCTCCGCGCCGATGGCGCGAAGCTCCTGCTCGAGTTCCTCGGGGCTCATGATCTTGGTCACGGCATTGCCTCTTGCTTTATCCAGCGCCTGACGAGGAACCCGCGTAGCGGTTACTGGAAGCGACCGCCTTGATGCGCATCAACGGCTGGCGATGTCTCGAAACTACCAGCCAATTCTTTGGATATCACTCCGAACGTATTTCGGCAGCTCGAATGTAGGAAGGTCAAATGAGAGCCGCATGATCGGTTCATGAACGTTGCGTGGATACCACATTAAGGAAACCTGAACGGAAGTTTGGCAGCCCGCTTGCCCGGAATATGGGGACCTGCGGGCATCCGCGCCATTCCAAACGGCCGGTCTCGAGGCAGCCACCAAAGCGAAACGGCGACCCGGCTTCGCGCCGGATCGCCGTTCGTTTGCTTCCGAGATGAGAAGGGCGGATTAGGCGCGATCCAGCTCCGCCGGCAAGTAGCTCGTAACCTCCATGCCGGACTCCGTCTCCTCGATCGTCGGCTTGTGCCACTCACGCATTACAGGCTCTCCTTCCGCGAGTTAAGGCCAAGCTGGCCGATGCAGCCGCCTCGTTTTGCGAACCCGGAATTCGGCTGCCCGGCTCCGCAATTTCACTATCGTTTCGGGGTGTGATAATTTCAAATCGTATTTCCTTATAGGAAGCATAAGCGGTCCTTATCGCTGATGGTGTCGCTCAGGCAGTTGCGTTACCTCGAATCGCTGGCGGAAACCCGCCATTTCGGCCACGCCGCCCAAGCCTGCGCCGTGAGCCAGCCGGCGCTCAGCATGCAGATCAAGGAGCTCGAGGACGAGCTCAAGCTAAGCCTCGTCGAGCGGCGCAAGTCCGGCATCGAGCTGACCGAGCAGGGCGAGGAGATCGCGAAGCGGGCGCGCACCATTCTCGCCTCGGTGCGCGACCTCGTCGACTATGCCAAGCACCAAGAGGGCGTGCTGTCGGGCGTGCTCAAGCTCGGGGCGATCCCCTCGATCGCACCTTATCTTCTCCCGGCCGCGTTGCCCGAGCTGCAACGGCGCTTCCCCGCGCTTAACCTTCAGCTCCGCGAGACCTTGACCGAGAACCTTGTGCGCGAGCTCGTCACCGGCGACCTGGACCTCATTCTCATCGCGCTCCCCATCGACGATCCGGAGGTCGAGACCCTTTATCTTTTCGACGACAGATTCATCCTCGCCGCCAAGGCGACCAAGCGCAATCGGCGCCTCCGTCACGCCAGCGCCGATATGCTCAGCCACGATCGGTTGCTCTTGCTCGAGGAGGGGCATTGCTTGCGCGACCAGGCGCTGTCCTATTGCCATATGCTGACGCCTGAGGCGCGCGACAGCTTTGGCGCGTCGAGCCTTGCCACCATCGTGCAGATGGTCGCCAACGGCTATGGCATAACGCTTCTGCCGGAGATGGCGATCGCGAGCGAGACCCACGCGCATGGCGATATCCGCCTCTTGCGCTTTCGTTCGCCAGAGCCTAAGCGCGAGATCGGGCTTGCCTGGCGCAAGACCTCGCCCCGCAAGGGCGACTTCATTCAGTTCGCGCAGCTCTTGCGCGATGTCGCGCCGCGGCCGGGGAAGTTTACGCAGGCATCGCGTTAGCGCGTACACGAGCGCCAACACAGCACGGGGCACAGATAGCGAATTGAGAAGGGAAGCCGGGTGACACTGACTATCGCATTCGCGGTCCTGGTCGTGCTGGCGATCTACGCCAAGGCGGGGGCCGTCCCCTTGCACCGGCCGATCTCTGACTTCTATGTCGCGGGAGCGCTGGTGCCCGCCATGCTCAACGGCATGGCGATCGCCGCGAGCCTGATTGCCGTTCTAGCCTTTGCCGGGCTTGCCGGCGCGCTCACGCCAGGAAGCGAAGGACCGATCGCGCTCCTTATCGGCGGGGCAGGGGGACTTGTCCTGATCGCGTTCCTGCTCGCGCCCTATCTTCGCAAGTTCGGCGGTTACACGATCCCCGATTTCCTCGGCGAGCGGTTCGGCGGGACGGCGTTGCGTCCGCTCGCCGTGCTCGCCGTGATCTTGTGCTCGTTTCCCGCGCTCGTGCTGGCGCTGTTGAGTGTCGCTGTCATCGCCATGAAGGTCTTCGCGATCGGTGCCTGGACGGGTTTCGCGCTCAGCGTGGCAATGCTCCTGTTCTGCACGTTCGCGGGGGGCATCCGCTCGGCGACCATGTCGCAGGTCGCGCAATATGTCGTGTTGTTCGCAGCCTCTCTCGGAGGGCTTGCGCTTCTGTTGTGGCAGCAGGGAACTTGGATGCCGAACCTCGGCGCTGGCCTGCTTGACGAGGCCGCCGCGCAATTCAGGCTCAAGGCCTTCGCGGCGGAGGATCCCGCCAACCGACTTGCGCTCGTCGTCTGTCTTGTGACAGGCATCGCCTCATTGCCGCATCTCCTGATGCGCGGCTTTGCGGCGCGCTCGGTCAAAGAGGCGCGGACATCCTTTCTGCTGGCGTTGCCATTTGCCGCCGTCCTTTGTGTTGCGGCGCCTATCTATGTTGGGCTGTTCGGCCAGCCGCCCACAGAGTCATCAGACGTCCCGGCCCTCATCTCCTTCGGCCTGATCGCCATCGGCGGCATCTCGGCCTGCCTCGCGCTTGGCAGCGGCCTCGTGCTCGCCATCGCCAACGCGCTGTCCTACGACATTTATTACAGGACGTTGCATCTCACCGCGCCGACCGAGCAGCGGCTTTTCGTTGCGCGGACGGCAATCGTGCTGGTGGCGGCCCTCGCCGCTATTGTCGCATTCACGCGACCGGAGGCGATGCTCACGCTTGCGGGGGCGGCCTTCTCGTTTGCGGCGAGCGCCTTCCTGCCCGCGCTGGTTCTCGGCATCTGGTGGAAGCGTGCGACGGGCGAGGGCGCGCTCTCAGGCATGCTCGCCGGGCTCGGCATGTGTCTCTATTATATGCTGGCGCCGCGCTACTTGCCCTTCGCCTTTTACGAGACGTCGAGCCTTCTCTCCAATGCCACCCAGGAGCAGATCGCAACCTACGCAGCGCAGGGGCAGAGTTATTACCTTACCGACCCTGGCGCGAGAGACGCAGCGCTTGCTGCCTGGGAGGAGACGGCGCGGGCGGTCGCCAATTGGTGGGGCGTAAGCAGCGATTTCGCAGCCCTGTTCGCGGTTCCCGTGGGCTTCCTGGTGATGATCGGGGTGAGCCTGTTTACAACGGCGCCATCGCGCGACGTGCAAAACTTTGTCGAGGAGCTGCGCAAGCCCGCGTCGATTTGAGGCTTATTGAGCGGGAGGATCGGCGGCGGATTGGGATTGGGGTTCCGCATCGCCGAGAAGGCGGAAGGAATCGCGGAAGCGCATCGCATCATCGCCCGTGGCGTGGTTCTTGGGACCGGCGGTGGCCAGCATGTAGATGCGATCTCCGGCAGGCACGATATCGACGAGATGATTGAGCTTGCCCTTGGCGTCGTCGGCGATCGCCTCGAAGCCGGGGCGTCCCGCGATCGTCGTGGATCCCCGCTTGCGAAGGCGCGATTCGCTTCCCTTGGCGTAGGCATTCACCAGCTTGACGTAATAGTCGGTGTCGAGCTGGCGCGGCGCCTTGCCGGCGGGATATTCGAACACCACCACGCTATAGACGGTGTCGTCGCCGACGCTCACCTGGAAGTCGTATTGCAGCAGCGGATTTTGCCCTTCGACCGGTACGCTCTTCACCTTGGGCGTGCCGGGAAAGGAAACGGCAAACCCGCGCTCTTGCGATTGAAACTCGGTCCATGGCGGCCCTTCTGGCGCGGCGGGGGCGGCCGGCGTCGCAGGGGAAGCTGGCGCGGGACTCGGCTGATCCTCGGCGGAGGCGGACGTGGCCGCCGCCATGAGCAAGAGCATGGCCAATGTCGCGCTTCGCAGTGCCATGGCGAATCCCTCGATCTCCCAGCGTCCGAATCGGCATCTTAGCCGATCCTCTAGGATCACCAACCCCTATCCCTGTGGCGACGACTTGAGCGCCCGTTCATACAGTGCCTCGGCATCTTCTTTCAGCGCGCGGCGCGAGTCGGGGCGGAGATAGAGCATGTGGCCGCCGGCATAATTCTCGACCGTGATCGGGCTTGTGCCTTCGAGCGGCGGAAGCTGGTTCACGAGATAGGCTGGCGCCAGATAAGGCGTGATCAAGTCGGTGTAGCCCGCGGCGATCAGGACTTGCAGCGACTTGTTGGAGGCGCGGGCCTCCTGAAGGTCGTCGAGCACGCCGGCATAGCCCTGGCGCGTCGGGCTCGTGCCGAAATCCCATTTCGAGCGGATCTCGCGATTGAGCAGGCGATAGTTCGCGTCGGTCTTATAGCCAAGCTCGTCTTGCGCATATTGGACGAGGGCGCCGGTCCACAGCGGGACGGTGGAATCGAGCACGGGGTCTGGGCCGTGCGGCCAGGCACTCGACGGGTTGGGGTCGGGACCGCCAATGCTTCCGTCGTAACGGCTCAGCACCTGGCCGTGCGCGCGGTCGAACTCTTTGATGAAAAGCCCTGGAGGGACGCGCGCGAGATTCTCTTTGACGAAGTCGGGCGAAAGCCCAGCCAGCTTGGCCACGGTCCCGCTCGCGCTCTCGCTTCCCTTCTCGGCGCCGGAGGCGAGCGCCACGAGATAGTCGGACAGGGCGTAGCGCTCGGTCTCTTTCAGCGCATCCCCAAGCGACTCGCGGCCGGCAACGCCCTTGCTCTCGAGGTTGACCGCCGCATAAGAGGGAAGGAAGAGCGCCCACCGCAGCGGGTCGTAATCCTCGGCGTTCAGAAGGGCGAACTCGAGGGAGGGCGAGATCAGTATCAGCCCGCTCGGCGAGACGCTGCCCGTCTTCTGCAACGCGCGAGTGATGGTCGCGGCGCGAAAGCCGCCGTAGCTCTCGCCGGTCAGAAATACCGGCGAGGACATGCGGCCGGCATTGATCAGGTAGAGGCGGATGAAGTCGGCGAGCGACTCGGTGTCGTTCTCGACGCCCCAGAATTTGTCCTCGTTCTCGCCCGAGCTCGCCCGGCTATAGCCGGTGCCGACCGGATCGACGAAGACGAGGTCGGTGAAATCGAGCCAGCTCGAGTCGTTGTCGACGAGGTGGGGCGGGGGACCCATCACCTCGCCCTTCGCGGTCACTTCGACGGCTCGGGGCCCGATGCCGCCAAGATGCAGATAGGCCGATGCCGCGCCGGGGCCGCCGTTGAAGACGAAGGTGACCGGACGTTTGGCATCCTCGGGCTCGCGCGTATAGGCGACGTAGAACACGCTCGCGAGCATCTTGCCGTGCACATTGTTGAGGGGGAGCGTGCCTGCCGTCGCGCTGTAGGAGAGGGTCGCGCCGCCAAGGGTGATGCTGTGCTCCGTGGTCGAGGCAGGCGGCAGCGGATTGGCCTCGCTACCGCCGTCCGAAGCTTTGTCTTGCTTGTGCTCCTCACCGGCGACGGACTGTTCCGTCACTGAAGCCTGGGAGGATTGCGCCGCGTCCTCGGAAAAGGCGGCCTGAGGCAGGATCAGAAGGGCGAGAAGCGCCACGATGCTCGGCGCGCGGCAGAGGGACTTGAAAGGCTCCGTCACGTCATAGGCTCCAGTCTGATTTCTCGCGGAGGGTCGCAGGGAGAAGTGGGGGCGAGGAGCGGCGTAAACCAGGGGTAGCCGGCTCGTCGTGGCAAAGACGCCACGCCGCTCGCCGTTCGGGGCATAACAGGATAAAATGGTATGCCGTCATTGGTTTGGCCGTTAATGTAAAGGCGGCCGCAGAGCTGGCGCAGATGCCTGGTTTTTAGGCGCTTTCCTCGTCCGCCCGCGGTGAACGGGGAAGAGTCTCTGGCGGCGGCGTTCCGAGTTTTGCTGGAGGCTGCAGCTGTGTCTTGTGGGACATGAGGCTCGCCATGAACCCGGTCTTTGAGGGGGCTTTTCGGCATGGTCAGTCCGACGCGTGAAAAGCGCGCGTGGCCTCCACGCGACAAGGAGGATCAGGCCGAATCTGCCGCCTTCGAGCAGCGCGTTGCCGTCGTCAAGGAGACGGCGGTCAGGTCGCGAGAGGTCCTGAGCTCGGCGAAAGAGGACTTGAGCGACCATCAGCGCTGGCTCGAAGTCCAGGCCGCCGCCGTCAAGGCGGATCGGCAGCGGCATGATCGCTGGCTGCAGCGCCAGCGCGAGCGCCAGGAGGCGCTTGAACGGCGGGAGCAAGCCAAGCTCAGGCGCCAGCAGATGCGCCAGCGCGTCGCGCAAGCCGTCAAGCGCACCATTTCGGCTGTGGCGCTGGCGATCAGCTCGGCCTTTTGGCTCGTGGTCGGGAAGACGGTCGCGGCCCTGAACTTCATCGACGCGCTCGAGGCAAGAACCGTCGGATGGGTCGGCATGCGGCTTCGCCAGAGTGCTCTTGCCGTCGCGAGGGTCCTCTCGATTGCGGGCTCGTGGGTTGGCAGAAAGACCGGCGAGGTCGGGCGAACAAGCTGGAAGGCGCTTTCCGCAGGCTCCGCCTTTGCCGCGGCCAAGACCGCCGCATTTTTAGGTTCGAGCGGCCGAGCCGTTGCGGCCGGCTCCTCCGTTGTCGCGGCCAAGACCGCTGCGTTCGCAGGGTCGAGCGGCAGGGCGCTTGCGGCCGGCTCATCCGTTGTCGCGACCAAGACTGCCGTGCTTGCACGCTCGACAGGCAAAGCGGTGTCGGCGGCCGTCTCCAGCACCTCCGCCAAAATCCACGAGGTCACCCCCTCGGTCGTAAGGGTCCTTTCAGTTTGCTTCGCTGGGGTGCTGGCGAGAGGGCACGACCTTTGGCGGGCGACGGTGAAGGTGGTTGGCCCGGCCTCCGTGACCCTGGCAGCCAAGGTCGACGAACTCGCAAGATCGGCGGGCAAAGCGCTTGGCCCTGCTTTCGCTCGTATCAGGGTCAAGGCCTATGAAATGGCGCCCACGCTCGCCGAGCGAGTGGGCAAGGCCGGACTCGCCGCGCGAGGCTTTATCGGCGTTGGCGCCGCTAAACTGGCTGCATCTTTCGCCGCGGCGAGGGCCCGACGAACCGAACGGCCGGCAGAGCGTATCGAAAGCGCCGAGATCCCTGCGATCGAGGGCGCGCTGGCCGGGGACGCCGGCGTCGCAACGGCTCAGGTCGCGGGCGCTCCAGCCGCAAGCCCTCTGGCAGTCGCCAAAAAAGCGGTATCCTTGCCTCGGGACATCGGGGGATTTGAACTCAGCCAGATGCTCATCGTTGCCGGAGCCGTGTTGCTTGTCCTGGGCGGCCTCATGCTCGGAGGGGGCCTCATCTTGCGCGCCGGCGCGCCGGCGCAGGTGGGGGCCGAATCTTCAGACGCCGTGGTTTGGTTCTTCGAGCAGAAGGACCTGCCGATCGCCGAGCGCACGATCTTCATCTTCACCGGCACGCCAAATGGCGTGCGCATCAAGGGTCTCTCGATCAACGCTGAGAACAGATCGGACCAGCCGCTCACCGGAGTGGGAGGAGTGATCAAGCCCGACGTCGAGGGGCCCGACATGCCGCTCAAGGTCGCCATCGACATGCCCAAGGGAGAAGCGAACATCGCGCCAGCTCCCGAGGCGAACGTGCCCGAAGACGAAGCAACCGCCGTCATCCCCCCGCACAGCCTGTTCAAGCTCGTCTTTCCCTTTCCCGAGGAGGCCGGCGAGCAAGAGGGCGTGACGCCCGAGGAGGTAGTGCAGACCTTTGGCGGCCTGATGCTCAAGGTCCGCTACGACGCGGCCGGCAAGGAGAAGGCCTTCATGCAATATCTGTCGCCGGCGATGCTGAAGGACCAGCTGGCGGAGATCGAGGCTCTGGCCAAGGGATCCTAGCTCGCGGCCTCAGAAGCAGTTGACCGTCGTGGCGCAGCCTCTGATGCTGAGACAGGCCCTGAACTGGCTGCAACACCGCGTGCTGCACCCGGCGATGTCGGCATTAGGATCGAGAGCCGAGGCGGTGCAGATGCTGCTGCATGACTGAAAGTCGTTGTTGCAAACGCGCACGCTTTGGCTTCCGGCGCTACAGGCCGAGGGCTTTGGCGCGGTCGATTGCGCCGGGGGTATGGGATTTCCCGTCGAGGGCGTTTGCGTTGTCTGTTGGGCCAGGACAGCGGCCGCATGCATGGCGAGCACGAACCCCAATGCCAAGATCGCGGCCCTTGTCATGGCAGATGCATCCAAAGCGTTCGAGCGGCGTTAGACAGAGCGTTCTCTAGATGACCTCGCCCGTCAAGATCAAGGCGGCAACACCAAACCGCCAAAATCGCGGGCGAGGCTGCGGCTAAGGAGAGACGACCGTGTGGCTATTTCGCATTTTGCCGATCCTGACGGCGACCATTTTGTTCGCTCAGGGCTACGCCGGCGGGGATGTGGCTTTCGCGGGTCAGCAAGCGCAAGCGGCCAGCGAGGACGACGCGGCGTGCCGTCAGCAGGGCGCGCCAGGCAGCCGCGCCTATGCCGATTGCCGCAGGGCGCTCGCCGAGGCGCATGAGCAGCAGAAGGCGATCATCCAGGAGCAGAAGCGGCGGGATTTCGATCGCCTGCTCGGTGAAGGCACGGGTGGTTTCGACGAGACCTTCTGATCGCACCGGTCAATCGCACGCGTCCCAGGCCTCCCCCGACTAAGCAAAAGCGCTGACATCGGTTACCGCCGCCCGCTCGCGCGGCGCCGTAAGCTCCTGTACCATCCGGCGGTGTTCAGACGGCGTCGCAATGGGTGAAGACGAAACGACCGCGGCCCCGCGCGCGGCGCCGCTATTCGCGTGGCTCGGCCCGCTCGCAGGCTTCGCCGAATTCGGCACGGCGGGCTATTCGCGCCCGGTGCGCCGGCGGTTGGCCATCGTCAACGTGATGGCCTTGCTGATCGCCGCCTTCTCGGTGATCTATGCCGGCGTCTTCGCTTATTACGACGCGCACACCTATCGCCACCTGATCGTCGTCAACCTGCTGCTGATGGTGGTCGCGCTTCTGGTGCCGCTCGCCCACCGCATCAACGACATCGCGGCGGCGCTGCTGCTCGCGGCAATGGAATACGTCGCGCTGTTCTTCTTCGTGCGCGTGTTCGGTCACGAGTCGGGCATCCAAATCAACTACATCATCGCCGCTGCGGTCGCCTTCGCCATCTACGGTCTGTCGCATTTTCGCATCGTGGTGGTCGTGCTCGTGATCGGTCTCGCGCTGCATCTCGCGGCCTGGTTCCTGTTTCCGCCGGAGCGCGCGCTCTTCGCCGCCGACCCAAGCCTGCTCGCCAATCTGTATATCTCCTCGGCGGCCACAACCTTCACCATCATCGCGCTGATCGTGGGCTACGCCTTCACGGTGGCCGACTCAGCCCGGGCCGAGGCGGACGCGCTGCTCACCAACATCCTGCCGGAAGCGATCGCCGAAAGGCTGAAGGAAAGGCCGGGCGAGACGGTCGCCGACAGCGTCGCCGACGCCTCCGTCATGTTCACCGATCTCGTCGGCTTCACCCAGCTCGCGAAGCGGCTCGGCGCGGCGCGCACCGTGGCGCTACTCGACCAGGTCGTCACCGAGTTCGACCGGCTGGCCGCCGCGCATGGGGTGGAGAAGATCAAGACCACGGGCGACGGCTATATGGCGGTCGCCGGGGTGAGCCGCGTACAAGCCGACCATGCGGCGCGGATCGCGCGCATGGCATTGCGCCTGCCCGAGCTGGTGGAGCGGCTCTCGGTGGCGCACGGCGTCGATCTCAAGATCAGGGTGGGAATCGCCAGCGGTCCGGTGATGGCCGGGGTGATCGGCACCGACAAGTTCTCCTACGACGTGTGGGGCGAAACGGTGAATCTGGCGTCGCGGCTGGAATCGCACGGGCTCCCCGGCGAGATTCAGGTGTCCGATGCGCTGAAGTCCGCGCTTGGCGACAGCTTCGTATTCGTGCCGCGCGGGCAGATCGATGTGAAGGGCGTCGGACGGATCGAAACCTGGCTGCTCAAGGAGCGCGGCGACTACAAAGAAGCCCGGCACGCGTGACATTGCCGGGCTTGAGCCGCTCAGTTTCGCAGCGCCGGCCTGAGGTTGGAGGTAAGGGGGTGAACCGAGCCAGCCGGCACCGGTGGCAAAACCAGGTGAGGAGTTTTCGGTTCCCCGGGGACCCTCGCGTGAGCTCCGGACGGAACAAATCCGGCCCACAGGGGTTGGGAAATCGGGCACTTTCGAGGGAAACCCCATGTCAAACCACTCTGAAGCGTGCCGCGCGCATGCCCTCCATTGTTTCGAGGTCGCAAGCAATACGCACACGCCGGAGGACCGGCGTGAGTTTCTGAGTTTCGCAGAGTCGTGGCAGAGGCTTGCAGCCGAAATCGAGCAAAACGAGCGTTTGATCGGGCTGATCGAGGAGTTGACCGAAAATATTGTTCCCAAAGAGGATAGGCGGAACGACGGCGATGAGCTGACAGATTGCGAGCGATCCGGCGCGCGTTCCCTTCGCCGCCTTGCGGCTGCCATCGTCTCGATTTCCGACCACGTCGCCACCGAGGCGGTAAGCCACCTCCACACGCTCAAAAAGGTCGCGCCCTCCGGCCGAAGTCCGCCCGCCTAACCAAGCAAAATCAAGCGCATAGACCGTCGATTTGACTGCCGTCCGCAGCAGAGCGACCCTGTCTCTCTAAGCCTCAAGCTAGGCACCAACTAAGCGTCAAGCTAGGCACCAACGAAAAGACGGGGATGGCGATGAAAGGCACTGTATCTGCGGGAGTCGTTTTGCTTGCTTTGACGGCCTTGGCGTGGGCCGATGGCCGCGCGATTACGACCGGCCAGGCCGAAGAGGCAATCTCGTACGAGACCGCTGCCGCGGAGGGTTACCGGGAGACTTGCGAGCAGATGGAATGGGGGTATGGCGGCGTGCGCACCGAGTGCCGCACCGAGGCGCTGCCACCCCGGCAGCTCAACCCCGCGTTCAAAGGCATCTGCCTCACCTATTACGGCGACCGCACCTGCTATTGAGGAGAAAACCGGGAGTCAGGAGAAGCGCCCGAAGCGCTAACTCCTGGCTCCGCAACGGCAATACGAGTCAAACTTCAAGATTGGACTGTCGTTTCAACCGGTCACCTCCATCAGGTTAGATCTATTCCGCGGGCTGCATCCCGTTGGTTGCGGGGGAAGGAATCGAACCTCCGACCTACCGGAGGTTATCCGGCCGAGCTGCCACTGCTCCACCCCGCGGCCAGTACGGTGCAGACCGTTGCTCTTGAGCCAATGCTAAGCTCAATTCCGGTGACGTGGGCAGTGTCGTTTTGGGTCCGATTTGATTTTCCGGCGCGCTGTGTTCGCTAGGACACAGGGCTAGAGTCTCCATTGAAGTCTTTGATTTTGTTGGTGCCGGGTGGAGGATTCGAACCCCCGACCTACTGATTACAAATCAGCCGCTCTACCGCCTGAGCTAACCCGGCATCTATCCGAGAGATGGATGAAACGGAGATCCGCTTCAATCCTTGGGGCGACAACTCTTAGCCCCGTTCCTCCGCCATTTCCACCAGGGCTAACCGCCCGGAGGTCGGCGGCGCTAGAAAGTCGCGAATCTATAGGTCAGGTCGCCAAACACGCCGAAGCGCTCGCTCATATAGTCATTCAACGGCACCTTGAGGCCGAAATTGACGAACTCGCCGTTGCCGCGCCCGGCCTCTGCATGCCAGAAGCGCACGCCGGCGCCCGCCGACCAACTCGGGCTGAAGTCGTAACGCGCCTCGGCTTCGAGCTGATAGCCCCAGCCGGTGCCGCGGTCCTCGATATTGGGGACCTGGCCGAGATCCTTGCGCAGGAAGTGGCTGTCATAGGTCCACACAGCGGCCACGGGCAGGATCGCGGCGTCGCCGATCAAGGTGAAGCGGTTGCCGAATTTCACGCGCAGCTCGCCGCCTAACCTGAGCGAGGCCCAGTTCACCTCGTTGCCGATAACCTTGGTGGAGAAGGGCACCACGACGTCGCCTTCCGGGCAGAAGGCATTGCCGATGTCGTCTCGATTGCAGCGGACGCCATAGCCGAGCGCATTCTCCTGCCAGAAATTGAAACCGATGAACGGGCTCAGCGCGAGGCTGGGCCCGCGATCCAAGAGCACGAAGCGCTGGCCGACATCGAAGGTGCCGTAGATGAGATCGTCGCCGTCGAGCTTGCTGTAGGTGTCGGAAAACTTGACCTGGCCGGCGAGGAAGTCCTCGTCGTCGAGACTGCCGCCGCGCAATCCGCCGGCGCCAAACAGGCCCTTGGCGAAAGTATTGCTCTCGTTCCTGATGTTCCAGAATACCTCGCCCGAATAACCGTCGATATTGTCGTAGTCGAGGATCGACGTGGGATTGCCGAGCGTGGGGTCGACCCGGCTCGAGTTGAAATCGAACTTGGTCTTGCCTTCGCTCGCCCAGAACCTGCCGCCGAGCTCCCAGCGCGGCTCCGACATCGGCGGGAGCGGGATGGCGTAAGGCTTCGGATAGTCGACCGACTGGGCCAGCGCCCCGCTCGCCATCGACATAAGAGCGAGCCCCGCGAGAACCGAGCGCCGCAGCATGGAAAGGGCCGCCTTGTCCTTCGTTGGAGTGAGCCGTTCGCTCGCGCCAAGGATGCAAGGAGGGTGGTTAAGAGGGGATTAAAGCGCGTCCCGGGCATGAGACAGCGCGCCATGCACGACCGGAAAATTGCGGGGTGCAGATTAGGTCAGCGGCGGCGGCCAGCCAGGATCCCGGCGATGAAGGCTATGGCGAGCAGCGTCACGGGCCCGACCTGCTGCATCGCCTTGCCGACGCTCTGATCGATCACGCCTACGCCTTCACCGGCGGCGGCCGCGAGGCTCGGCGCCTCCCGCCTCGGGCGCCGCCCGAAGAGGAGAAGCGCCGCGAGGATGAGCACGGCGAGGAGCGCGAGCGCGGCGGCGATGATGCCCGCGGCCTCGGCGGCGGTGAAGCCGTAGCTCGAGACGAGCACGTGATAGGCGGCGAGCAGGCCGAAGGCAGCGGCGCCGATCAGCACCACCACGGCAACGGCGACGATGATCGCCTGCCTGATCGAGCGCTCAATCGACTCCTTGATGCGGAGCCCAACCTGCAGTGACGAGAGCAGCGCGAGCGCCGAGCGGAGCATGGACGCTTCGCCTAGCGACGGGTGAAGACACCGAACAGGAAGCCGAGGCCGACAGCGATCGCGACGGCTTGGAGGGGGTTGCGCCTGATGGCTTCCTCGGCCTCACGGGCAGTGTCCACTGCCTTGTCCTGCGCCCGGTTGACTTGCTTGCCGGCAATGCGTCCGACGGTCGAGGTCAGGTTCTGCAAATCGGCGCGGATGGCCTCGATCTGGTTGGCCAAGTCCTCGGCGTCGCGGGTCCCCGCGCCGCGCTTGGCTTGGCCCGCGCGAATATCGCTATCGGTTGATGACATTGGTGTTTCCTTCCGTGAAGAGGTGGTTCGGGGGGTGACGTGGCATGGGCAACTCTACGCTGGCGAGCTTCGTTCCATTTTGGGGCCTGGAGGACCGCTCCGCCGGCGCAACTTGGCGGACTTTGGCGCGCAACTGTCAAGGGGTGCGTCGGCGCAAGCGCGGCCATGGTTGCCGGAGGCTTGCGCTCAGGCCACCCTCCTTCTACACTTTGCTTTGCCGAGGGGGAGATTGATCATGGGCCGTTGCGGGCTGGGGCTAGCCGTCATCGCCACCTTGTGCCTTCTCGTTGCGTCGAAGACAGAGCCTGCGCGGGCCGGAAGCCTCGCCGCGCTCGCTACGACGCATGCAGGGCTGACTGCCACGGCCGACACATCGGCCGCGCGGCCGCTTCCCGCCGCCCACTTCCGCAAGGCTCAATCCTTCTACTGCTACCCGCGCAATTACTGGTGGTTCTACCGCCCCTACACCACGGCGCCGCAGAACTACGCCCGTTGCATGCCCTACTTTCATTATCTCGGGCCGTACGACTATCAGCGCGGCAGGCCCGATCGCGTGCTGAGATAAATCGCGTGCCGGCGCCCCAAGCTGAGGACGGCGCCCGCGACCAGGAACCGAGGAGGTTCGCGCAGCAACGGAGGTGAGAATGCACAGGCTGATTGTTGCAATCGCCCTGCTCGGCGCGGGCGCGATCTTGGGGCTGTTGGAAGGGCCGTCACTTGCCGCGGACGCCATGCCGGGCGTGCAGCTCGCCGGCGGCTACAAATATTGCGATTACAACGGCTGCTATTATTGCCAGCGGCGCGAGTGCGACGACTACTATTACAGCTACGGCGAACGCTACTGCAAACACTACACCTACTACGACTGCTCCGGTTACGGCGGCGGTGGAGGCGGTGGCGGCGGCTACTAGCCCCCGGCCTGCCGGGAAGGACAAACGGGCGGCTTCGGCCGCCCGTATCGTTTGCGGGGCGCGCTTGGCCGTTCCGATACGCCGGAACATCAGTCATTAACCCTGTCGATACTTGCGAAGCGTAGTTTCGAGGCGCCTTCCGCTGGCGACTCATGGCCAGGGAGGGGTGCAGCCCTAGTTGGAGTCGCAAGATGAAAATCGTGTTGAGTCTCGCCGCCGTGCTGGCGCTCGCGGTCGGCCTGAACGTTACTTTCCCCAATGATGCCAAAGCCTGGTGCGGCACCGGCTGGGGCGGCTGCGGCGGCGCCGTCCTCGTTCCCGCTCCCCATCCGATTCCGATCAAGCGCGTCGTGCGTCGCGGCTGCGTGGGGTGCGCAGCGCCAGTGGTTGCGGCTCCATGCGGCGTCGCGGTCGGCGTCGGCTGCGGACCTCGGGTCTACGCCTATGCCCCGACCCGCTTCTACGCCTATTGGGCACAGCCCGGTTACACCTCGTGTTTCCCCGGGCCCGGCAATTGCTATTGGCGCAGAGACTGCTGGTACGATTCGTTCGGCCGCCGCTTCTGCAATTAGCCTCAGGGTCTTGTCCTGAGGCTTGCCCAGTGCAGCGCGACCGCCGCGGCATTTGACACGTTGAGGCTCGCGAACGAGCTCTTGGTCGAGATGCGGCAGAGGCGGTCGCAATGTTCTCGCGTGAGCTGCCGCAAGCCTTTGCCTTCGGCGCCGAGCACGAGCGCAAGCGGCAGCGTCAAATCTGCCCCCTCGAGAGTCTCGCTTGCGTCTTCGGCAAGTCCGACGCGTAGGAAGCCGCGCTCGCCGAGCTCGGTCAGACTTTGCGCGAGATTCTTGACGAGGATCACCGGCACGATGTCGAGCGCGCCGCTCGCGGCTTTGGCGAGCGCGCCGTGGAGGGGAGGGCTGTGCCGCTCGGTCAGCACGAGGCCGCTCGCGCCGAAGGCTGCCGCCGAGCGCAGCGCGGCGCCGACATTCTGCGGGTCCGTCACCTGATCGAGCACGAGCAGGATGCCGTCGGCGCTCGCCTCGTCCAGGCCGAGCGGCGGTAGCGGCTCGGTCTCGAGCGCGACTCCTTGATGCACGGCGTCGGCGCCGAGCAGCCGGTCGAGATCCCTTGGGCCCGCTGCCTCCGCTTTTACGCCGCGCTTGGCAAGAGCGGGGCCAAGGCGGTGCGCGGCGTTCTCGGTGGCGAGAAGCCTCCCGATGTGGCGTCGCGGATTGGCGAGGGCCGCTTCGACCGCGTGCAGTCCAAACAGCACAACCCGGTCCGTAGCGCC
>Ga0081455_10003959_pt1 | contig 16820 bp, 13 predicted proteins | sample TabmetS3T2R1_FD_70207 | JGI IMG/M metagenome (GOLD analysis project Ga0081455, IMG submission 70207) | Tabebuia heterophylla rhizosphere microbial communities from the University of Puerto Rico - S3T2R1 | ecosystem: Host-associated > Plants > Roots > Rhizosphere ...
CAAAGTGGGGTTCGCTACTCTCGACGGCTTCGAAACCTTCTCGAAGTCGATGCCCCATTGGCCGTTGAGGTCGTTGCAGTTGACCGGGGGCTGGGTGCTCCACCGACATGAATCAGCGGGCAAGCCTGGTGAGCAGGCCGGCGGCGATGCCGTCGAGGATGTCTCGCTCGCTCGCGATCAATTCGGGGCATCCGCTCGCGGCCAGCGCAGCCGCGACGACCATCGCACCGCCGCCGATAACGTCGACACGTCCCGGGTGCATGAACGGCAGGGCCGCTCGGTCGGCGCGGCTGCGGTTCAGCAGATCGCTGCACGCGGCGTACGCGTCGGCGGCGGGGATCCGCGCTCCATGGATCCGCTCGGCGTCGTACGAGGCCAAGCCCAGCGCATGAGCGACGACCGTGGTCACCGAACCCGCCAGGCCGACGAACGACGACGCGTCCCCGAGGGGAACGACCTGCCGCGCGTCGGCGATCGCCGCGTCGATGTCGCTCTGCGCGAGCCGAACCTCCTCGGGCGCAGGCGGATCCGAATGCAGCCGTCGTTCGGTGAGGCGGACGCAACCGATGTCGACACTGCGCGCCGCGCGGACCGCGTCGCGACCGGGACCGTCCCCCAGCACCAACTCGGTCGATCCGCCGCCGATGTCCGCGACCAACGCGGGATACGCCAGCTCGACCCCGCTCGTCGCCCCGGCGTACGACAGGCGCGCCTCTTCCTCCCCCGACACCACCTCGGGATCCACCCCCAGCACACCGCGCACCATCGAGACGAAATCGGCCCGGTTCGACGCGTCACGGGTCGCGCTCGTGGCGACCATCCGCAGCGCCGTCACGCCGAAAACCGAGATCCGCTTCGCGTAACCGACCAGGGCCAGGCGAGTGCGCTCGACCGCCTCGGGATCCAGCCGACCGGTGCGATCGACTCCCTGGCCGAGACGGACGATCGTCATCTCCCTCGTCAGGTCTCGATCTCCGTCGGTGACCAACAGGCGGATCGAGTTCGTCCCACAGTCGATCGCCGCCACCACACTCACGAGCCGCCCTCCGCACTTTCGTCATCAAGATCGACACAAGGACCTTGCGCGCCCCAGTCGGGCAGCTCGGCCAGCGCCTCGTCCCCCAGAGGATTAACCCCCGCCCCGGCACCCAGGGAATGGGCGATAAGGACATGCAGGCACTTGACCCGATCCGGCATCCCGCCCGCGGAGATCGGCCGGCCGAGGTCGGCGAACTGGTTCCGCCGGGCCAGATAGTCCTCATGCGCGGCGACGTAGCGCGATGCCAACGCCGGGTCGCGGGCGAGCCGCTCGGTCATCTCACGCATGACGCCGTTCGCTTCGAGGGTGCCGACCGCGGACGCCGCCCGCGGGCAGGTCAGGTAGAACAGCGTCGGAAACGGAGTCCCGTCCTCCAGTCGAGGGTTCGTCTCGACGACGTCCGGAAGTCCACAGCCGCACCTGTGGGCCACCCTTCGAATCGCCCGAGGCGGGCGACCTAACTGGCGGGCCACGGCTCGGACATCGCGGGGATCCGGGAGCGCCTCGTCAGGCGGTCGGTGCGGACTCGACACACCGACAGTCTCCCGCACCCGACCCGGCCTGCCGCTGCCTACTTGCTCGCCGCCACGTCGCTGTCCCACAACCGCTGGTACCAGGTCGAGTTGGGGTTCACCGGGACCTTGGCGTTTCCCTGCTTCGTCTCCGCCGGCTTCGGTGGTTCGGGCGTCGGCCCGGCGACGACGTAGGTCTGCTGACCCGGGAACGTGTAGTGCAGACGCTCCCGCGCGTCCTTCTCGACCTGCGCGTCGGTCTGGGCCGCCGCGTGCAAGCTCGTCAGGTCGGCGACCTGCTTTTCCAACGACGCGGCCTGGGCACGCGCGCTGTCGATCTGCCCGCGCTGGCCGAAATACTCCTTCAGCGGGTAGGCGAGGGTCAGCAGCGCGATGCACAACGCCAGCGCCAGCCCGGCGGCCCGTGCGGTGAACGTCAGGTGCGGCTCGCCGGAACGGCGCCGGGCCGCAAGTGCTCGCAACCGGGCGTGCCGCTGGCGCTCCTCCGGGCTCATCCGCCGCGCATGGCGGCGAGCTCGACTTCCCAGCACCGACCGAGCCGGACGTTTCGTCTTGCGAACCGTTTTCCGCCCCACCCCACCGGCGCGCGTGGACGCGCGCGAACGCCGGGGTCGGGGGGCCACGGTGCATGAAGGTAACCGTGTACTGGACGTTCCGGTCGGCGGCGCGCCGCAACGGCCGGGTGACCCTCGGTGAGATCCCAGCCTTCTGGGACGACCGCGGACCCGTCCCCGGGCTGCCCCGAGCCGTCAGGAACGAGCGCGCGGGAATGCGGCGGCGCCGGCGTACCGGGCCGCGTCCCCCAGCTCCTCCTCGATCCGCAGCAGCTGGTTGTACTTCGCGACCCGTTCGCTACGAGCCGGGGCGCCGGTCTTGATCTGCCCGCAGTTGGTGGCCACCGCGAGATCCGCGATCGTCGTGTCCTCGGTCTCGCCCGAGCGATGGCTCATCATGCTGCGGTAGCCCGAGCGGTGTGCGAGGTCGACGGCGTCGAGGGTTTCCGACAGCGTGCCGATCTGATTCACCTTGACCAGCAGGGCATTTGCCGCGCCGGCCTCGATCCCTCGGGCCAGCCGTGCCGGGTTCGTCACGAACAGGTCGTCGCCGACCAACTGGACCTTCGCCCCCAACGCCGCGGTGAGCGCCTGCCAACCGTCCCAGTCCTCCTCGGACATGGGGTCCTCGATCGAGACGATCGGATACGCGGCGACGAGGTCGGCGTAGTACGAGGCCATGAAGGCGGCGTCCCGGCTCTGACCTTCGAACGTGTACGCGCCGTCGGTGTGGAACTCGGTGGCGGCCACGTCCAGCGCAAACGCGACGTCCCGGCCGACTTTCAGCCCGGCGGCCTCGATCGCTTCCGCGATGAGGTCGAGCGCGGCCCGGTTCGCCGGCAGGTCGGGCGCGAAACCCCCCTCGTCGCCGACCCCGGTCGACAACCCGCGCTTGCGCAGGACCGACTTGAGCGCGTGGTAGACCTCGGCGCCCCAGCGCAGCGACTCGGAGAACGACGCCGCGCCGATCGGCGCGATCATGAACTCCTGAACGTCGACGTTCGTGTCGGCGTGCGCGCCGCCGTTGAGGATGTTCATCATCGGCACCGGCAGCAGGTGCGCGGATGGCCCACCGACGTAACGGAACAGCGGCAGCGCGGAGGCCTCCGCGGCGGCCCGGGCGACGGCGAGCGAGACACCGAGGATCGCGTTTGCGCCCAGCTTCGACTTGTCGGGTGTGCCGTCCAGGTCGATCAGCAGCTGGTCGACGACGCGCTGCTCGGTGGCGTCCTGCCCGACGATCTCGCCTTCGATGGTCTCGACGACCGCGGTCACCGCATGCCGGACGCCTTTGCCGAGATAGCGGTCGCCGCCGTCGCGCAGCTCGACCGCCTCGAACGCGCCGGTCGACGCACCGCTGGGCACGGCGGCCCGGGCGAAAGTGCCGTCGTCCAGCAAGACCTCTACCTCGACGGTGGGGTTGCCCCGCGAATCGAGGATTTCGCGGGCTCCGACAGCCTCGATGAACGGCACGTTCGCGCTCCTGGTTCAGCGACCCGAGACGCCGGGCCGATTCGATGAGCCGATGATCCGGCGTCCGAGCGTATCGGCTCACTCTTCGGACGTACGCGGCTTGTCGGAATCCGTTCCCTGTCAGTATCGATCCAACGTCCTCCGTGAGCGATAACCGAATGCCCCTCTACGGTCCGCTGTCGTAGCTGGTCACACTGGGCGACGGGAGTACGACGTGGATTTCGAGATCAAAGATTTCAACGGCGCGGCCGAGTACTTCGCGGACGCCGGTGCCCAGCGTTGGGCTGAAATCATCGAGGTGTTGCGGTACCTCCATCCACAGCTCCAAGCGAGTGACCAGGCCGGCAAGGTCGGCCAGCCGATCTTCGATCCGAAGGGCACCAACGCCCGGCTCACCTCGGCGGCCATGGCTCTCGGCTGGGCGAAGGTTCCGGTCCCACGTGATCTGCAACCGTTCGGAGTCGACTGGGACGCCGGCAAAGGCGAAGTCCTGGCCGAATGGCAGTTCAGCAACTACCCGTTCCTCTGGAACAACATCATCCGGAGTGAAGCGGTCCATCAGTCACAGGCCACATTGCCGCCGTTGACCGCGGCGGCCAAGGCGCTGATCATCGTGACCAAGTCCGGCTCTTGGCCGGCATCGAACAGCACCCTCTACTTCGAGCAAGCCAACGCACAGATCGACACCGTCACCACGCTCGGCGTGTTCCAAGTGCCGATCAGACTGGTGGGGCTGATGCTTCCATCCGAAGGATCTGTACTGGAGGCCGACTGGAATGAATACGGGGCCCGCTACGGACGAGACGGCGTCACCTCAGCCCGGCGCTTGACCCTCACCCGAGGACGTGCGGGACAGTACGGCAACCACTCGACCAAGCTTTTTCTGGACTAGACCGCTTCGTCATCGAACAGAGTCGCCTCTGCGGGCTCTCGGAAACGGTCGAGATCCGGAAGTCCACCCCCAAGCCCTCGCCGTCGACGACCAAACGCCGCCTCCTCGGACGACAGTCGGCCCTCCAATTCGGCGAGATGGTGTTCCTCCGAAAACCTCTTCGCCTGAGAACGGCCACTGGCAGCTTTTCCGACCTGAACATCGAAGCGGTAGGTGGCGGGATCCTCACCTGTCCGCTCGCAGTAGTTGCGGAGCGTCTTGAGGTTCGGAAAGGTTCCTTCGCCGTCCGGCTCGCCCGAGAGACGGCGCAGCGCCACGGCATGATACTTGCTATCGAGCTCCGCTCCACCGAAGTGCCGTTCGTGATCGCTGGCAACAACCGCGACGGTGCCTGTCCCCATGTATGGATCGATCACGACATCGCCGGGCTCAGTGGAGCAGAGAATGATCCGAGAGATCAGGTCCTCCGGGAACTGAGCCGGGTGGATCGTCTGCTCCTCGTGGTTGTGCTTCACGTTCTGGAAGATCCAAATATCTCCCGGATTCTTGCCAAGCGGATTGCAGGTCAGTTCGCCCTTGTTGTCTCCGCGCCAGGATTTCTTGTTCTGGTACTTTTGCGGAACCCGAATCGGGTCCAAAAAGAACTTGTAAGAATCGGATTTCGTGAACCACAAGATCGTCTCGTGACGGGCCGAGAACTTGTTCTTCCCGTGAAGTCCGTGTTGCCTCACCCACACGATACGGTTCCGCGGCAACATCCCGAGCTTCTCGAGGATAGGGAAGAACCTCACGTCCAAGGGAATGAGAGCGCCCCTGTCTGCGTAGGCTCCCACCTGCCAAAATATCGACCCTGTCGGCCGAAGCACCCGAACGCACTCCGTGAGTACTTTCGCCTGCTCCTCCAGGTAGACGTCGAGGACACGACGGCTCTCGTATTCCTTGCCGATGTTGTACGGCGGCGACGAGACGACCAGGTCCACGGATTCGTCGGGCACCGTACGCAGCCACGCAAGGCAGTCGCCGTTGTATATCTGATCAAGCTGCAGTCGGGCCGCGGTCACGGCAAGCGCCCTCCGAATCGTTGGGTCGAAGCAGATACTAAGGTGCCGACGCGCGAACAGATGTTCGACTCACCGGGCTATGGCAGTCGAACGCCTCAACGCCCCGGCCGGCGAAGCCCGTCGGAATCCGCCCCCTCAACCGCCCGCAGCTGCCCGGCGTAACCCCGGGCCACCCCTCGAAGGGCCGCCTCCGGATCAACCGCGTTCGCGCGGGCTCGCGCGACCAGGCCGAACAGCGCTCGGCCGAGCAGCTCCGCTTCGTCCGCGCCGGCCGCCGGATCGTCCAACGTCGTCGGGAGGCCGGCCTTCTGCGCCCGGCCGATCAACTTCGCGGCCAGCGACAGCGCCGGCTGCCCGAGCGGCACCCCCTCGGTGATCGACGAGCGCCGCTTCTCCGCCTTCTTGATCGCGTCCCAGTTCGCCTCCACCGCGCCGGAGTCGACCGCGGTGACGGTCCCGAACACGTGCGGATGCCGGCGGACCAGCTTGTCGACCAGGTCGCCGGCCACGTCGTCGACGTCCCATCCGGCGTCGTTCGACTCCTGCGCGAGCCGCGCGTGGAACAGCACCTGCAGCAGGACGTCCCCGAGTTCCTCCCGCAGGTCGTCCGCGATCTGCCCGTCCTCGATCGCCTGGTACGCCTCGTACGCCTCTTCCAACAGGTACGGCGCAAGGCTGGTGTGCGACTGCTCTGCATCCCACGGGCAGCCACCTGGCGAGCGCAACCGGTCCATCACGGCGACCGCATCCAGCAGGCGAGCACCTGGCAGGTCCCGCGAGCCGACGAGCACCTCGACCTCGACACCGTCGGCGAGCTCCGCCGACACGCCCGGCTCGGGGTCCGCCGTCCCCGACTCGACGAGCCACACGGCCCGGCCCTCGGCGCGGGCCAGTGTCACCGCGTCCGCCACGTCGTCGACCACGCGCACCGCGATGCCCTCGGCGAGGACGGCGGCGGCCGTCGCGGACGCCGGGTCGGCGGTCAAGACCGGACCGAGGCGCAACGCGTCCCACGCCGCCAGGGTCAGCAATCCCGGCACGACCCGCGAACTGGTCGTGAGCAGAACCAGCCGCGGAGCGGGCACTACTTGCTCGGGGTCGCTGTCGCGGTCGTCCCGGTCGTCGGGGCGACAGCACCGGAGCCGCTCGTCCCGCCCGCGGCGCCACCGCCGGAATCGGTGCTGGACGAGCCGGTGTCCGCCGACGAAGCCGCCGACGGTGACGGCGAGACCGGCGTCGACAGCGAGTTGTCGTCCGAAGCCTGAACCTGTCCCAGGCCGTTCGAACCCGCATCCGCCGCCCAGACGCCGAAGCGCGGGTTGACCGAGATCTTCGCCTCGGCGGCCGCCTTCTTGTACGCCGCGGCGAACGCGTCGGCGTTCAGGCCGAACTTGATGTCGTCGGTGGCGTCGGCGAGCGAGATCGTCTTGTGTTCGATGACCTTGATGATGTGATAGCCGAACTGCGACTGGACCGGTCCGATGATCGTGCCGTCCTTGCCGGCCCAGGCCGCGTCGCCGAACTCCTTCACGTAGGCGCCGTGCGGCTGCAGGCCGAGGTCTCCCCCGTTGTCCTTGCTTCCCGTGTCGGTCGAGTACTGCTTGGCCAGCGCGGCGAACTTGCTCGGATCGGCTTGCACCTGAGCGAAGATCGAATCCGCCGTCGCCTTGTCCGCGACCAGGATGTGCGCGACGTGCACCTCCTCGTACTTCGACGCCTTGTCGGCCTCGTATTGCGCCGCAACCTTGCTCTGGTCGATCGGCAACGCGAGGAGCACGGCCTTCTCGTAGGCGACGACCTCGGCGAAGGTCCGCAGCGTCTTGGGATCGACGCCCTGCGCGGCGGCGTTCTGCTCGAGCTGCGCCTGGGTGACCGACGACGAGGTGGCCGCGGCCGCGAGTTCCGCGTCGATCTTCGCGTCGGTGACCGGCTCGGCCTTCAAGTCCTTCGCCATGTGCTTGAGGACCGAAAGCTGGATCAACTGGGTCAGGTCGAGCTGCTCGAGATCGGTGGTGGTCGGCTTCGAGGTGCTCGACTCGGGAACTCCGGCGAGACCACGGTCGACCATCGTTCGCAGATCGGCGGTCGAGATCCGGTCGTCACCCACCACCGCGGCGGCACCCGCGTGGAACGGGTGCGAACATCCGGCGAGCACGCCGGCGGACAACAGGGCGGCGACCGAGGCAGCCAGGGAACGCTTCACGAGGGGCAAGTCTGCCGGATGCGTCTATGAGGAGCGCGCCGGGGGCGGCGCGCCGCCAACCGTCTTCCCGCCGCTTCCGTCCGGTTCACGCGCCGTTTCCGCTCGCCACCGCCGCGGCCTGGCCGATCGAATCCCCCACCACGGCGTCCAGGAGCGCGCGCGCCCAGTCGAGCAACGCGACATCCCGCAGCGGCGTCCCACCCAGCCGCCCCGAGTCGGTCGGGCGAGGCACCAGCACCTGCCGTAGCGCCGGCTTGACGACGGATCCCTTGTAGAGCCGGGTCAGGCGCAGCGTCTGGCTCTCCCGAAGCTCGAGCGGGGCGAAGCGCACCTGATTGCCGGCCAAGCCGACGTCCCGCAGCCCGTAGCGCCGGGCCGCCACCCGGAACGAGGCGACCGCGAGCAGGTTCTCCACCGGTTCGGGCGACGGCCCGTAGCGGTCGCGCAGTTCGCCCCGGACCTCGTCGACCGCCTCGCCGGTCGCCGCCTCAGCGAGCCGGCGGTACGCCTCCAGCCGAAGCCGTTCGGACGGCACGTAGTCGTGCGGCAGATGCGCGTCGACCGGCAACTCGACCTTGATCTCGGTCGGCTCGGGCGGTTCGTCGTCGCCGCCGCGGCCCTCGCGGAAGTCCCGGACCGCCTCGCCGACCATCCGGACGTACAGGTCGAAGCCGACGCCGGCGATGTGCCCGGACTGCTCGCCACCGAGCAGGTTCCCGGCGCCGCGAATCTCCAGGTCCTTCATCGCGACCGCCATCCCGGCGCCCAGGTCGGCGTTCTGGGCGATCGTGGCGAGTCGGTCGTACGCCGTCTCGGACAACGGCTTCTCCCCCGGATAGAGGAAGTACGCGTACGCGCGATCGCGGCCACGACCCACCCGCCCGCGCAACTGGTGCAGTTGGGAAAGGCCGAACGCGTCGGCACGTTCGACGACGAGCGTGTTCGCGTTCGGGATGTCCAGGCCCGATTCGACGATCGTCGTGCAGACCAGCACGTCGTACGCCTTCTCCCAGAAACCGACCATCACCTGTTCCAGCAGGTCCTCGTGCATCTGCCCGTGGGCGACCGCGACCCGGGCTTCGGGGACGAGTTCGCGCAGCCGCGCGGCGGCGCGGTCGATCGATTCGACCCGGTTGTGGATGTAGAAGACCTGGCCTTCGCGCAGCAGTTCGCGACGGATCGCCGCGCTGACCTGCTGGTCCTCGTACGCCCCGACGAACGTCAGCACCGGGTGCCGTTCCTCCGGCGGGGTCGCGATCAGCGACATCTCGCGCAGGCCCGTCAAGCTCATCTCCAACGTGCGCGGGATCGGCGTCGCGCTCATCGAGAGCACGTCAACGGATGCCCGGACCGCCTTCATCTGCTCCTTGTGCTCGACGCCGAAACGCTGCTCCTCGTCGACGATCACCAGGCCGATGTCCTTGAAGCGGGCCCCCGCCTGCAGCAGACGATGGGTGCCGATGACCAGGTCGATGGTGCCGTCGGCCAACCCTTCGAGAACGGCCTTCTGCTCTGTGTCGGAGTTGAAACGGGACACCCCGGCGACCTTCACCGGGAACGGCGCCATTCGCTCGCTGAACGTCGAGAGGTGCTGGCGCGCGAGCAAAGTCGTCGGGCAGAGCACCGCGACCTGCTTGCCGTCCTGAACCGCCTTGAACGCGGCCCGGATGGCGATCTCGGTCTTCCCGAAACCGACGTCGCCGCAGATGATCCGGTCCATCGGGACCGGCTTGCACATGTCGGCCTTGACCTCGTCGATCGCGGCGGCCTGGTCGGGCGTCTCCCGGTACGGGAACGCGTCTTCCAGCTCGCGTTGCCAGGGGGTGTCCGGGCCGAACGCGTAACCGGGCGAGGAGGTACGGGCCGCGTAGAGCCGGATCAGCTCGCCGGCGATCTCCCGAACCGCCTTGCGGGCCCGGCCCTTCGCCTTCTGCCAGTCGGCACCACCGAGGCGGTGCAGCGGTGGTGACTCTCCGCCGACGTACCGACTCAGCTGGTCCAGCGAGTCCGTCGGCACGTAGACCCGGTCGCCCGGCATGTTCTTGCGGGGGGCCGCGTATTCGAGCACGAGGTACTCACGGGTGGCCCCCGCCACGGCGCGCTGCACCATCTCGACGTACCGGCCGACCCCGTGCGTCTCGTGCACGACCGGATCCCCCGGGCGAAGCGCCAACGGGTCGACGACGTTACGTCGCCGCGCCGGGAGTTTCGTCCCCGGTGCCACGTTCTTGGTGCCCAGCAGGTCCGCTTCGGTGAAGACCGCGAGTCCTGGCATGACGAATCCGGCGCCGAGGCATCCGGTCGTCGACGTGACCAGGTTGCGGTCCGGAAGGGCATCGAGTTCGGGCAGGTAGCGGACCGGAACGTCTTGTTCCGCAAGGACTTCCGCGATACGCCGCGCCGGGCCGGCACCGGCCGACGCGACGACGACCCGGTTCCCGGTGCGGGTCAACTCGCGCAACGCGGTGGCGACCGCGTCCACGTCCCCGTGGAACTCGGGCGCGACGGTGGCGGTCGCCGGAACGCCGTCGCCGAAGGACGCGATCGTCCACCAGCCGATGGCCCGCTTAGCGGCGAACTCCCGCACTTCGGCGAAATCTCGATAGGCCGCGGGTGCTAGGTCGATCGGCTGGTTACCGCCGAGCGCGGCGGTCGACCACGATGCCGCCAGGAACTCGGCGCCGGTGCGGACGAGTTCCGCTGCGCGGGCGCGCACCCGCTCGGGATCGCAGACCACGACCCGGGTCTTCGGGTCCAACTGGTCGAGGAGCGATCCCAGCGGGCCGTCCGGGTGCGGCTCGGCGAGGACCGGCGCCAGTGCCTCGACCCCCTCGACGGCGATGCCCTCCGCGACCTGGTCGAGGATGTCGACGAGCCCGGGATGATCGGCGATGAGCGACCGGGCACGGTCCCGCACCCGGTCGGTGATCAGCAGCTCGCGACAGGGCGGAGCCGAAAGGCGCTGGAGCCCAGGGCTTTCCTGCTCCGGCAACGCGCGCTGGTCGGCGACGGCGAAATGCCGGATGTCTTCGATGTCGTCGCCGAAGAACTCCAGCCGCACCGGATGCTCGTCGGTCGGCGGGAAGACGTCGAGCAAACCTCCGCGGACCGCGAACTCACCGCGGCGTTCGACCAGGTCGACGCGAGTGTAGGCCAATTCGGCCAGCCGCTGCACGGTCTCGTCCAGGTCCGCACTGTCACCGACCCGCAGGCGAAGTGGCGCGATCTCGCCGAGTCCCCGGACCGTCGGCTGCAGGACGCTGCGCACCGGACACACGACGATCCGGATCCGAGCCCGCCCGTCGGTGTCGTCCTCCTCCGGGTGGGCGATGCGGCGCAGGACCGCGAGCCGACGGCCGACCGTGTCGGCACGGGGCGAAAGACGTTCGTGCGGAAGGGTTTCCCAGCTCGGGAACACGGCGACGCTGTCCGGATCGAGCAGGCTGCGCAGCGCGTCGGCGAGATCGTCGGCCTCCCGGCCGGTGGCCACCACCGCGAGAATCGGCGCGTGAGCCGACCACGCCGCCAACGCGAAGGGACGGATCCCCGGCACGGCCACGACGTCGTGGTCCGCCGGCGCCTGCTCGCCCACGACCGAGCCGAACACCGGATCGGTCGCGACGAGGTCGACGAGCGGGGTGAGTGTCCGAACGGTCATGACGGCGGTCTTTCCCTCTCCTTGCCTTGGTTTCCCCCGAGCGTCGGGCTCAGCTGTTGAACGCGTTCTGCGTCCGTTCCAGGCCTTCGGTGATCAGCGACTCGACCGCGTCCGCGCCCCGATCCACCAGGAACGGCAGTTCGCCACGTTCGGGCCCCGCGAAGTCGCGGAGCACGAAGTCGGCGGCCGCCATTCGGCCCGGCGGCCGCCCGATGCCGAACCGGACCCGGAAGAACTCACCGGTTCCCAGCGATCCCCGAAGCGACTTCAACCCGTTGTGGCCGTTGTCGCCGCCGCCGATCTTCACCCGCAGCTGACCGAAGTCCAGGTCGAGTTCGTCGTGCACGGCCACGGTCCGCTCCGCCGGCACCTTGTAGAACCGGGCCACCGAGACGACCGGGCCCCCACTGTCGTTCATGTACGACGTCGGCTTGGCGAGGACGACCGGCACTCCCCTCAGCCGCCCTTCGGCGACGAGCGCGCGGGACCTGTGTGCCTTGAACCGGGAACCCATCCGGCTCGCGAGCAGGTCGGCGACGAAGAACCCGGCGTTGTGCCGCGTGTTCTGGTACTCGGCGCCCGGGTTGCCGAGACCGACGACGAGCCAGCGGCCCGCGCCGGCCGAGTCGGCCATCTGGCTATTCGGCGGCTTCGGACTGGGCCGCCGGCTCGTTCGAGACAGCCTCGTCCGTCGCCTCGGCGACCTGGCCGGCCGTGGCCTGCTCGCCGGCAGCCTCCTCGGTGGCTTCGGTGAGCTCCGCGTCGATCTGCGCGGCGGTCGGCGCGGCCTGCGCACTGATCACGACGGCGTCCGCCTCCGTGACCAGAGTGACGCCCGACGGAAGCTTCACCTGGCCGGCGGTGATCGTCGTGCCGACCTCGACACCCGTCACCTCGATCTCGAAGTGCGCCGGGATGTGGGTGGCTTCGGCTTCGACGCTGAGCTCGGTCAACGCGTGGTTGATCAGGACCTCGTTGCCGGTCTCCCCCGCCAGGGTCACCGGCACCGAGACGGTGACCTTCTCGCCGCGGCGAACGACGATGAGGTCCACGTGCTCCAGGAAGCCCTTGATCGGATCCCGGGTAACCGCCTTGGGAAGCGCGAGCTGCTCCTCGGAGCCCAGCTTGAGCGTGAGGAGCGCGTTCGAACCCCCGTGCTTGAGCGCCATCATCAGCTCGTGGCCGGGCAGCGACAGGTGCCGCGGGCTCTGCCCGTGGCCGTAGAGAACGGCCGGGACCTTCTTCGCACGGCGCACGGCACGCGCGGCGCCCTTGCCGAACGCGGTGCGCTCCTCGGCGATCAAGGTGGTCTCGGACACGGTTCTCCTCCAGCGACGACGTACTCACTTACGCCCCGGACACAGGATCTTCGAAGACTTCGGACTTCGAAGCGATCAACAGCTGCGGGCAACCCGTCGAGTGTACGCCGGCGGGGAGCAGGCGCAGAAACCGCCGGTCCGACCGGCGGTTTCTCGTCAGCGGCTTCGCGCCGGAGGCAATGCCGCGAGCAGGGCGAGCAGTTCGTCCTCGGTGTTGTAGTAGTGCGGGGAGGCACGCGCGACCGGCTGCAGCACGACATTCGCCCGGTCGTAGGTCGCGGTGGCCGCCGAACCGACGTTGATCGTGACGCCACCCGCCGCGGCGGACCGCACGACATCTTCCGGGTCGACGCCGTCGACCCGGAACGTGACGATGCCGCACTGCGCCTTCCCCACGTCGAGGACCCGCACCCCGGGCAGTTCGGCCAGTCCGGTACGCAGCTGGCCGGCGAGGGCTTGGACGCGGGCCGCGATCGCTGCGATCCCGACTCCCAACGCGTAGTCGACCGCCGCGCCCAACCCCAGCCGGCCCCCTATCGCGCTCTCCCACCCCTCGAAGCGCCGGGCGTCCGGCCGGATCCGGTATCCCGCGGGGGTCGGCCACTCGACCGCCCTGAGGTCGACGAAGGGAGGCTCGAGGTCGAAGTCGCGAGAGACGTAGAGGAAGCCGGTGCCGCGCGGCCCGCGCAGCCACTTGCGCCCGGTCGCGGCCAGCAGGTCGCAGCCGATCTCGCGGACGTCGACCGGGAGCTGCCCCACCGACTGGCAGGCGTCGAGCAGGAACGGCACCCCGGCGGCGCGGCACGCCGCCCCGATCTCGGCGGCCGGGTTGACCAGACCGTTGTGGGTCGGCACGTGGGTGATCGCGACCAGCGCGACGTCGCCGGCCGCGAGCCGGCGACGCAGGTCGGCGACGTCGAGCACGCCGGTGCCGTCGTCGTCGACGGCCTCGACGACGACACCGCTGCGCGCAGCCACCTGCTGGAACGCCAGGCTGTTGCTCGCGTACTCGCTGCGTGAGGTCAGCAACCGCTGGCCGGCGTCGAACCGGAAGCCGTAGAACGCCATGTCCCAGCCGCGGGTCGCGTTCTCGACGAGCGCGATCTCGTCGGCACGTGCGCCGATCAGCGATGCGATCGAGTGGTAGGTACCCTCGATCCGATCGGCGGCCGCGGTCTGCACCTCGTAGCCCCCGCGCAGTTCCTCCGCCCGCAGGTGCTCGACCACCGTGTCGACCACGACGCGCGGCGGCAACGCCGCCCCCGCGTTGTTCAGGTGGACGACGGTGGACACCCCGGCCGTGTCGGCGCGAACCGCGTCGACGTCGATCGGGCCCGCCGGATCAACGATGTCGGCCGACCGAGCCGTCAGGCATGCCGCATCAGGCGTCGTCCCCGAAGAGCCGACTGACCGAGCCGTCCTCGAACGCCTCCCGGATCGCGTCACCGAGCAGATGCGCGATCGACAGCACCGTGAGCTTGTCGAAACGGCGGTCGTCGGTGATCGGCAACGTGTTCGTCACGACGACCTCGGAGATCCGGCTGTTCTTGAGCCGATCGACGGCCTCGCCGGACAGCACGCCGTGCGTCGCGGCGACGATGACCTCGGCGGCCCCGTTCTCGAACAGGGCGTCGGACGCCTTCACGATCGTGCCGCCGGTGTCGATCATGTCGTCGACCAGGATGCAGGTGCGGCCGGCGACGTCGCCCACCACCTCGTTGACCTTGACCTCGTTCGGCACCCGGGGGTCGCGCCGTTTGTGGATGATCGCCAGCGGCGAACCGAGGCGATCGGTCCACCGCTCCGCGACCCGCACCCGCCCGGCGTCCGGCGAGACCACCGTGACGTTCGCGGTGTCGAGCTTGGCCGCGAGGTAGTCGGCGAGCAACGGCAACGCGAACAGGTGGTCCACCGGGCCGTCGAAGAAACCCTGGATCTGCGACGTGTGCAGATCGACGGTCATCAGCCGGTGGGCGCCGGCGGTCTTGAACAGGTCGGCGATCAGCCGGGCCGAGATCGGCTCGCGACCCCGATGCTTCTTGTCCTGCCGGGCGTACGGGTAGAACGGCGCCACGACGGTGATCCGCTTGGCGTTCGCCCGCTTGAGGGCGTCGACCATGATGAGTTGCTCCATCAGCCACTGGTTGATGGGCGTCGAGTGGCTCTGCACGACGAACGCGTCGCAACCGCGTACCGATTCCTCGAAGCGGACGAATATCTCGCCGTTCGCGAAGTCGTAGAGCTGGGTGGGAACGGTATCGACACCGAGGTGGTCGGCGACCTCCTCGGCCAGCTCGGGATACGCCCGGCCGCTGAAGAGCATGAGGTTCTTGCGGCTGTCGATCTTGCGCCCGATGTCGCGGCCGTTTCGCACGCTGTTCCCTTGTCTGTCATGGCCCGTTCCCGGTGCCGCCGGTGGCACGACCGGAGCGGTGTCGACCCAGGTCGTCTACGTCCCGGACGGGGAAGGGTCCGAAGCGCCGGCGTGGCCGCCGTCGCCGCCCCTATTCTCGCCCACCCAACCCGGTCGCGTCACCTGCTCATTCGACGAGTACGCCAGCGCGCCGGCCGGCACGTCGTGCCGGATGACGGCGTCGGCGCCGGTGTACGCACCGTCCCCGATGGACAGCGGCGCGATCAGGCTGTTGTTGCTGCCGATCCGGACGTCGCTGCCCACCTCGGTGCGGTGCTTGTGCACTCCGTCGTAATTCACGAAGACCGTGCCGCAGCCGACGTTGCTGCGGTCCCCCACCGACGCGTCACCGACGTAGGCCAGATGCGGGACCTTCGCCGCGTCGCCCAGATCCGCGGACTTCGTCTCGACGAACGCGCCGATCTTCGCGCCCGCACCGGTAGTCGTGCCAGCCCGCACGTTCGCGTACGGCCCCACGGTCGAACGCGGACCGATCCGGGATTCGACGCACGTCGACGCGACGACCGACGCGCCTTCGCCGACCGTCGTGTCGGTGAGCGTGCTGTTCGGGCCCACGACGGCGCCCGCCGCGATGTGGGTGGCGCCGTGCAACTGGGTGTTCTGGTGGATCACCGCGTCGGGCTCGAAGGTGACGCCGATGCCCAACCACACCGTTGCCGGATCGGTCAGCGTCACCCCGGCGAGCATCGCCGCGTGAACCAGCCGGTCCCGGAACGCCCGCCGGGCCGCCGCGAGCTGAACCCGATCGTTGACGCCGTGGGTCTCCGCGGCGTCAACGACGGTCAGGGCGCCGACCACGAGGCCCTCGGCGCGCAGGAGGCCGACCACGTCCGTCAGGTACTCCTCGCCCTGCGCGTTGTCGGTCGCCAGACGCGGCAACGCCGCGGCGAGCGCCCCGGAGTCGAACGCGTAGACACTGACGGCGACCTCGTCGATCGCCCGGGTGCCGGCGTCCGCGTCCCGTTCCTCGACGATCCGCTCGACCATCCCCGACGCGTCACGCACCACCCGCCCGTAGCCGGTGGGGTCCGCGACCCGGGCGGTCAGCACGGTCGCGGCAGCGCCGCTCCCGACGTGCTGACGGACCAGCGCCTGGAGCGTCTCGCCGGTCGCGACACGGACGAGGTGCTCGCCCTCGTCGTCGCACTCGCAGTGCGCGAGCACCTCGCCCGTGCGGAAGTGCGCGTAGCCCGACGCCGAGTGTGGCGCGACGACGCAGCCTGGCATGCCGATGTGGCACTCGCCCCATGGTGCGAGGTGCCCGTACACGTAGCCGTCGGTGGTGACGGTGACGTGCGTCACCTCGTCGAGCTCCGGGTCCTCGAACCAGTCGGCGGGCGGGTTGCCCGACTCGTCGCGTGCTGACGCGAGGATGAGGATTGGCATGTCCGACTCGACGACTTCCGGCTCGGCGACTCGCTCTGGCTCCTCGGGCAGTGGCGCGGAGAACTCCGCCGGTGGCTCCATGCCGTCGAGCCAGATGACCGCGAACGCGATCGCAGGCGTGCCTACGACTGTCGCGCCGCCGATCGAGTAGTTGTCGAAGCGTGCGAGCACGTCGACCGGCCAGCCGTCCTCGTCCATCTCGCGCACCTCGTAGGTGACGTCGGCGTCGAGGATGTCGGCGATGTCGATCGACACGAACCGCAGGTTG
>Ga0081455_10003960_pt1 | contig 16815 bp, 16 predicted proteins | sample TabmetS3T2R1_FD_70207 | JGI IMG/M metagenome (GOLD analysis project Ga0081455, IMG submission 70207) | Tabebuia heterophylla rhizosphere microbial communities from the University of Puerto Rico - S3T2R1 | ecosystem: Host-associated > Plants > Roots > Rhizosphere ...
TGGGCGTTGAGGAGAAGCCTGGCGTCCAACAGCAGTCGGGACCGTGAGGTGCGGTTTCGAATGCAGATGCTAGGAGATGTTTCATGGCGCAGGGAACCGTCAAGTGGTTCAATGCCGAAAAGGGCTACGGCTTCATCGCCGTGGACGGCGGCGGTCCGGACGTATTCGTCCACTACAGCGCGATCGAGTCGACCGGATTCCGGACGCTCGACGAGGGCCAGCGTGTGGAGTTTCAAACCACACAGGGACCAAAGGGCCCGCAAGCCGACCAGGTCCACGCGATCTAAGTTTCACCACGACAAACACGAGGCCCCTGTACGGATTCGTACGGGGGCCTCGTGTTGCTCTGAACCTGTAATTCAGGACTCGCCCATGGCTCCATCGCTCGCTCGCTATCCCACGCTGCTTGGGATGTTCGCGCTGTGCATGGCACGCATGCCGTGTACAGCGTCAATGCCCCACGCAACGTGGGATGTTGACCGACGAACAGACAGAGTCGTCAGTACGCGGGCTGTGATGGATCGATCTGGCGGACCCAGGCGCTGACGCCACCACCGACGTGCACCGCGTCGGCCAGCCCTGCTCCGTGGACCAGAGCCAACACTTCCGCGGACCGTACGCCGGTCTTGCAATAAAGCACCACTTGCTTGTCCTGCGGCAGGTCGGCCAGTGCAGCACCGGTCTGGAAGTCACCCTTCGGAATAAGAACCGAGCCAGGAATGAGATTGATATCGCGCTCGACCTTCTCGCGTACGTCGATCAGGACGAAGTCCTTCCTTCCAGACTTACGCTCAGCTAGCCACTCCTCCAGCTGCTCGACAGCGACGGTGTGTCCCGCAACTGCCTCGGCCGCCTCGTCAGTGATCGCCCCGCAGAATTCGTCGTAGTCGATCAACTCGGTGACTGTCGAATTCTCACCACAGACCGCGCATTGCGGGTCCTTGCGTACGCTCAGCTGACGCCAGCTCATCTCGAGCGCGTCGTAGATCTGCAGCCGTCCGATCAGCGGCTCGCCAATGCCCGCCAGAAGCTTGATCGCCTCGGTCACCTGCGTCGCACCGATGGACGCACAGAGCACTCCAAGAACGCCTCCCTCAGCGCAGCTCGGCACCATGCCCGGCGGCGGAGGCTCTGGGTAGAGGCATCGATAACACGGACCGTGCTCAGCCCAAAAGACGCTGACCTGGCCGTCGAATCGGTAGATCGAGCCCCAGACATACGGCTTGCCGAGAAGCACTGCGGCATCGTTGACCATGTAACGGGTCGCGAAGTTGTCGGTGCCGTCGATGATCAGGTCGTACTGACTGAAGATCTCCATCACATTGTCGTTGTCCAACCGAACATCATGCACCACGACCTTGACGTATGGATTCGTCTCGGCGATGGATTCCTTGGCAGATTGGGCCTTGGATTTTCCGATATCGGACTGGCCATGGATGATCTGGCGCTGCAGATTGGACTCGTCAACTGTGTCGAAATCAACGATGCCGAGCGTTCCGACGCCGGCCGCAGCCAGATAAAGCAGCGCGGGGCTGCCCAGGCCTCCGGCTCCGATCACCAGTACGCGTGCATTCTTCAGCCGCTTCTGGCCGTCCATCCCCACATCGGGGATGATCAAATGACGGCTGTAACGGCGTACCTCGTCGATGTTCAACTCATCGGCGGGCTCTACCAGCGGCAGCAAGGCCACGGCTCTCCTCCAGCTCAAGGACGCGGCACGATACCGCGACAGGCTTGCTCGATCTTGAGCGTAACGCGCGTCTGTGGACGCCTATTCCGGATGATGGGATAGGGCCATGGCCGGCGACTCCTGGGCGTGCTCCCATGTGTCATTGCGCACGCCGCGGGGGTCCGAGGGGGTCGTCCCCCTTGAATGACACGAACATCATCACCCGAGTCGGTGACCGCACCCTGACGCTGACCAACCTCGACAAGGTGCTCTATCCGAGCGTCGGGTTCACCAAGGCAGAGGTGATCGACTACTACCTCCGGATTGCACCCGTGATGCTCCCCCACATCCGCGATCGGGCGATGACGAGACTGCGGTTTCCCGACGGGGTGGGCCCGGACAGTTTCTCCTTCTATGAAAAGAACGCACCGATGGGCACGCCCGACTGGGTACGCCGGGTGAACGTCAGCACCAGCGACGGAATCATCGACTACGTCGTCGCCGACGATGAAGCGACGATCGTGTGGCTGGCAAATCTTGCTGCGCTCGAGATGCACGTCCCGCAGTGGACGGTGGGCAGCGCCACCCCTGTGGACAAGATCATCAGCCTGCCGGAGCTCGAACCGCGGTCCGGCGAGCCGCTGGCCAACCGCGTGGTGATCGATTTGGACCCCGGAACCGGCATGACCATCGTCGAGAGTGCCCGAGCGGCACTGATCGTGGCTGCCAAGATGGCCGAGGACGGCATGATCCCGATCGCGCAAACCTCCGGTAGCAAGGGGATACAGGTGTACGCCGCGATTGCTCCGACTCGCAGCAAGGCCGCATGGAGCTACGTCAAGCGGCTCAACACCTCCCTCCACAAGGCACAACCCGACTTCTTTGTCTCGGCCATGTCGAAAGAACAACGAGCCCACAGGATCTATGTGGACTACAACCAGAACCTGGCTGCGCGGAACACCATCGCGCCCTACTCGATGCGAGGTCGGGAACGCCCGGCCGTGGCGACGCCGGTTACGTGGGAGGAGTTGGGCAGCGTACGAGGGCCGGATGATCTTCGGTTCGCTCCGAATGAGGTCCTGGCGCGAGTCGCCGAACATGGAGACCTGGCAGGCGACCTGCTGACATCGGAGGCGCCGCCATTGCCCGACGAGGCCTGAACCGTGCCCCCGGCTCGTTGTGAAGCTGCACTGAACTCCGACCTGGCCAGCTCGATCAGCAGCGCTGCACGGCTAGGGTGAACACGTGACCACCAAGCTGGAGAAGGAGCCGATCGGCAACCGGGGAACCCGACTGCCCCGGGATCAGCGCCGCGTCCAGCTTCTCGATGCGGCCAATGAGGTTTTCACGTCCAAGGGGTACCACGCGGCAGCCATGGATGACATCGCAGATGCGGCGGGTGTCTCCAAACCCGTGCTCTATCAGCACTTTCCTTCAAAGTTGGACCTTTACTTGGCGCTGCTTGACCAAAGCTGTGATCGACTTGTCGAGGTCGTCGAAGATGCCTTGACGTCAACCGAGGACAACGCCGATCGCGTGATCGCCACGGTTGCCGCGTTCTACGAATTCGTCTCTTCCGATAGCGGCGACTTTCGGTTCATTTTCGAGTCCGACCTCACCGGTGATGGCGCGGTGCAGAAACGCCTTTCTCAGGTGAATGCTGAAATTTCCGATGCTATTGCGGAGGTCATCGCCGAGGACACCGCGTTGCCTGCCCAACAGGCGAAACTACTTGCGGTCTGCCTCGTCGGCATCGCCCAGGTAAGCGCCCGGTATTTGATTTCTGGCGGAACTTCTGCCATTACGCTCGACGAGGCAAAGCATCTGGTCAGTAATCTCGCCTGGCGCGGCATCAGCGCCTTCCCTCTTAGCGAGCACGAGCGCCGGATCCCGCAGCCTCCATCCTGACCGGTACGCGTGGCGCAGGCTCGCACTGTCATGTGCGGCTGCATTCGCACATGGTCAACAATGTCCTCGGTCGGTGACCGTCCGCGCCAGCGGTGACCACGACGGCGGATCTCCGCTCCCGATGAGACGTAGAACAGAGGACACATCATGGAGCTACTACTCGGAGTCGATCTTGGAACGACTGCCTGCAAGGTGACCGTCGTTACTCGCGACCTAACGGTCAGCAGCGTGTCCTCGCCGCCTTACCCGATTTCTGCACCGCATCGCGAATGGGCCGAGCAAGATCCGCGTGCCTGGGGCGAAGCTGTCGATACCACGGTGCAGCAGGCACTCGACGACGTGGGTGCCGGCTCGCGTGATCATGTGACAGTGTCGATCACTGGGCAGATGCACAGCCTGGTGCTGCTAGACGCCGACGGCAACCCCGCACGTCCCGCCATCCTCTGGGCCGATCGCCGGGCCACGGCCGAGTGCACCATGATCGAGAACAGAGTGCCCGACGTTGCAGCCATTACCGGCAATCCGCCCCTGCCGGCGTTCACGTTGCCACAGCTGCTCTGGGTTCGACGCCACGAGCCCGACGTCCTGAGCCGCACCTCAAACGTGATGTTGCCCAAGGACTACCTTCGATGGCGTTACACCAGACGCGTCGTCACGGACTGGACCGATGCCTCCGGAACCGGAATGCTCGATTCGGCGACCCGAGAGTGGTCCAGCACGATCCTCTCTGCGCTGGAACTCGATCCGGGCCTGCTGCCGCCGGTAGCGGATCCAGTTGCCGACGGCGGCGTTGTGGAACGACATGCCAGCCCTGCGCTGCAGGCAGCCAGATCGGCCATCGGTGTGGGTGATCAGTTTGCAGAAGCTTTGTCCGCCGGCCTCACTCATGCCGGCGACATGGCGATCATCTTGGGCACCTCGGCGGTCGTTTTGGGCGTATCCGACCATCCTGTTCCTGGCTCCTTCTGCCATGCTCAGTCCGATTTGTGGCTGCGCCTCGACTCACTTCACGCGGGAGGCAAAAGCTTGCAGTGGCTGCGCGACATGCTTGCACCCGGAGAGAGCCTGGCCTCGTTTGCAACTGCCGGCATCTCGTCACCGCCTGGCGCTCATGGCCTGCTCTTTCTTCCTTTCCTGATGGGAGAACGCGGCGCCCGAGGCGGAGGCGCGCCCGGTGCGTTCGTGGGCCTGACAACGGAGCACACCCGAGGTGATCTCATCCGCGCAGTGCTCGAGGGAGTCGCCTTTGAACTTCGACGCCTGCAGCAGACCCGGGGAACTCCGCTGCCGACTGATGTCCTGACCTTGAAAGGAGGCGGCGCTCGAAACGAGCTGTGGTGCCGAATCATCAGCGCCGTATTTGGGATTCCCTACCGGACCACCCATCGCGATGCGGCGTACGGCGCCGCACTCACCGCTGGAGTCTTCTCAGGATGGTGGCCTGACTGGCACTCAGTGCCCGAATTGAGCGGTCAGATCAACGAATCGGGCCTCGCTGACCGCGAAGTTTTGAGCGATCACTATGCCCGGTATCGCACAGTCGTCGATGCCCTGACACCGGTTACGTAGGGCTGATGCGCCCGATCAGCGGACTTCTGGGGATTACCAGATGAGCACCGTCGGTGTCGATATTGGCACCAGCGGCATCCGGGCCGTCGCATTCAACGACCAGGGACACCAGATCGCCACCGCGGCTGAAAAGACGAGACTCGAGCGGCCCAGGGAAGGCTGGGTGATCCTCGACGCTGACGCCGTGCTCGGATCCGCCGAGTCACTTGTGGCTGCGATAGCAGGAGAGGTCGCCGGCCAGGGCGAACCCGGTACGAGCACTCGCGGTGAGCAGCCAGGGAGAGGTCATCCTTCCGGTTGATCGCCAAGGCCAGGCGCTGAGCCTGGCACCGGTCAGCATGGATACCCGCGGGGAACCGGCGGCCCGGGCGATGAGCGAGCGGCTCGGCGCAGAGCGAGTGCAGCACATCACCGGCCAACCGCTCAACCGGATGTTCTCTGTCTACAAGATTGCTGCCGGGGACGCTGCCTGGCGTCCGCCTGCCGCCAGCGCCTACCGCACTCTGAGCGACTTCAGCACCGGCCGCTGGGGCGCCGCGCCGGCCATCGACTGGACTTTGGCCGCGCGTACCGGCCTCTTCGACGACAACGCCGGGACCTGGTCCAGCGACATGCTGGCAGCAGCTGCCGTAGATGCTCCCTGGTTGACCGATGTCCCGTTCTCGGAGTGCGTACCGTCCGGCACTCCCATCGGCACAGTCTCATCCAGTGCCGCCGAGCGACTTGGGGTTCCCAGCGGGACGGCGCTGGTCGCCGGTGCACACGATCAAGCTGCCTCCTTCATCGGGGCAGGCGGCAGGGCTGCATCAGTCTCGACATTCGCGCTCGGCTCCAGTGACTGTCTCACCGTCGCGACATCGCATCGCCCAGCCGGCATCGCGGGAACCGGTTTCGCCACCTATCCGTGGCGGCCCGGACACTGGCTGACCCTCGCCGGTACCGCGGCTGGCGGCTGGACGCTTGATTGGTACGTGGCGCTGACCGGCGTCGCAGATGCGGATGCGTTGCTGTCCGAGTCGTCTTCCGATCCGCCGCCGGTGATCGTGCTGCCGTATCTGGCCGGATCTGGGACACTCGACAACGACCCCACGGGACGTGGCGCCGTCATCGGACTCACCCTTGATCTCAGCAGAGCCCAGCTCACCCGAGCGTTCCTGGAAGCCGCCGGCTACGAGCTCGGCAGCATTGTCGCCGCATTCACGGCAACCGATGTGCCGGTCGGTCAAATCCGTGCAGTCGGCTCGGGCGCCAGCAATCCGATCACTCTTAGCATCCGTGCCTCCGCCGCCGGTGTGCCCCTCACGCCGGCCTTGGGCGACGCGTCCGCTCGCGGGGCAGCGCTACTAGCCGGCGTTGGCATTGGACTCTTTGAAATCGACAACCTCCCGTCGGCCACTCTCGGTGCCACCGCATATCCCGACGCCGACACCGTCGATTGGTACGCCCAGCAACGACAGACCTACCGCGAGCTCTACCGCGCCCTCAAACCCTTCAACCAGCGATTCGAAGTCGGCCGCCCCTCCGCAACGGCACACGAGGATATCTCCGAAGCCAGGAAAGGACTGTCCAGCCATGGCACTCCAGACGCTGGTCAGGACAGGTAGCAACCAAGCCTGACAAAGCGTGAGGAAGGCACCTAAGCGCCTTCCTCACGTTACCCACTTAGCCCTTCTGCAGCGTGGTAGCTCCAGTCATGATCGCGACTGCCTCGGTCGGTGTGTGGGACTTCGGCGTGATCACTCCGGCGCATCCGCCCAGCCTGGCGATATGGATTCGGTCCGATACCTCGAACACGTTCGGCATGTTGTGGCTGATCAAGATCACCGGCATGCCTTTGTCCTTGATCTGCTGGATGAGGTTGAGCACCTGGCCGGTCTCCTTGACGCCCAAGGCCGCCGTGGGCTCATCGAGCACGACGAACTTGGTGGCGAAAGTGGCAGCTCTTGCGACTGCGACGGCTTGCCGCTGACCGCCGGAGAGTGTCTCCACCGCTTGCCCCATGTTCTGCACGGTGGCGATGCCGAGGTTGGCCATGGACTTGCCGGCTTCTTCCTTCATGCCGCCCTTGTCCAGCATGCGGAGGACCGAACCCAACGGCCCTGCCCTACGCCGTTCCCGACCCAGGAACATGTTCGCTGCGATGTCGAGCGCAGGCGCGACTGCAAGAGTCTGGTAGACCGTCTCGATGCCGGCACTGCGGGCATCCTGTGGCGTTCTGAAATGGACCTCCTGACCCTCCAGATAGACGCTTCCAGAGTCTGGCAGCAGGGCCCCAGTTAGGGCCTTGATCAGCGTCGACTTGCCCGCACCGTTGTCCCCAATCACAGAGAGGACCTCGCCCGGGAAGAGGTCGACGTCAACGCCATCGAGGCCAACGACTCGACCGAACGTCTTGATCAAGCCACGGCCCGACAGCACCGTTTCGGACGGATCGGCGAGTACTGGTGGGTTACCGAGACCGACGGTGCCCTTCTCTTCCTCAGTCAGTTCGCTGCTCGAGGGAGTGCTGGTCATGCCTTCACCTTCCTGATCCACTGGTCGATCGAGACCGCGACGATAACGAGCATGCCGGTGGCGAACAGGCGCCACTGGTCGTCGACTCCTGCCAAACTCAGACCGATCCTGAACACTCCCACGATCAATGCACCCAAGATCGTGCCGATAATGGTGCCGCGCCCGCCAAACAGGCTGGTGCCACCGATCACTACAGCTGTGATGCTCTCGAGATTGGCGTCCACGATGGCGTTGGGGCTGGCGGTACCCGACCTGCCAATCTGCACCCATCCGGTGATGCCGTAGATCAGCCCGGCCACCGTGTAAACGCTCAACAGAACGCTGTCGACCCGGATGCCGACCAATCGGGCAGCCTCGGCGTCGTCTCCGACGGCGTAAACGTGCCGGCCCCACGAGGTCTGGCCCAGAATGAACGCCATGATCACGGCCATGATCAGCACGATGATCACGCCCATGGTGATGCGGAAAGGCCCGATCACGATTGGGCTGCCGGCCCAGAGGAGGATGGCCGGCATTTCCCGGCGCCCAACCTGCTGGCCACCGGAGTAGAGCAGCGCGATGGCAGTAAAGATGCCGAGCGTACCCAGCGTGACGATGAACGGTGGCAAATTGAGGCGCGTGACCAGCGTGCCGTTGATAGCCCCGGCAAGTGTTCCCGCGGCAATGCCGATCAAGATCGCCAAGACTCCCGGCACGCCGTTGTGTGCGGCGAGGTTCGCCATGAGCAGCGAAGAGAGAATAGCGATCGCGCCAACCGACAGATCGATACCCGCTGTCAAGATAACGAGTGTCTGCCCGATCGCCAGAGCGGCGATGACCGACACCTGCTGCAAGATGATGCCGATCGTCTGCGGCTGAATGAAGCGCGGATTGATGATCGAGAAGGCGATGATCGAGATGACCAACACCAGTAACGGGCTGATCGTCGGATGTGAATGCAGTGTGTGCTGGATCCGCTGCAGCGGCGACTGCTGCCGCAGCGCGAATTGCTCTGCAGCAGTATGCGGAACCTGCGGTTCGACTGTTGTTGTCACGTGGATGTCCTTGCCGTAGGAAGAAAGTCCGATTTCGCGAGGAGGGACCTTCGTCACTCCCATTGGGCTGGCTCCGCCTAGAAAGGCGGAGCCAGCGCCGTGACTACTTCATGAGCTACTTGCCGCCCCAGCAGATCGCCTCAGCTTCGGCTGCCGTGATGCTCTCCACGCCTTCAACCGGCTTCTCCGTGACCAGCGCAACCCCTGCGTCGACGAAGTCCAGGCCAGGCGAGTTCTGCGGTTTGTCAGCGCCATTGCTGTCGACCATCTTCTTGATCGTCTCGACGCCCATTTCCGCCATCTTCACCGGGTACTGCTGCGAGGTGGCCCCAATGGTGCCTTCTTTGACCATCGCGATTCCGGGGCTGCAGCCGCCATCCACGGAAACAACCACGGCGTCCTTGATGCCCGCAGCCTGCAGCGCCTCGACGGCACCCGCTGCAGTGGGCTCGTTGATCGTGTAGACCGTATTGATGTCCTTGCTCTTGGACAGGCAGCTCTCCATCCCGGTCTTGCCCTCATCCTGAGCACCTTGGCTCGGCTCATGGCAGACAATCTCGTAGTCGCCACCCTTGCCGCCGGTGTACTTGCCGGTTGCAGCCTCATCGGCGTTCTTGGCCTTGTCCTTCGTGTCGATGCCCATGCCGGTGAGGAATCCCTGGTCACGGTTGACGTCAACGGTGACGACCTTGTCGTTGAAGGCGTCGAGCATGGCGATCGTCGCCTTCTGGCCGTTGAGTGTGCCTGCCGCCCACTGGCCGATCAGCTCACCAGCCTTGAAATTGTCGGTGGCGATGGTGAGGTCAACAGTGTCAGCGGGATCCGGCGGTGTATCCAGAGCGATGACATAGAGGCCAGAGTTTCTAGCGTTCTCGATGGCACTGTTCACACCAGGCCCGTTCGGCGCGATCAAGATGCCCTTGTCGCCACGCGCCACAGCGGCCTCGATCGCCTTCACCTGGCCGTCTTCGTCGCCGTCCTTGGCGCCCGCAGCCTTGGTAAGAGTCACCCCGTTCTTCTCGGCAGCACTTTCCGCGCCCTGTTGCATGGAGATCCAGAACGGGTTGTTGTTGTCCTTGGTGATCAGGGTGACCGCAACGGGCTCACCGCCGCCGCCACCACCCTCTGAAGCCTCGGCTCCCGGGCTGCCGGTCTGGCCCCCACCACCACAGGCGGCGAACATCAGCGATGCCGCCGCAGTCAACGCCAGGGCCGCACCGAGGCGAGTGCCTCTGCGGTTCGGCGGTAGGTACTTCATAGATGTTCCTTTCGGTTGAACGCACCGCCGATCATGACAACGGTGTCAAAGTCATTCTTAAGTCCTTCTCAGGTTTGATGTCAAGCACAGTAGACTAACGAATTCATATATGGGTACGCTGCTCCTCGGAGGGGGGACATCGATGTCAACACCGACTAGCGGATCGGCCCCCAGAGTGCGGGCAACCATCCGTGACGTTGCGGCATTGGCAGGCGTAGGAACCAAGACCGTGTCGCGCGTTATTAACGACGAGGCCAACGTATCGCCCCAGACCCGAGAGCGGGTCCAACGCGCCGTATTGGCCTTGAATTTCAAGCCGAACCAAGGGGCTGGCGCCTTGCGCCGCGGCGATCGCAAGACACTCACCCTTGGTCTCCTCGTTGACGCCGTGGACAACCCATTCTCAGCATTGATTAACCGTGCTGTCGAGACCGTGGCGTATCGCCGTGACACAGCAGTTCTGGCCGCCAGCTCCGACAACGATCCGGATCGCGAGCGAGTCATGGTCGATGCATTCACCCGCCGCCGGGTCGATGGACTGATCTTGACCACAGTCACCGAAGAGCAGGGCTACCTTCATGTGGAACGCGACCAGGGCACGCCGCTGGTCTTCGTCGACCGACCGCCGACCGGACTGCTGGCCGATGCCGTCATCACGAACAACTACGAAGCAACGATCGAAGCGACGCGGCATCTGATCAGTTATGGACATCGACGGATCGCCCATCTCGGCAACGAATCTGCCGCCTCGACAGCGCGGCAGTACGGCTTCACCAGTGCAATATCCGAAGCGGGACTAGCTGACAGCTCATTGCAGCTCAATGGCTTGCGCTCTGAACAGGAGATCTTTGCCGCCGTGCATCGCCTGGTGCAGCTCGACAGCCCGCCCACGGCATTGTTCACCTCGCATTACCTGGTAACCCTTGGTGCCATCCGGGCGCTTCATGATCTCCATTTGGAGGAGCGAGTCGCCCTGATCGGTTTCGATGACATCGCCTTGGCGGATTTGGTGCGCCCCGCGATCACGGTGATGGCAGCAGATCCCACCCAGATCGGCACCATCGCGGCGGAGCGCATTTTCGCGCGACTCGACGGTGACATCTCAGCTGTGCAGACCGTCGTCGTCGCGGCCAAGCTCATCCCCCGCGGTTCTGGGGAGATCCCACCGTCCGACAGGTAACAGCTGCGAGCGTCGTAGTGTCGACTGAACCGGGTACCTGAAAGGGGTGTCGGCCATGACGATCTCTGAGATGATCCCACTCGATACGCACGGGGACTGGACGGTGGAACGCGCTGTCGCGGCCGTCTCGACCAGCCTCACAGGAGTCCGGCGCCTGGGTGTCGCGTTCTCGGGCGGCGTCGATTCGTCCCTATTACTTGCGCTCGCGGGACAGATCCTCGGTATCGATCGGGTTGTCGCCTTACTTGGAGTATCCCCGAGCCTCGCTACCGAGGAGCGACACGCTGCCCACCAGGTCGCGCGCCAGGTCGGCGTACGGCTCGTCGAGGTGATGACGTACGAGGGTGATCGTCCGGAGTATCAGGCCAATGGGCCTGATCGGTGCTTCCACTGCAAAGAAGAGCTTTTCAGCAGGATCGATGACGAGGTCGCCAAACAGCACGGGCTGGATGCCATTGCGTACGGAGAGAACGCTGATGACGCCCGGCGACCGGATCGACCGGGTGCCAACGCCGCAGCAAACCACCGTGTCCTCCGCCCCCTTGCCGACGCCGGCATGACCAAGCTGGCAGTGCGTACGGTGGCCCGCGCCCTGGGACTAGCGGTGGCCGACAAGCCTGCCGCGCCCTGCCTGGCGTCGCGGATTCCGCACCACCATGTAGTCACGCCGACCAAGCTCAGCCAGATCGACCGCGCCGAGTCGGCATTGCGGCAGCTCGGATTCGCCGAGCTGAGAGTCCGGCACCATGACGACATTGCGCGGATCGAGCTGCCTCCCCCCGATCTGATTCGAGCAGTCAGCGATCCGCTTCGGACCAAGGTGGTGGACGCCGTACGAGGCGCCGGCTTCAGATTTGTCGCAGTTGACGTCGGCGGGATTCAGTCTGGTGCCTTCACCCTGCCGCTCGTCAGTCCTGATCATGAGTGAACCCGAAGGCAGCGGAGCGCCGCTCGAGGCGTTCGCCAACCTCGATCACAACCGGACCGCGCGACGCGGCTATCCGGAGGCGATCTATTGCGAAGGGAAGACGCCTGAACAAGTCGGCATGATCGCCGCCGCTGTGCGCGATCAACCGCACGTCACCTTGTTCACGCGAGCTAGCAAGCAGCACGCGGCTGCCATTCTGGCGGAGCTCCCCGGGGTCTTTCATGATCAAGAGGCAGGCCTGCTGGCATGGCCGGCCGATCCCCCGGCTTCGAGTGGCGGGCTCGTTGTGGTGGTCGCGGCCGGAACCTCAGATCTTCCAGTGGCCAAAGAGGCCCGGCTCACGGCGTGCTACCTGGGACGGTCAACTGAACTGGTTGTCGATGTCGGCGTGGCGGGCCTTCATCGAGTCGTCGGCCGTCTCGATCTGCTGCGGCGGGCGCGAGTGGTAGTGGTAGCTGCCGGGATGGATGGCGCTCTTCCCAGTGTTGTGGCGGGCCTCATCGAGGCGCCCGTGGTGGCGTTACCCACGTCGGTGGGATACGGCGCGGCCTTCGAAGGTTTGGCCGCCCTGTTGGCAATGCTCAACGCATGCGCGCCCGGCGTGGCCGTGGTGAACATCGACAACGGCTATGGCGCCGGTCACCTGGCGGCCCAGATCGCAGCGCCATGAGCAGCTCACGGCACGCCTGGATCGATGCCTCCGCGGGTGTAGCCGGCGACATGCTCTTGGGTGCGCTGATCGACGCGGGGGCGAATCTGGCAGTTGTGCAGCACGCCGTCGACGCTGTGATCGCAGACTCGGTGCGGCTGTCATCGACACCTGTGACGCGAGCCGGGCAGCACGCCGGCAAGATATCGGTCGAGGTGATCGCCCAGGATATTCCGGTTCGGGCCTGGCACGTGGTCAAAGACCTCATTACCAGTGCCGATCTTGCGGCCCCGATCCGCGACCGGGCGCTGGCGACCTTCGAACGACTTGCCGAGGCCGAGGTTCGAGTTCACGACATCCCGGCGGAGGAGGTGCACTTCCACGAGGTCGGCGCGCTTGACTCCATTGCCGACATCGTGGGAGTTGCAGCTGCCCTGCACTCTCTCGAGATCGACAGCATCAGCGCAAGCGCCATAGCGGTCGGGTCCGGGCGAACCCGTGGCGCTCACGGTGAGATGGGTGTTCCGGTGCCGGCCGTTGTCGAGCTCGCTGCGGGCTGGAAGATCTTCGCCGGCGGCTCAGGCGAACTCACTACTCCAACTGGAATGGCGCTGGTCGCTACGCTCGCGGAGCGGTGCGAAGACCTGCCGATGCTCAACCTGCAGGCTTCCGGCGCCGGCGCCGGCACCCGCGACACCCCCGGTCGGCCCAACCTGACGCGGGTACTCATCGGCGAACGAATCACCCGCCCCGATGACGATCTGTCGGAGGCAGATGTGCTGATCGAGGCCAATGTCGACGATTTGGACCCCCGGCTCTGGCCCGGCGTACTCACCAGCTTGATCAGGGCCGGAGCCGCCGACGCATGGCTGGTTCCGATCATCATGAAGAAGGGTCGTCCCGCGCATACCGTCAGCGTTCTGGCGCGACCCGATCAGGCAGCCGATCTTCGCTACCTGCTCTTGGTCCTGACGAGCTCCATCGGCGTGCGGGAGACGAGAGTGCGCAAGACGGCCTTACCACGCGGATGGGTCGATTTGATCATCGACGGCAGTTGCATCTCAATGAAGATCGCGCATCGCCATGGGACGATCTGGCAAGTAACGCCTGAGTTCGATGATCTTGAGCGGGCCGCGGATGAGCGGGGCCTCTCCCCTCTCAGCGTGCTCGAGCAGGCCATGGCAGCCGCGCTAGCCGCTGGTCTGGTGTCCGGTGCGCCGGTGCCGGTGGGACTGCGCGCCAGCCGCACCTAAGCCGGAGGCTTAGGCCTCCCCGCAGCCGCAAACACCGAAACCAGCGCGGACGCGGGCGGATACCGAGTTAAGACCGTGATCGTTTCGCTGAGCTCAAGTTGCCGCAACGGCCGTCGAGTAGGCTCGTCAGAGCCCAAATCGCGACGAGTTTGGGATAGCGACGCAACGCCAAAGCCTGCGCCAGAGAGGAAGTCGATGACCGAGCCAACGTCGTCCGCCCCCGCACCATCGACAGCCGCCCCGGCGCCGCTTACTCCGCCCGAAGGCGCCCCGCTGACGCTGACAGCGCCAGCTCCTCCGCCACAAGTCGTGGCCACTCAAGCTCCTGCCATGGCTCCCCAGGTAGACCCCGCGCTGGTTCCGGAGCTCGACAGCAAAGTGGACGGCTTCCTGAGCACTTTGATGAACGCTCAGACACGTTCACCTGAGTTCGCCCAGCAGGCAGCCAATGTCCGCGCCATGGGAGACGCCGACATCCGCCGAGCGGCCGAGACGTCCAACCGCCTGCTGCAGACTCCGGTACGAGCCCTGAAGGAGGGCGGACTAGCCGAAGGATCCAAGGTCGGCAACACTCTGCTCGAACTTCGTCGCACGGTCGAAGACCTCGACCCGAGCCAGGCGACCGGCGTGCGCAAGTTTCTCGGAGTGATTCCCTTCGGCGACAAGGTGGTGGATTACTTCCGCCGTTACGAGTCCGCCCAGGGCCACTTGAATGGGATCCTGCACGCCCTGCGCAATGGCCAGGACGAGCTGACCAAGGACAACGTCGCCCTCAACCTGGAGAAGCAGAACCTCTGGGGTGCCATGGGACGGCTGAACGCCTACATCTACGTTGCTGAGCGGCTCGACGCGCGGCTCGCCGCCACCATCGCACAGCTGGAGATCTCCGACCCCGAGCGGGCAAAGGCGCTGAGCCAGGACGTACTGTTCTACGTCCGCCAAAAGCACCAGGACCTGTTGACCCAGCTTGCGGTTTCGATCCAGAGCTATCTCGCCATCGACATCATCATCAAGAACAACATTGAGCTCATCAAAGGTGTCGACCGGGCGTCGACAACGACAATCTCTGCCCTCCGTACAGCGGTGATCGTGGCACAGGCGCTTGGAAATCAGAGGTTGGTCCTCGATCAGATCACGGCATTGAACACCACGACTTCTGATCTGATACAGCGCACCTCAGAGATGCTGCGTGACAACTCCGCGCAAATTCAGCAGCAGGCAGCTTCCGCGACTATCGGTCTGCCACAGCTGCAGGCGGCATTCCAGAACATCTACGCCACGATGGACTCCATCGACAATTTCAAGCTTCAGGCGCTGGACACCATGGCGGCCACCATCGGCACCTTGGAAACGGAGGTCGCCAAGTCGCGTGAATACCTCGATCGGGTCCGTCGGCAAGATGAGCAGCTCGCCTCAGGCGCGTTAGACCTTGAGGGTGGCGCCGCCACCCCCGGCGGGTTGCGCTGATCCGAGTCCAGCTTCTCGATCATCGGTTTACATCTCATGGGGTTCAAGGATTGGGTCGCAACCATCACCGGGCGGCGTCCGCAACCAGCCCCAGAGCCGCCGCCTCCTGCGCCTGCGGCCCCGACGGAATCCGACATTATGCGCGCATTGGATCAGGTTGAGCACATGGTCGACGGAGGTGCTGTGCCGGCTCCGGTTCAGTCCAGAGTCCGCCGGATTGCCCAGACCATACGCGACACCATGCCCCGGCTCCGCAATCTCGGACTCGGCAGCCCGGACGCCTACTCAGTCATGGCAACGGCTACCGACTACCTGCCAGAAGCGATCGGGGCGTACACGCGGCTGCCACGGCAGTGGGCTGATTCGCGTCCGATCGAAAACGGCAAGACCTCATTAATGCTGCTGATCGATCAGCTCGACCTGCTGAGGGCCACCATGGACAAGATCTTTGACGCAGTGGTTCGAGTGGATGCGGATGCGCTGATCGTGCATGGCCGCTTCTTGCAGGAGAAGTTCGGCCATGCCTCCACCGGAGGAGCGTTGAACATCGGCGATCAGCCTGCCCCAGAGGCGCCGCGCAGCACTTTGGACCTGCCGTGACCGAGCCACCGCATCCCACCCTTGCCGCAGCCTTGGACCAGCTCCGCGGCGTTGCCACCACGGCTGGCCTGCAGCCTGAGGCGGCAGTCGGGGAAGGCGAGGCGCTTGCTGCCGCGGTAGCCGAGTCGGCGGAGCAGGCCTATCGGGACTGGTGTGAGCAGACGGGCAATCCGGATCCTCAGTCCTTCTTCGATGCGGCGCACCGCGGCCGACGTTGGCGGGCTGCGCCCACAATGCTGCTTGGGCAGCTCGTCCTGGACAGGTCCCCGAACGCCGCCGGCTACGCGGACGCATTGGCCGAGGTCTGCCAGGCAGCACAGACGTTGGGAATACCCAATCCCAGAACCCCTGGTAACGCGGCTGTCGCGGCCGCAGCTCAGCTGGGGGCACTGACCCCACCCACGCCGCGTACGACAAGCCGGCCCGAGGTGTTGGACATGCTCCGGGCACTCGATCAGGCCTCGCTTGACCTAAGCGCTTCGGACATACCAGGTGGTCTGGCCGACCTGCGCCCTGAGCAGCACAATCTGGGCCCTGTGCCTGTCGAAGGGCACCCAGACGCTTTGACGGGCTCACCGCACACAACGGAGGGCTCAGCGCGCACCACTGAAGGCCCAGCGCAGGATACGAAGAGCTCAGAGCCCGAACCCGAACCCGAACCCAAGACGCTCGCGGAGCTACTTGCCGAGCTCGATGCCCTGATAGGACTCACCGAGGTCAAAGCCGAGATCCACCGGCAAGTGGCAGTGCTGCGAGTCGAAACTTTGCGAAGCAAAGCAGGCTTGA